>Ga0182745_1003580_pt1 | contig 13330 bp, 12 predicted proteins | sample eDN3rd30CKraftBY_FD_128523 | JGI IMG/M metagenome (GOLD analysis project Ga0182745, IMG submission 128523) | Enriched backyard soil microbial communities from Emeryville, California, USA - eDNA 3rd pass 30_C Kraft BY (version 2) (version 2) | ecosystem: Environmental > Terrestrial > Soil >...
CAGGCCGTCGAGGATGGCGCTGACGTCGGCCAGCATGTGCGGGCTGCCGCACAGCATGGCGCGATCGTGCTCGGGATCGAGGGGCGGCAGGCCGATGTCGGCCGCCAGCTTGCCGCTGGTCAACAGGTCGGTGATGCGGCCCTGGTTGCGGTACGGCTCGCGGGTGACCGTCGGATAGTAGATGAGCTTGTCGCGCACCAGCTCGCCGAAGTATTCGTTGTTCGGCAGCTCCGCGTCGATGTAGTCGGCATAGGCCAGCTCGCTGATCCAGCGCACGCCGTGCACCAGGACCACCTTCTCGAAGCGTTCGTAGATGTCGGGATCCTTGATGATGCTCATGAACGGCGCCAGGCCCGTGCCGGTGCCGAACAGGTACAGATTCTTGCCCGGCAGCAGGTCGTCCGCCACCAGCGTGCCGACCGGCTTGCGGCTGACCAGGATGGAATCGCCTTCCTTCAGATGCTGCAGGCGCGAGGTGAGCGGACCGTTGGGCACCTTGATGCTGAGGAATTCGAGATGCTCTTCGTAGTTGGCGCTGGCGATGCTGTAGGCGCGCATCAGGGGCTTGCCGTCCACTTCCAGGCCGATCATGACGAAATGGCCGTTATGGAAACGCAGCGCGGGATCGCGCGTGGTCTTGAAGCTGAAAAGCGTCTCATTCCAGTGATGAACGCTCGTGACACGTTCGGTATTGAAAGCAGCCATGACCTGTGGGATTCCATCTAGATAGTCCGGGCCAGTTTACCAAAACGGCGGCTGGGTTTCGGACGCAAACCCTAGATTTTATGCGGATTAGCGGGCAATAGGACGAAATTGGCCGCACGTTATGCGCAAACGTTTTAAGCATATTGCCAGCAGGCGTGGTGGCCCGCCGGTTTGCGACGGTTGCATGACCTGGATCAAACACGGCGGCGCCGACGTCCTGTGTAATGGGCTCTTCGTGCAGACATGCTGCACCGACGGTTCCCCACCCCTCATTTTCGGAGGCCGAACGATGACTGCCATGATGAAAGCCGCCGTGTTCGTCGCGCCCGGACGCATCGAGATCGCGGACAAACCCATACCCGACGTGGGCCCGAACGACGCCCTGGTCCGCATCACCACCACGACCATCTGCGGCACCGACATCCACATCCTCAAGGGCGAATACCCGGTCGCCCCGGGCCTGACCGTGGGCCACGAGCCGGTGGGCGTGATCGAGAAGCTCGGCAGCGCCGTGTCCGGCTACCGGGAAGGCCAGCGCGTCGTCGCCGGCGCCATCTGCCCGAACTTCAATTCCTATGCCGCCCAGGACGGCGCACCCTCGCAGGACGGCAGCTATCTGGTCCCGCAAGGCCTGTGCGGCTGCCACGGCTACAAGGCGACCGCCGGCTGGCGCTTCGGCAACCTGATCGACGGCACCCAGGCGGAATACGTGCTGGTGCCCGACGCCCAGGCCAACCTCGCGCCCATCCCGGACGGCTTGACCGACGAACAGGTGCTGATGTGCCCGGACATCATGTCCACCGGGTTCAAGGGCGCCGAGAACGCCAACATCCGCATCGGCGACGTCGTGGCCGTCTTCGCCCAAGGCCCCATCGGCCTGTGCGCCACTGCCGGCGCCCGGCTGTCGGGCGCCACCACCATCATCGCCGTCGACGGTAACCCGCACCGGCTCGACATCGCGCGCAGGCTGGGAGCGGACGTCGCCTTGAACTTCAAGGAATGCGACATCGTCGACGAGATCATGAAGCTGACCGGCGGGCGCGGCGTGGACGCCTCGATCGAGGCCCTGGGCACGCAATCGACGTTCGCATCCGCGCTGCGCGTGCTCAAACCCGGCGGCACCCTGTCCAGCCTGGGCGTCTATTCCGAGGACCTGACCCTGCCGCTGTCGGCCTTCGCCGCCGGCCTGGGCGACCACAAGATCAACACTGCGCTATGCCCCGGCGGCAAGGAAAGAATGCGGCGCCTGATCAACGTGCTGGAATCCGGCCGGCTCGACCTGGGGCTGCTCGTCACGCACCAGTTCAAGCTCGACGACATCGTGGACGCCTACGATCTCTTCGCCAACCAGCGGGACGGCGTGCTCAAGGTGGCGATCAAGCCGCATTGACGAAAAGCCGGCCGTCTCGGGCGGCAGCCGCCGGCGCCTCGCGGGGACGGCATGCTCAGCGCGGCGGACGCTTGCGCCGCCGCGCTCCCGCGGCATGAGGTGAAGGCGCACCGCCCATGCCGTCGGGCGGCGCATGGTCCGGCTCGTCGGACACCCGTTGCAGGATGTCGAGCAGGATCCGCGTCGCCGGCGACAGATACGTATCGCTCAGCCAGCACACGCCGAAATCCCGCTTCAGCGCCGCGCCTTCCAACGGCAGCGGCGACAACAGCGTCCCGATGGTCGTCGCCTCCAGGCTGCGGCGCGACACGACGGTGAGCAGATCGGTGGCGACGATCAGCAGCGGCTGGATCTGGATGAGGTTGGCCTCGATGACCACGCGCGGCGGAGGCAGGCCGTGCCGGTGCAGCAGTCCGTACAGCCACTCGCGCGGCGGAATCGAATGTTCCGGCAAGGCCCAGCCGGCGCCTTGCAGGTCGGCCACCTTCACCCCGGGACGCGCGAGGGCATGGCCGTGCCGCGCCGCGATGACGGACTCCTCGCGCCAAAGGAAACGGTACTCCAGCGAGGGGTCCAGCGCCGATGGCGCCGGCCCGATCCGCACGTCGATATCCCCGCGGCGCAAGGCCGTGTCGAGCGTTGCGCTGGTGCCTATGGTCACTTCGAACGTGGCCATGGGCGCCTCCCGCAACAATTGTGCGAGCACCCCCGGCAGCAGATGCTCCAGCGCGGGCGCGCCGATGCCGATGCGTACGACCCCGACGTGGCCGGATGCCAGATCGGCGATCTGCTGCTTGGCCTGCGTCGAGACCAGGCGCATGCGCCTGGCGCTGGCGAGCAGCACCTGGCCGCTTTCCGTGAGCTTGAGCAGCCGCCCGCTGCGCTGCAAAAGCGGCGCGCCGACTTCGGCCTCGAGCCTGTCCACACATTTGGTCAGCGCCGGCTGGGTGCGCCCGACGATGCGCGCCGCCAGGCTGAGGGTGCCCAGCTCGGCGATCTGTTCGAACATGTGGAGATCGGCCAGGTTCATTAATCTATTCCTGTCAGGAATCAGATTATAAGTTCTTTTGAATTGTTTTTATAAATCGCCGTTGCGATGATGCGGGACAAGGAGACACCATGACCGACATCATCCGGCACCTCATTCCCACCCGCTTCGGGCAGATCCATTGCCGCACCGCCGGCCGCCGGGATGCGCCGGCGTTGGCCATCGCGCACATCAATCAGCAGTCGTCCGCCCTGCAGCTGGAACTGATGCGGGCGCTGGGCGCGGGCGTACGCAGCGTGGCGATCGACTACCCGAGCCACGGCATGTCGGATCCGATCGACTACCAGCCTGGCATCGGAGACTACGCCGATTGCGTGCAGGAGGTCATGGCCGGCCTCGGCATCGATCGCTACAGCACCCTGGGCGAAGCCACGGGTGCTGCCGTCGCGCTCGAGACCGGCATCCGCCATGCCGCGCACGTGGAGCGCGTCGTGCTGTTGAACTGTCCGATCTACCGCGACCGCAGCCAGGCCGACGACGTGCACGCGCCGCTCAAGTCGGGCCTGCGCCCCGCCGACGCGTCGGGGTTCCCGGTCACGCGCACCCTGCAGTTCATGCTCGAACAGGATCCCGCCCACTCGCCGTTCGCCCCCACCCAGTCGTGGATGGACCGGATCAACCGCGCGCAGATCGAAGTCGGGCGCAACCGCTGGCAGGCGCTGGATGCGCTGAACGCCTACGACGTGGGCGGCGGCCTTGCACTGCTGGACAAGGACACCCTGCTGCTGATGGGCGAGCACTTCCACTACACGCCCCGCATCGACGAATACCGGACTCGCCTGCGCCGGCTGCAATCGGTGCAGGTCATCGGCGGCGCGCGCTTCGGCATGGCCTGGGAGAAGGCGGACGCGGTGGCGGAGCAGGTACGGACCTTCCTGCGGGCGCAGGCGCCCGCCATCCGCTCAGAGAACCCCGAGGAGACACCATGAAGAAGACGACACGATTTTCCGCCTGGTTCGCCGTGGCCGCAGCCTGCCTCCTTGCCGGCCCCTCGGCCGCGCAGGCGCAGGACAAATGGCCCGCGCGCGCCATCAAGCTGGTGGTGCCCTATCCCCCGGGCGGCGGCGCTGACCTGGTGGCGCGCAGCCTGGGCGAGGCGCTGTACCGGCGGCTCGAGCAGCCCGTCATCATCGACAACCGGGCCGGCGGCACCGGCACCATAGGCGCCGCCGCGGTGGTGAAGTCGGCGCCCGACGGCTACACGCTGCTGCTCAATCAACCCGGCCCCGGCGTGACCGCGCTCTATACCCTCAAGTCGCTTTCCTACAACCCCTTGCGCGACCTCACTCCGGTGATCCTGATGGGCAAGGCGCCCATCGTGGTGCTGGCGCCTGCCAACTCGCCGTTCAAGACCCTGGCCGATCTGGTGAAATATGCCAAGGCCCATCCCTCCGAACTCAATTACGGTACGCCCGGCATCGGCACCGCCGGCCATATCGCCGGCGAAATGCTGCAGCAACTGGCCGGCGTCAAGCTGAACCACATCCCCTACAAGGGCTCGGCCTCCACCGCCAACGGCCTGATGAGCGGCCAGATCGCCCTCGGCTTCGACACCATCCCGCCGAACCTGTCGCTGGTCCAGAGCGGGCGCCTGCACGCACTGGCGGTCGCCAGCGACGTGCGCTCGCCCAATCTTCCCGAGGTGCCCCATGGCGCCGAAGTCGGGCTGCCGGGATTCGAGGTCTATACCTGGTATGCCATCTCCGGTCCGGCGCATCTGCCCGATGCCGTCATCGCCACGCTCAACGCCGCGACCAACGACTGGATCGCTTCGGACGAAGGCCGCAAGCGCCTGGACGAGCTGGGCATCCTGCCCCAGCGCGGAGGCTCGGCGCAGGCATTCGCCGCCTTCCTCCAGGCCGAGGCCCGCAAGACCGAGGCCGTCGTCAAAGCCTCCAACATCGTTTCCGAATAATCCGGAGCCACCATGACCCGAACGCAATCCTCCCCGTCCGTCGAGAAGTACGGTTCGCCCATCGGCGCCCGCCTCAAGGGCGTCGACGTGAGCGGCGAGCTGTGCGGCGCCGACGTCTGCCTGATCGAGCAACTGCTCTATCACAACAGCGTGCTGGCCATCGACGGCCAGCACCTCGACGCCGCCGGGATGCGCCGGTTCTGCATGCGACTGGGGCCGCTGCACCGCAACGTCACCACGCGCGCGGCCGACCGCGAATTCCCCGAGATCATCGTCCTCACCAACCGCCGCGCGGCCGACGGCACGCCGCTCGGCAACGTCGACGCGGGCCAGGACTGGCATACCGACATGTCGTACAACGCCATTCCGGGCAAGTTCACCGCCCTGCATGCGGTCGAGGTGCCGATGCGCGACGGCGTGGCCCGGGGCGCCACGCGCTTCGCCGACATGTATGCCGCGTTCGAGGCCCTGCCGGACGACATCCAGGCCAGGATCGAGCACGCCGTCGCGCTGCACGACTTCCACAAGTACTACGACGAGGCACGCCGCCGCGGCTCGAACCGGCCCGAGCTCACGGCCGAACAGCGCGCCAAGCGCCCGCGCGTGCCGCATCCGCTGGTCGGACGCCATCCCGTCACCGGCCGGCGCTTCCTGTACGCGGACCCGGGCTACACGGTGGAGATCGTCGACATGGACCCCGAAGAAAGCCGGCGCCTGCTCGAATTCCTGTTCGCCTTCCAGATCCAGGCGCGCTTCGTCTACGAACACCAATGGCGCGTCGGCGACGTGCTGCTCTGGGACAACTGGTCGACGATCCATCGCGCGACCGCCGACTACGGGCCGCAGGAGTACCGCTACATGCTGCGCGCGCAGATCAACGGCTGGCCCGGCCAGGAGATGTTCGACCACCCGATGGCAGCGACGGCGGCCGCGGCATGATGCTGTGCCTGGAGGATTTCCGCCGCGCCGCATCGCGGCGGCTGCCGCGGGCGATCTATGGGTTCATAGACGGCGGCTCGGAAGACGAGGCGACCCTGCGCGCGAACCGTTCGGCCTTCGATGCCGTCCGCCTGGTACCGCGCATCCTGGTCGATACGTCCGGCCGCAGCACGGCGGCGCGGACGCTGGACCACGAGTGGGCGGCGCCCTTCGGGATCGCGCCCATGGGTGCCGTCGGCGTGGCGGCGTTCCAGGGCGATCTCGCCCTGGCAACGGCGGCGGCGGCCGCCAACGTTCCGTTCATCCTCAGCAGCGCCTCGCTCGTGTCGATGGATCGCATCCTGCATGCGAATCCCCGGGCCTGGTTCCAGGCCTATCTGTCGACCGACCCCGGGCTCGATGCGCGGCTGCTCGACCGTGCCGCCGCGGCCGGATTCGGGACGCTGGTGGTCACGGTCGACGTTCCGGTGAGCGGCAATCGCGAAGAAAACGTGCGGCGCGGCTATGCTTCGCCGCTCAAGCCCAACGCCCGCCTGGTCGCCGACGCGCTGTGCCATCCGCGCTGGCTGTGCGGCAGCTTCCTGCGCAGCATCATGCGCGAAGGCATGCCGCACTTCGAGAATATGGCGGAAGAACGCGCGCCGATGTTCTCGTGGTCGGCGGCCCGGCGCGGCCACCGGCGCGACAACCTCGCCTGGGAGGACCTGCGCCGGGTGCGCCGGCAGTGGGCGGGATCGCTGGTGGTCAAGGGCGTGCTCTCGCCACGGGACGCCGCGCTGGCGCAAGAGGCGGGCGCCGACGCGATCATCGTGTCCAACCACGGCGGCCGCCAGCTCGACGGCGCGGTCGCTTCCCTCGACGCCCTGCCCGGCATTGCCGCGGCCACGAGCCTGCCGCTATTCATCGACGGCGGGTTCCGGCGCGGCACGGACATCCTCAAGGCGCTCGCGCTGGGCGCCTCCCATGTGTTCCTCGGCAGACCGTTCCTCTATGCCGCCGCCGTGGGCGGGCCGACCGGCGTGCAGCGCGCCATCGAACTGCTGCGGACCGAAATCCATCGCAACATGGCGCTGCTCGGCGCGCGGCGCGTCGCCGACATCGGCGCGGAAACGATAGGGAGAATCCAATGAAAATGACCATACCCATGGCGGTGGCCGTCGCGTCGCTGCGCGACCGATGCTCCGAGGCCGAATGGCAGAGCCGCGTCGACCTTGCCGCCTGCTACCGGCTGACCGAACTCTACGGGCTGACGGACCTCGCGGCCAATCACATCTCGGTGCGGGTGCCCGGCGAGCCGGGCACCTTCCTCATCAACCCGCACGGCGTGCTGTACGAAGAAATCTGCGCCTCGTCGCTGATCAAGATCGATCATCAGGGCAACGTGCTGACCATGCCCGATTTCCACGGCGCGACCTATGGGGTCAACCGGGCCGGATTCCTCATCCACGGCGCGATCCACGAAGCACGGCCCGACGTCGGATGCGTCATGCACACGCACACCTGGACCGGCATGGCGGTGTCCACGCTCGAATGCGGACTGCTGCCGATCACGCAGACCGCCATGCGCTTCGCCGACATCGGCTATCACGCGTTCCAGGGCGTCGTTCTCGACGAGGCCGAGAAAGCCAGCCTGGCGCACGACCTCGGCCAGGCCAGCACGCTCGTGCTGCGCAACCACGGCCTGCTGGCCGTCGGCGCAACGGTGGCCGAGACCTTCAACACCATGGTACGCCTGGAACTGGCCTGCAAGTCGCAGCTCGCCGCCATGGCCTGCGGAACACCGCTGCATACGGTCGATGCCGCCGTGATCGCCGCGACGCACACGGAATTCCTGCCGACGACCCGCCGTCCTTTCGGCGTCATGGAGTGGCCGGCGATGCTGCGCAAGCTCGATCGCATCGATCCGAGCTATCGCCAATGAACGACATGCCTTCAGCCAAACCCGCCTTGCTGCTGTTGATCGACGATCTGCCCGAACATGCCCTGGCCCGGCTGCACGCCCACTTCAAGGTATTCCGGGCCGCCGCCGGCCCGACCTGGGATGCGGAACTGGATGCCGCCGCGCCGCACGTCCGCGCCCTGCTGGTCAAAGGCGGCATGGTGGCCGTTACCGCCGGCGACATGGCCAGGCTGCCCGGGCTCGGGCTGATCTGCTGCCTGGGCGCCGGCTTCGAGCGCGTCGACGTGGCGGCCGCCACCGCCCGCGGCATCGCGGTCACCAACGGTTCCGGCGCCAACAGCGAATGTGTCGCCGACCATGCCATGGGATTGGTGATCGCCCTGATGCGCGAGTTTCGCGCGGCAGACGCGGCCGCGCGCGACGGACGGTGGCAAACGAGCTTTCCCTCGCCGCCCCGGGTGTCCGGCAAGACCCTGGGCATCGTCGGCCTTGGCCGCATCGGCATGGCGCTGGCCTGGCGCGCCCAAGCCTTCCATATGCCGGTGCTGTACCACAATCGCCGGCCGCGCGAGGATTCGCCGTGGGAATACGTGCCCGACATCGAAACGCTGGCGCGCCGTGCCGATGTCCTGGTGGCGATCCTGCCCGGCGGCCCGGAAACCCGCCACCAGATCGACCGCGGGGTCCTGGAGGCGCTCGGTCCGTCGGGCTACTTCATCAACGTCGGACGCGGCAACGCCGTGGATACCGACGAACTGGTGCGCGCGCTGGCCGCGCGCACCATCGCAGGCGCCGGCCTGGACGTGCTGGAGAGCGAGCCCGAGGTCCCGGCCGAACTGGCGGCGCTGCCCAACGTGCTGCTGACGCCGCATGTGGGCGGCCGGTCGCCCGAGTCCACCAGTGCGACGCTGCAGCAGGCGATCGACAATCTGCTGGCCTTTCATGCCGGAGAGCGGCTGCCCAACCGGGTAGCGTGACCAGGCAGCCCGACCCTCACGCAGCCATGTCGGACTGCTCCAGCTCGGCCGACAGGAAGTCGATCAATACCCGGGTCCGGTACAGCACCCGCCGGTTCGGATAGATAAGCCACAAGCCCGGCAGTTCGCCGGTGGAATACACACTTTCGTAATCCGGCATGATCTCGAGCAGCGTGCCGGCGGCGAGGTCGTTCGCCACCACATCGTGGCCCATGCGCACGATGCCGAGTCCTTCGCGCGCCAGCTCCACCAGCAGAACGTTGGTATCGGCCTCGATATAGGGCCGAATGGTTTGCGAGATCAGGTTCTTGCCACGCCGGAAGAACCACGTCGCCTGCTCCTTGGCGGAATGGGTCAGGCAGTCGTGCTGCGCCAGGTCGGCCGGCCGGCGCGGTATGCCGCGCTGCTCCAAATAAGCGGGCGATCCGCACAGGATCCGCTTGAACTCCCGCACCTTGATGCCCACCACGTTGCCGTCCGGCAGGCTGCCCGAGTGGATGGCCACGTCGTAGCCGTCTTCCACCAGGTGGACGATGCTGTCCGTGACGGTGACCGCCAGGCGGATCTGCGGATAGCTGCGGCAGAACCGCGCCAGCACGCCCGAAAGGTAGACGCGCTCGGTGTAGTGATTGACCGCCAGGCGGATCGTGCCCGACGGCTGTTTGACGACCGACCCCATGTGGTCGATGGCTTCGTCGTAGGCATCGAGCGTCCGGCGCGCCCATTGCACCGCGATCCGGCCGGGCTCGGTGAGCTTGAGGCTGCGGGTGGTGCGCTCGAAGAGCCTGACGTTGAGCGTGCGTTCAAGCTTGGCGAGTTTGCGGGTGGCTACCGACGGCGTCAGATCGAGCGCCCGCGCGGCCGCGGAAATGCTCGAAAGGTCTGCGATGCGGACAAGCAGCAGCAAGGCTTCCAGATTGAGGGGCAAGGTATCGCCGGCGCCTGGTTTCATGATGTCGGCCGTATCTCCGGATGCATCGATTATTGCATTCCTGGAACAAGGGCTGGTCAATTTCAAGGCTTTTTCGGAATGTTCCCGCGGCGGAATATTCGTCCATGCAGTCGCATCCCCGCTGCGGCAAGACTGCGGCCCCACCCACCTACCCCACCTTGGAGTCGATATGCGTACCACTTGGCGTTTGCTGGGAATGTTGACGATGACGGCACCGCTTGCGTTGACCGCGGCATCGGCCGTTGCCCAGTCCTATCCGGACAAACCGATACGCCTGGTGGTGCCGTTCGCACCCGGCGGCAGCAATGACGTGATCGGCCGGGTCGTGGCCGAGAAACTGGGCCAGAACCTGGGCGTGCCAGTGGTGGTGGAGAACCGCCCCGGCGTCGGCGGCGTGCTCGGCAGCGATATCGTCGCGAAAGCCGAGCCCAACGGCTATACGCTGCTGATGGGCGCCACGAGCACGATGGCGGTCAATCCCAACCTGTACACCAACATGCCGTTCGATCCGCTCAAGGACCTGACCTCGATCACGCAGATCGCGTCGGGTCCGTTCCTGATGGCGGTGCCGGCATCGCTGCCGGTCGGATCCGTGCAGGATTTCATCGCGCTGGCCAAGGCCAAGCCCGATACGTTGAACTTCGGCTCGTCGGGCAACGGCACGTCGTTGCATCTGACGGCCGAGCTGTTCAAGATGATGGCGGGGATCGACATCATGCACGTTCCCTACAAAGGCGCGGGCCCGGCGCTGATCGACCTCATCAGCGGCAAGATCCACGTGATCTTTTCCGACATGGCGGCATTGTCGCCCTACATGAAGTCGGGCCAATTGAAGGCATTGGCCGTGACCAGCGCCCAGCCGGCGCCGGCGGCGCCCGGGCTGCCCACCATCGCCTCGTCCGGCGTGCCGGGCTACGAGGCCACGTCGTGGTACGGCCTCCTCGGACCTGCCGGGATGCCGCCGGAAATCGTGAGCAAGCTCGGCAAAGCCTTGGCCGACGTGGTCAACGCGCCGGCGATGCGCACACGCTTCTTCGAGATGGGCATCGAGCCCGCCGCCGGCACCCCGCAGCAATTCACCGAGCTGATGCGCAGCGAGATCGAAAAGTGGGGCAAGGTGGTCAAGGCGTCCGGCGCGAAGGTGGAGTGACCATGGAGCCCAGTCATTACGGTCCTTTCCCGTTCGTGCCGGTCAATCAGCGGCCGAAGATCCGCTGGCCCCACGGTGCCCGCGTGGCGGTGTGGGTCATTCCGAATATCGAGTTCTTCTCGCTCAAGGATGCACTGTCGGGCCATCCCTTCGAAGGCAAGGGGCCGGTGCCCGGCGTGCGGGCCTGGGCGCAGCGCGACTACGGCAACCGGGTCGGGATCTGGCGGATCATGGAAGTGCTGGAGCGTCATGGCATTCGCGCCTCGGCCACCGTGAACAGCGATATCTGCGTCCATCATCCGCAGATCATCGACGCGGCGGTCAAGGCGGGATGGGAGCTGGTCGGCCACAACAAGACCAACACCGCGCGGCTGAACGCCGTGCCGGCCGACCAGGAACACGCGCTGATCCGCAATGCGCTGGACCAGATCGAGCGGACCAGCGGCAAGCGGCCGGTGGGCTGGCTCGGTTCGGCGCTGGCCGAAACCTGGAACACCCTCGACTACCTGATCGACGAAGGCTGCACCTACGTGGCCGACTGGATCAACGACGACCAGCCGTACCTGATGACGGTGGGCGACAGACAGATCGTGTCGATCCCCTACTCGTACGAGATCAACGATTCGTCGCACATCTATTATCGGTTCGGCTCGAGCGAGGAATTCGAGGGCATGATCAAGCGCCAGTTCGACGTCCTGTACCGTGAAGGCGAGAACTCCGGACGCGTGATGGCGATCTGCCTGCATCCGTTCATGATCGGGGTACCGCACCGGATCGACTCGCTCGACCGGGCGCTGGCCCACATCGCCAAGCACAGCGGCGTCTGGTTCGCGACCGGCGAAGAGATCGTCGGACACTACCTGAATTCGGGGGCGACATTTTGACCGCAGGCCATGGCGATCCGGTCCAGGAACCGGCGGCGGCGCTCGCGCAGCGGCTGCAGCGCCGCGAGGTCGCCGCCGAAGCGGTCTGCCGGGCTCACCTGGAACGCATCGCGGCGCGCGATCCGGCTGTCCAAGCCTGGGCGTGGATCGATCCCGAGGCGGCGCTGGCGCGGGCGCGCCGGCTCGACGCCGGGCCTATCCTGGGGCCGCTGCACGGCGTGCCGGTCGGCATCAAGGACATCATCGACACGGCCGACATGCCGACCGGGTACGGATCGCCTATCTACGCCGGCAACCGGCCGGCATGGGACGCCGCCTGCGTCGCGCTCATCCGCCGTGCCGGCGGACTGGTACTGGGCAAGACGGCCACCACCGAATTCGCGTCCAGCCATCCCGCGCGCACCACCCACCCATTGAATCCGCGCCATACGCCGGGCGGGTCGTCGAGCGGATCGGCCGCCGCGGTGGCCGACGGCATGGTGCCGCTGGCGCTGGGAACCCAGACCGGCGGCTCGGTCATCCGGCCCGCGAGTTTCTGCGGCATCGTCGGCTACAAACCCGGCTTCGGCCTGGTCAACCGGCACGGGGTCAAGCCCTTGTCCGAATCGCTAGATACCGTGGGGGTCATGGGACGTTCGGTGGCCGACGCCGCGTTGTTGGCGTCGGTGATCGCCGGGCGGCCGGCGCTGCGCGATCTGCCGGCCGTGGGCGCGCCGCGCATCGGCGTGTTCCGCGCCGGCGCGTGGGAACACGCCCAGCGCGAAACCCTCGCCGCGCTGGCCGATGCCGTCGCGCGCCTGTCGGCGGCGGGCGCGCGCGTGAGCGATGCGCCGGCGCCGGCCGGTTTCGATGAACTGGACCACGTGCATCACCGGATCGAGTTCTTCGAGATGGCGCATGCCCTCGCCTTCGAGATGAACCGGCATGCGCCATTGCTGTCGGCGAAGCTGCGCGCGCGGCTGGAAGAAGGTGCCGCGATCGACCCGGCGGACTACGAGCGGTGCCGGTGGCAGGCCGCCGAGGTCCGCGGCGCGATCGACCCGCTTTTTCTCGACTGCGACGTCTTGCTGACGGCCGCCGCGCCGGGCGAAGCGCCTGAAGGGCTGCAAGGCACCGGCAGCGCCGTGTTCAACCGTGTATGGACCCTGTTGCATCTGCCATGCATCGCGGTGCCGGCGGGAACCGGCGCCAGGCAACTGCCCGTCGGGCTGCAGGTGATCGGCCGCGCCGGCGCCGACCGGGCAACGCTTGCCGCGGCCGCCTGGATCGAACACCGACTGCGGCATTGACCGCGGTCGCATCACATACCATAGGAACGAATTCTCATGAGCGAGACCTCGCAAGACAATCCGTATACCAGCGGCATTGCCCATTTCGTCGCCGGCCTCGACTACGATGCCATCCCGGGCGAGGTGCGCGAACGGCTCAAGCTGCTGATCCTCGATTCGCTGGGTTGCGCGCTATATGGCG
>Ga0182745_1003581_pt1 | contig 13330 bp, 13 predicted proteins | sample eDN3rd30CKraftBY_FD_128523 | JGI IMG/M metagenome (GOLD analysis project Ga0182745, IMG submission 128523) | Enriched backyard soil microbial communities from Emeryville, California, USA - eDNA 3rd pass 30_C Kraft BY (version 2) (version 2) | ecosystem: Environmental > Terrestrial > Soil >...
CACCGGCCAGGCGCCCATCGCCAGGAAGGCGCCGCCGGCGAAAAAGCTGGCGACCCCGAACACCATCATCAGGATCAGAAAGCCGAGATTGCCGAGCGACCGGTGCGGCGTGATCACCGCGTAAAACAGGGTCGGCTCCAGCGTGTCGCGCACATCGTGGCTGATATTGTCCGCCGTCATGCGGCCGATTATACCGGAAATCATGGCGAAAAAATCGGCCCGAAAAAAGGTTTCAGGCAAGCCGTCCGTCAGGGCGGCGCTCACAAAGGCGAAAAAGGGCAGCGCCGCCAAGGTGAAGCCGGCGCCCAAGCGGCAGAAGGCCGACCTCAAGGCAGCGCATGGCGCCTCGAAGCCGATGACGGCGGCGCAGATCAAGGAGGCTTTCCGGCGCTGGGAGGCGGCGAGCCCGGAGCCGACCACCGAGCTTCATTACTCCAATGTATTCACGCTGCTGGTCGCGGTGGTGCTGTCGGCTCAGGCGACCGATGCCGGGGTCAACAAGGCGACGCCGGCTCTGTTCGCGCTAGCCGATACGCCGGCCAAGATGGCGGCGCTGGGCGAAGACCGCATTCGCGAGCTGATCAAGACCATCGGCCTGTTTCGCACCAAGGCGAAGAACGTGGCGATGCTGGCGCACATTCTCGTCTCGGAGCATGGCGGCGAGGTGCCGCGAACGCGCGAAGCACTGGAAGCCTTGCCCGGCGTCGGCCGCAAAACGGCGAATGTCGTGCTGAACACCGCCTTCGGCGAGCACACCATCGCCGTCGATACCCACATCTTCCGCGTCGGCAACCGCACCGGCATGGCGCCGGGCAAGACGGTGAACGATGTCGAGATGAAGCTCGAGGAGGTTATCCCGCCCGAGTACAAGCGCCACGCGCATCACTGGCTGATCCTGCATGGGCGCTACACCTGCATCGCGCGCAAGCCTTTGTGCGAGCGCTGCGTGATTGCGGATCTGTGCCAGTGGCCGGGGAAGACGATTCTCTAGTCATTCCGGGGCGCGTGCAAAGCACGCGAGCCCGGAATGACGGGATGCTATCGCACCGGCTCGATCAATTCGGCCCGCCGGCCCGCCAGCTTCTTGTGGATGTGAACCATGAAGGCCATGGCGAAGACGGGCGTCGCGAAGTTGAGGATCGGGATCGACACAAACAACGCGATCACCAGACCGGCGACGAAGATGTAGCCCGCGTTCGCCTTGCGCATCGCGGTCGCCTCCGCCGGCGAGCGGAAGCGCATGGCGGCGAGCTCGAAATATTCGCGGCTGAGCAGATAGGCCGTCGCGACATAAAGGATAAGAAAGCCGAAGCCGGCGAACAGCACGAAGGGCAGCGCCACAACATAGACCAGCAGCGACAAAAGCGCGATCTTGATGCCTTCGATCACGCCGGTCATGAGCGGCACGGCTGTGCCGGGCGTCTCGGCCCGATAGTGCTCGCGCTCGACCGCGTCGGCGACGTCGTCGACGAAGAAGCTGCCGACCAGCGCCGACACCGGCGGCATCAGGAACACCGCGCCGGTGATGATGCCGAGGCTGGCCATGATCGACAGCACCCAGGCCAAAGCCGCCCACACCGAATGCGGCGCGAAACCCGCGGTCTGCTCGGCCCAGTTGGCGCCCGAGTCGGCCAGCCCCGCCAGCACCCGCTGCAGCACAATGCCGATGATGACGATGAACAGCAGCGCCAGCCCGACGGCTTTCATCAGCACGCCGCGCAGCGGCGGGGCGAACATCTGGGCAAAGGCTTTGAAGGCGGCGTCGAGCATGGGGGAAGAAGTAGGACCAAGGTGGCGCGGGGCAAGAGCCTGCGACAGGAATTCCATCTGTCATCACCGGGCTTGTCCCGGTGATCTCGTTTAGGGGCGCACTACTCACCCAAGCGGGATGGCCGGGTCAAGCCCGGCCATGACAGCGATTTAAGCCGCCGTCTTCTCGGTCGCCTCTTCCCCGCCCGGCACCAGCGCCACCGCCTCGGCGACAGGCAGGTCGGCCATTTGCAAGTCGGCCCAGGCGACCGATTTATAATCGAAACCACCCTCGATGGTCGGCTTCACCACCTGGAAGTAGGGCGAGATATCGAAGTCGCGCGGCGCATACAGCGAGGAGTGGCGGATTTCGAGGATCTCGGCGCGCTCGGCTTCGCTGTCGGCGCGGGTGATCCTGGGCAGGATGGGATAGCGCACGTATTCGAACGCCTGCGCGATCAGCGCTGAGCAGATGATGCGCGTCGGGTGTCCGGAGCCGAGCGCCAGCATGTGGCGGCGGAAACGGCGCGGCACCGGTAGCGGAAACAGATAGCGCGCCAGATCGAGGATGTTCTTGACGTCGTAATCGAAGCCGATGCGCTCGCAGGCATAATTGCAGACGCGAATGCGGTCGTCGTCTGACAGGCCGACCGGCCGGCATATGCGCGTATGCGCGTTGCCGTATTTCGACAGCGGCACGGCGACGACACCCTTGCCGAGTTCGGCTTCGACCAGTGCGAGCGGCTCGCCGTTGGCCGCGACGCGGTCGCCGATCGGCCCGGTGTAAAGCGCGGCGTGCGACCAGGTCGATTGCGTAAGATATTTGATAACGCCAGCGATGTGGCTGTTGCCTTCGATCAGGAGCACGTCGCCGGGTTTGAGCGTCGTGGCCAGCGCGTCGGCACGGCCGGGCGTGAACTCGTGATAGCCCGCTTCGGGCTTGCCGAGATAGCGGGCAATCAGATGCCCGACGCCGTTGCTGACCCACCCCATGACATTCGTGCGCGTCCCGCGCCCTCGCTGACATTTCCCCGGTGCGCTTTTCGCGTCTGGTTGTTGGTGAGCTTAGGCAAGACAGATTGCGAAACGGTTCCTCGTCTGCCGATTGGCGCAAGATTTCGTTAGGCAATAAAAAGCCCGTAATGACAGCGTTTTGATCACGGGCTGACCTCTTTCGGTAAGAGTTTGCATACCATATAATCCTGTCATCGCCGGGCTTGACCCGGCGATCTCGCTTAGGTGGGCATGTGCGTCCCTAAGCGGGATGGCCGGATCAAGTCCGGCCATGACACCGCAATTTTTGGTATCCGTAACTGATGAACAAACCCAAGGCCCTCATCGCCTGGTCGAGCGGCAAGGACTGCGCCTGGGCTCTGCATGAGGCGCGCGGCAGTGGCGACTACGATATTGTCGGTGCGCTGACGACGGTCACCGACAGCTTTCAGCGCGTGTCGATGCATGGCGTGCGCGAGGAATTGTTGGCGGCGCAGCTTGCGGCCGCCGGGTTGCCGTCAATCACGGTGCGCATTCCCTATCCGTGCCCGAACGAGATCTATGAGCGCGAGATGGCGGTGGCGCTGGAGCGTGCCAAGGCCGACGGCGTCACGCATGTCATCTTTGGCGATCTGTTTCTCGCCGATCTGCGCGCCTATCGCGAAGAGAAGATGAAATCGGTCGGCATGGCCTGCGCGTTTCCACTGTGGCGGCGGCCCACCGCCGCGCTGGCGCGCGACATGATCGCCGGCGGCGTCGAGGCCTATCTGGCGGTGGTCGATCGGAGCAAGCTTGATGCGTCGTTCGCCGGACGCCGTTTCGACGAGGCTTTATTGGCCGGTCTGCCGGAAGGCGTCGATCCCTGCGGCGAGAACGGCGAGTTTCATTCCTTCGTCGCCGCCGGGCCGATGCTCGGGCGGCGCATCGCGGTGACGAAGGGTGAGACGGTTATGCGGGATGGGTTCGCGTTTGCGGATCTGGTGCCGGCTTAACCGCGCAGCACGCCGCCGGTGCGCTTCGACACGTCCGCCACGATCTTCTGCGCCAGCACGTCGATCTCGGCGTCGGTCATGGTCTTGTCGGCGGGCTGGATGGTGACGGCGATGGCCACCGACTTCTTGCCCGGCTCGATGCCTTTGCCTTCGTAGAGATCGAACACGGTGATGCCGGCGATCAGCTTCTTGTCGGCATTCTGCGCGGCGCGCACGATGTCGCCCGCCTTCACCGTGGCGTCGACGACGAAGGCGAAGTCACGGGTCACCGGCTGTAACGGCGACAACGCCAGTAACGGCTTGGCGCGAGTCGGCTTCGGCTTGGCGGCCGGGATATTGTCGAGCAGCACTTCGAAGCCGACCAGCGGGCCGTCGATCTTCAGCGCGGCGAGAATGCGCGGATGGATTTCGCCGAAATGGCCGATAACGTTCTGCGGCCCCATCTGGATGGTGCCGGAGCGTCCCGGATGAAACCACGCCGGACCGCCGGGCACGACCTGCAGCGCGGCCATGGGCGCGCCGGCCGCACTCAGCGCGGCGAAGGCGTCGGCCTTGGCGTCGAAAGCATCGACTGGCTTGGCGGCTTGCGTCCAGTGACGGCCGGCGCCTTCCGGCTTCGCCAGCGCACGGCGGATGCCGCTCGCGGCGATGAACTGGTCTTCCGGCTTGTCGCCCTTGAAGATCTGGCCGACCTCGAACAAAGCGACATCGGGATAGCCACGGTCGGCGTTCTTCTGCGCCGAGGCGATCAGGCCCGGCAGCAGGCTCGGCCGCATGTCGGAGAGTTCGGCCGCGATCGGATTGGCCAGCGCCAATTCTTTCTGGCCGCCGCCGAACAATTCGGCTTCGCGCTTCGGCACGAAGGACCAGGTGACGGCCTCGACAAGGCCGCGCGCCGCGAGACCGCGCTTGGCCTTGCGGGTGCGCGACTGGATCGGCGTCAGCACCGGCTTGCGCGCATCGTCGCCGCGCGGGAATGGCGTCGACGGCACAGCATCGACGCCGGTGATGCGCACCAGTTCCTCGACGATATCGGCGCGGCCATGCACGTCCGGCCGCCATGACGGCACGGCGATCTTGAGGCGCTCGTTCGGCCCGGCGACGAAGAAGCCGAGGCGCTCCAGCAGGCGCTTGGTTTCGATCAGCGGCAGCTTGATGCCGGCGAGGCGCTCCAGCTCGCTGACCGGATAGTCGATGATGACTTCCTGGGCCTTCGGGTTGCCGGCGACCACGACCTCCGACGGCTCGCCGCCGCACAGGTCCATCACCAGGCCGGTCGCCATTTCGAGGCCGGGCAGCATGAAGTTCGGATCGACGCCGCGCTCGAAGCGGTAGCGCGCGTCGGTGTTGATGCCGAGCTTGCGGCCGGTCTGCGCGATGTTGAACGCATCCCACAGCGCCGATTCGATCAGCACGTCGGTGGTGTTCTCGTCGCAGCCCGATTCCTCGCCGCCCATGATGCCGGCGAGCGATTCCACGGCGCGTTCGTCGGCGATCACGCACATGGCGCTGTCGAGTTCGTAGGTGCGGCCGTCGAGCGCCAGCAGCGTCTCGCCATTCCTGGCGCGGCGGACGGTGAGATTGCCCGTCACCTTTTTGGCGTCGAACACATGCAGCGGCCGGCCGCGGTCGAAGGTCATATAGTTGGTGATGTCGACCAGCGCATTGATCGGACGCAGACCGATCGCAGTGAGCCGCTTCTGCATCCATTCCGGCGACGGGCCGTTCTTGACGCCGCGCACCAGACGCAGGCCGAAGCCCGGGCACAGGATAGGGTCTTCGATGGTCACCTTGACCGGGCAGGGGAAGGTGCCTTCGACGCGCTGCGGTGTGTTCTCGAGATACTCGCCGATCAAAGTGGCGCCGAGATCGCGCGCGATGCCGTTGACGCTGGTGCAGTCCGGGCGGTTCGGCGTCAGGTTGATTTCGATCACCGGCTCGTTGAGGCCGAGCACCTTGGCGAACGGCTCTCCGATCGGCGCATCGGCCGGCATTTCGATGATGCCGTCGCTGTCGGCGGAAAAGCCGATCTCCGCGCCGGAAATCATCATGCCCTGTGATTCGACGCCGCGAATCTTGCCGACCGACAAGGTGATGTCTTTTGCCGGGATATAGGTGCCCGGCAGGCCGAGCACGGTCTTGAGGCCGGCGCGCGCGTTCGGCGCACCGCAGACGATCTGCAGCGGCGTGCCTGTGCCGTTATCGACCTTGCAGACACGCAGGCGGTCGGCGTTCGGGTGCTGCACGGCCTCGAGGATCTGCACGACCTTGAAGGGTTCGTACTCCTTGGCCTTGTCCTCGACGTGCTCGACCTCGAGCCCGATCATGGTGAGCTTCTCGACGATCTCGTCGAGCGAGGCCGTGGTGTTGAAGTGATCCTTCAGCCAGGAGAGGGTGAATTTCATGGGAGTTTCCCCGCAACGCGGCGCGACTCCCTCCCCCGCTTGCGGGGGAGGGTTGGGGAGGGGGCGTTTGCCAGGACGGCGGCAATTACCTCAAGAACCCCATCGCGATTGGTCATGACGTCATGGTTGCTGAAGCGAAGGACACGATAACCCTTCGCGCTGAGAAAGGCGTCGCGTCGCCCGTCTTTCGTAATTTGATCACTGTCGAAATGCTGTCCGCCGTCGAGCTCAACAACGAGGTTGGCTGCGTGGCAGCAGAAATCGACGATATAGGGTCCGATCGGCGTCTGGCGGCGGAAGCTCGCGCCATCGAGGCGATGAGCGCGTAATGCGCTCCAGATCAGTCTCTCGGCGTCAGTTGAATCGCGGCGCAGCGAGCGGGCGCGCGAGCGCGCCATCCGCGCCACTTGCCATTGCGGCTCTTTGCGTGACGTCATCATCGGGGCAATCCTATATTCCCCCTCCCTAACCCTCCCCCGCAAGCGGGGGAGGGGACAGGCCATCGCCTGCATCAAACTCACGAACTCAATCCCCCCGCGAGCGTCGGGAAGTCGAGCGGGCGGAAGCCGTAGTGGTTGAGCCAGCGCACGTCGGCCTCGAAGAAGGCGCGCAGATCGTTGATGCCGTATTTGAGCATGGCGATACGATCGATGCCCATGCCCCAGGCGAAGCCCTGGTAGACGTCGGGATCGAGGCCGCAGTTCTTCAGCACGTTCGGGTGCACCATGCCGCAGCCGAGAATCTCCAGCCAGTCATTGCCTTCGCCAAAGCGGATTTCGCCCTTGTCGCGGCGGCACTGGATGTCGACTTCCATCGACGGCTCGGTGAACGGGAAGAACGACGGACGGAAGCGCATCTTCACGCTGTCGACTTCGAAGAACGCCTTGCAGAATTCCTCGAGGATCCACTTGAGGTGGCCGAGATGCGATCCCTTGTCGATCACCAGGCCTTCGACCTGATGGAACATCGGCGTGTGCGTCTGGTCGCTGTCCGAGCGATAGGTGCGGCCGGGGCAAATGACCCGGATCGGCGGCTGCTTGGTCAGCATGGTGCGCACCTGCACCGGTGACGTGTGCGTGCGCAGCAGCAGCCGCGAGCCGTCCGGCTTCGGCGGGAAATAGAACGTATCGTGCATTTCCCGGGCGGGATGCCCTTCGGGGAAATTCAGCTTGGTGAAGTTGTAGTCGTCGGTCTCGATATCCGGACCTTCGGCAACCGAGAAACCCATGTCGGCGAAGATCGCGGTGAGCTCGTCGATCACCTGGCTGATCGGGTGGACGCGGCCGGTTTCGGCCTGCGGTTCGCGCACCGGCAACGTGACGTCGATGGTTTCGGATGCAAGGCGCGCATCGAGCGCGGCGGCGGCGAGGTTATCCTTGGCGGTGGCGAGGGCGGCGCCGACCCGGTCCTTCAGGCCGTTGATCGCCGGGCCCTTCTCCTTGCGCTCGTCCGGCGTCATGCCGCCGAGCGTTTTCAGGAGCGCCGACACCGAGCCGCTTTTGCCGAGCGCGGAGACGCGCACAGCTTCCAGCGCCGCTTCATCCTTGGCGGCGCCGATGGCGGCGAGAAGTTCGGATTCGAGTTTGGCGATGTCGGACATGGGGACCCAGCAACCAGCAATTTAGCTGGTCATGGCCGGGGCATAGCCCGTCGCAAGACGGGCGTAAACGCCCTTATGTCCCGGCCATCCACGTCTTAGCTAAGGAAGTCGTGGATGCCCGGCACAAGGCCGGGCATGACGATGACTTACGCCGCAGCCTGCGCGGGCAGCGCGGCCTTCACCTTTTCGACGATGGCCGCAAAGGCCGCCGGCTCGTTGATCGCGAGGTCCGCGAGAACCTTGCGGTCGAGATTGAGGCCGGACTTGGTGAGGCCGTCGATGAAGCGCGAGTAGTTCAGGCCGAACGGACGCACGGCGGCGTTGAGGCGCTGAATCCAGAGGGCGCGGAACGTACGCTTCTTGCGCTTGCGGTCGCGGAATGCGTACTGGCCGGCCTTCTCCACCGCCTGCTTGGCGATGCGGATGGTGTTCTTGCGGCGGCCATAAAAGCCCTTGGCGGCCTTATAGACTTTCTTGTGCTTGGCGTGGGCAGTGACGCCCCGTTTAACGCGAGCCATGAGGAAACTCCTTCAGCAAAATCTGCAAACGTATGAGGGGATGGCGATCAGGAAGCGGCTTAGCCGTTGGGCAGCCAGTACTTCTTGATGTTGTCGCCGTCGGTCTTGAACAGCACAGCGGTGCCGCGATGTTCGCGGATCTGCTTGGTCGTGCGCTTGATCATGCCGTGACGTTTGCCGGACTGCTGGAATTTCACCTTGCCGGTCGCGGTGATTTTGAAGCGCTTTTTAGCGCCCGATTTGGTCTTCAGCTTGGGCATTTGGCTCTCCAATGGGCCGCGCTCAAGTTGCGAGACTTGGCACAGCCAGAAATCAGCCCTAGGCGAACTGGCCTGAGGCTGGTGCTCGGAATTGAGCGGGTATCGCCGCCACGGCAGCCCTTGTCGGCCGGTCGGCGAGAGCGCGGTGTATGCCAGAGGTCTGGCCGATTATCAACAGGATCGGCGCTGCGGCGGAACGCTGGCCGCCGCAATGGCCAGATCATAGTAACCGGGCCGCATTTTTCTCATTTTGCGAGGAAAATCATAGTCTTACGAGGTTGCGACCTCGACCGCGATCAGTTATATGTGTTGCACACCCACAATATCGGAGGCTGGGGCGCCGCGGCGCGCGCATAGAGGAGCGTATTCACGTGAACATATCGGTCAATTATTCTGAAATAAATCAGGCAAAGGTCGATTTTACCGACCTGTATACGTCAAAAGACCCAAGGAATTACTTCAAGTACCTTGGACAGCTCGACTATATCATTCCGCATCTGGCGCAGCCGATTTTCGCCCAGTTGGTCCGGGCCCGCCAGGAGACCCAGTCGGAGCCGGTTACCGTTCTGGATGTCGGCTGCTCCTACGCGATCAACGGCGCGCTCATGAAGTTCGCCATCGACTACGAGGCGCTTCGCCAGCGCTATACGGCGCCGGCCCTGCAGGGGCTGAGCAGCGCCGAGATGCTCGAGCATGACCGGCATTTCTACCAATCCTGGCCGCGGCACGAGGGCGTACGGCTTGTTGGCCTCGACGTTTCCGAAAACGCGGTCCGCTACGCGGAGGACGCCGGAATTCTCGATCACGGCCTCGCCATCGATCTGGAAAGCCGCGATCCGACTGCGGCCGAGGCGGCGATCCTGGAGAAAGTCGACCTCATCGTTTCGACCGGCTGCGTCGGTTACGTGACGTCCAAGACCTTCCAGCGCATCGCCAAGGTGGCGCGCAAGGGCCGTGAAGCAAAGGACGCCCCTTGGGCCGCCAATTTCGTGCTGCGCATGTTTCCGTTCGACGACATTGACCGGACGCTGGCGGCGCAGGGTCTCGTCACCGAGCGTTACGAAGGCGCCACCTTCGTGCAGCGGCGCTTTGCCGATCGCGACGAAATGGAAAAGGCGATCACCGCCGTTGAGGCGCGCGGTCTCGATACCGATGGTTTCGAAACCGAGGGGCTGTATCACTCCAACCTGTTCGTCTCGCGTCCGCCGCAGGAAGCCGAGCGCCGGCCGATCCAGGAACTGGTGACGGTGGTCAGCGGCGCCAACAAGCTGTGGTCGGTCGGTGCCAACGTGCTCGGCAGCTACGGCCAGGCGGTGCGTCAGGCGGCCCGGTCGCAGCGGCGGGCCTAAGGCGCCGCAGCGGAGAACCAAACGGTGCGCGCGGCGTTGGCAGCCGGTTGGCTCCGGCGCAGCGCGCTACCGCAGGGTGGCGGGCGTTGCGGTGTAGAGTCGCCTCGATTCAGGAGGACGACCGAAGGTGTCACGCGCGATCAAACTGGGTGGTTTTGTGTTGGCTCTGGCACTTGCCGCGGCCGTGCCCGCGCAGGCGTCGCCGCATGATGGGAAATGGTCGGTGCTGATTATCACCGAAAAGGGCAATTGCGATCAGGCCTATCGCTACGAAGTGGCGGTTGACGACGGCAAGCTGAGCTATGCCGGCCGCGAGCAGGTCAACTTGTCCGGCACCGTCGCCGGCAATGGCGCGGTGAAGGTCAATATCCGCCTCGGCGAGCAGGGCGCGACCGGCTCCGGCAAACTGGCAGGCGCGAGCGGCACCGGCACATGGCAAGGTACTGGCAATGCCGGCGCCTGCGCAGGCCGCTGGGAAGCGGAGAAGCGCTAGCTGGTTGAAATAAAAAACGCGCCGGTTTCCCGGCGCGTTTTTAGTTCAGATCAAGGACCGCTTATTAACGCGGCGCCAGCAGCATCACCATCTGGCGGCCTTCGAAGCGCGGTTCCGACTCGACCTTGGAAATCTTGTCGGTGTCTTCCTTCACCCGCTGCAGAAGCTTGTAGCCGAGTTCCTGGTGCGCCATTTCGCGGCCGCGGAAACGCAAGGTGATCTTGACCTTGTCGCCTTCCTCGAAGAACCGCTGCATCGAGCGCATCTTCACCTGGTAATCGTGATCGTCGATCATCGGGCGGAGCTTGATCTCCTTGATCTCGACGACCTTCTGCTTCTTGCGGGCTTCCGCCGCCTTCTTCTGCGCCTGGAATTTGTATTTGCCGTAATCGAGAATCTTGGCGACAGGCGGCGTGGAATTCGGGGCGATCTCGACGAGATCAAGCCCGGCCGCCTGGGCTAGCCCAATGGCGGTTTCGGTGGTGACGACACCTTTGTTTTCACCGGTGGCATCGATCAGCTGAACCTCGCGGGAGCGGATCTCTTCGTTGACGCGCGGACCATCCTTCGGGGCGGGCATCGCGGCTTTCATCGGACGACGAATGGCACTTCTCTCCTCTGCTGTTGAAACGATGGGCGACTATAGCATCGGGCCCTTTTCGAGTCCAAAAGACCGGGCCGCCCAAGCCTGAAGACATAGCTAAAGATCGGTATCGGGCCCCGATAAGTCAACGCGGTTCCGGCCGGCTTGTTGCCGCCGGCCGGTCAGTTCGCGGTACAGCGCGAGCATGCGCCCGGCGGCGACCGAGGCGTCGAAACGGTCGATCACCCAGGCGCGGCCACGCCGGCCCATGGCGGCCCGGGCGGGCTCTGCCATCGTCAGCAGCCGGAACACGGCGGCGGCGAGGGCCTCCTCGTCGCCAGCCGGACAGCGAAGACCGGTCGCCCGGTTGTCCGGGACGGCGGGCGTGGCCAGAACCACATCCGGGCCGGCGGCGAGATCGGACACGATGACCGGCCGGGCCATCGCCTGGGCTTCGAGAATGGCGCGCTGTACGCCCTCGGGCTGGATCGCCGCCGAAACGACGACCGTGGCCGTCGCATAGGCGGCCGGCATGTCGCGCACCGGCGCCGCCATGCGGACGTGATCCATCAGGCCGTTGGCCAGCACCAGATCCCACAGTTCCCCCGGGTAGGTGGCGCGGCCGCGGTCCTCGCCGACGAACACGCAGGCAAAATCGGCCAGCCCACTGTCCTTGAGGCGCTTGATCGCCTTGACCACGACATGGTGGCCCTTGCGCCTTACGATCCGCCCGGTGACCAAAATGACCTTGGTTTCCGGCGCGAGGCCCCAGGCCCGGCGCAAGGCCGATGTCCGTTCCCAGGTAACCGCGGCCGGGTCGAAGGCGGCAAAATCGATGCTCGGCGGCACCACGGCGAGGCGCTGCCGCGATGTGCCATAGCGCGCGTGAATGAGATCGGCGATGCCGTCGCAGGTGGCGACGACCCGGTCGCCGCGCGCCATGACGGCATTATAGAACCGCTTGAACGGATTGCTCTCGCTGAAGCCCTTGGTCCAGCCGGTGACGAAGGCGATGCCGCGCTGCTTCGCCGCCAGCGCCGCGCTCCAGGCGCCGGCGCGGCCGAGCGCGTGGATGACGTCGCAGTCGCGCTGCCTTGCGATGCGCATCAAGGCGATTGCATTGCGCAGTATCACCAGCGGGTTCCGGCTGGCGACATCGAGCGCGATGAACTCGCCACCGCTTTTGATGACGTCGCCAATCAGGCGGCCGGAGCGCGCCGCGACGATGGCGTGATGCCCGGCCAATTTGAGAATGCGCACCAGTTCGACCGCGCCGTGTTCGGCGGCGCCTTGATCGAGCGTCGGCACCACGATCAGCACGGTGATCGGCTTGGTCGCGGTCCTGTTCGAATTGGCGGGCGGCGGCGGCGCGAGTACATCCGGCAGCTGCGGCGTTTGTGCCGGAAGTTTCGAAATGCTGCTGGAAACCATGAATTCTTGCTGAGACGAAAAGGGAGGAAGTCAGCGGTCGCGCGCCAGCAGCGATGTGTAAACACCGCGGATGGCTTCGGCGACGCTCGATGGCGAGAACATGAACTCGGCGAACTGCCGCGCCCGGGCGCCGAGTGCCTCGGCGGTGGTGGCGTCGAGCGCCAGCGCGGCGACGGTCGCGCGCGCCAGTTCGTTGGCGTTACCCGGCCGTACGATCCAGCCGGTGCGCAGGTCCTCGCGCATGCGCGGCGGCGCCAGCACATTTTCCGGCAGCGCGCCGGCCGTGGTCGTGACGACCGGGCGGCCCATCGCCTGGCCTTCGGCGGCGGCGCGGCCGGTCAGCGGCGCCTGAAGCGACGGCACCACGACGACATCGGCGGCGGCGAGCGCGGTCGGCATGTCGATGCAGTGGCCGACAATACGGATGAGGGTGTCGATGCCGTGCTCTCGCGCGCGCTTGGCCAGCGCATGGCGATAGGCCGGATTGGCGCGGTCGTCGCCGACGAAGACGAAGGCGGTATTGCGGCCGCCATTCGCCACCATCAGCCGCGCGGCATCGACCATGACCATCTGGCCGTTCCACGGCGCGAGCCGGCCCGACACCAGCACGATACGCATGTGCGGCAGCACGCCCCACGCCCGCCGCATGGCGGCGATGCGATCGGCATTGACCAGTGTCGGCGAAAATCTCTCGGTGTCGACCGCGCGCGGGATCACGGTGATGCGCTCGGCTGGAATCCGGAAGCGCTCGATCATCGCCCGCGACACATAGCTCGATGGCGCGATGACGCGATCGCCGAGCGCCAGAGGCCGCTGCAGAAAAGTCTGCAGCGACGAGTTGGCCGGCAGCCGGTCGGGGAATGACGTTACGGTGTAGACCGGTTGCCGCGCGGTGGCGGACAAAGCGCTGCGCGCCGCGGCGGCGCAATGCGCGTGCATGATGTCGATGCGCTCGCC
>Ga0182745_1003583_pt1 | contig 13329 bp, 9 predicted proteins | sample eDN3rd30CKraftBY_FD_128523 | JGI IMG/M metagenome (GOLD analysis project Ga0182745, IMG submission 128523) | Enriched backyard soil microbial communities from Emeryville, California, USA - eDNA 3rd pass 30_C Kraft BY (version 2) (version 2) | ecosystem: Environmental > Terrestrial > Soil >...
CAACTGCCATCGGAACCCAGTCGTGCCCAACTGGCGCCGCCTAAAGCCAGAATGGCTGCGTCCGCATGCACCGTGAGCACGCCTTGCGGCGTCGCAAAGTGCAGTGACTGCGGTCCGGCCGTTTCATCCGCGGTCCAGCCGCTCCAGCGATGCCGCATGTGAAAACGCACGCCCGCCGCGCGTAGTCGAGACAACCAGGCGCGCAGCAACGGAGCGGCTTTCATTTCCAGCGGAAACACGCGTCCCGATGAACCCACGAACGTGTCGATTCCCAGTCCGTGCGCCCAGTCGCGTAACCCTTGTGCGTCGAGATGGTCCAACCAGTCCGTTACGGCCGCGCTGCGCTCGCCGAAGCGTTGATTGAAGCGTTCGGATGGTTCGCTGTGTGTCAGGTTCAGTCCGCCACGGCCGGCTAGCAGAAACTTGCGTCCCACCGAGGGCATGCTGTCGTAGACATCCGCGATGATGCCGTGACGCGCCAGCGTTTCTGCCGCCATCAACCCGGCGGGGCCGCCGCCGATGATGGCGACGCGAACGGTGGAGGAGGGAGTGAGGATGTCGGCCATGACTGGAAATACGATTGTGTGCGACGCGATTGTCGCATGGTGGATCGAAAACGGCCCGATCCGCGATGCGCGACGTGTTCCAAACGAGACGGAACATACGACGTGCAATGCGGTTGATTCTTCGATACGACAGGGTTGAGTGCTCTGGTGCAACGACGACATGCACCGGATGTGCAGTGATCAGGTGTCGCTCTGGGCGCCTCGTTGTGTGGATACGGCATTCGCCGATCGTGCGTGCCTCGCCAGCAACGTGTCGAGTTGATTGGCAAAGGCTTTGCGATCCGCCTGGCTGAATGAGGCCGGGCCGCCCGTTTCCACACCGCTGGCCCGCAATTCCTCCATCATGTCGCGCACGGCCAAGCGTTCGCGGATGGTTTCTGGCGAATAACGCTCGCCGCGCGGGTTGAGCGCCATCGCACCTTTGTCGAGCACTTCGGCCGCCAGAGGGATGTCGCCGGTGATGACCAGATCGCCCGCGTGCGCATGCATGACGATATGCGCATCGGCCACATCAAAACCGCGTGGCACCTGTACCGCGCGTATCAGGGGCGACGGTGGCGTGCGCAGCATCTGGTTGGCCACCAATGTGACGGGAATCTGCCAGCGCTGGGCGGCACGAAACAGAATGTCTTTGATGACGGCAGGGCAGGCGTCGGCGTCGACCCAGATATGCATGAGGAACTCAGGCGTCCAGCGCTTTTTGCAGCAGCTCGGCCACGATGTCGTTGGTCGAGACGTCGCGTTCCTGGGCCAGGGCGCGTACGCGGTCTGCTTGCGCCTGGGTGAGTTTCAATGGAAAAGGCACCAGCCCTGCGGCTTGATCGAGCTTGCGCTGTTCGCGTCGATCTAGCAAAGGATCCGACCCGTAGCGACCGGGTGTGCCCGCCTGTTTCAATTGTCTGGCGAGCTTGAGGGCCTTGTTTTTTTCGAGTTCGAATTTGTTCATGTTTTTCCGGATAAGGTCGGCCACTCAAAAGCCGCGCGAGGCGCGGCTTTTGAGCGAGTCGGATCGTAGCTAGGGTAGGGAGCCTGTGCGATGATGGGCCGCTTGGATACGAACTATAGCGCATAGACCTGACGCCGCCGGCTCGAGCTAAAAGCGGGAATCCATGGCCGATTCATTCATACCGGGATTTCCGCTTTGATTATTGCGTTTAACGCAGAGGACCTTTACTGAGCCAAGTCATATTGCCACTGCAGCGGCTCATCGTTCGTGTACCAATTTCCTTTGCTCCAGTACAGATGGCTGCCACGTGGCGAGAGCCCCATCACACCCAGATAGCCGGGAATGGCCAACTGATGCCAGGTGCGGCCGCCGTCTCGCGTGTAGAAGTGCGCGTCGGTGTCGATCTCGGCGCGTTCATCCAGGAACGGAATCAGCAATCTAGGCACGAGGGTATCGCCCCATTCGCTTACCACCTGGTAGTCGCCGTTATTCCAGAAATATCGGGCCGACGTGCGATTTTCGGCCAACCAGCCAGGCAGCAGCGACGGTGTTTTCTGGCGTTCGATCCATTCGCCGGTCTGCGTGTCCAGCTTGGCCAGCCACTCGCCGTCTTGGTCGTCCAGGACGGCGTAGGTGCGTCCGTCGAGCGAGGTCGACAGGTGTGTCACACGCACCTTCGGTTCGCGAGTAACCGTGGTGATTTGCCACTCGGCGCCGGGGGCGGCACGAGAGAGTTCTGCGCGAGTGGTCAGCATGGTGCGGTGATCGGCATCGCCCACCGAATACCACATGTATTCAGATGCCCACACATAGGCCCGGGTGTCGCTGACCTGGACGATGAATCGCTCTCGGTCCATGTCGCGACGCGAGGAAAAGTCGCCCGTCGGTTGGCCGGTCATCTCCCGCAAATAGGACACGGGGGCAGTCAAAGGCTCGGGGCTGTAGATGACGCTTGACGTCCGTCCCTGGTCCGGCGAGTAGAACAAAGCGGTGGGCTTGATCTCATTGCCGTTTGCGTCGCGACGAGAGGGTGTCGGTTCCGGGCTCCCCCACATGCTGACGGGTTCGTCCGCACTCGGCGGTTCCTTGCCCCATGCCCAGACGTCCTGGTCCGACGAAAACGTGGGTGTGATGCTCCAGGCCAACCCATTGACCTCGGTCATGAAACCCGATTTCAGCCATTCCCAGGTAGCGCCATGATCTGTTGACCGGAAGATGGCGGTTTGGTCGTTGTCGGGAACAGAGGATTCGGGTCGATCGACGCCAGTCAGCAGAAACAGGGTTTCGGATTTGGGCGATACCACCAGGCAGGTCACCTCGGGTACGGTGGCGACCATCTTGAAAGTACCGTCATCCTGTAAAAGCGACAGCGTGGTCAGAACAGCGCGCGAGCCGAACAGGCCGGAGCGGGTTTGCGCGGGGGCGCCGTCTTCGCCAATGACGAGTTTGCTCAGATCAGGAACGCCCTCTGGTACATAAGACGGCTCATGCGACGATGGCTCGTTTCGGCCTACCAGCCAGGTGCCGTGGCGAGTCTGAACGACGCCGGTGCACCATTGCTCCATGTTGCGCCAGCGCGCGTCGCCGAGCGTGCCCGTGACGGTCATGCCCGGCGTGCCGCCGGCTATGCCCATATTCGAGCTCGCAATGCTCCAGATCACATAGAGCGGCACGCTGAGGCACAGCATCAGGAACGCCAGCACGCCCGTCCAGCGGCCCGGCGATTGACGCACTCGGCCGCTGACCACACACAACACCAACATGGCCAGGATGTTGAGGGCGATGACGACTGCCAGACTGCTTTGCGGATCGCGACTGAGTTGCGTCAGCGATGATTCGATGCCGCCGGGGTTGAGCCACATAAAGCACCACATCAGCGCCAGCAGCAGAAAGCCGGTCAACAGCGTTACCAACATGCCGGACAGTAAAGGTCTGACGACGAGTGCAAAACCGCTCGCACGGGAAATCGTCAGTCGGCGCATATAAATGGTCGCCGCCAATACACCGATCACGCTGGCAAATACGATCTGGCTGAGCGACAGCGGCAGACTCAGTTCGTTGAGCATCTCCAAGGGCAATTGCACATCGGCTTGTTCGGCGACCCACGGCCACAACCCGATATAGGTCAGCAAAACCAGAACAAAATGCAGCCCCAGGCATCCGAGCAGGAATGCGGCAAAGACGACGGCTCGTTGCAGCGGTATATCGAGGCCGCCGGGCAAACGGGTATCTTCGTTCTGTGTGCGGGACGCCGTATCGATGGATCTTTTTGTGAACTGGAAATGTAGCCAGACAGGCACCCAGGCCCACAGCGGTGTTGTCGCGTAGATGATGGTAGTGAGCGTCCTGTTCGCTTTCAACAGGAGGGGCGGCATCAGCGTGAACCAGTCGCTTGAATCGCGTATCGCGCGCAGTTGATCGATCCAGATGGCCTGGCAATATCCGAGTATCAGCAAACGGACGAGGCAGGACCAGATCAGGGTAGCCAGGATCAACATGATCCATCGGCGCTTGTTGTGGAGGACCGCGACCGCGCCCGGTCGCCGGTGAATGAACCAGGCGCTGAACAGCAAGACCAATAGCCCTTCGATGATCAGCACCGGAAGCAATGCCAGCGTCTGTTGAAAACCGAACGGAACGTTCAGCACTTGCGGCGGCAATACCGGAAAAACGTAGTGCAGCCAGGTGCCATAGGTTTGGCCTAGCGATAACGCTGTTTCCTCGGGAAGCTGCCTAAAGACCAGGAACAGTATCTCCGGCAGGCTGCGGATCAATAGATAAACCAGCGCGATTTTCAGGGCCAGGCGCTTGGACTGGGAGGAGGTGGCTCCGGGCATGTTTGGCTTGTAGGTCGTTGGCGACGACGCATTATTACCTACAAGCGCGGGCGACGCGGGATAGGCGTGCACTGAATCGAAACGCAGCAAGCGTCAACGCAGAGCCACCGGGGCTGGTGAGGGTGATTCTTAAAAAATTCGTCGATCAAGTGCGCCTGAATATTTAACCGTTCGCGGCGGACGTCTCAAGCATTTGCCGCGCACGCCGTTTTCCGGCGACGGTGAGGCTGGCGCCCAGCCCCATGGCGACCAGAATGATGGCAGCCGCCGTCGCGCCCAACCAGATCAGGCCAAAGTGATCGATCACATAGCCGCCTATCAGGGCGCCGATACCGATTCCGGTGTTGGCGCCGGAAATGTTCAGCGAGGCGGCAAAGGCCGGCGCGTCGGGCGCGGACTTCATGACGCGCACATGGCATACCGTGAAAAGCGCGGCCTGTGCGATGCCCCAGGCGCCTAGCGCCAACGCGAGCCATTCGGGCGAGCGGATGACCGGACCCAGCGCGATCAGGCCGATGGTCATCAATGCGGAAAACAACAGCGTCGCACCGAGTGCGCTGCGATCTGCCAATCTGCCGCCGACGAGATTTCCGAGGAGCCCGATGCCGCCGAATGCCATCATGGTCCAGCCGACCCACTGTCCATTGAAACCGGCCAGACGCTCCAACATGTCGGCGAGATAGGTATACGCGGTGAACATGCCGGTGAATATCAGCAACGACAACAAGACGTGGCCGACGACATGCGGATCACGCAAGATGCTCAACTGCGTACGCAGTCTGACTTCTTGAGTTTGCTGTGGTGGGTTAGGGAAGAAGACCCACAGCATGAGCGCTTTGGCGAACGCCAAAGCAGCCAGTACGCCAAATGCCGTGCGCCAACCAAATCCGTCCGAAATCAGGACGCCTATCGGAATGCCGAACACGGTGGCAGCCACGATGCCGAATCCCACCATGGAAATGGCGCGGCCGGCGCGCGCGGGACCCGCCAGCTCGATGGCAGTGGCGCTGGCCAGCGACCAGAATACCGGCAAGGCCAACGCGGGGACGAATCGCGCCAACGCCATGACGCCGATATTCGGAGCCAGCGCGGCGACCATATTGGAAATGCCGAATAGCGCCAATGTTCCCACGAACAGGCGTTTGCGATTCATATTGCTCATCAGCGCCGTGAGAAACGGACCGGCGATGGCAATCGTAAAAGCGAATAGCGTGACGAGCAGCCCCGCTTGGGACACGGTGATATGCAGATCGCGCGCCAACGGCGGGAGCAGCCCGACGATCAGAAATTCTGTCGTCAGGATGGTGAATCCCGCAGTGGAGAGCAGCAAGATGGGTAGCAGCATGATGAGATGTGCCGCGTGCGGGCGCGGCAAAATGAGGTGTCGAGTGTCGTGACTTCAGGGCGTGTCTCGTCGGTTCATCGGTTGGTCCGCGGCCCGGAATGGGAAGCAGATCTGCTTGGCGTGACCAGGCGATGTGTCAGGAGACAGTGCTGTCGTCGCGTACGGTATGCATAGGTAACGGGGTCTGCCGGTGAACTCGGGAAAACCCGTACTGTAATAGGACTTGGGGAAAGGAAAAAGACACAAGATTCGGCATGACTGTTTGTTCAGAACGAACAATCGTGCCGGTATTGAGATCAGGACCAGGCCTGTTATGAGTTCAGAGCAAAGCCTGTTGTGAAATCAGCGCGCGTCGCGAGGCAAGAGGGGCTCGATGGCGCCCCAGAGCTCGACGGGGGTGTTGACGATGGCCTCTGCGGACCAGTCGGTGACGTTTTCGTCTTGGCCCAAGTAGCCGTAGGCCGCGGCGACGGCGGGCATGCCGGCGGCATGCGCGGCCTGGACATCGCGTAAATCATCGCCCACATAGATACAGCGATCAACCGCATAGCCGGCTTCTTGGGCGGCGTGCTGCAGCGGCAGCGGGTGCGGCTTGGAATGCGCGGTGGTGTCGCCGCAAACCAGCACGGCGCTGTCGCGGGTCAGGCCCAGGAATTCAACGATGGGCACCGTCAGGTGGGTGACCTTGTTGGTGACGATGCCCCACGCCAGGCCGCGTTCGCGAATGCCGGCAAGTAACTCGGCGATGCCGGGAAACAGACGGCTGTCCACAGTCGAGTTGGCCGCGTAATCGTCGAGGAATTGCTGCCGAGTGGATTCGTACTCCGGGTGATCGGGCAGCATGTCCAGCGCCACCCGCAACAAACCGCGTGCGCCCTGCGAGGAGAAGGGACGCAGGGTTTCGTAGGGCAAGGCCGCCAGCCCGCGGCGAGTGCGTTGACGATTGGCGGCAGCGGCCAGGTCAGGCGCCGTATCGGCCAGGGTGCCGTCAAAATCAAACAGGATCAATGCGCTCATTTTCGGGTGGCCATCAGGTAATTGACCGAGGTGTCGCCCGAGAGGCTGTACACCTTGGTAATGGGGTTGTATTCCATACCGCGCATGCTGGTCGTCTGTAATCCGGCCTGGCGCGCCGATGCCGCCAACTCGCTGGGTTTGATGAACTGGTCGTGGCTATGTGTGCCGCGCGGCAGCAGATTCAATACATATTCCGCGCCGATGATAGCAAACAGGAAAGATTTCGCGTTGCGATTCAGCGTGGAGAAAAATACCCAGCCACCGGGTTTGACCAGGGCCGCGCAGGCTCGCACGACGGAGCCGGGGTCGGGCACGTGTTCCAGCATTTCCATGCAGGTGACGACGTCATAGTGGCCGGGCTGTTCGGCGGCCAGGTCCTCGACCGGTACGGCGCGGTAATCGACTTTGATGCCTGATTCCAGGCCGTGCAGGCGGGCGATCTTGAGCGAACGCTCGGCGAGATCGATGCCTGTGACGGTCGCGCCCGCGGCAGCCATGCTTTCAGAGAGGATGCCGCCGCCGCATCCGACGTCCAGCACGGTCTTGCCGGCCAGGCTGCCCGCGCATTCCTGGATCCAGTCCAGTCGCAGCGGGTTGATGGCATGCAGTGGTTTGAACTCGCTTTCTGGGTCCCACCAACGGGCAGCCAAGGCAGCGAATTTGTCTAATTCGGTTTGGTCAGCATTGACGCCGGGACGGGTCGTCGTGGAGGTGGATTCGGTCATGGCAGCAGTCTCAATGGCGCATGGTGGCGCCAGGGTGAGTAGGGCGCGCGTCAAGGATGCGGCCGGAATGAAAAAAGGGCCTCGCAAGCGAGGCCCTCTCATTGTAACGGCTAGCGCATCAATTACTGATTGCGGCTACCGACAATTTCAACTTCTACGCGACGGTTCTGGGCACGGCCTTCACGCGTCTTGTTCGAAGCGACGGGTTGCAGTTCGCCCTTGCCTTCGGTGTAGATGCGGTTCGGGTCGATGCCACGGCTAACCAAGTAAGCCTTGACCGAAGCAGCACGGCGCTCGGACAGACCTTGGTTGTACTTCTCGGTACCGATCGAGTCGGTGTGACCGACAGCGATGATGGTCTCGAGGTTGATGCCTTGAGCTTGCTGGGCAACTTGATCCAGCAACTGACGGCCTTCCGGCTTCAGGGTGGACTTGTCGAAGTCGAAGAACGTGTCAGCGTTGAACACGACCTTGGTGGCCGCAGGCACGGGCTTGGCGGGCGCTTGAGCGACCGGTACACCATCGCAGCCCGGGATACCGGTAGCCGGCGTCCAGAACGCATCGCGCCAGCACAGTTCATTCGTGCCGTTCATCCACACGTCGCCGAACGGGTTGCGCCAGTTGTCCACGGTTTGCGCGGAAGCAGCACTGGCAGCCGTAACGGCGGCGAAGGCGAGCGCCAGAGCGAATTTGGAGGGTTTGTTCATGTTTCTCCTCGTTGAGCTTGAAGCTGGATAAGTGACTCGCAGCGAATCCCCGCCGCATATCAGGAAACGGGGTCAGTATAGCAATGCTCGGAAAGGGTTCAAAGAATCGCTACTGAGTCTCCTGCGTGCTGGAAACAATCTTAAGGCATTTGATGAGCTTTGGCTTCCTTGGAAAGCGGCATTGGTACTCGATAGGAGCTTTTATTCCACATGGGGCGGTAATGATGTTGGTTTTTGGCAACAAGCTGGCTGGCGAGTGGAGTCGCGGGCGTGTGCTGACGGCCTGGAATTGGCCGCCGGACAGCGTTGGGGCATCGGATGATAGAATTTCCTGTTTACCCAGCCCGGGTTTCTCTCTTACACGATTTCATAAGTCGCTATATATATGGATTCCTTTGCCAAGGAGACGCTTCCGGTTTCGCTGGAAGAAGAGATGCGCCGCAGTTACCTTGATTACGCCATGAGCGTGATCGTGGGACGTGCGCTGCCAGATGTGCGCGACGGCCTCAAGCCCGTGCACCGCCGCGTGCTTTACGCGATGCACGAGCTCAACAACGATTGGAACCGCGCCTACAAAAAGTCCGCGCGTATCGTTGGTGACGTGATCGGTAAATATCACCCGCACGGTGATCAGTCGGTGTACGACACGATTGTGCGTATGGCGCAGGATTTTTCCATGCGCTATATGTTGGTCGACGGACAAGGTAACTTCGGCTCGATCGATGGCGACAGCGCCGCGGCGATGCGTTACACCGAGGTCCGCCTGGCCAAGATCGCCCATGAGTTGCTCGCCGACATCGATCAGGAAACGGTGGATTTTGGCCCCAACTACGATGGCAGCGAACAAGAACCGCTGTTGTTGCCCTCGCGGCTGCCCAACCTGCTGGTCAACGGCAGCTCGGGCATCGCGGTGGGGATGGCCACCAATATGCCGCCGCACAACCTGCACGAGGTGGTCGACGGGTGCCTGTATTGTCTGCGCAATCCCGAATGCTCGATCGATGAGCTGATCGAGATCATTCCCGCGCCCGACTTCCCGACCGGCGGCATTATTTACGGCATTTCCGGTGTTCGCGAGGGCTATCGCACTGGCCGTGGCCGTGTGGTCATGCGCGCCAAGACGCACTTCGAGGACATGGAAAAGGGCAATCGTCAGGCCATCGTGGTCGACGCCATTCCCTACCAGGTCAATAAAAAGACGTTGCAAGAGCGGATCGCCGAGCTCGTCAACGAGAAGAAAATCGAGGGTATCTCCGATATTCGCGACGAGTCCGACAAAGACGGTATGCGTCTGGTCATCGAGCTCAAGCGCGGCGAGGTGCCGGAGGTCATTCTCAACAACCTCTATAAGAACACGCAACTGCAGGACACCTTCGGGATGAACCTGGTGGCGCTGGTCGATGGCCAGCCCCGCTTGCTCAACCTGAAGCAACTGATCAGCTATTTCCTGCAGCATCGCCGCGAGGTGGTGACGCGTCGCACGGTGTTCCAGCTGCGCAAGGCCCGCGAACGCGGTCACGTGCTCGAAGGTCTGGCGGTTGCGCTGGCCAATATTGATGATTTCATTGCCATCATCAAGGCCGCCCCGACGCCGCCGGTCGCGCGCCAGGAGTTGATGGCGCGCTCCTGGGATTCGTCTCTGGTGCGCGAGATGTTGTCGCGCGCGGATGACGACGCGGCGGGTGGCCGCTCGGCATTCCGCCCCGACGATCTGCACGAAAGCTTCGGCTTGCAGGGTGATGGTTTGTATCGCCTGAGCGACACGCAGGCTCAGGAAATCCTGAACATGCGTCTGCAACGCTTGACCGGCCTGGAGCAGGACAAGATCGTTGGCGAATACAAAGACATCATGGCGACGATCGCCGATTTGCTGGATATCCTGGCCAAGCCCGAGCGCATTACCTCGATCATCAGTGACGAACTGCAGGCGATCCGGGCGGAGTTCTCGACCGGCACCAAGGACACGCGTCGCTCGGAAATCGAGATGAACGCGACGGAGCTCGATACCGAGGATCTGATCACGCCCACCGACATGGTGGTGACGTTGTCGCACACCGGCTATATCAAGAGCCAGCCCTTGTCCGAGTACCGTTCGCAGAAACGCGGCGGACGCGGCAAGCAGGCCACGGCCATGAAGGAAAACGACTGGATCGATCAGCTGTTCATCGCTAATACGCATGACTATCTGCTGTGCTTCTCGGATCGTGGCCGTGTTTACTGGCTCAAGGTCTGGGAGGTCCCGCAAGGCACGCGCGGCTCGCGAGGCCGACCCATCGTCAACATGTTCCCGTTGGTCGATGGCGAAAAGATCACGGTCGTGTTGCCCGTGAAGGAATTCAGCGAGGATACTTTTGTCTTCATGGCAACCTCGCGCGGCACCGTCAAGAAAACGCCGCTGTCGGATTTCTCCAACCCCCGCAAGGCTGGCATCATCGCGGTGGGCCTGGACGATGGCGATTACCTGATCGGTGCAGACCTGACCGATGGCAAGCACGATGTCATGTTGTTCTCGGATGCCGGCAAGGCCGTGCGTTTCGACGAAAACGATGTGCGTCCGATGGGCCGCAATGCGCGCGGTGTGCGTGGGATGACGCTCGAAGACGGCCAAACGGTGATTGCGTTGCTGGTCGCCGGTGATGAGTCGCAGAGCGTACTGACGGCCACGGAAAATGGCTACGGCAAGCGCACCTCGATCGTCGAGTACACCCGTCACGGCCGCGGCACCAAGGGCATGATCGCCATCCAGACGTCTTCGCGTAACGGCAAGGTCGTCGGCGCCGTGCTGGTCACGCCGACCGACGAAATCATGTTGATTACGACGGGCGGTGTGTTGGTGCGTACACGTGTGTCGGAAATCCGCGAAATGGGACGCGCGACGCAGGGTGTCACGTTGATCAGCGTCGATGACGGCAGCAGCCTGTCGGGTGTGCGTCGCGTGGTCGAAAGCGACGCCGACGATATCGAGGACGAAGATTCCGAAGTCTTGGACAACGATGGCGATAGCGCCGATGCCCCGGGTACTGGCGAAAACGCCGCGGGCCCGGATGCTGATGGCGATGCCGATGCGTCGTCCGAACCGACTGAACCTACGGAGCAATAATGGCCCGCCCCTGGAACTTTTCGGCGGGCCCGTCGGCCCTGCCCGAGGTGGTATTGCAGCAGGTCGCGGCAGAGATGCTGGACTGGAACGGCAGCGGCATGTCCGTGATGGAAATGAGCCATCGCGGCAAGCACTTCGTGCAGATCTGCGATACCGCTGAATCCGATTTGCGCGAGTTGCTGGGCGTGCCGGCGGATTACGCGGTGATGTTCATGCAGGGCGGCGGGTTGGGCGAGAACGCGATCGTGCCGATGAACCTGATCGGTCGTCGCGGTTATGCCGCGGCGGACTTTGTGCTGACGGGACATTGGTCCACGCGCTCGCACAAAGAAGCTGGGCGCTACGGCGATGCGCAGATTGCGGCATCCAGTGGCGTGGCGACGCAGATCGATGGTCAGGAACAAGACCCCTGGACCTGGGTGCCGCCGGTTGAATCGTGGAACGTGCGTCCCGAGGCTGCTTATCTGCATTTGTGCAGCAACGAAACCATTCATGGTGTTGAGTACCTGAATTGGCCGGACATGGCTGCGCTGGGTGCGCCGGATGTGCCGCTGGTGGTGGATGCGTCTTCGCATTTCCTGTCGCGACCGATGGATGTCACTCGCACCGGCCTGATGTTTGCCGGCGCGCAGAAAAATGCGGGCCCGGCCGGCGTCACCATGGTGATCGCGCGCCGCGATCTGATCGGCAAATCGCTGCCGATCTGCCCGTCGGCGTTCGATTACGCCAACGTGGCGGCGGAGCACTCCCGCTACAACACGCCGCCGGCGTTTGCGATTTATGTGGCGGGCCTGGTGTTCAAGTGGATCAAGGCGCAGGGGGGCGTGGCTGCTATCGAAGCCGCCAACCAAGCCAAGGCCGACCTGTTGTACGGCTATCTAGATAGCACATCGTTTTATCGTAATCCGGTGCACGCGCCGGTCCGTTCGCGCATGAATGTGCCGTTCGTCTTGCGTGACGACTCGTTGAACGATGCCTTCCTGCAAGGCGCCGAAGCCGCCGGGCTGACGCAACTCAAGGGTCACAAGAGCGTGGGCGGTATGCGCGCCTCCATTTATAACGCGATGCCGCTCGAGGGCGTGCAGGCGTTGGTCGATTATTTGCGAGCATTCGAGCGTCGTTATGGGTGATTCACTGCAGGCCAAGCTCAAGCCATTGCGCGAGCGTATTGATTCGATTGATGGTCAGATCCTCGAACTGTTGTCGCAGCGCGCCCGCGCTGCGCTCGACGTCGGCGAGATCAAGCACGCCGCTTCGGCGGATGGTCCTGTGCTGCGTCCCGAGCGCGAGGCCGAGATCATTCGCCGTTTGCAACAGCTCAACCGTGGCCCGTTTCCGCGCGAGGCCGTGGCGTCGGTATGGACGGAAATCATTTCCGCGTGCCGGGGGCTGGAACGAGGCATGACCGTGGCCTATCTGGGGCCGCGTGGTTCGTTTTCCGAGCAGGCTGCGTTCGAGCATTTTGGCCATTCGGTACAGCCGTTGCCGTGCCCGTCGTTCGATGAGGTGTTCCGTGCTGTCGAGGCCGGCCAAGCGGATGTGGGCATGGTGCCGGTGGAAAACTCCACCGAAGGCGCCGTCAATCGCAGTCTGGATTTGCTGTTGAGCACGTCGCTGAAAATCCTGGGCGAGCGTTCGCTGGATATCCGTCATTGTTTGATGACGCGTTCGGGCACCATGGAAGGGGTCACTGCCGTGGCGGCGCATCCGCAAGCGCTGGCGCAATGCCAGGCATGGTTGAGCCGCAATTATCCGGGCCTGGAGCGTGTGGCCGAGTCGAGCAACTCCGAAGCGGCGCGTGTGGCCGCCGGCGACCCCACGATCGCCGCGATTGCGGGCGAAACGGCTGCCCCTGCCTGGGATCTGCAGATCGTCGAGGCGGGTATCCAGGATGATCCGAATAACCGAACCCGTTTCCTGGCCATCGGCGATATGCAGCCGCTGCCCAGCGGCAAGGACAAAACCAGCGTGATTCTGGCGGTGCCCAATCGCGCGGGCGCGGTCTATGACATGCTGGCGCCGATGGCGGCCAACGGCGTGTCGATGACGCGTTTCGAGTCGCGTCCCGCACGCACGGGGCAGTGGG
>Ga0182745_1003585_pt1 | contig 13326 bp, 5 predicted proteins | sample eDN3rd30CKraftBY_FD_128523 | JGI IMG/M metagenome (GOLD analysis project Ga0182745, IMG submission 128523) | Enriched backyard soil microbial communities from Emeryville, California, USA - eDNA 3rd pass 30_C Kraft BY (version 2) (version 2) | ecosystem: Environmental > Terrestrial > Soil >...
CCGCCGGCCGGTGCTGGTCGCGGGATAGACCGGACCAAGCTTCGTGTACTCGGTCCCCGTGGTCTCCGCGGCTTTCACAGCGGCCTGTTGGGCCTTGAGAGCCTCGCCCCGCTTCTTGACGGCGGCCGCGAAGGCGGCGCGGTGGCCTGCGAGATCCACGATCTTGAGCTTGCGGGCTGGCCCCTTGGCCTTGGCGGTCTTCCCAGGGCGGTAGGCCACCGAAATCGCCGAAGCATTCGAGGCTTGCTCGGCGGCAAGCCACGCGGCTTGAAGATCGAGGTCGGCCTTTGCGAGGTTCGCGAGCCTCTCGGCGTGGCTGGCCTTGCTCGCAAGTGCTTTCGCATTCGGGTCGGGCGGGTTCGCGTGGGCGGCTCGATCCGCCGCGATCCGTGCTTCCAACGATTCCAGGTTCCGTCTGGCCAGGTTCTCGGAGAGGAGCGCCTGGAACGCGGTCGCCGCCAACGCCCGCGAAGCGGTCTTGGCCTTGGCCTTATCCGTCTCGGTCGCGAGCGCATCCTTGATCGAGGCCTCGATCAAGGATTGGGTCGCCTTGATCCGTTCCTGGCGGCGTGCCTCCACGTCGGTTCGGCCTTGGCTGAGCGACTCCTCCTGAATGTAGTCGCGAGCGCCTGGGTAATACGATGTCGATGGGAGCGACACGGGTTGAATGTTGAGCGGGGTCTTGGTGAGGACGCGAGGGAGTCCCGGCTCGAGCGGTTTGTCCTTGGCGGGCCGCTTCTCGTCTCCGCGCTCGAATAAGTAGGTTGGCGTCTTCGGGTCCTTGTCGTAGACCCGGACTAGCCCGTCCTTGGTGGTGTCCGCCTGACCGGGCACGCGATCGGTTCGAATATCGTGAGGCTCGAAGAAGGCGCGGAATTGGTAGTAGTCGTCGTGATCGATGGGGTCGTACTTGTGGTCGTGGCACCGAGCACAGTTCAAGGTGACGCCCAGGAAGGCCTTGGAGGTATGCTCGACGATGTTGTCGAGCCAGACGTTCCGATTGAACTTGTACCAGTTGCGAACGAGATAGCCGGTGGCACGGACCGACTTGGGATCGCCGGGGTTGGCCTCATCGGCCGCGAGCATCTCGACGACCATCCGGTCGTAACCCTTGTCCTGGTTGAGTGATTCGACGATCCAATCGCGCCAGCGCCAGATGTGAGGCTGGCTTTCACGGACTTCCTTGTTATATCCATCCCAGTCGCTATAGCGCCAGACGTCCATCCAGTGGCGTCCCCAGCGCTCGCCGTACCGATGGCTTGCTAGAAGTCGGTCCACCACCTTCTCATACGCGTCGGGAGACTCGTCCTCAACAAACGCCTGAACCTCGGTCGGGGTCGGTGCGAGGCCGGTAAGGTCGAGCGTCACGCGCCTGATGAGGGTCAGCTTGTCGGCTTGGGGAACCGGGGTGATCTTCTTCTTGGCGTGTTCGGCTCCGAGGAATGCGTCAATCGGATTCTCGGGATGCGCCTGTCCGGGCAAGGGGGCTGGGGGCTTGGGGTGGGTTGGTTTTTGGAAGGCCCAGTGCTTGCGGGGGTCGTCGGCCTCGGCCTCGACGGCGGGGGCCTTGGCCCCCTGGTCGATCCAGGCTTTCAGCATGCTCACTTCCTGAGCGTTGAGTTTTTCCCCTTCCCCCTCGGGAGGCATGCGCCAGTCATCGCCCCCGGTGACCGCCTCGATCAAGAGGCTTTCCTCGCTGTTTCCAGCGACCAGGGCGGGTCCGTTATCCCCCCCTTTGAGCATGCTTTTGGCGGTGTCGAGCCTAAGCCCCGCCTTCACCTTCAAGGTCCCATGACAGGCCACGCAGCGCTTCATGAAGAAGGGCTTGATATCGCGCAGATAGTCCACGGGCTCGGCGGCCTGGATGGTTATGTTGCCGAACGTCGCGATGAACCCGAGCCAGGTTGAGAACGCGAACACGTGTTTCATGACATTCACCGCGGTTGGAGGCTTGGATCCGCGAGGGAGCTAGCGAGGCGAGGAGGGCCGGCTCTCGTCAATTGGGAAGGCCGGGGTGAGGCAGGCAACAGAAAGACCCCGGAGACATAACCCGCAAGCTGCTTGGATCGTAACCCATGAACCTTGCCTGAGCAAGCATCTCCACGCAACCGGGGCTCTCTCCAAAGCTTGATGCCAGTCTCAAGGCTCATGGTCCGCCAACTCCAAGGCATGCCCCAGCGAAAGTGAGTCCTTGAGATGCATGCAAGCAGAGTGAGCTGGGCCTATCGAGTTCACCCAGGGTTAATGGATGCCAATCAGGAGACGACTCGTGGTGACGGCGAGGCCTGTCAGAATCCAGAGGAAGCCGAAACCTCGGCCCAGGCGATCGGTCCAGGTGGGTTTGGCGCGCCATTGCCGTCCCAGGTACAGGGTCATCCAGGAAACCAGGATTGTCAGGCCTCCAAACTGAGCCGCGAGGCCCACGATCGTATCGTCATCGAAGTAGTAATCGGTCATGAGGTAGCGATAGTCTTCCCAGGAGGCGCCGAAGATCACGCTCCAGGCCAGAACGGGTAACCAGAGTGTGATCATCGTCATGATCGTGACGACCCCCGCCATCGTTCCAGGCCGGGTCGCGAGGCTGGAGTCACGCTGACCCCGTGAAAAGGGCCAAGCAAGAAGGCAGGTTCTGACGGACAGGCCCAACATCACCAGGAACAACAAGGGCATCGTGAGCTTGACCAGGTCGAAGATCTTCTGGCCCAACCAGACGGTCAGAGGGGGATCAATCCAGCGTGCCGCGAAGCCCGGCGTCGTGACCATCTCCTGGATATTCCAAGCCACCCATGTACTGATTCCCGCAAGGATCCAGTAGGCACCCATGATTCGCCCGAGACGATCGGTCCAATCCGACCTGGCACGCCAGCGGCGACCGAGAATTAGCGTCAACCAGGCCGCCGCGACGGCCGCTCCCGTTTGCATCGGCAGGTCGAACAGCACGCCATCGAGATCCAACGGGCTTGAGTCGGGGGTTCTCAAAACTCGGACAAGCACCGATCTGACGCCGATTGGCAATGCGAGATCGGCGATCGACACACCGAAGGCGCATGCGGCCATGAAACCTGGCTGGGTGGCCAACCGCCTCAACCGAGGGCGTGGGCCGGTCAGGAGCGGTGGAACGATGGCGAGCGTCCATACCATCGCGAAAGGCAAGGTGATCGTGACGAGCGAGCCGAGCAGGTAGCTCCCCATCATATTCACCTCGAGGACCGAGCGAAGGTCTTGCCAGGCTCGTATCTGAAAGAGGCTCGAGAGTGCCTCGAAACCTTCCTGAATCTCACCTCCCGTCGCACGATTCAAAGCCAAGGCCAGGCCACAGCCCATCGCGGTCGCCGCCGTCAGGAGGAGCAGATCGCTCAGGCGGAGTTCTCTTCGACGATTCGTCAAACCTGCGTTCGACCCTTCGAGTTTCGTTCGCATGGTTCGCACAAGGACCTCCATTCCCCTTCCAAAGTTTCGTCCCGCGCAAGTATCACCTCGATCAGAAAAGTAAGTCAATTTCAAAAAGATCAATGGATTGCGCCGAGAGTTGGATCGAGCGGCATGGTCCTTACGATCGAAGTTAGTACGTCAAGCCGATTGTACAAACCTATAGAATTATCAACCGTTGAGAGCCATGATGGCTGATGAGCCGAAAGGTTGAGAACAATTTTTGGGTTTGGCAGTGAGTGGAGAACGCGATGAAACGACCGATCCAAGGATTGCCCGACTGTTGGAAAAAGCGACTTGGCAGGTTCAATCGTACGCCAGTTCGTTCCTGGGGTTCGCTGGTCAACGAATTTATGTTTTGAGCAGATTGAAATGTGTAAAAAATGTCGATCGCGCTAGCAGCGGTTGTTGCGGAAAGCAATTGTTATTTAACTGGGATGAAATCGGAATTGAAGTTATGATATCATATGTTTTTTTGTAAAAAGTTTCGAGTTCTTGTGATTGATTTCGATTGAGTGCGGGCTTCGGCCTCGATGAATTACCTGGCGGTGAGGATGAAGATGCTGACGCGCTTGGTCATCACGATCTGGGGTGCCTGGCTTGGGGCCTTGGGCCTGGCTGCCACGCTGATTGTCTCAAGGATTCTGAATCCGCCCTGGATCGTCCCCGTTGGCTTGTCGCTCCTGATGCTCGGGGCCGGGTGCGGCCTGGTGATCGGGTCGATCGTTAGGCTGATTCGCGGACCTCGGCGTAAACGGGCGCTGGCGGGCTTGCTCATGGGAACCGCTCCGTTCTGGTTCCTGGCCGGACATGTCCTGCTGGCGTTACGCCCCGCGTTTGATCGTCACGTGCCCCCAGGTTGGCCGTCCAAAGTGTTCTTGCCGCTGGCCCGACCTCTCGCGGACCTGGAAGCACGCTGGCTGTACCCAGAGCGGACGCGGGGGAAGTGGGTGACGATGGTTGGTGCGAAGTCGGGGGCCGCTCAAAGTCAGGTGGCCGCGATGGACCGGCACGTCGATGCATCGCTGGCCCGGCTCAATCAATCCAAGACCTGGCCGATCGTTTGGTATCGGGGCTCGCTCTTTGGCCTCTCTCGCCTTGCCATTTACGACATGGCGCTCGGGACCGAAGTCAGCCAAGACCCGCGCGATGCCGACAGCTTGTCGGAGCCGGACCGTCATGAGGTCGCCCACTGCGTTTTCCTTCAGAATTTCACGATCCAGAGCGACCCGCCGACTGTGCTTATCGAAGGGTGGGCAGAGGCCAACCAAGGGACATCCGCCGAGGAATTGGCCTCGATCGCCTGGCACGATCGCGAGGCCGGGCGGAGCTTGTCACTTCGCGAGCTGGTCGCTTCCGATTGGTATTGGTATGCCGGGCAGACGGCTTATTCCCAGGGGGGGCCGTTGGTGAACTACCTCCTCCGAATTTATGGTCCCGAGCGATTCTTGAAGCTATACACCACGTGCCAGCAAGCCACGTTCGAGGCCGACTGCCGCGCCACCTTGGGAATCGGCCTTGATCAACTGGACATCGACTTCTGGGCGGATACCGAGCAGCTTGCCCGGCGTGCCGGTCCGCTTTCTCGTATCTGGCTCAAGAAACTCAGGCTTGATTCCAGCGTCGACCGCGCCGCCTGGGAGGCCTTCGTGGCCGACTACTTCGACGCGGCGGAGCGCCTGCTAGCTCGTTATGAGCAGAGTCGTGTCACAGCGGTCTTTCGGTCTAGAAGTGAGGGTTGGGAGCACGTGACCCGGCAGGAACTGCTCCGCTCCGGCCGGTTCGCCCGACTCCGCAAAACGGATGAGGGAGGGTACGACTTGAAATGTCTCGCCACCCCGGCCTGTTCGATCCAGGCTCGGCGTTCCATCGGGTCGCCAGCTAGTCCGTGGACGGTCAACGAAGCTCCCCACCCATCCCATGAGCAAGACTACCGGAGAACGCTTGAAGCTATCGACAATGAGGCAAATATGCTGGGGGCTCCGGCGTTCCAGGACGGGTTGATTTTGCTCCGGTTTCTCCAGGATCGGAAGGATGGCGGGTTCTCAGCCGATTATGAAGTCGTCAAGTTCCAAACGAAACTCCACGAAGGCCACCGCCTCGTGACACTCCAACTGCGGACAGGCCCCGAGGTCAAGGGCCGCGACCGTGACGATTGTACGTTCGTCTTCGACGCGGACGACCTGTTTGTTGTCCGCTCCGTGCATGGAGAGTCGTTCGAGACGGAATTCGAATACGAGCACGAGGGAGGACGTCCGATCTTCCGGGCGCTGACGGCGCGCTCGACGACTCTCGATCCGACCACGCCGAAGTGGTCGAGCCGCCTTGAGGTCACGGAATGCCGTTTTGGACCGATCCCGGATTCCGAGTTTGATCCCGAGTCATTCTTGGGCCATCTCAAGCTCGACGGATTCGTTAGAAAGTCTGTCGAAGCCCCTTCGACCGCGACGTCCTTCGACCATTACTGGCTGGCGTTCGTCGGCGGTGGGATCAGCCTGGCCGGTGGGGCCGGGTTGGCATTGGGAAGCGACCGCGACGACGAGAGCTCGACCTGAAAGGGTTTGCCTCAATCCCGCACGGCTTGACCCCATGGGTGCCTGGTATCTCAGTCTTGATCGCTGGACCTGGGATTTGATTTTACTCATGGTGGGGGGCTGGGATTCCGAATCTGTGACAAGAGCCAAAGTCGGTCTCGGACCGTTGGCTCTGACAACCTGAAGGAAACCGCGACGTGGAGGAACCTGCCGGTCAAGAGCCGGAGCCTCGCGGCCTTTTGGATATTGGACTGGTTGGTTTGGTCGGGAGGGAGCCCTGCTCATGCTTCGGGATCAAGGACGTGCGGCGGACCGCCCTGGCCGAAACCTTACGGCTCGCAAACGCCGAGGCATGGTCACGCCGCGCGTGGAGTCGCTTGAGGAACGGCAGCTCCTTTCCCTCTACACCGGACCTTCCACAACCCGGCCCATCGCATCCAACGGCTCGATGTTCACCATCAGCGTGACGGGGGGTGGGTTTCAGACGGTGAAGCGTCTGAAGGGGGGGCAGCTTGCCATCAACCTCTACTCCACCAACGCCAATAGCCAGGTTGTCATCGATTCGCAGAAGCTCAAGGCGCACTTCTCGAACGCGCAGCTCGATATTGCGCGGATCAATGTCAAGACGGGGCAACTCGGCTCGATCACGGCCGGCTCCGCTAACTTGCTGGGGCCGATGACGCCGCTGAACAACTCCGTTTCCGCGATCTCGTTCGGAACCCTGGGGCGTAACGCCACCGTGGATGTGAACGGAGACCTTGGGGAGTTGAACGTCGGCCAGATCAACCTGGGCCCCACGGGGAAGGTCCATGTCGGCGGCAACCTGACGGGGTCGCTCGGCGGGTCGATTCACCTCGACGGTGGCCGATTGGTCATCGACAACGACGTAACCGGCACCTTGAATCCCTCGAACCTGCTGGTTGAACGAGGAGGCATCCTGGCGGTCGGGCACGACGTTTCGGGGGGGATCGACCTCGCCGGCCGGCTCGAGGCTCGTTCGAACGGCTTGATCAACATCGGGCATAACCTGGCGGGGATGAAGCTCGGACGGGGCCTGTCGCTCCAAGGCGGCCGGTTCGTCGTGGGGAACGACCTCACCGGGGAGACTTCGATTTCGAGCTCGGCCGAGGTGACCGACCAGGGACTCTTCAACGTGGGCCGAGACCTGGCGGGAACTTTCTCGATTCAAGACGACCTCACCTTGGATCGCGGTGGTAGCGTCGTGGTCGGCAGGGATGTCGCCTCGCTTTTGGTCGGCGGCAGCCTCATCGTTCAGCCGACAGGGGGATTCGTCGGTGTGCGGGGGAACCTCAACCAACTCACCATCAATGGATCCCTGACAGGTAAGGGATCCCCTCTCTTCTCCGACCTGTTTGTCGGCCTCAACCTCAACGACCTGACGGTCGCGGGCGGAGGGGCAAACCAGGGGGGCATCCAGAACGCCAACATTGAGGTGGTCAAGAATCTCTTTGGGTTCGACGTTCACCATGGTGTGTTCCATAGCTTGATCACGGCTGGCGTCTTGATCGATGGGGCGGGAGATGGCTCCAACGGGAGCGGGGCGAACATTGGGGCGGATGGCGTCGATGCGATTCTCAACTCCGAAATCCGCGCGGGGATGGAGATCCGTAAGTTCACGATCGGGGGAGACGTTCGTTCGGAGTTCGCCTTGAATCCGGATGCAAAGGGCTACCCGACCCGGATCGTCGCGGGGCAAGATCGGAGTGGGAACTACCTGACTGGCGGGACGATTCGGAACTTCCAGATCACGGGGACCATGATCGACTCGGTGATCGCGGCCAGCGTGGCGCCGAGCGGTGGAGATGGAACCTTGCCGCCAGGGGGTTACGCACCTCCTCGGATGCCGACGGGAGATCCCACGCAGGGGACCTACGACGCCCCCGCCGGTGTGATCTTTGGTGGAACCGTCGGTTCGCCGGTCCCCTACCCTAACTATTCCGCGATCACCTACTACAACGAGACCTTCAAGGAGCTGGCGTACAACCTTCAGTTGAGCCCGAACCCGGACGACTTCATCATGCCGGGCTCGATCAACGCTGACTTCGCTTCGACTCCTCTCTCTCAGGCTCAGTTGAGCGACGCCTCAAGTGCAATCCTCCCCCTCCCCTTGCCCACCAAGTCCACCGTCCTGGGCGGCGTGGTTTCGCACACACACGTCGGCCAGGCCGATTTCGCCGGCATCTTCGCGGCCGACACGCGCGGGGTGTTCGTGGGAACGCTTCCCGACCGTTGAGCGGATTCGCTCTTCCCACACAGGTCTGCGTACCAAAGGCGTGGGGGAGCGTCGAGACGGTCGGTAATCGCATCCAAGCCTGTGGGCTATCGCACGTGAGATGCGTAGGCTGCCACGGGGATGCGGGTCCAAACACCTGGTTTTCGAGCCACGGTCGCTAGCGGGGGCGAGCGGTCGGTGGGGTTTGGCCGAGAGCGGGGGCCTGTCCCAGGGAGCGGTAGAGTCGAAACTGGGCCCGGTTATACGCGAGGACCGAGTCGAGGTAATCCGTTCGGGCTTGGGCGAGGGCCTGGATCGGCTGGAGGACTTCGATGGGGCGGGTCGCGCCCGGGAGGCCGGCACCTCGTCGAATGCTGGTCAAGTTGAGCTTCAGCGAGTCCTCGGCCTCGGGGAGAGCCCCCCTCGCCACATCCATGCGCCTCGATGCCGCGATCCGCTGCTTTTCAGCCTGAACCACCTCGGCCGCGATGCGGTCTTGCGTTTTGATAAGCTCCAGGTTGGCCGTGCGTTGTTGGGCGGCTCGCTGTTTGGTGATGGCGCGGTCGGCGAATCCCAGGTTCTGAAGCTCCCAGTACAAGTTCACGTCGGCGTCGCTCCGGCTGGCGAAGTCGCCGAAGAAGCCGTTTGCCCCGCCGCCGAAGCCGCCGCCTGAGTAGCGGAACGCGAGGCTCGGAATCAGTGGCCGGAGCCTGGCTTGCTTGAGCCGGGTGAGGGTGACCTGGACGAGGGCCTGGGCTTCCGCCAGTTCGGGCCGGTTGCGGAGGCCGGTCGCGATCAGCTCATCAATGGGGCAGCCGTCGGGGACGAGCCGAAGGACACTCTCCGGCGGCTCGACCGGGGCGACGATGAGCGTTGGGTCGAGCCTTGTGCGGCGCACGAGTTCAGCCGAAGCCATCTCGAGGTCGCCCACGGCGAGTTCCACGTTCTTGTATTGCCGGGCCTGTTCGGTGGCCGCGCGACGATAATCCGCGTCGAGCCCGGCCCCGGTCCTTGCGTAGGACTCGGTGAGCTTTGCCAATGTCTCCGCGTTCCGCGCGGCCTCACGAGCGATGGCAAGTCGCCCCGCGGCCTCTTGCAGGTCCATGTAGGATTCGGCGACCCCGAGCAGCGCGTCGTTGGTCGCGGTCTGGATACCGGCCCGGCGGGCGTCGACCACCTGCCTGGCCGCGAGCGGGTCGAAGAGGGCGTCCGAGAAGCGGAGGATGGAGGTGAGCCCGGAAACCTGGGCAGGACCACCGGCGGGGACGGGCCCGGAGACGCTCGAGCCCCCCGCGGCGGTGCCGCCAAGGAACAGCGAGCTTTTGCTGATGGTGCGGACCGGACCTTCGACGATTTGGGCCTGGCCGTCGTGCCGGATCCAGTTAGGTCCGAGGTAGATGCTCGGAAGCCACTGCACGCGGGCCTGTTGGAGTTCGGCCACGGCCTCGCAGACGCGTTCGCGGGCGATGGCGATGTCGAGGTCGTTCGCGCCGGCGAGTCGAAGGGCGTCGGGGAGGACGATGGGCTGGATGGCCTGCCCTGGAATGAGCGGGGAACCGAGGGCATCTTCAGACGTCGCCGTGGCTGTGGGGTCGGCCTGGCGCATGTTGCTCGGGTATGCCGGGGGCAGTGATTCGGTTCGTATCGGCGAGTCGATGCGGACGGCCGCGGGGGACTCCGGGGAAGTTCGCGACGCATCGTACCTCGCCGTCCCCGGCGCGTCGGCACCGAGGAGGAACAGAGCGAGGGTCGGCCCGAACAGCTTGATTCCCTTCGCTGTGGTCTTGGGGTCCATCGGGCCCTCCTTATGGCCGTACGGCTCCTGGCTTCGCCTATTAATTCGTTTCTGTGGGGCACGACGCATGACGCGATCGCGCCGATTGAGTCGAGTGGATTTCGGATTGGGCCGACTGGGTCAACTCTTTGCCGGCGCGGGGCTGTCATGAGGGGGTGTGCTCACCTCGACAGGCTGACCGTCGGCCAGCGAAGCGGCGTTCGCCTCGACGACTTTCTCATCCGCGTTCAGGCCGGAGAGCACCTCGGTCCGGTTCCCTTCGGTGAGCCCGACTTTGATTTCCCGCCGCTTCGCGTGCCCCCCCTCAACAGTGACGCAGAAGGCCTTACCCTCCTCTTTGATGATGGCGGTGGCCGGCACGGTCAGGGCGTCTTGATGGTTTTCCGCGATGATCGTCACGTAGACGTAGAAGCCAGGGCGAAGCGTGTTGTCGGGGTTGGGGAAGTCGATCTCGGCCTGCAACGTTCGGGTTTCCGAGTCCAACGCCCAAGCGGTTCTGGTTACCTTGCCGGCGAAGGTCCGGTCGTCGAGGGCGAGTAGGCGGATCTGAGCTTCGTCGCCGGGGTTGACGAACGGAGCGGCCGCCTCGGGCACTCCAACGGAGATGGTGACCACGTCGTGACGGGCGACAACGAAAAGGGGCTCTCCGGTCGTTCCCGGAGTTGTCAGGTGGCCGGTGTCGACTCGTCGGCGGACGACCACGCCGTCGAAGGGGGCCTCAATTTCGCGGTAGCCGGTCATCGCCTCGGCCCGCTCGGCCTCGAATTGGGCGACTTCAATGCGTGAGGCGGCGGCCTCAACGTCGGAGCGGGCCTTGTCGAGACGCGCCTTCGCCTCGGCGAGGGCGGCCTCGCTCGATTTGACCTGGGCACTCGCCTCGTCGCGGGTCGCCTGAGCCGCTCCGAGCTTGCTCTTCGTCTCGTCGACCAGACTGCCGACGAGGGCTCGCTCCTGGGCGAGCTGATGCACGCGGGAGTACTCCGCCCGCCAGCGGGAGACGTCCGCCTCGGCCCGGCGGATACCAGCCTGGATCTCGATCACGTTCGCCTCGGCGCTCGAGACACCGGCCTGGGCGACTTCGACGTTCGCCTCGGCCTGCTTTCGCTCGGCTTCGGCCTGCTCAACCGACGCTCGCTTTTGCTTGAGGTCGGCCTCGACCTCCGGGACGCGGAGTTCAGCCAGCACCTGCCCTTTCTTGACGCGGTCGCCGATATCGACGGAGACGCTTTGGACGAAGCCCGCGAGCTTGGCATGGAGGGGCGTGGACTCGAACGCCTCAATCTGACCCGGTTGCTCGGCGATGCGTCGGACCCCCTCTCGCACGGGGAGGACCGTGATCACCCGGGCGATGGGTGTGCCGACGGCTTCGGCCCTCGCGACGGTTTCACCGGTCCTCAACTCGCAACCGGCGTTGAGGGCGGCGAGCAGGCCGAGGCTCGTCGCGGCGAGGAGGCGCTTGGAGTGCATGGGGCGTGCTTCCCTTGCGAGGCGTTGTTGGTCTCTCATGAATGGTCCTCGTCGCCGCGTTCGTTCGGAGCGGGGCTCTCGTGGGGTTCGTTCGCGGACAACCTTGAGCTCTGACCATCCCCGTTGTGCTGGACCGTGGCCGAGCCTTCGGCTGACGAGTCGAAGTAGCGGCTCTCCGGGTCGTCGGGGTCGATGGAGGCGGAGCGTCGCCCGGCCCAGCCCTGGGCCAGGGCGAAGACGGCGGGGAGGACGATCAGCGTTGCGCCGGTCGCCGCCGCGAGCCCGCCGATGACGGCTCGGCCGAGGGGAGCAATCTGCTCTCCCCCTTCGCCCCAGCCCAGCGCCATCGGCACCATGCCGGCGGTCATCGCGCAGCTCGTCATTAGGATGGGTCTGAGCCGTCCCGCTGCCCCATGAACCGCTGCGTCCGCCGCCTCTTCGTGCCCCTCGCGTCGGCGACGCTCGGCGAAGGTGACGAGCAGAATCGCGTTCGCGACGGCGACTCCAACGGCCATGATCGCCCCCATGAAGGACTGGATATTAACCGTCGTACCGGTGAGCCAGAGGGCGAGGACGACTCCGCCGAGGACGGCCGGGGCCGTCGAGACCGACACGAAGGCGAGCCGGACGGATTGGAAGTTCGCGGTGAGCAACAGCAAGATCACCACGATGGACATCGCCAGCCCGATGGAGAGCCCGGTGAGCATCTCTCGCATCGGAACGATTTGACCTCGGACATCGACGTTCACCCCCTTGGGAAGCGCCCCTGCTCGTGCCAGGGCCTTGGTGACACGGCCGGAGACTCGGCCCAGGTCCTCTCCGACGATGTTGGCGGTGAGGCTGACGGTCCGTTTCATGTTGTAGCGGTCGTATTCCCCAGCCATCGTGCCGCGGCGGACCTTGGCCACGTCGCGGAGCAAGAGCGAAGGCCCGCCCGATCGCTGGACGGGGATGGTCTCAACTTGCGTGACCGAATCCATGAGCGCGACCGGGATTTCGACCTGTACCTGGTAACCGATTCCAGTCTTGGGGTCGGGCCAGTAGTTGGGCACGACGAAGCGGCTCGAGGAGGTCGCCGTCACGAGGGAGCGGGAGATTTCCTCGGCGGTCACACCGCTGAGGCCCGCCCGCTCACGATCGATCTCCACGCTCACGGTCGGGTAGTCGAGCGCCTGTGCGTATTGGAGGTCGCGGAGCGAGGGGACCTGCGCAAGCGCCTTCTTGACCTTTTCGGCGTGGGCCCGGACGTCGGCGTAGTTCGACCCGCTCACGGCGACCTCGACCGGTGTGGGGGAGCCGAAGCTCATCACGTCGCTGACGATGTCGGCTGGCTCGAACGAAAATTGGACGCCTGGCATCGCGCCCGAGAGCCGGTCGCGGAGACGAACCTTGAGCGCCTCGATGTCGACTCCGGCCTCTTCGCGAAGCGCGACCCGGAGAAGCACTTCCTCGGGGCCTCCGGTCCACTGGTAGATCGCATTAATGGGGTAGCTCGACGGGATGAGGCCGACATAGCCGACGGAGATTTCAACACCGTGCTGGCCGACCTCGTCTCGCACGGCGCCCAATGCGGACTTCGCGATCTGCTCGGTCTTCTCGATCCGCGTGCCGGCGGGGGCCTTGATGCGAAGCTGAAACCGATTGGCGTCGACGCGTGGGAAGATCTCCAGGCCGAGCTGGCTGCCGACCCCGTACGTGACGAGGCCAGCCAGGGCGAAGTAGGCCGGGACGATGAGCCAGCGGAGGCGGACGATCCGACCGAGCACGCGGCTGTAGGCCTCGCGCCCCCGCTCGAAGAGCGAACGGCGCGGAGCCCGGCCATCCGGTCGGTGCCGTTGCTTGAGCAGCCAGACGGAGAGGACCGGCAC
>Ga0182745_1003586_pt1 | contig 13325 bp, 13 predicted proteins | sample eDN3rd30CKraftBY_FD_128523 | JGI IMG/M metagenome (GOLD analysis project Ga0182745, IMG submission 128523) | Enriched backyard soil microbial communities from Emeryville, California, USA - eDNA 3rd pass 30_C Kraft BY (version 2) (version 2) | ecosystem: Environmental > Terrestrial > Soil >...
CATGGCTAGAACTGGACGCCCAGCCAGCCGCGGATGGTCTGCGGCGTGTCCAGGTCCCTGCGCAGCACCGCCTCGTGCTCCTGCAGGCCGCTCATCGGGAACAGGATGCCGTAGGCGATACCGGCGATGAACCCATCCTCCGTCTTGTAGTCCGCGCCCACGTTCACCTCCACGCCCAGCGCCCGGTTCGTGAACGACGGCGTGGACTGCGCGTAGATGGCCTGCGAGTAGATGATGCGGCCATAGAGGTCGAAGCCCTCGGTGATGGAGTACTTCGCCGACGGGCGGATGTAGAAGGCGTCCGTCACGCCGACCAGCAGCTCGCGCCACAGGATGAGGTCGATGCGGTAGTCGCGGTTGAAGCGGAAGTTGCGGATGGCGTTGTCCGTGCAACCGCCCGTGCCGCAGGCGTACTGCGGCCCCTCGAAGTCACCGGGAGCCGTCTGCCCGTTGGTGCCCGAGCCCGGGCGGCCCGGCTGGTTGCCGAAGCCCGGCGCCTTGTCGCCGGAGGCGAAGCCCAGCTCCAGGTTCAGCGACAGCTTCTGGTTCAGCAGCTTCAGCTCGCCCTGCGCCACTCCGCCAAACTGGGCGACGGTGAGGCTCTGGTTGAGCGTGGGGTCGTTGATGGCGCCCACGTCCAGCGCGCGGTTGCCGATGCGGCCCAGCATGGCGGCGAACTCGAACTCCAGCCGCCAGTTCTTCTCCTCGTACCGGAGCCAGAAGTCCGGCACGTACAGCGAGGCGTCGCGCGGGATGAAGCCGGTGTTCGGCCCGTTGGTGGTGGAGCCGTCGTACTCCCACTTCTGCGTGCGGTAGGTGAAGTGCAGGCCGTACTGGAGCACGCCCTGGTTGTTGTCCAGCTTGGAGCGGATGACCTGGTCGGTGTCGCGGCGGGCAATCGCAAGCACCCAGCTGTGCGCGTCGTCGGACTGGGTCAGGTCGACGGGCTCACCCACGTTGCCGCGGGTGTCGATGACGCCCTCCGAGTTGAAGTCCAGCATCGGCGTCACGTACCAGCCCTCGAAGGGGTTGGTGACGAACTGGATGCGGTCCACGGTGTCGCCGAAGTCGCAGTCGAAGCAGGTGCCGTCGTTGCGCAGCATGCCCAGGCCCCACTGGCTGCCCATGCGGCCGAAGCGCAGGATGCCCACCGGCGTCTTCACCTCGCCGTAGGCGCGGCGCAGCTTGATGGAGTCCTGGAGCGCGTCCGACAGGGGGGCCTGGCTCTCGGAGAAGATGCCGAAGATGTTGCGCGTGTTGCCGGGCAGCAGCGTGTCGGGCATGGAGCCCATCACGAAGTTGTCCAGGCCGAGCACCTCCATCTTCAACGCCACCTGCTCGGAGATGTTGAAGGTGGGCGCCAGGCGCACGCGCATGGTGGCGAAGGACTGGGTGTTCTCCTGCGCGCTGCGGGGCGAGCGCGGGAAGAGCTCCCGGCCGGGCTCCTTGCCCAGGTCGAACTTGTAGAAGAGCGTGGGGCGGACGCGGAAGTAGCCGTCGAGCGTGAAGACCTCGAGCTTGCGCTTCTCCTCCGGGAACTCCTCGGCCCACTCGTCCGTGGCGCCAATGGACTGCTTCGCGGCCTCGGCGCGAATCTCCTCGCGCAGCTCTTCCTTCAGCGCCTCCAGGTCATCGCGGCTGACGGCCTCGCGGAGGGAGGTCACGGGCGCGGTCTCCGCGGGCGCGGCGGGGGCGGACTCGGAGGGAGCAGCGGGCGCGGCTTCCGCTGGCGCGGGCGAGCTACCCTCCGGCACCGGCGTCTGCGCGGTGGCCGTGGACGAAGCGACGAGCAGCGCCGCCAGCAGGGCGTGAGACATGGGCAACGATCTCCAGGGCCACCAGGGGTGGCCGGGTCTGAAAGGCGGGCGATTCAAGCGACGAGACCAGGGGGTGTCAACGCTTACCAGGGCGCGGCTTCGCGCCGTCAACGGCCGGCGCCCCGGCGTCACTTCGGCGTCCTCCCCAGCGGCTGGCACCGGGGACAGAAGTAGGTGGTACGGCCGCCCTGGGTGAAGGACTCGACCCGGGTGCCGCACTGGGAGCATGGGCTGCCCGCGCGCCCGTAGACGAGGAACGGATTCTCCGACCTCCCCTCCTCCAGGTATACCGGTTCCTCCCCCTCCTGCTCCTTGAGGCCGAAGTCGATGGAGGCGCGGATGGCCTGCACCAGGCGCTTCCACTCGTCCGGCGTCAGGGAGCCGGGCTTGCGCGCGGGGTGGAGGCCGGCGCGGAAGAGGGCCTCGGCGGCGTGGATGTTGCCCAGGCCCGCGAGGCGCTCCTGGTCCATCAGGGCCACCTTCAGGTCCTTCCGGGAGGCGCCCACGGCCTGCTGGAGCTGCCCCGCGGTGAGGCCGTCCGCCAGCGGGTCCCGGCCCAGGATCCGCACCGCGTCCAGCTCGCGCAGGCGCGCGGCCGGCGCCGGCTCCAGGCGCCCGAACATGCGTGGATCCGAGAAGTGGATGACATGACCGTCGTCCAGGCGGAACCGGGCCCGGCTGTAGGGCTCCACCTGCCCCTCGGTGCGGCGGATGAACTTGCCCGTCATCCCCAGGTGACCCAGCAGCCCCCTCCCCCCCTCGAAGGCGAAGAGCAGGTACTTGCCCCGGCGGACCAGGGACTCCAGCCGGCCACGGAGCGCATCGAACTGCTGGCGCTCGGCGCCCCGGAAGATGCGGGTGTCCTCCGACTCCGCGCGCACGACGCGCCGGTCGCTGAACCAGCGCACCAGGTTGCGCCGCGCGATTTCCACCTCGGGTAGCTCAGGCATCCTGCGGGGCACATACACCGGGAGGCGGGCGCACGCACCGCCTACGTGCCTGCCTGGACGCATACACCACGTCGCCCTTGAAGGCAGGTGCCCATGTGGGCGAGCGTCCCGCATCCCGCGGCGTGACGCGGCGTAGACCCCTGGAAAGAAAGGCACCACTCGGCATGCAGCGCATCCTCGTGGCGGTACTGGGACTCACCCTGGCAACGGGCCTGTCGGCGGGCTGCACCAAGCAGCGCATCTCCGCGGAGAAGGCCGTGGCCCGCACCCTCATCTCCGACGAGCAGGAGGAGCAGCTCGGCAGGCAGGTCAAGCAGGAGCTGGAGACGAAGGAGAAGATCAAATACGTGGAGAACGCGGCCATCGTCGACTACGTGCGCGGCATCTCCTCGCAAGTCCTCGCCCAGGCGTCCAAGGACCGGCCGGGGGTGAAGTGGAAGATCAACGTCATCGACGACCCGAAGACGGTCAACGCGTTCGCCACCCCCGGCGGCTACCTGTACGTCTACACGGGCCTCATCCTGGCCGCGGACACCGAGGCGGAGCTGGTCGGCGTCATGGCGCACGAGGCGGGCCACGTGGTGGGCCGTCACTCCGCGCGCGCCATGGTCAACCAGATGGGCCTTCAGGCCATCACCCAGGCGGCGTTGGGGCAGAACCCGGGCACGGTGGCGCAGATCGCCGCGCAGCTCGTGAGCGGCGGCACCCTGCTGGCGCACGGCCGCAGCGAGGAGCTCGAGGCCGACGAGTACGGCGCCCGCTACGCCTCCGGTGCGGGCTATGACCCGCGCGGGCTCGTCACCTTCTTCGAGAAGCTCCAGAAGGAGCAGGGCGAAACGCCCGCGCTGATGAAGTGGCTGAGCACGCACCCCACCAACCGGGACCGCATCGTGAACATCCAGAAGCTCATCACGAAGTACAACCTGCGGGGCAAGAACAACGCCCCGGGCGGCCTGCCCCCCATCAAGCAGACGCTGGGCGGCAAGTAGTCCGCTCAGTGCAGCGAGGAGGAGCGGGGCGACTGCTCCTCCTCGGTGGGCTCGGGCTCCAGCCCCCGGGCCACGCGCCGCCGCCACCGGAAGCGCGCCAGCTTCGAGCGCATGGCGGTCTTCGCGTTCCTGGCCGCCGCCGTCTCGACGTCACGCGCCTCCTTTGACTTCCCCTCCGCCGAGGCGTGCTCGAGGATGGCGTTGACCTCTCCTCCGAGGATGAAGATGAGCCCGGAGATGTAGAGCCACAGCAGCAGCACCACCACGCCGCCGATGGAGCCGTAGGTGACGTTGTACTTGCCGAAGTGCTCCACGTACTGCGTGAAGCCCCACGTGCTCACCAGCCACAGCCCCGTGCCCAGGACGGAGCCGGGGGTGATGTACTTGAAGCGCTGCTTCACGTCGGGGAGCAGGAAGTAGCAGAGCGCCAGCACCAGCATCACCAGCGCCGCGGTGAAGGGCCAGCGCAGCCAGGACCACACCAGGTGGAAGGCGTCCACCAGTTGGAGCTTCCCCGCCAGCCACAGCCCCAGCCTGCCGCCGAGCAGGAACACGGCGAAGGACAGCGGGATGAGCAGCGAGCCCAGCAGCGTCGCCACCAGGGCCAGGCCCTGTGTCTTCCAGAGGGGCCGCGACTCGGAGACGCCGTAGGCCAGGTTGAGCGCGGTGCGCAGCGCGTTCACGCCTCGCGAGGCCGACCACAGCGAGACGACGAGACCGGCCGTCAGCAGCTTGGGCTGGGGCTGATGGACCAGAGAGCGCAGGTGCCCATTGATGAGCTGCAACGCGTCCCCCGGCACCAGCGGACGGATGCGGTCCATCATCGCGTCCACCGCGCCCGGGGCGAAGGGGAGGTACGCCACCAACGTGACGAGGAAGAAGAGGAAGGGGAACAGCGAGAACAGGAGGTAGTACGACAGCTGCGCCGCGACGTCGGTGACGCTGTCCTCCTGGAACTCCCTCACGAAGCGCCGGCCGAGCTCGCGCCAGGTGAGGTGCTTGAGTCTGGGCCACCGCATGCTCGCCTCCTCGCTCGACGGCGCTTCGGGGACCGGAAGGTGGTCCCGGCGGAGCCGGCTGGCAGCGTGCGGGCTGGCAGGCGCCCGGAGGGCGCATCGGCCAGGAGACGATGCGAGGCCGGGCGCCGTGCGTCAGGCGACGTTGGGCGGCAGGTATCTGCCCAGGAGTGGACTGAGGCGGCCGCGCACCTCGTCGGGGATGCGGCTGCGCTCGGTGCCGATGGCCAGCGCCAGCGCGGTGTCGCAGCGGCACGTCACGTGGGCCTCGGCGATGCGCGGCAGCGCGCGGCGGATGAGCGTGGCGCCGGTGGCGGTGACGGCCTTGCGGTGGTGGGACACCAGCGTCAGGAGGTCGTCGTGCTCCTGGCCCGGCGCGGGGGGCTGCCATGAATCGTAGTCCGTGGGCAGCGCCACCAGGGCGTAGTGCAGCTCCGCCTCGCGCGCGAGCCGGGCCTCGGGCATGGCCGTCATCCCCACCAGGTCCCCGCCCCACGTGCGGTACAGCAGGCTCTCCGCGCGCGTGCTGAGCGAGGGCCCCTCGATGCAGACATAGGTGGCCTCGGTGTGGACCGGAGGTCCCAGCGGGTCCCTCGCATCGGCCAGCACCTGCCGCAGGGTGCCACAGAAGGGGTTGCCCAGCTCCACGTGGACGGCGACGTCGTCGTAGAAGGTGCAGGGTCGGCGGTAGGTGCGGTCGATGACCTGGTCCGGCACGACGGGCTGGAGCGGCTGGATGTGCTCGCGCAGGCTGCCCACGGTGCCCGTGGCGAGGACGTGGGTGACGCCCAGGGCCTTCAGCGCGTAGACGTTGGCGCGGTAGGGCGCGCGGGTGGCGTTGTAGATGTGGCCGGTGCCATGTCGGGCGACGAAGGCGACGGGGACGCCGTCCAGCTCGGTGGTGACGATGGGGCCCGCGTGAGGGCCGAAGGGCGTCTCGATGATGTGGGACTCGCCCTTGCCTGGGATGCCCAGCGCCTGGGCCAGCCCCGGGCTTCCGATGATGCCCACCCTGACAGCCATGTGTCTCCTCGTGGCGCGACCATCGCGCCAGCGGACCATAACGCGCCCCCCTCCCCCAGGAACCCCTGAAGACTGGTAGTTTTCGTAATCGCCATGCGAGCCCTCCTGATTCTTGGCCTGACCTTCGCCGCCGGCACCGCCGCGGCCGCCGTCCCCTCCGGCTGCCAGGAGGACTTCGCGACGTGCAAGGAGGACTGCTCCATCGAGTTCGGGGGCAGCGGGCGCACCATCGAGAAGCTCACCCACTGCCTGGCCGGCTGCCAGGAGAACGTGGGCCTGTGCGCGGACCGGCACTCGTCGCTGAAGGGGCTGCCCGCCGGGGTGGTGGCGGATCCTCCGAAGCGGCGGAAGGGCAAGAAGCTGAGCCGTGAGGAGGACCCCTTCGGGGATGGCGACGCGCAGCCCACGCGCAAGCGCGACCGGCGGGAAGACGACCCGTTCGGAGATGAGCGCCCGGCGGGCCGCCGGGAAGGATACCGCGCCTCGGAGTCCTCTGTGTCGGCGGAGCCCTCACGCCGCGCCCCGGAGCCCGTGCCCCCTCCGCCGCCGTCCTCCGGCGTCGCGGTGGAGGCCACGCGGACGGGGGTGTACCGGGCCAACGAGTCGGAGCCCCCTCGCGCGCCGGCTTCCGCCGACCCGACGTCCCTAGGGGACCTCGACTCGCCGGACGACGAGCCCGCACCGGTGGCGGCGCCGACTCCCGGGCCCACGCCTGCTCCCGTCGCGCCCGAGCCGGTCAGGTCCCCTCCCATGAACTCCACGAGCCAGAGGAAGGACCCGCTGCTCGATGACGACCTGCCCGAGCCCTCGGCTCCGGTCGTGAAGAAGCCCGTCCCCAGCCGGTCCAGCCGGCCGGAGCTCCCTCCCGAACCCAAGGACGACATCTCCGTGTGGGACCCGAACGGAGACTGAGCCCCGAGGCGCGCCGGTGGCTCGGGCCGCATCTCCGCGGCGCCTGGAACGTAGCGCACGGCACCAGAGCAGGTACGCCACCACCGATGCCCGCGAGGTACGTGTCCGCGCGGATGAGGACCTGGAGGATGAGCGCGGCGTCGACGGAGCCCAGCGACGGCGAAGGGGTCGACGTCAGGGGTCGAGCTGGATGAGCGCCCACTGCGCAGCGGTACGGACCAGCTCGCTCGAATCGCCGCAGAGCTTTTCGAGCAACGGCTTCGCGTCCGCCTGCTTCGCCACGCCCAGCGCATAAACGGCGTTGCGGCGGAGTCCGTCGTAGCGTGCGCGCGCCAACGCCGTGCCGGGAATCAGGTGCTCATACTGCTCCAGCGTGAGCCCCGCGAGCTCGCGCACGCCCAGCGTGGCCACCGCCCTGGGCGCGAAGCGCGGGTGCTCCGCGAACACCGGCCGGCGGTTCAGCGGGCACACCTGCTGGCAGATGTCACAGCCGAAGATCAGGTTGTCGAACTTGAGCCGGAACGCCTCCGGCACCTGCTGCTCACGGTTCTCGATGGTCTGGTAGGACAGGCACGCCCGCGCATCCACGCGGCCGTTCCCCACCAGCGCGCCCGTGGGGCAGGACACGAGGCAGCGGCGGCACGCGCCGCACCGGTCCGCCGCGGGGCCGTCGCCGTAGTCGTCGACCTCCGCGTCCAGCACGAGCGTGGCCAGCAGCACCCACGAGCCATAGGGCTCGGTGATGAAGCAGCCATTCTTCCCCACGTAGCCGAGCCCCGCGCGCGCCGCCCACACCTTCTCCATCAGCGGGCCGCTGTCCACGCTGCCGTAGGTCCCCAGCCCGGGGTACATCACGGTGATGGCCTTGCGGAACGCCTTCATCCGGTCGCGCAGCGTGGAGTGGTAGTCACGGCCGCGCGCGTAGCGGGCAATGGGCGAGTCCGCCGACTGCGCATCGTCCCGCCAGTAGTTGTTGGCGAAGGAGATGACCGTCTTCGCACCGGGCAGCAGGAGCGAGACGTCCAGGCGCTCGGCCGCCCGCTCGCCCATCCAGTCCATGTCCGCGGCGTGACCAGCAGCCACCCAAGACAGGAGGAAGTCAGGGGGAATGGGCTCCGCGCGCGCGAAGCCCACGAGGTCGAAGCCCACCGAGCGGGCGAGGTCACGCAGATGGGCGGTGGGCAGCACGTTCACGAGGCGCGTCCAGCTCGACTACTTGGAGGGCTTCGCCGGAATCCACTTCACGTCCTCCACGCCGGCACGGTGGTTGACCACGCGGGCGAGGACGAAGAGCAGGTCGGAGAGCCTGTTGAGGTAGACGACCACCGCCTTCGGAATCTTCCCCTCGCGCAGGAGCGGCACCACGCGCCGCTCCGCGCGGCGGCAGACGGTGCGCGCCAGGTGCAGGGCGCTGGCGGCCTGCGTGCCGCCGGGCAGGATGAAGTGGGTCATCGGCGGCAGCTCGGCCTCGAATCCGTCGATGGCGCGCTCCATGTCCTCGGCCCACTCGGCCTTCAGCTCGGGGATGTGCGCCGAGGCCTTGGTGCCCTCGGGCGTGGCGAGCACCGCGCCCACCGTGAAGAGCTGGTCCTGCAGCCGGTGCAGCAGCGCGTCCACCTCCGTCGGGCCCTCGAAGCTCCGCACGAGGCCGAGCGTGGCGTTCAGCTCGTCCACCTCCCCATAGGCATCCACACGCACGTCGTCCTTCGCGACGCGTCCGCCACCGAACAGACCGGTCTCTCCCGCATCCCCGCTCTTCGTGTAGAGTTTCATGCCCCGGCTTCTAACGGTGCGCGGTGACTGGAGTCCACGGGAAGCCGCACCTTGTGCAACAGGCGTGTGCGCCGCTCTACCGATGACACTCCAAGTGGCGAATCTGCTTTGAGCTTCCAGGAGAACACCGGCTCGGTTACATGGGCCGCATGCAGCCCTACCTGTCCCTGCTCGACCACGTCCTGAATCATGGGGTGAAGAAGGGCGACCGGACCGGCACGGGGACGCTCAGCGTCTTCGGGCCCCAGCTCCGGTTCGACCTCACGCAGGGCTTCCCGCTCCTCACCACGAAGAAGCTGCACACGAAGTCCATCATCCACGAGCTGCTGTGGATGCTCGCCGGGGACACCAACGTCCGCACGCTCCAGGCCCAGGGCGTCACCATCTGGGACGAGTGGGCCAACGCCGACGGCACCCTGGGCCCCGTGTACGGCCACCAGTGGCGCTCGTGGACGGCGCCCCAGGGCGAGCACATCGACCAGATGAAGGCGCTGGTGGAGGGGCTGAAGAAGAACCCCGACTCGCGGCGGCACATCGTCAGCGCGTGGAACGTGGCGGACCTGCCGCACATGAAGCTGCCCCCCTGCCACGTGCTCTTCCAGTTCTACGTGGCCGACGGACGCCTGTCCTGCCAGCTCTACCAACGCAGCGCGGACCTCTTCCTCGGGCTGCCGTTCAACATCGCCTCGTACTCGCTGCTGACGATGATGGTCGCCCAGGTGACGGGGCTGGAGGCGCACGAGTTCATCCACACCATCGGCGACGCGCACCTGTACCTCAACCACGTCGAGCAGGCGAAGACGCAGCTCGCGCGCGAGCCGCGCCCCCTGCCCCGCATGCGCCTTGCCCCCACGGTGACGGACCTCTTCGCCTTCAAGTACGAGGACTTCACGCTCGAAGGCTACGACCCGCACCCCGCCATCAAGGCGCCCGTGGCCGTATGAAGCTGTCCGCCATCGTCGCCATGGCCGCCAACCGCGTCATCGGCGCGAACAACCAGCTGCCGTGGCGGCTGCCCGCGGACCTCGCGCGGTTCAAGCGCCTCACCATGGGCCACACCCTGGTCATGGGCCGCAAGACCTACGAGTCCATCGGCCGTCCGCTCCCGGGGCGCACGTTCATCGTCGTCACCCGCCAGCGCGACTTCGCGCCTCCGGGCGTCCAGGTGGCAAACTCCGTGGCGGACGCCCTGACCCGGGCCGAGGCGAGCGGCGACCCGGAGGTGTTCATCGCCGGCGGCGCGGACCTCTATGCCCAGACGATGGACCGCGTGCAGCGCCTCTACCTCACGCGCATCGCTCGCGACTTCCCCGGCGACACCTGGTTCCCGGACGTGGACCTGTCGGGTTGGACCTGCGTCGAGGAGGAGCCGCACCTCGACGCCGAGCCGCCCTTCGCGTTCCTCACCTACGAGCGCTGACGCACCCCTGCGTCTACATGGATGCCTGGGCGAGGGCGCACGCCCACATTCCCTCTCTTCCTCACCAAGCGCACAATCAAGACCTCACCCGTCTGTCCCTGGGAGCACCTGATGCACCGGACGTGGATGCGAGGACTTGGATTGGTCGCGGCGGTGGTGATGATGGCCTGTGGTGGCCCCGTGGAGGAGGCCCCCGTGGGCGAGGTCGGCGACGCCGAGCAGGCGCTGCGCTTGTGTGATTTGCAGGGCCGATGCGCCGCCAACGAGGTCTGCGTGGGCGGCCCCGGCGGCACCTGCTATCCGTGCGACCGCTTCCCGCAGTACTGCGAAATCATCTTCGACGGCTAGCGCGAAGGCGAGGCACGAGGCGCCCGGCCATCCATCCGGCCGGGGGCCTCCCGTCCCGCCGCGTGGCGCACCCTGGCGCCATGCGTACTTCCACGGGATGCAACCCTCCATCCTCTCCCGTCCCTTCGAAGTCTCCTGGCGGACCGCGGCCCTCTCCAGCGCCGCCGTCCTCACCGCCTCCAACGTGGCCGCGCTCGTGGCCAGCCTGCGGCTCGCTCCCCTGCTCCGCCACCGGCACAGGCCCCGCCCCCGCGCCCTGCCCGCCCTCGCCGTGGGCGCCACCGCCCTGGGCGTGCTGGCCGTAGGCGCGCTCAGCATCGGCACCCTGGCCATCCGGGCGCTGACCATCGGTAAGCTGCGGGGCGACGACTGGCAGGTGGACTCGCTCCGCGTGGGCTCCATCCAGGTCGTGGAGATGCTGGGACCGGACATCTCCACACCCGCGGGGGCATGACGTCGCCGCCTGACTTTGAAATTGCTTCGCAAGATTGAAAGCCCTCCCCCCCGCTGATAGAGGGGGAACATGAAACGCGCTGCCCCGCTCCTGGTGTGCCTGCTGCTGGCCCTGCCTTTCTCGTCCCGCGCGGACGGAGGCGACTCGGAGGAGCGCACGTGGCACCGGCTCATCGGCATCCTCCAGTACCTGGAGGCGGACTACCCGCTCGCCATCGAGTCTCAGTCCGCGTTCGAGTTGGAGGAGCAGAAGAGCTTCGCGGCGGAGGCGGTGGACGCGGCGCGCGGCTTGGGCCCCGCGGCGGAGGCCTTCCTGCCCCGCGTGCGGAACATCCAGGCCCGCGTGGACAAGGGCGAGGACGCCGAGGGCGTCAGCAGGGACTGCGGCGAGCTCGTGGAGAACCTCGTGGTGGCCGGCGGGCTCGCCCGCAGCCCGCGCCGCCCGCCGGACCTGGCGCTGGGCAAGTCCCTCTTCGCCACCAACTGCGCCGCCTGCCACGGCGCGGACGGCAGCGCGAACGTGGCCATCGCCGCCGACATGGAGCCGGCGCCCGCCAACTTCCAGGACGCGGAGCTGATGAACGGCCTCACGCCCTACAAGGCCTTCAACACCACCAGCTTCGGCGTGCCCGGCACCGCGATGCCCGCCTACCCCACCCTGTCCGAGGACGAGCGCTGGGCGCTGGCCTTCTTCACCTTCACCCTGCGCCTGCCCGAGTGCGAGGGCACGCCGCCGCGCGTCTCGCTGGAGCGGCTGGCCAACGCCACCGACGCGGACCTGGTGAAGGAGTTCGGCGAGGAGAACCTGGCCTGCCTGCGCCAGAAGATGCCGGATGCGGACGAGGAGCGCTCGCTGCTCGCCGCCCGGGAGAGTGTGCAGCAGGCCATGAAGCTGGGCGCCGCCGGAGACATCGCGGGCGCCAAGGCGGCCCTGCTGGACGGCTACCTCAACGGCGTGGAGCCCGTGGAGCCCAAGCTCAGCTCGCGCGACTCGGCGCTGACGCTGAAAATCGAGCAGGGCTTCCTCAAGGCCCGCCTGGCGGCGGAGCGCGGCAGCCCCCACCTCCAGGACGAGGGCCGTGAGCTGCTGGCGCTGCTGGACCAGGCGCGCCGCGACTCGGGCAACGCCGCGAGCCTGCTGTCCACGATGTGGCTGACGCTGCTCATCCTGCTGCGCGAGGGCTTCGAGGCGACCATCATCGTCGCCGCGCTGCTGGCCGCGCTGCGGAAGATGAAGGCCACCCAGCACGCGCGCGTGGTGCACGCCGGCTGGATGTCCGCGCTGGTGGTGGGCGCGCTGTCCTACCTCCTCGGCCGCAACCTGCTGGCCGGCGCCCACCGTGAGTGGCTGGAGGGCATCGCCGCGCTCGTGGCGGTGGGCATGCTGCTGTACGCCGCGCTGTGGCTCAACGCGCGCTCCAACATCAGCCAGTTCATGGGCGAGCTGCGCGAGAAGATGCAGAGCGCCCTGGGCCGGGGCAGCATGATGGGCCTGTTCCTCATCGCCTTCACCGCGGTGCTGCGCGAGAGCTTCGAGACGGCCATCTTCCTCCAGGGGCTCGCGCTGGACTCGCCGGAGGGCGTGGCCTGGGGCGCGCTGGCGGGCGTCGTGGCCCTGGTGGCCCTGGTCCTCTTCGTCAACCGGCTGGGCTACCGGCTGCCGATGAAGACGCTCTTCAACGCGTCCACCGTCATCCTGGTCATCACCGCGGTGATGCTGCTGGGCAAGGGCCTGCACTCGCTCCAGGAAGTCGGAGCGCTGCCGCTGTCACCGCTGCCCTTCCCCTTCATCACGGTGGACATGCTGGGCATCCATCCGGACGCCCTCTCGCTCGTTCCCCAGCTCCTGCTGGGCGGCATTCCCCTGGCGTGGGTGCTCCTGCGCCGCAAGGGCCGCGCCCAGCCGATGTCCCAGGCCTCCGCCGGTTGAGCCAGGGCGACGCGCGGCGCCTGTTGCGGTAACGTGATTCGAGTGAAGTCCTCACGAGCGCTCTCCACCGGGTTGGCGGCCCTGGTCCTCTGGGGCCAGGGCGCGGCATGGGCGCAGGAGCCCACCCCGGGGGAGCCCGCCCGGGCGCCCGCCACCGAGCTGACCCCACCCCCGCTGATCTCCGCGCCGGGCGGCCTCGACACGCCAACGCCCCCGGACGCCACGGGCGACGCCGCCGCGTCGAGCCGGGAGCCGGGCGACACGACCACCCTCAGTGAGCAGGCCCTTCCCAGCAAGGAGCGCGCGAGGGCCTCGGACCCGGTGCCACGGCTGGCGGTGGAGTTCGTGGCCGGCGCGGGTGGCGGCGTCGTGGCGGGCACCCTGGGACTGCTGACCGGCTACCTCATGGGCGCCTCCACCGTGGGGTGCGACGAGTGCGGCATCGTCGCGGGCGTCGGCGGCATCACCGGCGTGCTGGTGGGTATCCCCGCGGGAACGTGGCTTGGCGGCAACCTCATGGGTGGCCGAGGCACCTTCCTCGGCACCGCCGCCGGGAGCCTCGTGGGCTGGGGAGGCGTGTTGCTGGGCTCGGCCGTGCTGGGCGTGGGAGATGACAACCAGGGCCTTGCCGCGGCCCTGCTGCTGCTCCCCATCGTCGGCGCCGTGACGGGCTACGAGCTGTCTTCGAAGCCAG
>Ga0182745_1003588_pt1 | contig 13321 bp, 10 predicted proteins | sample eDN3rd30CKraftBY_FD_128523 | JGI IMG/M metagenome (GOLD analysis project Ga0182745, IMG submission 128523) | Enriched backyard soil microbial communities from Emeryville, California, USA - eDNA 3rd pass 30_C Kraft BY (version 2) (version 2) | ecosystem: Environmental > Terrestrial > Soil >...
CCGCTGCTGCCCCGCCTCGTCGGACCACAGCAGGGCCAGCGCGTCCGGGCGCTCGGCGGCGTGCCGGTCGATGACGTCGGTGGCGAAATTGAAATGCTCGGGCCGCTCCCACCGGAAGTCCCGGCGGGTGGCCTCGTAGTCATTCATGTTCCGGGGCGACGGCGACGACATGGTGCTGACTCCTGGGCGAGAGAAACCAACCGCCAGAGCCTGCCACGCCAGCCCCGCCCCGTCCGCCGCGGACACCTCCTTCGCCCGCTGCCCGACACGCGCCTGCATGGCACCCATGAAAGCAAGAGGCCGGCCCTGTCATAGGCCGGCCTCCGCGCTGCCCCGCCGCACCTGACGGGCGCAGGCGTCCCCCTTCACACCGGGAAGAGGCTCAGTTGATCTCCGAGCACGGGAAGAGCGTGTTGTACGCCCCACACGTGCGCAGCGTGGCCAGCAGCAGCTGCTCGGCGGCGGCGGCGCGGCCCACGGCGTCCTCACCCCGCGCGCGCTCGCGGTCCGCGAGCAGGTTCAGCCACGGGTCCCGGGAGCCGTGGGCGTACCGCTGCAGCGCCTTGAGCGCCTCGGCGTCCTTCGCCGCCTCGCCTGTGTGGAGCAGCGCGCCGACATACAGGTCGGTCTCCTGGGAGTCCCGCAGCGTCTCCAGCAGCCCCGGCACGGCCTCGCCCTTCATCAGCCGCGCATAGTCGCGCGCCAGCGGTGCCCGGACGTTGAAGTCGCGCGCCGCCATGTCCCGGACGTAGTCCTGGAGCACCGAGCCCCCGCCCAGCTGGTCCAGCGCCGTGGCGAGCGGCATCAGCGCGGAGACCTCTTCCGCCGAGGCCGCCGTGCGCACGGCCTCATACAGGGCCGCCCGCGTCACCGCCGGCTGCTGCCGCACCAGGTGCGACGCATCCGCCGCGCCCCCGGTGAGCTGCGCCCACGTCTCACGCACCTGACGCTGCCACCGGGCCGCCTCCGCGTCGCGCAGCGCGCGCAGCTCGTCCGCCCGCTGCTCCGCCGCCTGCTTCCAGCCCGCTTCCTGCCCCGGCAGCGCGGCGACGTCGCGGAACGACACCTCCGCCTGCTTCAGCAGCCCCAGGCCCCGCAGCGCCAGGCCGCGGTTCCACAGCGCCTGCGCATGGTGCGGCTCCTGGGTCAGCGCTCCGCCGAGCAGGTTCAGCGCCTCTTCCCAGCGCTGCGCGCTGAGGGCCACCACCGCCCGGTCATTGTCCTTGTCCGCCGAGGCCGGCGCCCGGGACAGGAAGGACTCCGCCTGCTGCCAGTCCCCTCGCAGCGCGTACGCCGCGGCGATGCCCCGGAAGTCCTGCTGCTCCTCCAGCTCCGCCAGGGGCCGCAGCGGCAGCGGGTTCGCCGTGGCCGACGTGCCGCGCATCGGCTCGTAGGGCAGGAAGCGGTCCGCCTTCGAGTAGCTGAGCCGCGCCTCCAGCGTCCGCGAGCCCGCGCTCGCCAGCCACACGTCCACGGCGGGCTCCGGCTGCGCCTGGAAGCGGAACACCCCCACCGCCGCCAGCCCCGCCGCCAGCGCCACCGGCACCAGCGTGCGCGAGGCCCGCTGCATCCACGGCCGCAGCGGCGTCACCTTCGTCTCCGGCGCGGGCGCCGCCTCGGCGGCCCCTCCCAGGGCCCGGGCGGCCAGCAGCTCCAGTTGTAGGACGTCCCTCAGCCCCGCCTCACACTCCGGACAGCGCGCCAGGTGCTGGCGGAAGGACTCCGCGTCGGGCGCGGACAGCTCGCCGTCGACGAAGAGGTGCAGCTTGGTGCATGGCGTATTCATGAGCTCGTGGCCCCCTGCTCCCGGGCTACCGCCACCTGGGGCAGCAGCAGTTCCTTCAAATCCCTGCGGGCCAGGGTGAGCCAGCTGCCCACGGTGCCCACGGGAACATTGAAATGCTCGGCGATGGCGGTGTAGCGCTTGCCTTCCGCGTGCAGGCGATAGGCGTCCCGCAGGTGCGGCTTCAGCCGCTCGATGGCTTTCTGGAACGCGTCGGTGCTCACCAGCTCCCAGTTCTCCTGGGTCTCCTCCGGCGACACCGCCAGGTCCTGGACCAGCGCCAGGTGCGGCAGCCCCCGGGACTCCGTCCGCTGGCGGCGGCAGTAGTCCAGGAAGCGGTTCGTCATCGTCGTACACAGCCACGCGGCGGCCGCGGAGTCCGTGCGGTCCTTCAGGTGGTCGAACTCCGGCATCGCCCGCTCGAAGGCCTCCTGGACCAGGTCGTCCGGCTCCAGGCTGGAACGGGCACACAACCGGCGGGCCAGCCCCAGAAGGCTGGGCCGATGCTGACGGATGAACGCTTCGAAGCGCCTCCGCTCCCGGTTGAAGAGGTCCGACATGAAGCCCCACTCACATGCGCGCCTGCGCGTTTCCCAGTCAAAGACGCGCCCCGGTCCAATCCTTGAGAAGAAAAAAGAGGCATCCGGGCAGAAAAATGCCCGGGAGGGTGGAAAACCCCGCCCGGGCCTGGAGTTCAGCGAGCCTGGCTGGCGCTGGAATGCTCCGGCCCGGCCAGCGGGGGAACCGCTGGCCGAGGCAGCGGGAGCCGCTTCCGTGGGGCGACCGTGGCCGTGTCGCAGTTGACGTAGGTGTTCTTGACGTGAGCTTCGCCGGACTCGGAATCCAAGCTACCGGCCATGAGGGATTCGACGGGCGTCATGAGCGCTCGCACCTCGTAGTGGGTTTGGGCTGAAAGCAGACATGGGTGATACGGACAACACGAACAGTCCTTATCATGACACGCGCCAACCCCGTGCATCTGACAGGGCGGCACGCGACACGGAATTCACGGAGTTCTGAATGAGCAGGGAAGATTCGCGGCTGGCAATGGAATGGCACACCTGGCTGGCGGAGAACCTCGCCCTGGGCGTGAGCGCGGAGGACGCGCAACAGGTGCTGGTGGACGCGGGCGTGGAGGCGGCGCTGGCGCAGCGGGAGATTGCCGCGGTCCAGGCGCACCCCTACGTGGTGGCGGCGCGGCGGATTGGCCGGCGCTACGAGTGGCTGGAGGCGCTGGCGGACCTCTACGCGGAGCTGCACCGCCAGTCGGGCGAGGTGCGGCTGGAGAAGCGCCGGGACGTGACTCCAGAGGAGTTCTTCTCGCGCTACTACTTCGGCCACCGGCCGGTGGTGTTGCAAGGCTTCATGGAGGACTGGCCGGCGATGCGCCGCTGGTCGCTGACGGACTTCCGGGAGCGCTTCGGGGACGTGGAGGTGGAAATCATGTCCGGGCGCAACACCAACCCGGACCACGCCTCGCAGCCCGACAAGCACCGTCAGGTGGTGAGGCTGCGTGAATACGTGGACATGGTGGAGACGGGCGGCGAGACGAACGACTTCTACATGGTGCCGCGCAACGAGAACTGGAAACGCGACGGCCTGGCCCGGCTGCGCGAGGACATCCGCGCGCCCTCGGGCATCATCGACCCGGAGCTGCGGCCGGACATGACGACGCTGCTGCTGGGCCCTCCGGGCACCGTCACCCCGCTGCACCATGACAACATGAACGTGCTGCTGGGACAGGTGATGGGCCGCAAGCACGTGCGGCTGGTCCCGTCCTTCCAGCGCCACCTCGTGTACCCGCGCCATGGCACCTTCAGCGCGGTGGACGCGGCGACCCCGGACCCGGCGCGCTTCCCGCTCTACGGCGAGGCCACCGTCCTGGAGGCCGTGGTGGAGCCCGGCGAGCTGCTCTTCCTGCCCGTCGGTTGGTGGCACTGGGTGCGCGCCCTGGACGTGAGCGCCACTGTCACGTTCCATCATTTCCAGCTCCCGGGAGGCAACACGCACCTGCGGACTCCGCAATAGGCGGCTGGCGGCGCCGCCCGCCCTCGCTCAATAGGCCTCCACGAGGATGACGTGCCGGGTCCACCCGGCGCGGCTGTCCCGCTCCAGCCAGCGCTGACGCTCCTCCCGCAGGGCCACCGCCGGCGCGGCGCCCTCGCGGATGCGGCGGCGCACCCCGTCGAAGAAGCGGCCGGCGGCGTCCGGGATGTCCACCGTGGACGCCAGCACCGCGCGCGCGCCCGCGTCGATGAAGGCGGCGGGCAGGCTGAAGGGCTCGTGGCTGGTGGTGGGGCTCGCCGCGCGCCCGGCGCTGCACGCCGCCAGGAAGACCATGGGCGCCCCGGTGAGCTTCTGCTGGCGCACCACGTCCGCGGTGAGCGCGTAGCGGCCGCTCGTCTCCGGCGACAGGACCACCAGCGACGCGTCCGACAGCGACGGGTCCATGATGCCGTGGGCGTGGATTTCAATCTCGGTGGCGTCCCGCATGTCCGCCAGCACCCGCGCGGGCGTGGCGTCCGAACCGGACAGCACCTGGAGCGGCACCGCCTCCGGCTCCTGGGACGGCAGCCACTGGGGCAGCCGCGGCAGTTGGAGCAGCGCGGGCGCGTCCACGCTGGAGACGACGAGCCGCCGCGCCGAGGGCGCGCCGCGGGGCTGCGCCGTGCGGCCGAGCCGGAAGCTCCACGCCACCTCCGGCGGCAGCAGGTCCGTGCGCCCGAAGACGGGCGGCCACGCGAGCACGTCCACGTGCTCGCAGCCCCGCAGGGCCAGGCGCAGCCGGTCCGGCACCAGCCGCGAGGTGTCCGCGCGGCTGAAGGGCCCCTGCCGGTCCGTCTCGTAGTGGCCCAGCACCTCGCCCTTCAGGCCTCGCGCCACCAGCACCGTGCGCTCGCCGTGCACGGCCGCCGCCAGGGCGCACCGCTGGGGCACGGGCGTGCCGAGCTGCGCGGCCATCAGCTCCAGCGCCTGGGTGTACTCCCCCGCCTTGCCCGCATCGGTGGCGAGCGAGGAGTAGCTCAGCGCCCAGGCCTCGCGCGCCAGCGAGTCCCCCCGGGGCAGCGCCTCCGCCTCGGTGATGGTCTGCCGCAGCAGGGCCCGGCCCCGCTCCGATTCAGCGTCCAGCAGGAAGCGGCCCTCCACGTAGCGGGCATACACCGCGTCGCTGGGCATGGGGTTGCTGTGATTGGCCCACGTCAGCGCCCGGCGCAGCAGCGCCTCGTCTCCGGGCTTCGGCCGCGTGCGCGACAGCTCCGCGAGGTTGACGGCGAACAGCAGGCTGAGCGGCTCGTTCTCGCAGGCGGCGTTCGCGTCCACCTCGCGGCGCGCGTCGTCCATGCGGTTGTCCAGATAGTACGTGTGCGCCAGGTTCTCCCGGGGCCAGACGCAGTTGTCCCGGCCGCGGGCGGACCACTCCTCGACGTAGGCGCGCGAGCTGGCGAAGTCTCCGCGCGAGCGGGTGATGGCGGCCAGCGCCTCCAGCGCGGTGAACTCCATGTCCCACTCCCGCAGCTGGCGGGCCCAGGACCAGGCGTTGCGGGCATGCTGCTCGCCCTCGGTGAGCCGCTGCAGGTCGGCGTAGAGGATGCTCAGGCGCAGCTCCAGGTCGACGCAGCGCGCGGAGAGGCCACCCTCGCGGCAGCGCTGGAGCGCATTGAAGATGCGCTGCTCGGCCTTCCACCACTGGCCCTCGGCCGTCTCGCGGATGGCCTCCTCGCGCTCGATGTAGAGGTTGAACCAGGGGTCGTTCTGGCGCTTCGCCCGCTCCACCACCTGGGTCAGCATGCGGCGCGTGGCGCGGGCATGCAGCGCCGTGCCCAGGAAGAGGTCGTCCTCCCCCGAGGCCCGCACCCGCTCCAGCAGCTCGTCCGGCCGGGCCAGCTTGCCCCGCACCAGCGACGCATACTCGCGCGCCAGGGCGCCGCGGCGCGTGAAGTTCCGGCTGCCCACGCGCTTGACGTAGTCCGTCAGCGCGGAGCCCCCGTGACTCCGGTCCAGCTCCTGCGCCAGGGGCAGCAGGGCCAGGGCGCGCTCCTTCGAGGGCACCGCGCGCACCACTTCATAGAAGGCCTGCCGGACGACGCCGGGGTCCTTCCGGGCGGCCTCCAGCGGCAGGGGCGCCTGAGGGTCGTCCACCAGCGCGAGCGTGGCCTCCCGCGCCTCCTTCCAGCGGCGGGCGCGCTCCATCGTCGCGTCACGCTGCTCGCGGGCGTGGGCCTTCGCCTCCCGGCTCCATCCCTGCTCGCCCAGCAGCGCCACCTGCTCGAAGGTCTCCGCGGCCTTCATGGTGAGCCCCATCTCCTGGAGCACGAGCGCGCGGTTCCACATGGCCTGCGCATGCCTCGGCTGCGCCTTCAACACGCCGTCCAGCAGCCGCAGGGCCTGCTCATGGGCCCCCCGGGCGAGGTACACCGCGGCCAGGTCGCTGTCCCGGTCCGGCGAGGAAGGCATGCGCTCCAGGAAGGAGGCCGCCTGGTTCCACTCGCCCTGGAGGGCATAGGCCGCCGCGATGCCCGACAGGTCGCCCGCCTCCTCCAGCCGGGCGAGGTCGCGCAGGGGGATGGGCTCGGGTGGGACCGGGCAGCCGCCCGCCGAGATGCGCGGCCGGTAGCGGTCCGCTTCGGGGTGCGTGAGCCGGGCCTCGATGCGCGACGCGGCGCGCCGCTCCGCCCAGAACTGCGGTGACACGGGCGCCCCGCTCCCCTTCGGGGGCGTGCGGGCAAGCAGGACGGTCAGCACCAACACAGGCGTTGCCAGCGCCAGAACCAGGACCTTGTCGTACGCCGGCTTCAACATACTGCCCCCTCGGGCGCCATCCCCCGAAACAGCCGCCCAGCGACCGCGTTGTACACCATCAATCCTTCCCCACCGACTTCTGGCAGGGGCCGGCGCGGCCGGAAACGACTCCCGAGCACACGGTCACCGGCTGAATTTTCACCGCATTTCCAGCCCGCCTCCCCAGCCACCCGCCGCCAGGGCGCCGGGTGGTCAGGCCGTGAACCCGCCGGCCCCACCTGGAGACGGCTTGCGCCGAAAACCTTGAGTGCAGGCCCCGCCCGCATCCCACCGGAATCACGGCCTGTCCGTCCGCGGAAGCCAGCGTGAGCGCAGCGGCCCGTCCGCAGGCCCACCCCCCGCGCGAGAGGGCGGCGGCCCGCCCGCACGAGGGTTCTTCAACAGGGCACGAGCGGGAAGCAGCACGCCCGATTGAGTGTCCCACTGCGCCAACCTGGAACGAAAGGACCTCGCTTGACGCAGCTGCTTCGACTCGCCGCCCTGGTGTCGCTGATTCCCACGTTCGCCGCCGCGGACGTGGTGTGGAGGGGCGACTTCGAGACGGGAAACACCTCTCAGTGGACGCGCAGCCAGAGCGTCGCCAACAGCCGCCTCCAAGTGGTGACGGACGTCGTCCGCGAGGGCCGCTATGCATTGAAAGCCACGGTGCGCCAGGGCGATGACCCCATTGGCGCCAGCGGCAACCGCAACGAATTGCTCTACCTCAGCCAGGAGAAGACGGACTCCACCTGGTTCTACAAGTGGAGCACCCTCTTCCCCACGGACTACCCGCTCGACGACGGATGGCAGGTCTTCGCGCAGTGGCACCATACGGGCTGCTGCGGCTCGCCGCCGCTGGAGTTCTACGTGCGCGGCGAAAAGATGCACATGCGCGTGGGCGGCGCGAAGGGCAAGGTGCTGTGGACGGCCCCGCTCCAGCGCGGTGACTGGCACGACTTCGTGTTGCAGGTGAAGTGGTCGCCCAACGCGAAGACGGGCTTCGTCCAGCTCTGGCACAACGGCGATGTCGCCGTGCCGAAGACCTACGCCGCGACGCAGTTCGGCAAGGAGTTCAACTACCTGAAGCTGGGCCTGTACCGCGACGACGCCATCCGCCCGGAGGCCAGCGTCTACCACGACGGCTTCCTCATGGCGTCCACGCTGGAGGCGGTGATGCCCCCCGCGCCGGAACCGGAGCCGGAGCCGGAACCTACCCTCCCGGAGCCGGAGCCCGCGCCGACGCCCCCCGAGCCGGAGCAGCCCGTGGACACCGCGCCCGAGCCCCCCACCGCCGAGACGCCCGTCTCCCAGCCGCAGGCGCGGTGGGGCGTGATGGGCCACGGCGACACCCTCCTCCCCGGGAACTCGCTGGGCGAGACCAACGTGCGGGGTTGCAGCGCCTCGGGCGGTATGGCGTCCAGCGCGCCCCTCACCGCCGCCGTGGGCCTGCTCTCGCTGGGCGCCCTGCTCGCCCGCCGGCGCAAGCGCGCCCGGGCCTCCGCTCACGCGAAGCGCTGAGCCGCCCCGCGCGAGCACCGCCAGGCCTGTTCGCCAGAAGGCCATGCCCGCGCCGATGCCCCGGGTCAGGGCTCCTTGAGGAGGGGGAGCCCCACGGAGACCTTGGCCAGCAGCTCGCGCAGCGTGGTGTGCTCCTCCTCGCTGAGGGGCGCCATCAACGCCGCGATGCGGCGGTAGTGGTCCGGCAGCATGCCTTCAATCAACTGCCGGGCCTTGGGCGTGAGGCGCACCGTGTACATGCGGCGGTCCTCCGGGTGGTCCTCGCGGGAGATGAGGCCGTCCTTCTCCAGCGTGTCCAGCAGCCCCGTCATCGTGGCGCGGCTGACGCCGGAGTTCTCCGCCAAGTCCGCGGGCGTGAGCCCTCCCGTGCGCTCCGTGTCCTCCGAGGTGTACAGCCGGACCAGCACCGTGAAGCGCCCCAGCGACAGGCCATGGCGGCCCAGGTGGGCCTCATAGGCGCCCGACAGGTCATGCGACGCCCGCAGCAGGGCGATGCACGTCTCGATGGCGCGCGTGTCGAGCCCCGGGAAACGCTGCGCCAGGCGCCGGAGCCGCTCGTAGCGTGGCGCGTCCACGGAGGTCGGAGGGCTGGGAGGTCGGATAGGCACGCTCCTGACCTCGTAAGGCGCCTAACCGCTCAAGGCAAATGGAAAGGTGGCGCGGCGCCCCCCGGGCCTGACGCCGAACGGCCCCGGCGTTATGAACGTCCCGTGCTGGACGTGAAGGACGCCACCGTGCAGTCGGCCCTGCGCCGCGCGTGTGAGGAAGTCGGCTTGCCGGACTCCCTCCGGGGCTGCGTGTATCCCCTGCTGAGAGACGCAGAGGGCGAGTGGCCGGTCTGCTGCGGTGGAGGCTGCCATCCCTGCGCCTCCTCGCTGGTGGACGTGGCCCTCCGCACGTTGGAGCTGCTCGGGACGCCCCGGCGCGCGCCCGTGGTCGGCTGACGCGAGGCCGGAGCGGGTACGAGGCCCCGGACGACGGAGGTCATTCGCACCCTCCGGCGCAGGTTCCTCCGTGAGGATTTCGTGCGGGAACCATGACGTGAATGCCGCCGCCCCCCTCCGCACCATGGGGGCATGCACATCCTCGGATTCGGGTTGATGGCCGTGAGCGTGCTGGGGGCGACGCTCGATGCCCCCGTCACGTCGGTCACCGTCTATAGCGACCAGGCGCGCGTGGTTCGCTCCGGCAGCCTCGCGGTCTCAGGCTCGCAGCGCGTGACGTTCCCCCGGCTGCCCAAGAGCGTGGACACAGACTCCATCCGCGTCGAGGCCGAGGGCGCGGAGGTGTCGCATGTGGACGTCCGCACCGTGAAGGACGAGGCCTTCTCGCACGACGAGGCAAAGAAGCTGCTCTCTCGGATGGAGGAGCTCGACACGGCGCTCGCACGCATCACCTCCGAGCGCGCCGTCCATCACGCGCAGCTCGAAGCGCTCCGGCGCGTGCGCCCCTCGGTGCAGTCCGACAGCGACGCTGCCCGCGCGCATGCCGCGCCCGCCGCATGGAACGCCGCCGTGTCCTTCCTCATGGACAACACGGCCCGGCTGGAGGCCCGGATACGGGAGCTCGACACGCAGTCCGAGGCGCTCAAGCAGGAACGGCAGCAGCACGCGGATCGCGCCGCGACGTTGGGCAAGACGTTCAGCGAGCCGGGTGTCGAGGTGGCCGCCACGCTCACGGGGAAAGGCACCACGAAGGTCGCGTTGACGTACCTCACCACTGGCGCCCGCTGGTATCCCCGCTATGAGTTGCAGCTCCAACCCGAGTCGCAGCGGGTGCAGATGGCCTTCTATGGCCGCGTCAGTCAGGAGACGGGTGAGGACTGGGAGGGCGCTCGGCTCACGCTCAGCACCGCCGTTCCCCCGAACGCCACGGAGCTGCCGAAGCTGAGCACCTGGAAGCTCGGCGTCCGGGAGCGCTTCATTCCCACGCCGCGTGCCCACGTAGAATCCACCCGGTCCATGCCCTCCGCGCCGAGTCCACGGCCCCAGGCCACGGCCTCCTCCGAGGGCGCGCTGCGCGCCCGGTTGCTGGGGCTTACCAGGCAGCGGGCCCAGGCACAGCCCGAGCCGTCGAGGTCTCAAGCCACCTCGAACACCGAGCCCCAGAATCGTAGCGCCATCCAGGGCACGCTCATCGACGCCCAGTCCCGGCGGAAGCTCGCCGACGTGGTCGTCACCGCGACCTCCTCCTCGAGCGACTCCGAACACCTGGCGGTGACAGACGCCAGAGGTGAGTACCTCCTCCCGGCCCTCCCTCCCGGCGACTACTCCCTGCGGTTCGAGCGTGAGGAATACAAACCCTATTCCCGCAGCGCCATTCAGCTCCGCTTGAACCGCACGATTCGAGTCAACGCGGAGCTGCTCCCGGAGACCTACAGAGAGGACGTCGAAATCGCTCGCGCCCCGCCGACCATCGACGTCGGCTCCACGACGATGGGCGTCGATTTCGACCCAATATTCATCGTCAGGGGCTCCGTTGGACTGAATCCCCCACCAGCCTGGCGCCCCCCCACGTTCGCCCCGGAGTCTCCGGTCGCTGTCGCAGGAGGCTACAACCTCGCCTTCACCTCACAGCACCCGGAGACCCTCCTCAGTGGCAAGGGCGAACGCGCCCTCCCGCTGGTCTCCGAGTCCTGGCCCGTGCAGGTGGAGCGCAAGGTGTTCCCCGCGCTCTCGCAGGACGCGTATCTGGTGGCAACGCTCCAAGGTCCCTCCCGGAGCGTTCTCCCAGGCGGTGAGGTATCGCTCTTCGTGGGCACCGACCCGGCCGGCACCGCGACGCTGGCGACCGTCGTCCCGGGGGAGTCCTTCACCCTTCCGCTGGGCATCGACCGCGCGGTGCGAAGCGCCCGGAACGTGCAGCTCGTCGAGTCGGAGAAGGGCTTCATCTCCAAGGACGAGGTGGGCACCTACGAAGTCACCATCGAGGTTCCCAATCCCTATCCCTTTCCCCTGGCCGTGAGCGTGGTGGACCAGCTCCCGCTCAACGCCGACGGCAAGGTGGCGGTGACACTGGTCCGTACCGAGCCCGCCGCCCAGCCCGAAGAGGGGACGGGAAAGCTCCAGTGGGACGTGGTGGTGCCTGCGTCCAGCAAGTCCACCGTCTCCTTCCAATACACCCTGAGCCGCCCCAAGGGCTGGCGTCTGTACCAGCACTAGCCCAAGGACCGAACCATGCCTGCCCTGCCGCTGACACTGTGGGCGCTCGTCGCGTCCGCCAAGGTCTCCACCGTCGTGGTGTATCCGGACCGCGCGCAAGTCACGCGCGAGGAGACGGTGACGTGCCACGGGCCCACCCGTGCCCGATTCGAAGCCGTCCCCCTCGCCGCCGTGGCCGATAGCCTCCGGGCCCGTGCCACCGGCGCCACGGTGGAAGGACTCATCAGTGAGGAGCACACGCGCGAGGAGTCCCATCGCGAAGAACGCACCCGACTGGAAGCGCGAAGAGACGCGCTCATCCGTGAGCAAGCCATCCTGAACGACGCGGCGGGGCGAGTGAAAGACCTCCGGGCGCTCGCGAGCGGCTACACCGATGTCGCCGTGGACCGGGTCACCCACGAGCTGACCTCCGCGAAGCCGGACACGCGCGCCTGGATGGCGGCCTTTGACTCGGCCATGGCCGTGCGGAAGCGCGCGATGAGCGAGGACCAGGACGTGGCCGCGAAGCGGCGCGTGCTGGAGAAGCAACTCGCCCAGGTGGACACCGAGTTGGAGAAGCTCCAGGCCGCCTCCGAACAACGGGAGCGGCACGTGGAGGTGCGGCTCTCCTGCCCCGAGGGGACACGGGCCCGCGTGGAGCTGACGTACCTGGTGGGCAACGCCGAATGGACGCCGGCCTACGAAGCCCGCGCGAACGACAGCACCCGGACGCTTGAGCTGACGACGCTGGCCACGGTGCGCCAATCCACAGGAGAAGACTGGTCGAACGCGAAGCTGGTGCTCTCCACGGCGCAGCCGCAGCGAGACGCCACGCTTCCGGAAATCCAGCCGCTGCATGTCTCCGCGAAGCAACGTCCGAAGGAGAACCGGGTGCTGGTGCGCCGCGACGAGCAACCCCAACACGCCAACGCCGGCAGGGCCGGCGGCGCCACGACCTCGAAGGGACTCGAAGCCCTGCCCCAGGGCCTGTCCGTTCAGCTCATGGCCCAGGCGCCCGTGAGCGTCCCCGGCGATGGCGGTGCCGTGCGCGTCCAGGTGGCTCGGACCCGCCTCAAGGCCGCGTTCCACTGGCGCACCATTCCCAAGCTGCACCCCGTCGTCTTCCGCGTGGCCCGCCTGAACAACGCCGCCCCCTTCCCGCTGCTGCCGGGCGAAGTAGACCTCTACCGGGGCGCGGGCTTCATCGGACGCCAGCCGCTGGAGCACGTGGCGCAGGGCGAGCCCTTCGAGCTGACCTTCGGCGTGGAGGAGGGCCTGCGCGTGGAGCGCCGCGTGGTGGAGGAGATTCAGCGCCCCAAGGGCCTGTTCAAGGACACCCAGCGCTTCCGGTATGTCTACCAGTTCACGCTGAACAACCTGCGCGCACGTCCGGAGGAAGTGGAGCTGTCCGAGCACTTCCCCGTGTCCGAAATCGAGGACGTGAAGGTGGCCCTGGAGCCCGAGACGACGGCTGGCTACACGCTCCAGTCCAACGATGGCATCGCGACCTGGAAGGTGACGCTGGCCCCGGGCGAGAAGCGCACCTTGGACTTCGCCTTCCACGTCGACGCGCCCTCCAGCTACGAGACGACAGGGATATAGGGACGCACCGGGGCATCCCGCCCCCGCTGGGGCAATCTGCCCCGCTCCGGCGGGGACGCTCCGCGCGGCTTCCGAGTGAGGCAACGCACCCCATCCGTTGGCACAGCGGATGCTCTGAGTGAAGACGAGGAACGGGCCCGCCCGCCTTGAAGGCCGGCGAGGGCTCGGGCGGCAATCACCGCCTTCCTTGTTGCAGCACTCGCGGTACGTTGTGAGAACCCACCTCCGGTCCGTGCGCTCCCTCCCCCTCGAAGCGCACGGACCGGAGCAGCCTCTTCGAACCGCCCGTGAGACTCGCCCGCAAGTTCACCCTCGCCCTCGTCCTGCTCGCCGTCGCCGTGATGGCTGGCCTGCAGTACTTCCAGGTCCGCCGCGAGCTCGAGCGCTCCGCCCTGGACATGCAGCACGACCACCGGCTGCTCGGCCACACGCTCGCCGGCTCCATTGGCAAGGCGTGGCAGCTCGCGGGGGAGCGGGAGGCGCTCACGCTCCTCCACCA
>Ga0182745_1003591_pt1 | contig 13319 bp, 8 predicted proteins | sample eDN3rd30CKraftBY_FD_128523 | JGI IMG/M metagenome (GOLD analysis project Ga0182745, IMG submission 128523) | Enriched backyard soil microbial communities from Emeryville, California, USA - eDNA 3rd pass 30_C Kraft BY (version 2) (version 2) | ecosystem: Environmental > Terrestrial > Soil >...
CGGCCAGCGCGTCGAGATCGCCATGATGCGCACCCCCGACGGCCACAGCCGACTCGAGCTCTCGCGCTTCGACGCCCCCGGCATCGCGTCCGATCACCGCACAGCCCCCGTGAACTCGTTGGGGTACCTGCGCGTCATGTTCACCGTCGAGGACATCGACGACACCCTCGCCCGGCTCAGCAAGCTCGGGGCAACGGTGGTCGATGAAGTCGTCAATTACGAAGACATCTACCGGCTCTGCTACATCCGGGGGCCCGAAGGAATTCTCATTGGACTCGCCCAGGAGCTCGGACGGCAGGGTTACTGATACTGGCTGTCATCTGGCAGTCCGTGATCCCCTGCGGATGTGCGCGATGTGGCATTTCTGAACACACAGACATGTCCAGCAGAAAAACAGTGCAAACACTGTCATCCATCCTGGGGCTCCGTATCAAACCAGCGGTAGATCGCAGGGAGCACGAGCAAGGTTAGAATTGTGCAGGTGATCAATCCTCCGATGACCACCGTTGCCAATGGCCTCTGGACTTCGGCTCCCGCGCTACCGGAAACCGCCATCGGTATGAAACCGAGAGCACCACACATGGCCGTCATGAAGACGGGACGAAGCCGGTCCATGGCTCCCGTTGTCACTGCTGAAAACGCATCATGTCCGTGTTCTCTCAGGTGTCGGACGTGCTCGATGAGCACCACCCCATTCATGACCGCAATCCCGAATAGCGCGATGAAACCGACCCCGGCCGAAATCGAGAAAGGCATTCCTCGGAGCCATAAGGCGAAGATTCCGCCGGTCGCCGCAATGGGGACGTTCAGATAAATCAGGAGCGTCAGTTTCACGGAACTGAATGTCACATAGAGCAGGGAGAAAATCAGGAAGAGGGCCACCGGAACGGCAATCATCAGGCGAGCGCTGGCTTCCTGGAGGTTCTGAAACTGCCCTCCCCAGGCGAGTGAATATCCTTCGGGCAACTGGACTTCTCGATCGACGACCTGCTGGGCTTCCGCAACGAATCCTCCAAGGTCCCGGCCTCGGACGTTACACTGAATGAGTAGTCGTCTGCGAATGGCATGGCGGCTGATCTCCGAGGGACCATCTTCGGAACGAATTTCGGCCAACTGGGAGATCGGGATCTGCCGTCCCAGCGGATCGTCAATTTTGAGATTCCTGATCTGCTCAATGTTTTCCCGCCATTGCGGAGCCAGACGCACTTGCATCGGGAACCGCCTCTGGCCTTCGAACACTTCACCGATCGGCTGTCCTCCGATGGTACTGATGGCATTGAGAACGTCGCTGGAGTTAATGCCGTATCGGGAAATCGCATCCCGATCCACAATCACACGGAGATATGGGAGCCCGCTGATCTGCTGTGCCTGGACATCCGCCGCGCCGGGAACCTGACTGAGCGCCCGCACAATCCGGTCACCGATTTCCTTCAGGACATCGAGATCGTCCCCGTACAGGCTGAGCCCCACATCGGACCGCACCCCTGCCACGAGTTCCTGAACCCGTAGTTCAATGGGCTGCGTAAAACTGAATGAGTTGCTGGGAACAGATTCTTCCAATGCCGCTTGCATCGCTTCAATCAACTCTGCCTTCGGTCTCTGGTGTCCGCCTCCGTGAGATGATTTCATGCGGATCAGGATGTCAGTCTGATTGACTCCCATCGGATCATTTGCGATTTCAGGGCGGCCGGTTTTTGAGATCACACTTTCGACTTCAGGAAACTTGAGCAATGTCCGCTCAATGGCTTTCGTCATCTCCACAGAGGTTTCCAATGACACACTGGGAAGACGCAATGCCTGGATCGCCAGATCCCCCTCATCCAGCTTGGGGACAAACTCGACGCCAAATCCCGTGGCGACGAAGACGCTGACGAGGAAGATCCCCACGGCAGAGGAAATCATGAGTTTCGGACAATTCATTGCGAAGTTCAGCAGCGGGCGGTAAGCCTGTTTCAACCATCGGACCAGAAATGTTTCTTTGGCGCTGACGCGACGGGCGAGAAATAACGAGGCCATGACTGGCATCACCGTGACAGACAGAATTAAGGCGCCTGTCAAAGCGGACATAAAGGTGAATGCCATGGGGCGGAACATTTTTCCTTCGACCCCCTGCAGACTGAGAATCGGAAGGAACACGATAATCACAATGATTCCGGCAAAGAGGATGGGAGTTCCGACCTCCTTGGCCGATTCCTTGAACACCGATTTGGGAATCCGTCGCTCCCCTGGCGCAAGCTGATAACGGCTCGCGGTCCGTACTGCGTTTTCAATCATCACCACGGCACCGTCGACGATCACCCCGAAGTCGACCGCTCCCAGACTCATCAGGTTGGCGGAAACACCAGCCCACTTCATGGAAATGAGAGCACACATCGCCGAGAGCGGAATCGCGGCCGCAACAATCAGTCCGGCACGGACGTCTCCCAGAAGAAGAAACAACATCACGATGACCAGAAACACCCCGACGCCGATGTTCTCCGCAATTGTATGGATCGTCTTCATGACGAGTTCGGTCCGGTCGTAGAACGTATCGATGTAAACTCCTTTGGGAAGTGTGGCCTCGATCTGCTTGATTTTCGCTTTCACGTCCGCGACGACCTGCCGGGAATTTCCCCCCATGAGCATCATGACCATCCCGGTGACCGCTTCCCGGTCGCCGTCACGAGTCACCGCTCCTTGTCGCAGCATCGGGGAGAAGGAGACGGTGCCGATATCCGAGACTCGGATCGCGGTTCCGTCGTTTCGGCTTTCAAGGACAATTCGACCGATATCATCCAGCGTGTTGACGAGCCCTTCCCCACGAATCACCCGTTGCTCGGCTCCATGGACAAGATATCCGCCCCCCGCGTTGCCGTTGTTCTGCTCCAGTGCTTTGAAGACGGTGTTCAGGCTGATCCCGAAGTGCAGGAGTTTGTCGGGATCGATTTGAACTTCGTATGTTTTCAGTTCACCTCCGAAGGTGTTGACTTCAATCACACCGGGAACACTGCGCAGTTGAAACGCGATCTGCCAGTCGAGAATGGTGCGGAGATCCATCAGGCTCAAGTCGTGTCCAGGTTTGGCTCGGACTTCAAACTGGTAAATTTCACTCATTCCTGTCGCAATCGGCCCCATCTGAGGAGTCCCCATTCCGGCAGGGATGTTGTCCCGCGCCTGTTGCAGACGTTCCCCAATCAGGTTCCTGGCCCAGTAGATATCGGTGTCATCCTCGAAGGCGACGGTGACGGCGGAGAGCCCGAAGCGACTGATCGAGCGGATTTCAATCACGCGGGGTAACCCGCTCATCGCATTTTCCACCGGGAACGTGATGAACTGTTCCACTTCCACTGGTCCCAGAGCCGGAGACGTGGTCAGAATCTGCACCTGGACATTGGTGAGATCGGGGACGGCATCGAGTGGAAGTGTCGATGCGGAATAGAATCCGATTCCCATCAGCACAATTGCCAGGAGAATCACAATGAAACGATTCTCCAGAGACCAGTCGATAATATGATTCACCATCAGTAGGCTCCTTGTCGTCGCGGAAAAATCCATGTTTGACGACGACAGCAATGAATGAGATCAGGAAGGAATGCATTGAATCGCGAGTCAATCTGCGAGCAGACCCGACAGCATTTTGGATTTCAGGGCGAATCCGCCTGCTGTGACGACGCGGTCATTGATGCTGATACCGCTCAGTACCTCGACATAATCGCGGTTCCGGCGTCCTGACGTGACATCCTGGCGCTGAAACTGTTCATCCCCCCTCTGCACGAAAACGAAAGATTGTCCTTCGTAATCCTGAATCGCGGTCGTGGGAACCTGTAAGACCGCTGCCGATTGAAGTCCGGGCAGTTTGACGGTGACGAACATGCCAGGCTTGAGGAGGCCGTCTTCATTCCGGGCCACGGCTCTCAGGGCGACTGTCCGGGTTGCCTCCTGAACCACATCTCCCGTATAGAAAACCTGCGCGGTCAATTTCTTCTGCGGCAAGCCACTACTGGAAATCTCGACGGTTTTATCCCGAAGCTGAGTGAGGAGCGGAAGTTGTGATTCGTAGATATCACCTGTGACCCAGACCGTGGACAGATCGGCGATCGTCAGAATCTGCCGCTCTGGTCCCACCCGCTCCATTAGAACCACATCCTTCGAAATGACGGTGCCGTCAAAAGGAGCCGTAATGACATAGTGCGCGAGCGTGTCTCCTTGCCGTTTGGGATCGATCTGCTTCAGGTCATTGTCGGTATAGCCGAGGATTCTGAGATTCGCCTCGGCAATCGTTGCACTGGCCCGCGCTTCTTCAACGGTCTGTTCTGAAAGCTGGACTGCTTGGCGAATGTCTTGAGAGACTTGTTCCAGTAACGATTCCAGAACCGCCTTGGAAGCATCCCGGTCGGATTGAGCTTCCACCAGTTGCCGTCCCGCAACAGCACCATCTTTTGACAACGGCGCGAGGCGATCCAGATGGACGCGGGCTCGGAACAGCGCGACATAGGCGGTCATCAACTGCTCACGATAATTCCCCATCGGACGGGCTTTGAACTTTTTCTCGATCTCCTCGATTTCGGCTCCGGCACGAATTTCCTCAATAAGCGCCAATGTGTTGGAGCCGACATTTTTGGTCCAATCGTTTTTGGTTTCTGCAAAGGAGAGTCTCAGACGATCCTGAAACAGTTGAAGCATCCGTGTTCCCACTTCCTTGCTTTGGATCACCACCAGCGGAGCCCCTTTTTTGACGTGCTGTCCCAGTTGGACATGGACTTCTTCAACTCGTCCCTCGACCAGCGGAAAGACGTGGGCCAGCTTTTCTTCATTGAGCGTGATTTTTCCTGTCACCTGAAGGTCCTCGGACAGTGCCTCCCTTTTGACGGGAGAGACCGCGAGCCCTGCCGCCGACCAGAGCTTGCGAGGAAACTCGATCGGTTCGAGCAAAGAGGGTTTCTGGGAGTGGTCTTCATATTCAGCATCACTCCGCCCCGGAATCCCCCCCTCCATCGAGGCTTTGGAATCAGGCCCATGTTCGGCATGATGCCGTTGAACGGAGTAAGCGCCGAAAGCGAGCGCTCCCAGTGAGAGCAGAACAAGCCCGTACACGGCGAGCTTTTTGAATGAAAAGCGTGACACGACGTCTCTCCAGGTCAATCAGGAAATCTCCATTCGCGAGAAGCAACTCTCGGTCGAATCGGAGTCGGGGTGAAGGGAAGAACCGGTCCAGAACAACAACCGGTTGCGGCGATCAGCAGAGAAAGAGAAATGGGCCTTCGCAACGGCGATCGCACTCAATCAAAGCCGCGCCGGATCGGCGCAACTGAGAGCGCGGCGTTTAGCAGACGATTCGGCAAAGCACGTATTGAGAGGCATGAGCCGGGTCGAACGTCGAGAGAAATCCGAACAAAGCTTCCTGCGGAGTCTTCTCACCGTTCCGCACCGAGACTCGTGACGGAGACCGTTCAAAGCTCAAGTAACCCACAACAGAAAAGATGCTTCCACAGTCAAACGAAACCATCCTGACCAGATCTCGCGGTTTTGACTGTTGGTTCTGATTTGTGTCGGTCTGACCCGATGACGTTGGAAAGGCATCATTCGGCAGAGAACAGTGCCAGTGCCATCCGAGAGGGCAGGAATCTGAAACTCCAGTGTGAAATTTCGCGGTGTGGTTCGACAATCCTGGAATTGTCTGTTGATGACAATGTCCCCAAATAATGGGCCCCTGCCACAACGACGCGACCAACAGCAGCCGGAAGACGGCTGATGCGAGAACATTGTTGTGAATGACAAGGGTGAACAAGGGGAGTCTCCTGCGAGGGCGAACACTTCTTGATCGTAGGAAATGGTCCCCACGATCGTCAACGGAGAGAAAATCGGCCGTCCAGGTCGTACGTAAGCGGGTAACATCAGTCGCATAGTGGGTAGGATAATGACATGAATTTCCAACATTTTGCTGATCCCTGGCTCCTGAATCCTGACCTCTTGCTTCTATGTGAAGAGACTTGGAAGTACTGTCATTACAATTCCCATCAAACTGGGAACTACTGAGTTTGCTCTACCATATGCACACGCAGCGCGGTGTTCGAACAGGAGAAACGGCACTTCGCGTGGCGAGGACGGAGAGAGCATTTTGCAAGTCGCTCTAGACCAGTTTGGTCTATCATGTGCCCGCGTAGCGCGCCTTTTCAATGAAAACGCTGGTGCCCGCGTGGCAGGACGTCGTACATTATTTGCAAAATCGCTCTAAATGACACCGACAGGCTTTCGTGCTGAAGAACGGGCAGGAACCTCTTTCCGACATCCTGACAGCTCGACATGACCAGCGAGTCGCATCTGGACATGCGAGACGATGCGGGTGATGTCTTCGTGAGTGAAGACATCCCTGTGATGGGTTGTCGTTAAATTAAAGACAGGGCCAAGTGTTGTTATCCCCAGCATCATCGGTGAAAGAAGACCTGTTCCAGAGTATCGGAAATAATTCCTGATGGTTCCATTTACAAGTTCTTCAGCAAGGAAATCAGTAAGATTGACGTTCGAAATATATCCCGACAATGGAATGAGATAAGGACCGGCAACGCGATTCAGTCGGTCAGGAAACAAGTCCCAGATTCGTGACATGACGTTCATGTGGAACGAGTGATCGCGATGGGCTTTCCTTTTCTTCACGGATGACGTCTGGCTGGCCACGTTCCTGACGAGTTCAGAAAAACTCATTCCAGGCCCAACCTGCTCCCGGACTGTAATGCAGCCTAAGATCTGTCCGATCGTGGCGTCAGTGTTGACAACCGACTCCGCCCGAAGGTCCGCAGGTGCGTAGATTCCAATGTTCTTTCTACGGGACTTCGCCAGTTCGCTTGAGAAATTCAGCGAGAGTGCCTCCAGCAACGACGCGAACAGCAGGTCTTGAACTTTCACTCCAAGCGATCGCGAAGTGTGTTTGAGAATCTCAGTCGACAGGTCAACGACATGCACGCCCGATTCGACAGTCAAATCTCCAGAGAATTTCGAAGGATGGTGGTAGCAGGAAAGGGAGGCATTAACCTCAGAGCAAGTATTCAAACCCCGCTCCACCAGGTTGCTCAAATTGAACTGGTCAGCGACAAGCTTCCGTATTGGTGGAGGCGATCGGTCAAGCTTTGCCACAACAGGAGCAGCGCCATTAAGAGCCCGTACAATTTCCTTCAGGATCAATGTGATACCACGGGAATCTGACAGGGCGTGCTGATAGCTTAAAACGAGGTATTGTCCTTGTTCGTGTTCCAGCAATGTGAAACGAACAGGCCAATGCACACCGTTAGAGAACGGCGAATTCAGTTCATCATTTAATAGTCTTTGTAGTACGGACTCAATTCGGCCGCTTCTGGTGAGATATCGAAAAGGCATCCCTGCAGACTCATCTGATTGAGACTCGACAAAGTGAACTTTCCGTCGACATGAAAGAAATTCGATTTGAGTCAGTCCAAGCTGCAAGCACTTTTCTGTAACGATAAGTTGTACATGAACTGGATCATAGCTTCTCCCTAAATGTACAACATGGACGGCGTTCATTGCATGAAACTCTTCCCAGCGGAGCATCATGCATTGCAGCCCGTTAAGGTCTGTGACGGTACTCATCCGATTGTTTCTGTTGTCATCTGATTTCGTTAAAATTTGATTTCAAGCACACGATAGCTCAATTTCCCTGAGCTGCAATGATGTAAGAACGGCTTACGGGCGCGTGGTGTCACCGGAAGAAGAGTTGTTATCATGCGCTGCATCTTTCCTGTTGCAGGATCGGCAGTAAGTTCCTGCGACTCGATGAGCCTGATCTGTACGGAACGCGGCAAGCCGTCGCGGTGAAGTTTCTGAGTCAGTCTGTTCTCGATTTCCGGGAGAGCCACCTGTTTTTCTGGAAGAAATTGCAAGTGAAGCTCAATCAGGTTTCTTTCACGCTGAATGGCTTTCCATTCGTGCACAATTTGAAGAGCGTCGATCGCACTATGGAAGAGGACTCCAGAAACAAAGCGGTTTTGACCATTGTCATCCACCCAGAAAAGCTCAGCGGAACGTCCTTCAATCCGTTTGATTCTCGGAAGACGGTTGGGACAATTGTCTCCCGGCGGATGAAGAGCAACTCGGTCAGGGATTTCATAACGAATGAACGGCTGGACGAAATTTGCCAGGTTGGTCACTAAGATACGACTTCCGGTTTCACCAGCCGGAACTGGACGATAATCATCATCCACAGATTCCAGTATGGCCCAGTCGGCATTGATATGAAGACCACCACAATGGCGGCAACCATCCGCCAGTTGCAGGCATTCTCCGGCCCCATAATGATCAAACACAGGAACTCCAAACGCATTCTCAATACGTTTGCGTGCCCTGTCTGTCAGTTGCTCGCTGGAGTTCGAAATATGCTCAAGGGAGTTTAACCGGATACGATCATGCTGAATTGCTAAACCTTCCAGAACACTGGCATATCCGCTAATGACCTGCGGTTGATATTTATTTAACTGGTCAAGCAGATCCGGTTGAAATGAAGAATAACGTTGAATTTTTGCTAAAGGCCCGAAGTACTCCTGCATCAATTCTATTGTGACCCCTGAGGGGTAAAAACCTCTTTTAAAACTAATGACGGCCACTCGTGAAGGACGTATTAACTTCCGAATTCCTTCTGCGACACTCGGAGGAGCAGCGGGGCGGCATCGAGCGCTCATTGTGGCCAGGACGACCCGAAACGCATGTCGATTTTGAACAATCAGTAACGGACTTCCCTGGCTTCCTGAAGTATGGGAGGCCGCGTACTCTCCCAGGTACCACTTTCCGAGGTTGGATTCATCTTGCACAAATTGCTCAATGTCCGACCGATGCAAGCGAGGGTCCGTCACCACGTCGTCAAACTGCTCTTGCATTTCCTTCTTTGTGGTTGGTGGGATCAAGGCGAGATCAATTGGTCCGGAACTGCTCAGCACACCATTGAGTCGTTTCCTGTAAAAGCTGGAATGTTGACTGGCATAGTTCAAAAGTTTCTTCAAACGTTGTTGTTGTAGACGCTCGATTGTCGCGGCCGACTTCATTGGAAGTCGGCCAAGCTGACCAATTAATTGAGCAAATCGTAAAGGTTCAAGTAAAGACATTGGGCCACTTTTCTGTATGGAGACCGCTTGAAGCACGAATGAAAACAAGAGGCTAGCCCGAATGATTCATGGTAGGGTGGGTCAAAGTCGCGCAACGTGATGGTGGGTCGTCGCCAACGGCCGATTGTGCTTGCGGCGGTCTGTGTTCTTTGGAAGTGAATCCTGCGACTGAAGATCCACCACACCATCATGTTGGCTCGACCCACCCTACAAGTGTAAATCATCCGGGCTAGTGCTGTGTCCAGCCTAAATTTGGGAGTTGTCCGAGCTGTTCCGCGGCTCGTTGGCCGCTCTCGTTCTGGTTCTTTAACCCCAAAATTAAGTCTGGACGATGCACTAGTACTACAGTTGCACTTATTGAAAATCTCAATGTTTTGTGTGCTTTTAGCTGATAGAAACGGTCTTGGGAGAGCGAGGCTCCCGCCGAGCCGCAAACTATGGAACGCGTGATCTTTCATGCGGCTCAGCAGGAGCTTCGCCCTCCCAATACCTGACCATCCCAAAATAAGCAAAACCATAATCTGTAACTGCAGCACTAAACGTGCGTCCACTGTGTCGCCCTCTGGGAGCAGAGCAGCTAGTTGACGTTATCCGCCTTCCCTTAAAACAAATATCAATATAGTCGTGATTATAATATCAATGAAAGAAAATGCAAGATCGAAGGTTGGGAAATGCCCCCGGATGCGGTTGACAGAGAAAAATCGTCTTTCGAAATCTTCAGCAGCAATTATGTCCGGCATTGATTCCACGGCATGCGTGCGAGGACCATGCCCATCCCACAGGTGTCAGTGATGCCGGCAAAGACGAGACCAGCTCCAATAAAAGCAGGGATTACCAGGAATACGGGATTCACAAGCCAAGTTAATATCGACCCGATAAAAACGAGCGAGCCGGCCGTGATCCTGACCTGCCGTTCGAGTGAGATTGTTTTCTTTCCCCGGACAACAGGAACACCGGCTGCAATGCATGCTGCTGTTCCCCCGTCTACATTCACGACATTCTCATATCCCGCTTTCACGAACCGCTCATATGCCTGCCGGCTGCGGCCCCCGCTTTGGCAGATGACAAACAGCGGATCTCCATCCTGTAGCTTTCGCGCAGCAATCACTGCGGCCGGATCCAGTCGCTCTAACGGCTCATTGCGCGCCGCCTCCAGATGCACCTCCTGAAATTCAGCAGGGGTTCTGACATCAAGTATTTCCACCGGGGAATTGGAGCGAATTCGCTCCAGGAGTTGTGCTGCTGAAATCGACGTCATTACTCAAGCTCCATGAAATCATAAGGGCTGCTGCTCTCAGGGCATTCTCACTCCCACATACACTCACAACCCAGCTTTCGGTCGATAATACGTGTTCACACTACTAAGGAACAGTCCCGAAATAAGTAGGAGAAAAGTGGGTAGTGGGTAGCAATCAATCCAGTAAGCAAGCTTCCGGGGTAATGTAAAACCGGGAAGTTATTTTGGGACTGCTCTAAAATCGTGTCGGGGATCGCTGGGCAATCCGTTTGAGCGAATCCACAAGATGATCGATTTCTCCAATCGTATTATAGATCGACAATGATGGACGAACTGTGGTTTCCACACCCATTCTCCGCAATGAGGGCTGGGCGCAATGGTGTCCGGAACGAACAGCGATTCCTTCCGCGTCGAGGAGTCTTCCAATTTCAGTTGTCGACCTGTCTTTCAGGACAAATGACAGAACTCCCACTTTGTTCCGGGCCGTTCCAATTAAACGCAGTCCATTGATGGACAACATGCGCTCCGTCGCATATTCCAGCAGATAATGTTCATACTTGGCGATATTGGGGAGCCCGAGTTGTGTGACATAGTCCAGCGCAGCTCCCAGTCCGACGGCGTCCGCAATATTTGGTGTGCCGGCTTCGAACTTCGCCGGCGGATCGCTGTACACGGTTTCCTCAAATGTCACGTCTTTAATCATACTGCCTCCCCCCTGCCAGGGAGGCATGATTTCCAGTAATTCTGACCTGGTATAGACCGCGCCAATCCCGGTCGGACCAAAAATCTTGTGTCCGGAAAAGAGATAGAAGTCGCAGCCCAGTTCCTGAACGTTCACTGGAATGTGTGCGACTGACTGGGCCCCATCGATCAGCACGCGGGCTCCGTATCGCTTGGCGATCTTCGTCAGCGTTTCCACCGGCAACAGTGTTCCGAGGCTGTTGTTGGCGTGAGGAAAGGCGGCCAGCCGCGTGCGTGGCCCCAGCAGGCGTTCAAACTCTTCCAGAATCACCTCACCGGCATCGTTGATGGGCGCGACTCGAATCACCGCTCCGGTTTCTTTCGCCACGAGCTGCCAGGGGACAATATTGGCGTGATGCTCCAGAGTCGTCAGCAGGATTTCATCGCCGGGTTGCAGGAACTTTCGTCCGCATGTCTGGGCGATCAGATTGATCCCTTCGGTCGTTCCCCTGACAAAAATGATCTCCGCAGAGGAACCGGCACCCAGAAACCGCTGAACCTTCTGACGGGCTCCTTCGTAGGCATCGGTTGCACGGGCGGCGAGTGAGTGAGCCGCGCGGTGAATGTTTGAATTGTCCCGGGCATAGAATTCCGCAATGGCATCAATGACACACTGTGGCTTCTGTGTTGTTGCCGCGTTGTCCAGCCAGACGAGCGGCTTTCCATGTACCTCCTGATGCAGGATCGGAAAGTCCCGTCGAATGGATGTCACGTCAAAATTCCGGGAGCGTTCTGACGACGGGGATTTCCCGCCAAACAAACGACTGACCCCGTCTCCGGGAGCATGGGAAGCCCCGGAAAGTCCTGAAGACCCGAGATGCGTCCCCTGCGTCGTGGAGACGAAGTTCCTCAACCCTTCTCCGCCACTTGCCTCTCCTCCCCTTCCTGTTGCGCTTCTGGAGTCGGGAGTCGATGAAGCGGATGACTTCCCGGGAAATGCCTGAGGAGCTCCTTTCCAGGAAACGGAGTGGGGAGACACTGGAGTGATTTCGCGTTCAGCAACTTTCTTTCCTGCCTCCGATAATATCTGCGTGAGCAGCGGAACCGGGTCTCCGGGCTCCAGAAAGGGAAAAGCGCCCAAGGGAAAGGACGGCCCGCCAGAAGTCCCCAGTGAAATGGGGAGGGTGGGGTGACCGGCAGTGGGAGTCAACTGGCTCACTCCGGACGGCACTGACGGAATCTGCTGAGGATGGGGCGGCGACTGCACCGGAGAAGGCTGCGATGGAAAGGGAACGTATCCGGACGCGGAACCGTCAGGAATCGCAGAAACCCCTGTGGAAGGCGAAAATCCTTCCGGGGAATGACGCCCCACCAAGGGATTGAAGGAGGGAGCGCCATGACCTGGCGACGCTGATCTGGGAGGGACACCTGGCAACTGGTTGTACAGCTGCGTGGTAATCTGAGCCAGTTGCTCTGGAGTCAGTGAGTGCATCGTCACGAATTCCTGAATGGGGACCAACAATTACTTGGGAGTTCGCCGACGATGTTCATAATCGTGGTAGTACCCGACTTCGACATTCTCCAGCATTCCCAGTGCGTCGTCTGTCTGCACGGCACATGAGAAATAGAGCGACAGCAGGTAGCTCGCGACTCCCATGCTGTCCAGTCCCATGAGTCTGGCTGACAGGCTTGGCATGATCTCGCCGGGAATCCCTGTCTGATGCAGACCGACCACACCCTGGTCCTCTTCCCCGACACGGAGCAAAAGAATGCTGGTCGTTCCGTACCGTTGATTGGACTGGTAGCGGTTGCTGACTTCCAGTTTGTCACACGGAATGATCGGGATACCGCGCCAGGTAATGACGGGGGTTCCGAACAGGTCCATCGTCACCGGCGGAACGCCACGCCAGGTGCATTCCCGCTCAAATGCCGCAATCGCTTTGGGATGTGCCAGAAAGAACGCAGGCTTCTTCCAGACCAGCGACAGCAGTTCATCCAGATCATCCGGAGTCGGAGCACCATAACGGGTACTGATTCTCATTGACGGATCAACGGAGTGCAGAAGTCCGAACCGTTGATTGTTGACGAGATCCCATTCCTGGCGTTCTTTGATTCCTTCGATCGTCAACCGCATCTGTTCTTCAAGCTGGTTATACGGGCCGTTATACAGGTCTGAAACCCGCGTATGCACACGCACCACTGTTTGAACTGCAGACAGATTGTACTCCCGAGGATTCGCGGAATAGTCGACGAACGTCTCCGGAATCTCCACGTTCTCTGCAAATCCAGAAACCAGATCGATATTGCGCTCGCCG
>Ga0182745_1003592_pt1 | contig 13318 bp, 10 predicted proteins | sample eDN3rd30CKraftBY_FD_128523 | JGI IMG/M metagenome (GOLD analysis project Ga0182745, IMG submission 128523) | Enriched backyard soil microbial communities from Emeryville, California, USA - eDNA 3rd pass 30_C Kraft BY (version 2) (version 2) | ecosystem: Environmental > Terrestrial > Soil >...
CCTACGCTGCGACCACGGAGACCGTGGCGGAAGCGTGGGGTGTCGACGAGGCCGAACTGGAGACGACGGCCTTCGCCGACGGCACGAAGGGCGACCAGGTGCGCGACATCACCGAGGCGGTCGATGCGGTGATCGCGTCCAAGGACGGCACCGTGTTCGGCTTCACCGACGTCTATCTCGAGGGCGAACGGGCGTTCATCCGCTCGCAGGAGACCAACCTCGGCAACCTGTCCGCCGACTCCGGCATCTATGCCGCGAAGAAGGCCCTGGGCGACGCCGCCGACGACATGTTCATCGTCGGGCTGCGCAACGGTGGCGGGATTCGGGCCCAGATCGGTTCGGTCGACCAGGAAGGCGACAAGGTCGCACCGATCGCCAATTCCGATGCCGGCAAGCCGGCCGGCGGGGTCTCGCAACTCGACGTCGAGAACGCGCTGCGCTTCGACAACAAGACCATGGTGTTCGACACCGATGCGGCCGGCCTGAAGGCCATTCTGGAGCACAGCGTCGCGGCCGGCGCCAACCAGGGCCGCTTCGCGCAGATTGGCGGCCTGCGCTACTCCTATGATCCGGACAATGCGGCCGGCTCGAAGGTGATGAACATCGCCCTCGTCGACCAGAACGGGGTCGTGATCCGGCACGTGCTGGAGAACGGCGTGGTGTCCGACGATGCGCCGGGCGTGATCACCGTGTCGACCACGTCCTTCACCGCCAACGGCGGCGATGGCTATCCTATCAAGGCCAATGGCAGCAACTTCCGCTTCCTGCTGAACAACGGCGTGCTGGGACTTCCGGTCGACGAGGCGCTCGACTTCACCCTTACGGCCAACACGCCGACCGATGCGCTGGGCGAACAGGATGCCTTCGAGGCCTACATGCAGGCGCGCCATGGCACGTCCGACCGGGCCTACGACACGGCCGACACGCCCGAGGCGCTGGATATCCGCATCGAGAACCTGAACAGCCGGGCCGACGGCGTGTTCGCTGCCTCCGGCTCAGGTGGCGACGGCAACGATCACGTCACGGGAACGGAAGCCATCGACGACCTCATGGCCGGCGCGGGCCACGATACGGTGAGCGGTGGCGCCGGCGCCGATCTGATCGACCTCGGCAGCGGGGCCGACGTGATGCGCGACAGCCTGTCCAACCTGAACGGCGATCGCATCTCGGGCTTCGGCCTCAGCGATATGCTGGACATCGACGGTGCGCTCGTCGGGCGCTCCAACCTCATCGTCACCAAGACGGTCGACGGCGTGACGCTCGGCGCGGGCGGGTCGACCTTCCATCTGGTCGGCGACTTCGCCGCCGGCGATTTCCTCGCGGTGACCCGCGGCGTCGGCGTCGACGCCCACACCAGCATCACCTTCGAGCGGTATCTGCCGACGCTCTCGGAGGGCGTTGGGGTCAACCCGGCCCTGATCAACGGCATCGCCAGCGAGGAATTCCTCACCGGTGATGGCAACGTCGAGTTCACCCTGAGCATGCGGTCCGCCACCTCCGAGTACAAGAACAGCCTCGGCAGCTACATGGTGGCGGCGGACGGCACGATCTCCGATGTCCGGATCCTGTTCAGCAACACGCTGGGCGCGGGCTCCGCGACCGTGAACCTCGGCAAGCCCGACGCCAACGAGAAGATCGGCTTCTTCCTGGTCCAGGACGGGTACGACGCCTACGGTAACCTGCCGAGCGACCTGTCCTTCGTGAATCCGGGGACGTTGACGGTGGCCGATCTCGACAACGGCCTGCCGCCGGCACTGCGCAGTGCGACCCTCGGCCAGCTCAACGGCGCACACATCTTCCACTCGTTCTCGACGCTCAACCCGGGCGACGCGAACCAGGCGCTGTCCGGCATCTCCACGAACGGCCGCGAACTCCTCATCGGCTTCGAGGACCAGGCGGTCACGTCGGGCGACAACGACTTCCAGGACGTCGTGTTCAGCATCCGCGTGAACTCCGACGGCCTGCTCGTCGTCTGACAGAAGGGAGGGCGACGAGGCCGGGCATTACCCAACTCGGCCTCGTCGTCTTCAATCGCGCGAGAATAATTATCGGGGCTCGGCCACGCTGCCAGTTCCCGCCGAGAGATCGATCAGCCGGGAATAGGGGCGCCAGGGGACTGCCGGGGCGGCTTGCCGGGCGCGCGGAACGTCGTACTCTTGCGTCATGATCTCCCGCCGAACGATCCTCTCCGGCGTGGCCGCCACGACGGCCGCCGCCTGCACCCCGCAACAGCCGGTTTCGACCGCCATGCGCTATCCGATCGCGCCGCCGCCACCGGACCGGGCGACGATGGGCGTGGATGCGGTGATCGATCTCAGCCGCAGCGTCACGGTCACGGATTTTCGGGCGGTGCGCCGCAGCGGCATGCTCGGCGTCGTCCACAAGGCGACGGAAGGCGGCGACTATCTCGACACGGCCTATGCCGGCCGGCGACCGCAGGCGGAGGCGGCGGGGCTGCTGTGGGGCGCTTATCATTTCGGCACGGGCCAGACCTCGGGCGCGCGGCAGGCCGCGTACTTTCTCTCCGTCGCGCGGCCCGGCCCGCGCACCCTGCTCGCGCTCGATCTCGAAGCCAACGAGAACAATCCGAACAACTCGATGCGGCTCGACCAGGCCGAGGAGTTCGTGCAGGCCGTCGCCGCGGCGACCGGCCGGCTGCCGGTCGTCTACGTGCATCCGACCTGGGCCAACGGCGATCCGCTGCCGAATTCCAACCTCAGCCTCGGCGCGCGCATAACGCCGGACTCGATCGTCGCCCGCTGCGGTCTGTGGATCGCCGACTATCACGACTCGCCCGAAGTGCCGATCGCCTGGGAGCAGACGGGCTGGCGCCTCTGGCAATATGCCGGCGACGAGAGCGTCGGCAAGCCGGCCTACGGCCAGACCAACATCGTGCAGGGCGTCAGCCACTGCGACCGCAACCTGTTCAACGGCGGCGCAAGCGAGCTGCAGGGTTTCTGGGGCGCGTGATCGCTCCTCGATGCGAGGGCGATCTTGAAGCTGTGACCTAGCACGTGTTTTGCTTCATGCTCCTCGACGGCGCAGGTCGCCGGAGGGTTTGGGCATGCTGGCAAACGTAAGGCGCAGGGTCCTCGGTCATCTGGTCGGCGGAGCAGCGGCGGCTCTGCTGGCCGCTCTCCCGGTAACGGCATCGGCGCAGAAGCCGCCCTCCACCCTGAAGGTCGTGATGCATTCCGACCTCAAGGTGATCGATCCGATCTGGGTGTCGGCGCAGATCGGGCGCACGCATGCCTATCTCGTCTACGACACGCTGTTCGCGCTCGATGCCGACCTGAAGCCGCAGCCGCAGATGGTCGATAGTTACACGGTGAGCCCGGACGGGCTGGTCTATACCTTCAAGCTGCGCGACGGCCTCTCGTGGCACGACGGCGCGCCGGTGAAGGCCGAGGACTGCATCCAGTCGGTCAAGCGCTGGGCCGAGCGCGACGGCGTCGGCCAGCGCCTGATGCAGCACACGCAGTCGTTCGACGTCGTCGACGACAAGACGTTCAAGCTCACGCTGAAGAATCCCTACGGCTTCGTCATCGCCTCGCTGGCGAAGCCCGGCAGCACCGTGCCCTTCATGATGCCCAAGCGCGTCGCCGACACGCCGGGCACGCAGCAGATCAAGGAGGCCACCGGTTCGGGGCCGTGGATCTTCAAGGCCGACGAGTGGAAACCCGGCGAGAAGGTCGTCTACGTCAAGAATCCCAACTACAAGCCGCGCGCCGAGCCGCCCTCGGGTCTGGCCGGCGGCAAGGTCGCGAAGTTCGACCGCATCGAATGGCTGGCGATGCCCGACATCCAGACGGCGGCCAACGCGCTGATGACCGGCGAGATCGACGCCATCGAGGCCCTGCCGCTCGACCTCGTGCCCATGGTCGAGAAGAACAAGTCGATCGCCTTCATGCGCGGCAAGTATCCCGGTCAGTACACGCTCCGCCTGAACTGGCTGCACCCGCCGCTCGACAATCCGAAGATTCGCGAGGCGATCGGCTATGCGATCGACCAGCGCCCCTATCTCGAGGCCCAGATCGGCAACGAGAAGTTCTTCCAGCTCTGCAAGGCCTACTTCATCTGCAGCACGCCGCTGGCCAGCACCACGGCGATGGACGGACGTCTCGAAGGCAACGTCGCCAAGGCGCGCGAGCTCCTGAAGGAGGCGGGCTACGACGGCACGCCGCTGGTGGTGATGCACACGACCGACCTGCCGGCGCTTATGAACCTGGCGCCGGTGGCGAAGTCGCAGCTCGAGCGCGCCGGTTTCAAGGTCGACATGCAGTCGATGGACTGGCAGACGACCGTGGCCCGCACCAACAAGCGGGACGCGCTGGACAAAGGCGGCTGGAGCGTCTTCCTGACGAGCTGGGGTGCGCTGGATTCGTCCGACCCGATCGTGTCGCAGAACCTCAATGCCTCCTGCGAGAAGGCGACGCCCGGCTGGCCGTGCGACAAGCGGATCGAGGAGCTGCGCGACCAGTTCGCGCTCGAAAGCGACGCGGCGAAGAAGAAGGCGATCGCCGACGAGATCCAGACCCGCGCCGTGACGCTGGGCACGCACTATCCGCTGGGCGAGTGGTACGGCCAGTTCGCCTATCGCACCAACACCAAGGGCTGGATGCCACCGATGACGGCGATGCTGTTCTGGAACGCGGAGAAGACGCCTTAGCCGCAACTCACGCCAGGAAAGGGTCTGCCGGAATCGGCAGGCCCATGTTCTCGCGCAGGGATGCGCCCCGGTACTCGGGCGGGCGCAGGCCGCGGCGCTGGAGTTCCGGCACGACCAGCTCGACGAAGTCGCGCAGGCTGCGCGGCTGGACGGGCATGGAGAGCATGAACCCGTCGCACGCCTTGCCGGTGTACCAATCCTCCATCATGTCGGCGACCTCGACCGGATCGCCCTTCACCATGTTGCCGCCCATCGACGGCAGGACGCGCTCGTAGGTGCCGCGCACGCTCAAGCCCTCGCGCGCCGCCATCTCCAGCACCGAGCGGCCGATCGCGGTGCCGCCGATGCTTTCGCCCGGGCTCGCCGGCATCGGCCCGTCGAGCGGGGCGTCGGTCAGGTCGAAACCCACCAGCTTCGACAAATAGCTAACGGCGAGCGACGGGGCGATCAGGCCCTGCAGTTCGTCATAGAGCGCGTCGGCCTCGGCGCGGGTGCGGCCGACGAACACGCTGAGCGCGGGCAGGATCTTCAGCGCATCGGGCGGACGGCCGTACTTCGGCATCCGGCCCTTGATGTCGGCATATTCCTTCTGGGCCTGCGCCTTGCTGCTGGCGGTGCCGAACAGGCCCTCGCCGCCATAGGCCGCCAGCTCCTTGCCGGCCTCCGACTGGCCGGCCATGAAGACCACCGGTTGGCCCTGCGGCGTGCGGGCGACATTGAGCGGTCCCTTGACCGCGAAATGCGCGCCGCGGTGATTTGTCAGGCGGACACGCGCCGGGTCGAGATACTGTCCCGTCGCCTTGTCCTGCGGGAAGGCATCGGTCGCCCACGAATTCCAGAGAGCGCGCACGACGTCGAGGCTTTCCTGCGCCCGCTCGTAGCGCTCGACGCGGCCTATATGCTCGTCGCGGCCGAAATTCTTGGCATCCTCGACATACTGCGTGGTGACGAGGTTCCAGCCGGCCCGGCCGCCGCTCAGATGATCGAGCGAGGCGAACTTGCGGGCGATGCTGAAGGGCTCCTCGTAGGTGGTGGTCGCCGTGGCGACCAAACCGATCCGGCTGGTGTGCTGTGCCAGGGCGGCGAACAACGTCACCGGCTCGAACACCGCCGGACGATCGGACGGGCTGTTGGCGGCGAACAAGGCCGGCTTGTCCATCTGGCGCACGCCGTTGCCATCGGCCAGGAACATCATGTCGAGGCCGCCGCGTTCGGCGATCTGCGCCATCTCGACCATGCATTGCAGCTGCATGGTGGTCGTGGGGAAGGAATCGCGATGCCGCCAGCCGCCGAGATGGCCGCCCAGAGCGCCGCCGGTGAAGCCCAGCACCATCATGCCGCGCCGCGCTCCGCTTTTTCCGGCTCCGAATGCCACCGGCTCGGCGCGTCGGGCAGGCCGAGATGGCCGCGCAAGGTCGTGGTCTCGTACTCCCTGCGGAAGATGCCGCGGCGCTGCAACTCGGGCACGACCAGGTCGACGAAGTCGCTGAGGCCGCGCGGCTGGACCGGCGCCATGATGGTGAAGCCGTCGCCGGCCTTGCTGCGCCACCAATCCTCCATCTCGTCGGCGACCTGCGTCGGGCTGCCCTTGAACACCGGGCCGCCCAGCGCCGGCAGCGTGCGCTGGTAGGTCTCGCGGATCGTAAGGTTGTCGCGTCGGGCCATGTCGATGATGTAGCGGCGCAGGCTGCTGCCGCCCAGCGTCTCCTCGGCGAGGTCGTCGAACGGCAGCGGGCCGTCGAGCGGCAGGGTCTCGAGATCGTGCACCAGCATCTTGGAGAGATAGTGCACACCCAGCGCAGGCGAGATCAACGACTGCAGTTCCAGGTACAGATCCTCCGCCTCAGCGGCGGTGCGGCCGGTGAAGACGCTGACGCCCGGCAGGATCTTCAGCGTGTCGGGCGAACGGCCGTAGCGCGCCATGCGGCCCTTGATGTCGGCATAGGCGTCGATGCAGTCCTGCTTGGTGGTGCCGGCGCCGAACAGCGCGTCGGCATAGCGCGCCGCCAGTTCCATGCCGGGAGCGGACTGGCCGGCCATGAACACGATGGGCCGGCCCTGCGGCGTGCGCGAGATGTTCAAGGGCCCCTTCACGGTGAAATGCGCGCCGCTATGGTCGATCGGCTGCACGCGCGTCGGGTCGAGATACTGGCCGCTCGCCTTGTCCTGCGGGAAGGCATCGTCGGCCCAGCTGTCCCACAGGGCCGCGACCACTTCGTAGAATTCCTGCGCCCGCGCATAGCGGTCCTCGCGGCCCATATGTTCGCTGCGGCCGAAGTTCAGCGCGTCGCCGGCATTCGACGCCGTGACCAGGTTCCAGCCGGCGCGGCCCTTGCTGATATGGTCCATCGAGGCGAAGCGGCGCGCCACCATCCAGGGCTCGTCGTAGGTGCTGGTTGCCGTGGCGACGACACCGACATGCCGGGTGACCATCGACACGGCCGAGAGCAGGGTCGTCGGCTCGAAGAAGGACGGTCGCGCCGAGGGATGATTGGCGGCAAACAGGGCCGGGCGGTCCATGTCGCGCACGCCGTTGCCGTCGGCCAGGAACACGCAGTCGAACTTTCCGCGTTCGGCGATCTGGGACATCTCGATGAAGGCTTCGAGGTTCATCACCGGTCTGTCGAAGGCATCCTTGTGACGCCAGCCGCCGAGATGGCCGCCGACGAGATTGGGAATGCAGGCGAGATGCATCATGGCCTCGGCTCCTCGTTGGGGCACCGTCGGCCGCCGGTCCGTATGGCACGACCGCCAGCCTCGCCAGATGCCGTCGCAAGAACCGGGCCGTGGAGGGCGCCTACGGCTTCTCCGCCACCGGCCAATAATGGCCGTCGGGCGTCGAGCGCTTGCCGAAGATCGCCTCGCCGACGCGCACGACGTCGGCGCCCTGCACGATCGCCTCCTCGAAATCGTTCGACATGCCCATCGACAGTTCCCGGATCGCCGGATCGTGCCGCAGGGCCGTATCGCGCAGGTCGCGCAGGCGCTCGAAGCAGGGACGGACCTTGTCGAGCTCGGTGCTGAACACCGCTAGCGTCATCAGCCCGCGCGGCTTCAGTCGCGGAAAGCGCCGGAGTTCGTCGAGGAAGGGCAGCAGCTCGCCGGGCTGCAGGCCGTATTTGCTTTCCTCGGCCGACGTGTTCACCTGCACGTAGACGTCGAGGGAGCGATCCTCCCTGTCGAGGCGCGCGTCGAGCGTCTCGGCCAGCCGCACGCTGTCGAGCGCATGGAACTCCCGCGCGAAGCGGGTCAGGTACTTGACCTTGTTGGTCTGCAGATGTCCGACGATGCACCAGTCGATGGCGAGGTCCGAAAGCTCGGCGCGCTTGGCCACGGCTTCCTGGATCTTGTTCTCGCCGAAGTCGCGGATGCCCGCCTGGTAGGCGAAGCGCAGGACGTGGGCCGGCACCGTCTTGGTGATCGGCAGCAGGCGCACCGACTCGCGCGGCCGTCCGGCACGCGCGCAGGCCCGCACGATCCGCTCTTCCACGGAAGCGAGGTTGCGGCTGAACATGGCGAGGGGATCGGGACCGAAGCGCTTGATGTTTTCGGCGGTCAGGATTGCGGGTTCGGAAGAGGCGTTCATGGGTATCCGGCCAGAGGGTCCGGTAGAGATACCCTAGTCGAGTTTGCGCGTCGCTATGAACACGCCGATGCCGACGGCAATCGACACCGTCGTCACCACGATGACGACCGGCCACAACAGGCCACCCAGAAAATCCAACATGAGGCGTGAACGAGCGCGATGCAGGGGCGTTCCCTATTTCGTGGCTTTGCGCTGCGGATCATTGGAGGCCGACCGGCGTTATAGGCGCCATGTCGCCTCTGTTTCAGACTGGACGCACGGTGTGGAAGGTCGAGCGGGCGCGCCGGGCGGCGGTGCTGGTCGACGGCGCGGCGTTCTTCGCAGCGGTGCGCGAGGCTTTCCTGCAGGCGCGGCGCACGATCTTCATCGTCGGTTGGGACATCGACAGTCGTACCGAGCTGGTGGGCGACCGGTCACCCACCGACGGATTGCCGATCAACCTTGCGGCCTTCCTGACGGAATTGACCAAGCGGCGGCCGGAGCTGCAAATCCACCTGCTTCTCTGGGATTATTCCCTCGTCTACGCGCATGAGCGCGAACCCCTGCCGCGCCTGTTTCTCAACTGGCAGATGCCGCCGCAGGTCACCTTCTGCCTCGATTCGACGGTGCCATTCGGATCCTCGCAGCACCAGAAGCTGGTTGTGGTGGATGATACGCTGGCCTTCTCGGGCGGCCTCGACCTGACGATCCGGCGCTGGGACACCAGCCGCCACGAGCCCGACAATGCGCGGCGCGTCGATCCGGCGGGCGAGCCCTACCGGCCGTTCCACGATGTCCAGATGATGGTCGACGGCGAGGCGGCGCGCGCCCTGGCACTGCTGGCACGGGCGCGCTGGTGCCATGCCAATGGCGGCGAGCCCGAGGTCCGGCCGGAAGGCGAACCCTGGCCCGAAAGCTTCGAGCCCGATTTCACCGACGTCGCGGTCGCGATCGCCCGCACCCAGCCGCGCTATCATCGCGAGCAGGAAGTGCGGGAGGCCGAGGCGCTGTTCGTCGACAGCATCGCGCGCGCCGAGCGCACGATCTACATCGAGAACCAGTTCATGACCTCCGGCGTGGTCGCCTCGGCGCTCGCCCGCCGGCTGCGCGAGCGGCCGGAACTCGAGGTCCTGATGATTGCGCCGCGCAGCCACGATTCCTTCGTCGAGCGGCGGACCATGCGCAACGGCCGCATCCGCTTCTGGCGCACCGTGAAGGGGGCGGGCGGCGATCGTGTCCGGCTGGTCTATCCGTCGATCGACCAAGAGGGCCTGTCCACCTACACGATGATCCATTCCAAGATCATGATCGTGGACGACTGGCTCCTGCGGGTGGGATCGGCCAACCTCAACAACCGCTCCATGGGCGCCGATACCGAGTGCGACCTCGCGATCGAGGCGTCGATGGATCGGGAGCGCGCCACCATCACGAGGCTGCGCAATCGCCTGCTCGGCGAGCATTGCGGCGTCTCGGAGGAAGAGGTCGCGGCGGCCGTGTCACGGGAGCGCTCGCTGGTGCGCGCGGCCGACCGGCTGTGCGGCAACGGCCACTGTCTCACCGCGATCGACGATGGCCAGCCCGACCGCACCATTTTCGCCCGTCTCGCCGAACGGATCGCCGATCCGGCGCGGCCGCTGCGGCTGGGTCGCCTCGCCGGCCGCTTTCTGCCGCGCCTGCTGTTCCATGGCAGCCGCACCGTCGGCCGACGTCTGGCCAGGCGCGAGGATCGGCGCGCGGCCAGGAAGAGAGAGGCCGAAGCGGCGCGAGGGCCCGCATGCGGTCACGAGAGTTCGGCCGAGGAGGGACTGCTCGGCAAGGCGGGCATGCTGGTAGCGGGTGCGATCGGTCTGATCCTCCTCCTGACGCTCGCCTGGCAGTTCACCGGGCTGAAGGAGTTGGCGCAGCCCGACCATATCCGCGACCTGCTGAAGGGCGCCGAAGGCGAGCCGTGGGCTCTGGGCATGGTCGTCGGTCTGTTCTTGTTGGGGGGTGCGGTGGCGTTTCCCGTCACCATTCTGATCCTGGCAACGGCCGCGGTGTTCGGCCCCTGGTGGGGCATGCTCTATGCCAGCGCAGGCGTCACGGCGAGCGCGGGGCTGATGTTCGTGGTCGGTGCCCGTTTCGGCCAGGAAGTGCCGAAGCGCCTGCTTGGCAAGCGCTGGGACAAGCTTCGCGACCGCCTGCAACGCCGCGGTCTTCTGGCGATGGTCGCGTTGCGCGTCGTGCCGGTGGCGCCGTTCTCGCTAATCAATCTCGCCGCGGGGGCCGGCTCCATCCGTTTCGTGGATTTCGCGCTGGGAACCTTGATCGGCATGGGACCCGGCATCGCCGCCATCGCGCTGATGGGCGACCGTATCGCGAAAGTCTTCGCCGATCCCAGCGCCGGGCAGATCGCCGTGCTGGTGCTTTGTGTCGCCGGCTGGATCGGCCTGTCCTTCGGCGCCCAGGCCATCGTGTCGCGGTTGGGGGAACGCACCACTTGAACTCCGTTCGCCTGATGACGTGGAACATCCACGGCGCGTTCGGTCGCAATCCGCGCTTCGACCTCGTCCGGGTGATCGAGCTGGTGAAAAGCCATGCGCCCGACATCGTGGCCTTGCAGGAGATCGATTCGCGACGTGTCCGCCAGGCCCAGGCCGGAAATCCGTTCGACGTGCTGCAGGCGGCGCTGGGGTCGCACGGGATCGGCGCCAAGACGGTGGTGACCGCCGACGGCGAGTACGGCCAGGCGCTGATCAGCCGGTGGCCGCTCGAGAACACGCAGATCCACGATCTCTCCTATCCGGAGCGCGAGCCGCGGCGCGCCATCTGCACCGACGTCGCGACCCCCTTCGGCCCGCTGCGCGTGATCGCCACCCATCTCGGCCTCACCCTGCGCGAGCGTCGGAACCAGGCGATGGCGCTCCTGAAGATGCTGGGCCGGCTCGACCGTCCGACCGTCGCACTCGGCGACTTCAACGACTGGCTTTGGGCCGGCTCGGTCCGCCGCAGCCTCGCGCGCGCTCTGCCAGGCTTCAGCCGCCATCGCACGTTTCCAGCAAAGCTGCCGCTCTTCGAGCTCGACCGCATCTATCTCTTTCCGGCCTCGTCGCTGATCGGCAGCTGCACCGACCACCGCGCCCGCGATCTTTCGGATCACCTGCCGGTGATCGCCGACATCGAGCTCTAGCGTGGCGCGCACGGGCACCGTGGCGATGGAAGCCCGGCAGGTCGATGGCCTGCCCGACGGCAAAGGCTGGCAGTACGAACCGAAATGGGACGGGTTCCGCTGCCTCGCCCGGCGGGACGGCGACGAGGTCGAGCTGCTGGGCCGCTCGGGCAAGAGCCTGTCGCGTTACTTTCCCGAAATGGTCGCGGCGCTGGCGGGCGTCAAGCACCGGCGGTTCGTGCTCGACGGCGAGCTGGTCATTCCCGTGGCCAAGAGCCTGTCCTTCGAGGCGCTTCAGATGCGGCTCCATCCGGCCGCGAGTCGCATCCGGCGTCTCGCCGAAGAGACGCCGTCGCTGCTGATCGCCTTCGATCTCCTGGAGGACGAGAAGGGGCGGGACCTGCAGGCGGAGCCACTGTCCGGTCGGCGCGCGGCACTCGAACGATTTTTCGCGACGCTCGGCGCGGCCGAAGCATTTCGATTGTCGCCGAAGACGACGCGCCTCGCCGACGCGCGCAGATGGCTGAGCCGCGCCGGCGGCGGTGCCCTCGACGGTGTCATGGCGAAGCGCCTCGACGAATCCTACAAGGCGGGCGAGCGCGCGATGCTCAAGATCAAGAACCTGCGCAGCGCGGACTGTGTCGTGGGCGGCTTCCGTTACGCGACGGCGCGGAAGGAAGGCCGGAAGGAAGTCGGCTCGCTGCTGCTCGGCCTCTATAACGAGGCGGGCCTGCTCGACCACGTGGGCTTCACCTCTGCGCTCGGCAGTCTCGACCGCAAGGTGCTGACGGCGAAGCTCGAGAAGTTGAAGGGCGGCGGCTTCACCGGCGATGCGCCGGGCGGCCCCAGCCGCTGGTCGACAGAGCGAACCACGCAGTGGGTGCCGCTGAAGCCGAAGCTGGTCGTCGAGGTCCAGTACGATCACGTAACCGGTCGCCGTTTTCGGCACGGCACCGGCTTCCTGCGGTGGCGCCCCGACAAGGCGCCACGCGACTGCTCCTTCGATCAACTCGTGCAGGAAGACCGCCCGTCACGCGTGATGCGTCTTCTCAAGTCTGCGTAGGAGCGCGCGCTCAGCCTTTCTTCTTGCGCGTCGCCGTGCTCTTGCGCTTCGCTGCCGTCTTGCGCTTCGTGCCGGTTTTCTTCCTTGCGGCGCTCTTCTTCTTCGCCGGCACCTTCTTGCCCTCGGCGCGCGCTTCGGACAGGCCGATGGCGATGGCCTGCTTGCGGCTCTTGACCGTGCCGCCCTTGCCGCCCGGACCGCTCTTCAGCGTGCCCTTCTTGCGGCGCTCCATCGCGCTTTCGACATCCTTGCTGGCGCTTCGGGAATACTTCGCCATGGTCCCTCCTTCTCCATCGGTCAGCGGCTAACGGTATGCTCGCGTTTTGGCTGCATGTTCCCGCCGGCGAGAGGGCAAAGGAAAGCCCGCGACCCCCTTTGCACATTTTGCGATGGACGAAGGGTGCGGGCTTTCCGCGGGAGATGCCAGGGACGAAGCGTTCGACCATCGCCAACGAAACGTGTGGCTCTCCCGCCTGTCACCAATGCCCGCGCGGCCCGATCGGTTGCCGCTGTCGGCAACTGGTTTTGCGCCGGCGCATTCCTCCGGTGCCGGCCGTGCGGAGAGAGGCCGGCCTCACCCCACGGCCTCACCCCATGGAGGAATTCAATGGCACGCCACGACGACGACTATCGCTTCCGCAACGATGCCTCCCGCGACGATCGCGGGTCCCCTCGCGACTCCATCTCCGGCGGCCGCGCCGGCCGGCGGTCGTATGACGACGAGAACGAAGATCGCAGCCGTTACGGCCGCTACGAAGGCGAACGGGGCGACATCTACCACTATGCGCCGGCCGGCCGCCGCGGCAGCGAGTATGGCGATGGCGGCGGCTCGTCCTATGGCCGCGGCAACTATGAGCAGGACGACATGTCCTC
>Ga0182745_1003593_pt1 | contig 13313 bp, 15 predicted proteins | sample eDN3rd30CKraftBY_FD_128523 | JGI IMG/M metagenome (GOLD analysis project Ga0182745, IMG submission 128523) | Enriched backyard soil microbial communities from Emeryville, California, USA - eDNA 3rd pass 30_C Kraft BY (version 2) (version 2) | ecosystem: Environmental > Terrestrial > Soil >...
ACGGAAAAGGTGTTAGAACTTCTTAAAGGGATGAAAAGAAATCAACTATTATTTTTTACTTGCCATAAGCATTTGCTGACCTATTTTCAAAGGGAAAATGTTCTTTTTTTAGAAAAAGGTGCTGTTCAGATAATTTCATAGAGTAATATTAGGATATGTTATACTCTTACTAGTAGGAAGGACGTGAAAAAGATGGGTAAAGGAATATTAAAGCATGAAATTGGAGAGCAAGTAGAATTATTTCTACTAATAAAAAATACAACAAAAGGGATTGCAAGCAACGGCAAACCTTTTTTAACACTGATTCTTCAGGATAAAAGCGGGGAAATTGAAGCGAAGCTTTGGGACGTCAATGAAGAGGATGGAAAGAGTTATGCACCACAAAGTATTGTAAAAATAATGGGAGAGGTACAAAATTATCGGGGGAAAAGCCAATTGAAGATTCGTCAAATCCGACGAACAGGGCCATCTGACGGCGTAAAGTTGGATGACTTTTTGGAGACAGCCCCAATAAGCCAAGAAGAAATGGCTAGCAAACTCACACAGTACATTTTTGATATGAAAAATCCCAATATCCAAAGAATAACACGCCATTTAATTAAAAAGCATCAGAAGGCTTTTTTAGAGTTTCCTGCCGCAACAAAAAATCATCATGAGTTTGTATCAGGACTTGCCTTTCATGTAGTTAGTATGCTTGATTTGGCTAAATCAATTGCCAGCCTTTATCCGAGTCTTGATAAAGACTTGCTCTATGCAGGGGTTATATTGCACGATATGGGGAAAGTATTAGAACTCTCAGGTCCGATTTCAACGGTATATACCATAGAAGGAAATTTACTTGGGCATATTACGATTATGGTTAACGAAATCGGTAAAGCGGCGGAAGAACTTGGTATTTCTGGTGAAGAAGTACTAATTCTTCAACACCTTGTACTGAGTCATCATGGAAAAGCAGAATGGGGAAGTCCAAAACCACCGATGATTAAAGAAGCAGAAATCCTCCATTATATTGATAATCTTGATGCGAAAATGAATATGCTCGACCGTGCCTTGGAAAGAGTGAAGCCAGGTGAATTTACAGAAAGAATTTTTGCGTTGGAGAATCGTTCCTTTTATAAACCGGTGTTTCATAAGTAAAATAACCTCAACTCGAGGTTATTTTTTTTGTAACAGCTCATAATTTCCTATTATCTGAATATGATTTAGTAAAAGTGGACAACCACTATGAAAGGAGCAAGATAAATTGACTATTCCTATTTGGGTCTATGCAGTTGTGGTTGGTATTGTAATAAGTGCACTAATGGCGATAAAAACGGGGAGAGAAGAGCGGCAATTAGAGATGGAAAACATTGAATTGGAAGGCGAAATCTATATGAAGCGCCTTGAACGAGAGAAAGAAAAACGAGAAGAAATTGGAGCAACAGGAGAATAAAAGAGCGGAAGCGCCTTTATTGGCGTTTCCGCTTTTTTCTGTTTATTGTGCAGCAGCCTCTGTTCCAGTTTGAGGATTAAGCGCATCCTTTAAGTCCTTGTCGCTAACTTTAACATCTGCAGCTTTAAGTTCACGCTGCATCGCTTTATTAATTTCTTCTGTAGTTAATTTTGAAGTTTTTACTTGAGTCTCGATTTCGCTCTTCATTTCAGCAAATGGTTTCTTCTCTTTTTTGTCAGTTACTTGGATGATATGATAGCCAAATTGTGACTTAACTGGACCGCTAATTTCATTTACTTTTAGAGCATATGCTGCTTTTTCAAAGTCAGGATCCATCTTCCCAGTACCAAACCAGCCTAAATCACCGCCGTTTGCCTTAGAACCTTCATCTGTTGAATATTTTTTTGCAACATCTTCAAATTTTTCTCCCTTATCAAGCTTGCTCTTTACTTCTTTTGCTGTTTTTTCATCGGCAACCAGAATGTGACGAGCTTTAATCTCTGGCTGGTACGTATCATAGTAATCCTTTAATTCCTTTTCAGTTACCTTAACGCCTTTTAGAGCAGCTTTTTCCTGCATCATGCCTAACTTCATTGTTTTCTTCAAATCATCTTCGCTTTTATAGCCATATTGTGCAAGGGTAGTTTCAAAATTTGCACCTAGATCTGTTTTCAATTGATCAATTTTTGCATTTAATTCCTTATCTGTTACCTTGTATTTCTTAGAAAGAACTTTTTCATATACTAGTTGCTGAAGGGCCTGATCACCATATTTATCCTTCATTGTATTATAGAGTTCTTCTTGTGTAACGTTACCCACTTTGCTCTCTGCCACTGTATCAGAACCACTTTGGTTACATGCACTTAATGCAAGTACTCCGCCTGCTAATGTAAGGGCTAATATCAATTTTTTCATGATGAAATCTCTCCTAAACAGTATATTCTTGTCCACAAACTCTACTATAACATAAATGGTAACTACTGCAAAAATAATAACTATGTTTATTTTTTGAAATTTTCCACAAAAGGGTAAATGGAACTTTTCAAAAAAAAATGGGAAGTGCCTAAACGAAATGACCACTCGTTGAATAGTATATCCTAGAAAATGAAAAAGGAGGTATTACGATGAGCCATGGATATGGAGCGGGCTTTGCTCTAATTGTAGTACTTTTCATACTATTAATTATTGTTGGAGCTTCTTGGTTTTAAAAAACACAATTAGTCATTAATGAATGGAGGTAAATATATGTCTGGTGGAGCAGGTTACGGTGGAGGATTTGCTTTAGTGGTAGTTCTATTCATCTTATTAATCATCATCGGAGCTTCTTGGGTTTATTAATAAAGTTACAAACTAAAAGCGATGAGAAATACTCTCATCGCTTCTATGTGTTAATATCCTTTTTCGCTTGGCGTTCTAATTGGATTATGCATATAAAATTTCTATGTATGATGATATCAGAAGAATCGTAATGAGGATATTAATGGTACGAAATACCTTATGTTGGTTTTCTTCAGGAATTTCCTTTTGCATACAAAGTGAATTGGTCATTTTATTTACATAAAACAAGATGAAAATAGCGAAGACAATAAAAATGGAGATCATCAATGATTCCCTCCCTGATGTTCGTGTTATGTTTAATACAATATCAAAAATTACAAAAAAAAGATAGTCATAAAGAATGGAAGAGTTTAGGCTTCTAAAGGGTATCGGGAACCTAATTTATTTTGAAGGAAATCCAAAAAATATTCCGTGTTTTAAATAAAAATGGTTTACCCCATCTTTTAAAAGGTTAATAATAAATATATATAATGTAAAAGTTCTGAAAAGAGGCCTAATGGATGACTGAAAATGAATTGATGGACAAAATAAACCTTCTTGAATATCATCAAAAGCTACTATTAAAGTTACTCAACAATCCAAAGCTCGAATTATATAAACTTATAATTGAAAACGGAATAACAGAACAGGAAGCAGGACAATTTTTTTCTTTATGTGAGAAAATGAACTTAAAATTAGAAGAACAAAAAGCGGAAGGGTACGTAAACTTCCATCCGCTTTTTCATGAATTATCATTATCATTACCGTCAACCCTAAAGATAAAAGACGTTATCCATGCCTGTTTAAAACAACAGATTTGCCTGTCCCTTTTTCAAGAGTTGGAAAAATACTTATAAGACTGATTAAACCAACTCTTGCTTAGGATTTTGTAATTTTTTTAGCTTTCCATCTTCTTCAACGAAGCGGCTTTCAATATTATGAAAAGACCGCTCGAAGATTTCCATAAAATCTTCACCATAAATATTACGGACGATTGCCATCATTTCAACAATCTCTGGAAACTTTCCATATAATTCACGAAGGGGCAAAGCACCAGAAAAAACAGCATTGCCATTTGGCTCATATGTTTCCATTAGTTGGTGTAAGATATTTTCTCCAGCTTCAGTAAGTTGAATATACGTATTGCGTTTATCATTTTCCTTTTTGGAAAACTGTAGCAAACCTCGTTCTTCTAACTTTTTCGAAAAATTAAATGCTGTTGAAACGTGCATGACCCCAAACTTAGCCACATCCGAAATGGAAGCACCGTTTAAGTGATAGGCAATCCATAAAATGTGATGTTCGTTAATATTTAAATCAAAAGGCTTAATCCATTGCTGCCAGTCTTTCTCAATCGCTTTCCACAAGGCTTTACTTAGTTGAGCAACTCTTTGAGTAAAAATCATCGCTTCCTTCATTGAATATTGTTTCTCAGTCATCCCCATTTTCACCTACTTTTATATTTCTCTATTTTCATTATGCCAATAAAATAAAAATTAATAAAGAAAAAATTCACAAATTTTTAAAAAATTAGAATAATAATCTATTGAAATTTTTTAAAAAGTGAAATTGATTCTACTAAATAATAACAACATTTAGACAATTGAATTTAAAAAAACTTGTGGATCTCCCTAATTACATTTAGTCCTGCTCATACGAATGGACGGGTAAACATATAAATAGTTACAACGTTTAGTCGAACTTTTGAAACAAAATAGGGGGACAAGGAAGATGAAAATTGCTGCCATTATTTTTTTTATCTTTAGTGCTATCCTTTTATTGGGTGCTATTAAATATTTAATCGAACTAACAAGACCAGGTGTTTATCCACCTAAACAAATTTTAAGAAAAAAAGTTGCTGCATTATGTGGAGGTGGAGGGATTTTTCTATTAATTGCTGTATTAATCTCTAAACTTATATAGAGGTATATTAAGAAAAGAACCCCGCTGGGTTCTTTTCTTAATAAGGATCCCGTCGATTATTTTTGAATGACGGAAGGTGTTGTTAATTTAGTTCGCTTCACTATGGACAGGGCTACAGGATACAAAATAATCATAATAACGGTATTTAGTGCGATAGCCGGCAGAACTCCTGCAGCAAATAGTGCAGTGAATGACGCTGGTAAGCCCACTAGAAAGAATGCTGCTGTTAAAAAGATTGTCCCTGAAACAAGAGTTCCAATGGCAGTTAAAACGCCAACACTAACAATCGAATTTCGGTATTTTTTTAAAGCCAAAAATAAACCAAGGAAAACTAAAGCAGTAATGGGTTTATCAATGATATTTGGAATTTGTCCGCCAGGAAAACCAGTAGTTAACGCTGACAATACTCCAGTTACAATAGCCAAAAGCATAACACTCTTTAACTCAGGAATAAGGATAATTCCTAAAAACATCATTGCAAGCATCATGTCAGGTTTAATTCCAAGAAAACTAGGCATTACCGTATGCAAAACTACCCCAATCCCAGCTAATAGTGCTAAAACTACAATGTTCTTCGTATTCATTTCTCTTCTCTCCTCTGCTATACTAATCATTTTGTTTCTCCTGCAGTGCACTCATTGCCTACAGCGAAAAACCTGCTTTCATTATAACATAATAATTTATTAATAATAAAGATATAATTTTCAGATTATTTAAACCTTATATCTAAGTTTATACTTGTTTACTAATATTCCCGGCCATTTCTTGTAATAAGTCAAAAGAATAATCACTTTGATTACTTTTCCATACTGCTCCAAATCCATCTCCTTTGCCATAACGCGGAATTAAATGCATATGATAATGAAAAACAGATTGTCCTGCATGTTCACCATTATTATTTACAGTATTTAACCCAATTGGATTAAATTCTCTTTTTAAGGCATTAGCAATGGCAGGAACCACTTCAAAAATGTTTCTTGCAATTTCTGGTGTTAATTCAAATATGTTTTCCTTATGTACTTTTGGAATAACCAAAGTATGTCCCTTTGTTACTTGGGTAATATCTAGAAAAGCTAAAACATGTTCATTCTCGAAAACCTTGGCAGAAGGAATTTCTCCATTAACAATTTTACAAAAAATACAATCGCTCATATACACTGTCCCTTCAATATTGTTTGTATTATTTTACCATACAAACGAAAAAAAGAAAAAGGCAGGATCCGCATGGAATCCTGCCCTCTCGAAGGGGAATTGCTTCAAAAGGTACGTTCATTAGGAGTGTTCTTTGATAAACACCTCATTTTTCGTAGAGTGTTTTTATAAAGAAACATTATTGTTCAAGCTGACCATCCCCTATGGTGTTTTTATATGTTTTCCCAACTTATAAAAACAGGTAGCGATCTGCGGTAAACACCTCATTTAATGTTTATTTTTTTAAGATAAACAGTTACTTGGTGTTACTAGAACTCAAAATGGTTACTGTGCACGTTGTACAAAACAACCATCCCCTTATCTGAAACGAATTGGAAGCTCACTTATTTGAAATGTTAATTGTCTTTGACAGACACCTCATCTCAAGTTTTAATGAATCGCTTCATTGAAGTAAGTTGTTTTCCCCTTCGAATATTATGATAACCAATGTAAGAAGTAATATACAAAAAAAATGATAAAAATTTGAAAACTATTTTTATCAACCACAATTTGTTAAAATAAAAAGATAATCGTGCTTAGGAAGGACGTTGCAAATGTCTTTATTATTGATTGAAAATCTGGTTGGGGGTTATACCAGAAACCCTGTCCTAAAAGATATTTCTTTTGAAGTAAATGAAAAAGAACTGGTAGGTCTCATTGGTTTAAATGGGGCAGGCAAGAGTACCACAATAAAACACATAATTGGCCTGATGGAGCCGCACAAGGGTGCAGTAAAAATAAAAGGACAAACCTTTACTGAAGATAAAGAAGCCTATCGTAAATTGTTTACGTTTGTTCCGGAAACCCCGGTCTTGTATGAAGAATTGACACTAGAAGAACATTTAAGGCTTACAGCGATGGCATACGGCCTAGACGAATCCACCTATAAAGAGCGTGTTAATCCTTTACTGAAAGAATTCCGAATGGAAAAACGTTTAAAGTGGTTTCCTGCCCATTTTTCTAAAGGTATGAAACAAAAAGTAATGATTATGTGTGCCTTTTTAATTCAGCCATCCTTATACATTGTTGATGAACCTTTTGTTGGTCTTGATCCATTAGGGATTCAATCATTACTTGATTTGATGAAAAAAATGAAAGATAACGGTGCAGGCATCTTAATGTCTACTCACATTCTTGCGACGGCTGAGAAATATTGTGATCGATTTGTAATCTTGCATGAAGGGCAAATTCGAGCGAAAGGGACATTAGAAGAGTTGAGGGAGCAGTTCTCAATGCCTGCTGCTTCTTTAGATGATCTGTATATTCAATTAACAAAGGAAGAAAATTATGTTTGATGATAAAAAGCTTTGGAAGGAACGAGCTAGCGGTCGTGTTAAGGATTTAGGAAGGTATTTGCGCTATATTTTTAATGGACATCTTGTTGTTGTCTTATTGTTCTTAATTGGGACAGCTTCATTTTATTACCAACAGTGGATTGAAAATCTGCCTGCTGGCTTTCCTGTTGAAATAGTGATTGCAGTTGTAATTGGATTTTTACTTACCTACAGCCCTGTTTACAATTTTCTACTTGAGGCAGATCAGATATTTATCCTACCACTTGAGGATAAATTAAAAGGGTATTTCCTTCGTTCTGGAATTGCCAGCCTTGTTTTCCAGGGATACTTGCTGCTCATGGTTTTAGCTGTACTAATGCCAATGTATGCACACATAAGCAGTAATGGATTTCGTTCATTTTTTCCCTTTTTTGTAATTCTGCTCGTTTTAAAAGCATGGAATTTAGCAGCAAGCTGGCAGATTGATTATTTTGTACAGTCAGCAGTCCATCGGTGGGACATGATTGTTCGCTATTTTATAAATGCAACTTTTACTTTTTTATTATTTAAACAAGCTAGTCTGTATATGTTGTTAGTCATTGCGGTGGTTTGTGCACTTTATTATCGTACTTTTTATGTTCAGACAAAGAACATGGGGCTAAAATGGGATAGACTAATTAATCAAGAAGAAAAAAGAATGGCTTCATTTTATCGACTTGCTAATATGTTTACTGATGTGCCTAAATTAAGGGATACAGTTAAAAGGAGAAAATGGCTGGATTTATTTCTTAACCGTATGGCATTTTCCCAAAAAAATACATACCTTTATTTGTTTTCGAGAGCTTTTTTACGTTCATCTGATTATCTAGGTCTTTTTCTACGTTTAACTATCATTGGCGCTCTTGCGATTTATTTTATTTCTTTTGGTATGGGCCAAATCTTGCTCGGAATTTTATTCTTATATTTAACAGGGTTTCAACTCCTGCCGCTTTGGAACCATCATCAAAACAAACTTTGGGTGGATTTATATCCAGTGGAAAAAAGATTTAAAACAGCAGCTTTTTCCTCTTTATTAATGACTATCTTAACGATCCAATCGGTAGTCTATACTCTGCTTATTCTGGTAAAAGGAGAGGTATTAAATTCAGTGCTGAATATACTTGCAGGACTTGTATTTACCTATATGTTTGTTCATATTTACGCAAAAAAACGATTAAATGCATAAACTCTAAAATCCCCTTTTCCATGAAAGGGGATTTTTCTTGAAACTAATGGGCGGAAATTTCGTATATATGCATAAAATTATTGTGGAGGGGTGGCATATGAACGAGTATGAAATTAAGGTGTATGAAGAGATCGAAGAGTGGAAGCGAAAATTAACTAGACGCTCAGGGATGATGAACCGTATATCGAAAAAAGCTCAAGGAAAAATTAATGAATTAATACCTGATAAAGTTCATGAGGTTATGACAGAAAGTATCAAAGCCATGGTCAAAGCCACATTATTTGGATCACAGATGACAACAAATAAAGACCAGGCGTTAGGGTTAAATTTAGCAGAAAGAGATGAATTGGCCATCAAAAAGATTGCTGCTTTTCAGAAGACAGCGATGATTGAAGGAGCAGGGACAGGGGCAGGTGGAATTTTGCTAGGGCTGGCTGACTTTCCTCTTCTCCTTTCGATTAAGATGAAATTTCTATTTGAAGCAGCCTCCATCTATGGTTTTAATACAAAGGAGTATGCCGAAAGACTATTTATCCTTCATGTTTTTCAACTAGCGTTTTCCAGTGAAGATATTCGTAAGAATACATTAGCAGAAATTGAAAATTGGGAAAAACGTAAAGAGACCCTTGTGGAAATGGATTGGCGCAAATTCCAGCAGGAGTACCGGGACTATATCGACCTTGCAAAAATGCTTCAGCTTGTTCCAGGAATTGGTGCGTTTGTCGGTGCTTATGCCAATAACAACCTTCTCAAGCATCTAGGAGAAACAGCCATGAACGCCTATCGATTAAGGTTACTGCAAAAATCCCCTGACCCAATTTGAGGGCAGGGGATTTTCTTATTTGTTTCCATGGATGTTTATAGCTGCTGCTCCTAATGTTTTCGCAGCAATCAACATTGCTTTTTCATCAATATCAAATTTAGGATGGTGGTGCGGGTAGCCAATATCAGAACTGGTAGGTTTCGCACCTGTAAAGAAGAAAGTACCAGGCACATATTGCAAATAATAAGCAAAATCTTCTCCACCCATTTGCGGCTCAGTTTCTTCAATGTTTATTACTTCAGATACTTGTTCTGCACATGACGCCAAAAATGCTGTTTCACTTGCATGATTAACTACTGCTGGATAACCCCGCTCATAATTAAAATGATAAGAACTTCCCGTCATAGCACATGTGCCTGAAATAATTCTGTCCATTTCATCTTCAATAAATTGGCGGACGTCATCATTAAAGGTACGAACAGTGCCGATGAGTTGAGCTTTGTCCGCAATAATGTTAAATGCATTTTGAGCTGTGAATGAGCCGACAGTGACAACAGCAGAATCAATCGGATTTACCCTGCGACTGACAATCTGCTGGAGATTTAAGACAAGCTGGGATGCTATAACGATGGCGTCCTGGGTTTTATGTGGCTGGGCACCGTGCCCGCCTTTACCTTGAATATCAATTTCAAATCGATCTGCCGCCGCCATGATCGGTCCTGTTCGATATTGTATCGTACCGGTAGGTTCACTTGCCCATAAATGAGTCCCAAAAATCACATCTACACCCTCTAAGCAGCCATCTTCAATCATTGAAATCGCACCGCCTGGGGCATACTCCTCTGCATGCTGATGGATAAAGACATACGTGCCTTCTAATTCCTCTTTAAAGTCGTTTAATGTTTTTGCGAGGACTAGGAGTGTCGCAGTATGTCCATCATGGCCACAAGCGTGCATTACTCCAGGTACTAAGGATTTATAGGGAACATTCTTCTCGTCCTGAATAGGAAGAGCATCAAAATCTGCTCGTAATGCCACCGTTCTGCCGGGCTTTTTTCCATAAACCTTCGCAACCACCCCATTTCCGCCAACATTACCTTTGACTTCAATTTGGAGTTCTTCATAAAATGATTGAATATACTTTGCGGTGTTATACTCCTGAAAAGATAATTCCGGATGCTGATGTAAATAACGGCGGATAGCAACCATTTCGTCATAGCAACCTTCAAGTGCAGTAAACAGTTTGTTTAACATATCTAATCCCCCAAACATTTCAGAAATGAAGAAAGTATTTTCTAACTATTTTAACACTTTTATATTATAAAGTAGATTTTTATATTCTTTTTAATTATACTTTTACTAGAATTTTTATTAGCTGAGAAAGAAGAAAGGGTTTGGAGGATGGAACGGAAGAACAAGAGAAGTGTTTCCTATTTATTTATTATTTTTGCATTTTTATGGGCAGTATTTACGTGCATGAAGGTTGCAATGAACAGTAATTTTTGGATTGATATAAAAGTTGCCGGGCTAGCTGCACATGTGCCTGAACTTGCCATTCCATTTTTTATTAAAATAACGGCAATGGGTGATAAAATAGGGATAGGAATTGTAGCAATACTAGCGCTTGCCTGGCTATTAATAAAAAAGAGAAATTATGTCGGTGCTGCTGCATTGGCCTTATCAACGGCGATTGGAAATGAAGTTAGTAAGTTATTTAAAGATTTTTTTGAGCGTCCCAGACCAGACCTTGAACATCTTGTCAGTGTAAAAAGTTATAGTTACCCTAGCGGTCATGCTATGGTTGGAATGATTGTATATTTTATGATTGCGTATCTATTAATGGAAGAAGCAAGATCCAAAGCAGGGAAAGTAATCATCGCAGTTATTACTGCCATCTTACTTTTATTGATTGGTGCAAGCCGAATTATTTTACAAGTTCATTATCCATCGGACGTACTGGGCGGCTATGCTTTAGGTTATCTCTGGGTAGTTATCTGGATTCTATTATACAACTACTTTAAAAAAAGGATAAAATAACAAAGAGGCTGGTCAGAGATCAGCCTCTTTACATGGATTAAATGAGGAACATCGCCGCAATTGTCGTTACAACAAGACCAATCACAACTGGAAGAAGGTTTCGTCTTGCCAGTTCAAATGGGTCCACATTACAGATGGCAGCTGCTGGGATTAACGCCCATGGTACAAGCGTACCTCCGCCAACCCAGATGGCAGCAATCTGCCCAAGGGCTGTCAATGTGGCTGCGCCTTTGCCGATGGCAACTGCAAATAGGCTTGCTACCGAGCCGGCAAGAGAAATTCCTGAAAAGCCGGAACCATCCAAACCAGTGATTGCACCCACAGTTGTTAGGGTAATCGCCCCAACTTCTTTACTTAACGGTACGATATTAGCGAGGGATACGCCTAAGTCATTTACAATACCTTGCGAAGCCTTTGGTAAAAAGTCGCCAATAATTTTTCCAAATCCGGCATCACCTAGGTAGAAAAACGCAGCGATTGGAATAACAGGTCCGAAAACCTTAAATCCAAATTGGAATCCTTCGATTAGATATTGAGTTGTTTTTTCTAAACCTTTATTTTTATGGCTGGTTAGAGTAATTAACAAAAGAATGAGAATGGAGGTACCGCCGATTAATGCGGTGGCATCCCCACCGGCTAAATCAAGGATTGACATAGCAGCAACATCCGCAGCAAACAATAATGGCACTAAAAAAGCAAAGAAACGTTTTTGGGCAAGTGATAAAAGTGAAGATTGATCAGTGGATTCTTCAGCAGGAGAATCCACGCTGACTGAGGTTGAAGTAGTGAGTATACCGCGCTTCATATCCCTTCGTAAGAAATAGAAGGCCGTAACAGTTGTAACAAGCCCCATAATAAACACTAATGGAATGCTTGCATTAATGACATCTTGAATGGGTATACCAGCTGCATCAGAGGTTAACTTAGGAGCAGCTTGAATGACAAAGTCACCGGATAAAGCGATTCCATGACCAAACAAGTTCATTGCCATGGCAACACCAAGTGCTGGAAGTCCTGCCCGAATCGCAACCGGAAGAAGAACAGCACCTAGAAGTGCAACAGCAGGGGACGGCCAGAAAAACCAGGAGATCACCATCATTAATATCCCAATCGTCCAATACGCTAGAGTTGGGTTGCGGATTAACTTTCGAAAAGGTGAAATCATAACATCATTTATTCCAGTTACGGTTAATGTGTTGCTCATCGCAACAATTATTGAAATAACAAGAATGGTAGATAATAATTCTGTAATGGCATAACTGAAACTGTTAAAAATGCTGCTGATTGAATGACTTAACGAACCTGTTGCGGTAATAGCAATGAGGAAAATACCTACAATACATACAATCGACGTGTCCCTTCTCATGACCATAAATCCGATAATAAGGACAATAAACGTCACATAGATCCAATGAAGAGCAGTAAGCTCGACAATCATACTATTCCCTCCTTTCTTCATCCAGGGGGCTATAGCCCTGTTGGATGTAATACAGGATATGAAAATCGCCCTGAGTGGTGAGAGGAAAAAGTGAAAAAATATTGCGAAGCATTCTGTCGAATTTAACAAATTTTAAAACGTAAAAACGACACTTTTTTGACAGTTAATATCGTTAGCTATACACAAATAGGATTAATAGATATAGTAAATACAGTTTATTAAGAATCAGTAAGTTTTAAATTCAAGCTATATATATTAAAATGGACAACAGACATGTGTTTTGAAAGGTGGACTATAGTAATGGCAAGAACAATTAATGAAACATTTTTAAAAGCAGCAAGGGGAGAGAAGATTGATCATGTCCCTGTTTGGTATATGCGTCAGGCAGGCAGATCGCAGCCGGAGTATAGAGCGATTAAAGAAAAGTACTCCCTTTTTGAAATCACCCACCAGCCTGAGTTATGTGCGTATGTAACTCGCTTACCTGTTGAACAATATAACGTTGATGCGGCGATACTTTATAAAGATATTATGACACCCCTTCCTGCGATTGGCATGGAGGTAGAAATAAAGGGAGGGATTGGACCTGTTATTGACAATCCCATTCGTTCTTTAGAGGATGTGGAAAAACTGGGTGAAATTAATCCTGAGGAAGACGTTCCCTATGTATTGGACACCATTAAATTATTAACACAAGAGCAGTTATCCGTACC
>Ga0182745_1003594_pt1 | contig 13312 bp, 13 predicted proteins | sample eDN3rd30CKraftBY_FD_128523 | JGI IMG/M metagenome (GOLD analysis project Ga0182745, IMG submission 128523) | Enriched backyard soil microbial communities from Emeryville, California, USA - eDNA 3rd pass 30_C Kraft BY (version 2) (version 2) | ecosystem: Environmental > Terrestrial > Soil >...
CACGTGCTCGACGCGGTCGGGGAAATGCTCGGTCAGCCATTCCCGGAACAGGTCGCGGACTTCGAGCGGCAGGCGCAGCAGGACGTAGCCCGCCTCCTTCACGCCCGCCATCGCCGCGGCGTCGAGGATGCGCTCCATCTCGGCGTCGTTCACCGCCGGGATCACGGGCGCGACCATCACGGTGGTGGGGATGCCGGCCAGCGACAATTGCCGCAGGGCTTCCAGCCGCCGCGTCGGGGTCGCGGCCCTCGGCTCCATCTGCCGCGCCAGCTTGGCGTCGAGCGTCGTGACCGAGAGCGCGACCTTGACCAGGTTGCGCTCGGCCATCCGCGCCAGAATGTCGATGTCGCGCGTCACGAGGGCGGACTTAGTGACGATGCCGACCGGGTGGCCGGCGCGCTCCAGCACTTCCAGGATGCCGCGCATGATCTCGTGCTTGCGCTCGATCGGCTGATAGGGGTCGGTATTGGTGCCGATCGCGATCGTCCGCGGCGTGTAGTTCTTCGCCGAAAGCTCGCGCTCCAGCAGCGCCGGGGCGTCGGGCTTCATGAACAGCTTCGACTCGAAGTCGAGGCCCGGCGAGAGGCCGAGATAGGCATGCGTCGGCCGCGCGAAGCAGTAGACGCAGCCGTGCTCGCAGCCGCGATAGGGATTGATCGAACGGTCGAAGGAGATGTCCGGCGACTCGTTGCGGGAGATGATCGTGCGCGTCGCATCGACCGCCACCGTGGTCTCGAACGGCGGCAGTTGCTCGATCGAACGCCAGCCGTCGTCGAAGGCGATGCGCGCCAGCGCCTCGTAACGGCCCGAGGCGTTCGAGGTCGTGCCGCGGCCCCGCCGCCGCGTGGCGGCAACGCCTGAGCCGAGGAAATCCCCCGCCGGCGCCTGGGGAGGCGCCGACGGGGGCAGGCGGCGAACGGCAGCGGATCGAGACATGATTCCTACTTAGTGCGAGAATCAGAACAAATCAAGAACAAAGAGGCAAGTTCGATAAGAACCGCCCATTCGACAACCCGGAGCGGGGCTCAAAGGTTGCGCGCACCGAAAAGCTGCGGAAACGGCTGATGCGCGCGCAGATAGGCAAGCGCGCACAAAAAAGAAGGGCCGCCCGCGAACGGACGGCCCTTCCATTGTCAAACCGCGGCCCGACGAACGGACCTGCACGGGCCGATGGCCGGGTTACCCCGGCCTGCCACGTGCGCAGTGTCGTGTCAGGCTGCGCGAATCTCCGAATAGGCGAAGATCCAGATCCGCTGCACCGTCGACCGCGGCGATAGACAATGAGACACTGGATCACCTCCTTTCAGTTGTTGACGACAACAGGAATGTAGGACGACAAGTGATTCGCACCAAGGCCAAATGACCGAGAGGCGTCCGATGGACGATCGTCCGCACCATACAGTGGCAGCATTGTCACTAACCGACGCGGCGTTCGCGCCGTTCGGCGACATCATCAAACCGCGCGCCGGCGGCCAGCAGTTCGACCGCAATTTCTCCTACGATCCCGCCGCGGAGCGCACCCACGTCAGGCTGGTGATGACCAATGGTGAGCCCTGCCTGCGGATCATGCAGATCCCCCATCGCGGGCTGGTATTCACCAAGATCGCGCGCCACCGGCGGGTAAGCCAGTGCCTCGGCTCGCTGCAGGGCAAGGAATGGTTCATGGCGGTGGCCGCGCCCACCGACTTCGCCGATGATGCTGGCCCGCGCCTTGAGGACATCCGCGCCTTCCGCATTCCCGGCGACCGCATCATCAAGCTGCATGTCGGCACCTGGCACGCCGGGCCGCATTTCACCCATGACGAGTGCCTGTTCGTGAACCTCGAAAACGAGGACACCAACACCCGCGACTTTCAGGATGTGACGCTGCCGGTGAGTTGCCGGATCGCGGACTGAACGGGCGCCGCAGGGCAGCGGCGCGCGATTTCTCAGCTTTCCGCACCGTGCAGGTTGACGCCGGGGTCGGGCATCGCGGCCTCGAAGGCGCGCACCACCGCCTGCAGGCCCCGGTCGGCAAGATCGGCCGCCTGTTTTGCCGGCTGCGCCCCGAGCCAGTGATCGAGGAAGCTGGCAAGCCACAGGCGGACGCCGTGGTCATAGACCGGACGGTCGGCGAAATGTTCGGCCCGCCCTTTCGCGCCCGGCAGCACGAAGCGTTCGCGCCCGCGGATGGTCCAGCGGCACATCATCGCGTGCGTGACTTCCGGGTGGAACTGGATCGCGAAAGCCGAGGGTCCGTAGCGGAAAGCCTGCACCGGGAAATGCTCGTCGCCCTCCGCCAGCAGCACCGCGCCCGGCGGCAGATCGAAACCTTCGCGGTGCCATTGATAGACGCGCTGCGGCCACGGATCGTGGATCGCCTTGCCTTCCGGCGTCGGCCTGACCGGGTAATAGCCGATCTCCGCCCGCTCATCGACATGGCAGAACACGCGCGCGCCCAGCGCACGCGCCATCATCTGCGCGCCGAGGCAGATGCCGAGTAGCGGCTTCTGCTCCGCGATCGGCACATCCATCCAGTCGATTTCGCGGCGGACGAATTCCTCGTCGTCATTGGCGCTCATCGGGCCGCCGAACACCACTGCGCCGGCGTGATGCTCCATCGTTTCGGGGAGCGGGTCACCGAAGCGCGGCCGCCTTATGTCGAGCGGATAGCCGAGACGCATCAGCGCGTGCCCGACACGCCCGGGCGTCGATTGCTCCTGATGAAGCACCAGCAGCACCGGCAGCTTGCCGTCTTCCGCGATGTCCTGAGTACCGTTCAGCACGTCTTGTCCGCCCCTTCAGGAGCCCGGTTCTCGATGCAAGCGAGAGAATCGCACCTGCGGAACACGCCCGCAAACGCTGCGCACGTCATTTATGCACGCGATGTGATCTATGCACGCGATGTGCCAGCAAGATGGCAAGATGGGCGCGCCGATTATCCGCGCTCGTGGAGCGGATTTGACATTCGCTACCGACCCCGCCGCGGGCTCGCAAAGCGAATGTCAAATCCAAAGCTCCACGAGGAGCCAATATTTGCTAGTGGTCCTTTGATTCTAACATTCGCGAAATTGCCTGCCGCGAAGGGACGCGAATGTTAGAATCGGACCACTAGGGACTCGCCGCGTTGCGCGCCTGCGGCACGCGCTGGCGGCCGCGGGCATCGCCCATACGCAGGACGAGCGGGGTAGGCGCGAAGCTCGTCATGGTCATCAGCGTCCTGCATATGACGCCGGGAATGACCAGACGCTTGCCTGCGGCAAGGGCGTCATAGCCCGCGCGGGCCACGTCCTCCGCCGACTGTTCGAGGAGCGACGCCATCGGGACCTCGCCCATATTGGCGCGCTCCTGGAACCGGGTCGGGACCGGGCCCGGACACAACGCGGTGACGCGCACCCCCTGATCCTTGAGTTCGTGGTTCAGCGCCTGGCTGAACGACACGACATAGGCTTTGGTGGCGTAATAGACCGCCATGCCGGGGCCGGGCATGAAGCCGGCGACCGAGGCGACGTTGAGGATGCCGCCGCGGTGGCGCGTCAGCGTATCGATCCAGCGCAGCGAAAGATCGGTGAGCGCCCGCACGTTCAGGTCGATCATCGCGAGTTGGGCGGTGCGGTCGAGCTCGTTCACGGCGCCTACCAGGCCAAAACCGGCATTGTTGACGACGCAGTCCGGCTCCAGCCCGCGCGCCTCGAAGTCGCGGACCAGTCCGTCGACACCGTCCGGCCGGCCGAGGTCGGCGGGCAGCACATGCGGCCGGGGGCGGCCGGTTGCCGCAATCGCATCGGCGACCGCTGCAAGGTCCCGCTCGCTGCGGGCCGATAGCGCAAGGTCGTGCCCATGCGCGGCGAAAACATGCGCCAGAGCGGCCCCGATTCCGGAGGACGCTCCCGTGATCAGCGTGACTGCCTGCTGTGCCATGACCTTCCCCAAGCCTGGCCCTGCCGAGGGCCGCCCTACTTCGATTCTGCTTTTTCCGCTTCTGCTTTCGCCGCCGACGCGTCGGCCTCTTTCGCAACCTGCTGCCGGAGCGCAATGCGCTCGCGCGAAGGAACGTGGAGCAGATCGGCGATGCGCCAGATCACATTTTCCTCGAACTCGTTCGCCTGCCCGTCAGCATAGGTCATCTCCCACAGCATCTCGACAATGCGCCGGCGCCCCTCGTCATCCAGCGAGCGGTTGAGCAGGCTGGTGAAGTGGTACATGTCGACCGCCTCGCCTTCCTTCTCGGTCGCGTCCTCGATCAGTTGAAGCGCTTCGGCCTCGTCGAGGTTGAAGCGGTAGCGGACGACCCGGTTCAGCATCGCGCGCTCGGCCTCGGTGACCTTCCCGTCGATGCCGATGACGTGGATCATCAGCGCCACCGCTGCCAGGCGGTAATCGTCTTCGGCGAAATGTTCCTGCGGTTTGAGACCAGACGTCAGATCAGCAAAGAAGGCCTTGATCGAATCGAGCATTGGCAATGGTTCCTGGCGGCGCTCGGCTTTATCTAGGCAGTTGCCGGCACCTTTTCATCGGCCAGCAGAGCCAGAAGCCCCTCCAGCAATTGCAACGGTGTCGGAGGACAGCCGCGGATGTGCAGATCGACGGGAACGACCTGCGACACACCGCCGGCGCAGGCATAACTGCCGTGGAACAGCCCGCCGTCGACAGCGCAGTCCCCCACCGCCACGACCCATTTGGGGTCCGGCGTCGCCCGCCAGGTGCGCTGCAGCGCCTCGCGCATATTGTGCGTCACCGGCCCAGTCACGAGCAGAACGTCGGCATGGCGAGGCGAGGCGACGAAGTGCAGGCCGAAGCGCTCGCAATCATAGATGGCGTTGTTAAGGGCGTGAATCTCGAGTTCGCAGCCGTTGCAGGAACCCGCATCGACCTGCCGGATCGCGAGGCTGCGGCCGAGCCGCCGCATGGCGGCGCGGTTGACGCTCTCGGCGAGTTCACCAAGCGCCGCGTCGTCCGCCGTCGGGGGCGGTTCGGTCACGGGGCGGCTGAGCAAGCCTCCCCACACGATGCGGCGGCTCATCGGCGGCGATCCTGGTAACAGCGGTCAACCGCAGTGTTACAGCGTCGGCGGGCCGTGGTGCAATGGTGGAGTGCGGCCAGTTTGAAAACCTCGTCCGGAGAGCCTGGCCGGGATTGAGCCGTTCCCCGTGCGCGGTGCAGCACGAAGTGATGCACCGCAGACGCGGGGTCCCGGTTCTGCAGCGCACCGCTTCGTACTGCGCTGCGCCCGGGACACGTGGTTGACAGGTCGCGATTCATTTCCGGCCAGACTCTCAGGATGAGGGCCGAGGGGAAACTGAGACGCTGCCATGCGGCGTCAGATCGCGGCGGCGATCGCCCTGGCGCATTCGGCGGTGCTGGCCGGACCCGCGAGGTCGCGCGTGCGCAGCTTCTGCTCCGCGAGCACCTGCTCGATCGCGCGCTCGATCGCCTTCGCGGCTTCGTGCTCGCCGAGATGTTCGAGCATCATGGCGCCGGACCAGATCTGGCCGATCGGGTTGGCGATGCCCTGACCGGCGATGTCCGGCGCGGAACCATGTACCGGCTCGAACACCGAAGGATACTTCCGCTCCGGATTGATGTTGCCCGAGGGCGCGATGCCGATCGTGCCGGTGCAGGCCGGTCCGAGATCGGACAGGATGTCGCCGAACAGGTTGGAGCCGACCACCACGTTGAAGCGATCCGGCTTGAGCACGAACAGCGCGGTGAGGATGTCGATGTGGTACTTGTCCCACTTCACATCGGGATAGTTCTTCGCCATCTCCTCCACCCGCTCGTCCCAATACGGCATCGTGATCGAAATGCCGTTGGACTTGGTGGCGGAGGTGAGGTGCTTCTTCGGCGTCTTCGCCGCCAGTTCGAAGGCGTATTTGAGCACGCGGTCGACGCCGTGACGGCTCATCACCGTCTCCTGCACCACGACCTCGCGCTCGGTGTCCTTGAACATGCGCCCGCCGATCGAGGAATATTCACCCTCGGTGTTCTCGCGCACCACCCAGAAGTCGATATCGCCCGGCTTGCGGCCCGCGAGCGGCGACGGCACGCCCGGCATCAGCCGTACGGGGCGCAGATTGACGTACTGGTCGAACTCGCGGCGGAACAGGATCAGCGAGCCCCACAGCGAGATGTGATCGGGAACCGTGTCCGGCCATCCGACCGCGCCGAAGTAGATCGCATCGTGCTTGCCGATCTGCTCCTTCCAGTCGTCCGGCATCATCTTGCCGTGCTTGGCGTAATAGTCGCACGAGGCGAAGTCGAACCAGTCCTGCTTGAGTTCGAACTGGAACTTCTCGGCCACCGCCTCGAGCACCCGCACGCCCTCCGGCACCACCTCCTTGCCGATGCCGTCTCCCGGTATCACGGCGATGCGATACGACTTCTTCATTGAGTGACCCCTTGGCGCTTCTGAGAGGGCGGCCGGTCGCGGACCGCAAGGGCGGCGCCGGCAACGCTTGAATGGGCGGGGAATATAGGGTCAGAGCCGGGCGGGATGCAAAGCCGGCCGAGCCTCAGCCTGGCCCCGGAATGCAACCTGCCGGCCGACTCTCGAGAAAGCAGCGGCCGTCAGCCCGCAATGCGCGTTGGCGCGCCCTCTCCTGCGCTGTATATCATCGGCTATATCGTGGATGGCTGCCGGGCCCGTCCGGCGCGGGCAGCCAAAGATGCCGCAGGAGGCGCCGCCCGATGCCGTCTCTTGACGCGCGCGACCGATTGGGATTGCAGTGGCCTTCCCACTCTGGAACCGATCTTCGCGGAACCGATCGCACACATGGCCGACACGCGCCTGAGCATCCGTATCGATCTCAAGTCCGGCGACCGGATCGGTCCCGGCAAGATCGCTTTGCTGGAGGCGATCCGGGAGACCGGGTCGATCTCGGCGGCTGCGCGCCACCTCGGCATGTCCTACCGCCGGGCATGGCTTTTGGTGGAGGAAGTCAATGACGCGCTGGAAGAACCGGCGGTGGCCGCTGCGACCGGCGGACGCCAGGGAGGCGGCGCCGTCCTCACCCGTGCCGGCGAGCGGATCGTCGATCTCTATCGCTCGATCGAGACCACCGCGCATGCCTCCGCCAGGGAGCAGTTCCGCGCCGTCGGCCGGCTGCTGCGGAAGGACAAGAAAGTTCGCGCCTGACCGAGCCCCGCGGGCTGCGGCGCTCCTCGTTCTGCTCGCACTCTGCTGGCTCATCGGATCGAGCCCGGCCTTCGCCGGCCGCATCGTCACCGACTCCGCCGGCCGCCAGGTCACGGTACCCGACCGCGTCGAGCGGGTGATCGCCGCCGGCCCGCCGGCCTCGGCGCTGCTCAGCATGCTCGCGCCGCAGAAGATGGTCGGCTGGAACCGCCGGCCGACGCCGGACGAACTTCCCTACCTCGCGCCTGCGATCCGCGACCTGCCCGAGATCGGGCGCCTGACCGGCCGCGGCGGCACCGCGAACCTCGAGACCATCGTCGCCGCGAAACCGGACATCATTGTCGATTTCGGTTCGCTGTCGGATACCTATGTCTCGCTGGCGAACAGGGTTCAGGCGCAGACCGGCGTGCCCTATCTCCTCATCGACGGGCGCTTTGCGAATACCATCGCCGCGTTGCGCCTGCTTGGCGACATCCTCGGGGTCGCCGACCGCGCCGAACAACTGGCCCGGCGCGCGGAGGCGATCTTCGCCGAAACCGATCGCGCAAGGGCATCCGCTCCCGGCAAGCCGCCGCGGGTCTACCTCGCGCGAGGGCCTCGCGGGTTGGAGACCGGCAATCGCGGCTCGATCAATACCGAGATCATCGAGCGGGCCGGCGGCATCAATGTCGTCGACGACGGGCTGGAGCGCGGCGGCCTGCGCACCGCCTCGCTGGAGCAGGTGCTGGCCTGGAACCCGGACACCATCATCACGCTCGAGGCCGCATTCCCGGCAGCCGCGCGCTCCGCTGCCGGCTGGGCCGATGTGGAGGCGGTACGCCGCGACCGGATGTTCGTCAGCCCCAGGCTGCCCTATGGCTGGGTCGACGCCCCGCCTTCCCTCAACCGCCTGATCGGCCTGCAATGGCTCACGCGCATCTTCTTCCCCGAAGCCGCGGCGAGCGACATCTGGCGCGAAGCGGCGGACTTCTACCGCCTGTTCTACCAGGTCGACCTTTCCGAGACGGAACTCGACCGTCTGCTCGGCGCGACCGGGCAGGTTGCCAGATAACCGGGTTTCACCCTTGTCGACCGATCGCCAGCGCATCGATAAATGGCTTTGGCACGCCCGCGTCGTGCGCACCCGCACGGCGGCGGCCGAACTCGCCGCCGGCGGCAAGGTGCGACTGAACGGCGACCGGATCGACGCCGCCAGCCGGCCAGTGCGGTTCGGCGACGTGGTGACGATCGCGCTCGACCGGGTCAGGGTGCTCAAGGTGACGGGTTTTGCCGAGCGCCGCGGTAACGCTACCGCCGCTTCGACCCTATATGAGGAGGATCTGAGCCCACCGGCTGAACGGCCGGCCTCTCCCGCGGACGCCGCAACGATCGAGCGCGAACGCGGTAGCGGACGGCCGACCAAGCAGGAGCGGCGGGCGATCGAGCGCCTGCGGCGTGGAAATGACCCCTGAAGCACGCTCGGAATGCGGATGCAGGTGGCGGCCGGCACCTGATTGCTTGCACCCGGCCTACCCTTGCGCTAGGCGAAGCGCGCGACAAAACGAAAGACCAGACCTCAGATGACCTACGTCGTCACCGAGAACTGCATCAAGTGCAAGTACATGGATTGCGTGGAAGTGTGTCCGGTGGACTGCTTCTACGAAGGCGAGAACATGCTCGTCATCCATCCGGACGAGTGCATCGATTGCGGGGTCTGCGAGCCGGAATGCCCCGCGGAGGCGATCAAGCCCGATACCGAGCCGGGCCTCGAGCAGTGGCTCAAGCTCAACGCCGATTTTTCGAAGAACTGGCCGAACATCACGATCAAGCGCGATTCGCCCCCGGACGCCAAAGAATGGGACGGGGTGGCCAACAAATTTGCAGAGCATTTTTCGCCAAATTCTGGCGAAGGCGACTGACGCCGGTTAACGAGGGTCCGGAAAAAGACTGATTTTCCTCGATTCTGCAGCCTTTTAGCCACAGCCAGCTTTGATTCGGCCTGGAATTGTGATAGGGTACTCCCTACATGGTTCACAGGCGACGCGCGCTCCTCATGGGAGGAGCTTTAATTTTAATTAATCGTCGCTCCCGGTAACCCTGAGTAGAGGGCGTGACGTTCCACGCGAAAGCTGTGGCTGCAAAATCGCGTCAAAATAAAGGCAAGGGAGCCGGCGCGAGCCGGCGGGTTTCCAAATCGGCATCTAAGACGTCATCGACAGCCAAGGCCTCGTCGACAACCAAGATTTCGTCGACAGCGAAAACTTCGGCCAAGGCATCATCGACGGCCAAGGCTGCAGCCAGGGCTTCTACAGCCAAGGCCAGGACGTCATCGGCATCTAAGGCGTCGAAGGAAGTCCGGAGCGTGGCAGGCCGAAAGGCCGCTGTCCGCGCCGTGGGAAAGAGTGCGTCCATCGGCAAAGGCAGGACTGGGCAGACTATTGGAGGGCAGACTGCGGCCCGGGCCAAATCGACGGCCTCGGGCAAATCGAAGCACGCCGCCACTGCGGTCGTGAAACCCGGATCAGCAACCGCCGGCTCTAGCAAGTCGCGCGAAACGATCAGCAAGAAGAGTGGAGCCAAGCGCGGAATGATCGCGAATAGCAATGCCAGCAAGAACAAGGGCGTAGCCGCAGCAGCCACTGCCAAGAAGACCTCGGCCGTGGATCGCACGAGCAAGCAGGCCGCCGATCTGGCCCGCAAGCCGCTGCACGCTGAAAACGGCGCGACCGCGAAGACGCCGCAGGCCAAGGCCCCGGCACCGAAGCAGCAGGCCAAGCCCGCCGAGACCAAGCCCGCCGAAACCAAGTCCGCTCAGACCAAGCCTGCCCAGGCCAAACCCGCGCAGACTAAGCCCGCTCAGGCCCAACCCGCCCAGGCTCAAGCCAAGCCGAGCGCCGCGAAGCCGGCTGCCCCGGCCAAGCCGGTAAAGGCCGCGCCCGCGACCGAGGCGAAGAAGGCCGAGACCACCGCGCAGGCTGCGCCCAAGAAGGCTCCCGAGAAGCCGGCCGAGGCGAAGAAGACGAACCAGCGCCAGGGCTTCAAGACCCACGAATACATCGTCTATCCGGCTCACGGCGTCGGCCAGATCATGGCCATCGAGGAGCAGGAAGTCGCCGGCTACAAGCTGGAACTGTTCGTCATTTCGTTCGCCAAGGACAAGATGACGCTGCGCGTTCCGACCACGAAGGTAGCCGCCGTCGGCATGCGCAAGCTGGCCGAGCCGGCGCTGGTCAAGCGCGCGCTCGATACGCTCAAGGGCCGCGCCCGCATCAAGCGCACGATGTGGTCGCGCCGCGCGCAGGAATACGAGGCCAAGATCAACTCCGGCGACATCGTCGCGATCGCCGAGGTGGTCCGCGACCTGTACCGCTCGGAGAACCAGCCGGAGCAGTCCTACAGCGAGCGGCAGCTTTACGAGGCGGCGCTCGATCGGCTGGCGCGCGAGATCTCGGCGGTCGAACGCGTGACCGAGACCGAGGCCGTGAAGCAGATCGAGGGTGCGCTCGCCATGGGTCCGCGCCGTGGCGCCAAGGGCGCCGAGGCGGCGGAAGCTGCCGAGGCCGATGAAGAAGGCGAAGGTTACGTCGCCGACGAGGCCGCGTAAGCCTCTTCTGCGTAAACCTGCCGCAAGTGATCGAAGGCCCGGCTTTTGCCGGGCCTTCTTTTTTGGTGGCATGCCGCCAGGCTGCCCGATCGCCCGCGAAACCGCAGCCTTACTGAGCCGGCCTGTCGGCGAACGAGAACAGCAGCGCCAGTACCCACATGCCGATCGCCAGCTTCGAACTGGACAGCGCGAAGGTGAGATAGGTGTCACGCAACACGGTCGCGCTGGCCCATTGGGCATGGGCTGCCGGCGGACGGGCCTCTTTCGGCAGGGCGATCCACATATCGGTACGGCGGTAGTCCTTGGTGAGAGCCCCATGGGCCTTCAGGATCAGCACCAGCGCCATGATCGTCATCAACAGGCCGCCGGCTTGGAATGCCGCCGGCGGATTGAACGACAGGCCGACCATGATGCAGAAGATGGCAAGGCACGCGAAGCCGCAGGCCCGCAGGACGGTTTCGAAGGCGACACGGCGCATTTCTTCCATGACGTGCCTCCTGCCCTTCCCCGATCGCGGCGTCTGCCGATGAGGCAGCCGACTACACACGGGGGTGCGGATATCTGCACGAGATGCGGGCCGCCCTTGCCTGTAAGGCTTGCGGCGGCCTCCTGCTTTACGCGATGACGCGCGGTACCCTGCTCCGGTTCCGGGCGGACTGCAACTTTAGTTCAAGGCGATCACGCGCAGCGGCCGGCCAGCCTGCTGTGCCGCCACCGCGCCGCTGCTGCCTTTGGCTTGTCCCTGGCAGCGCGCGGCATCGAGCGGAAGGCGCTGCCTGCCGCGCCCGATTGCTCTAAACTCGGGGCGTTGCACTAACCGAGTCGCCCCTGCGATGCCCGTCCGCCAACTCTCCGAAGCCGTCGCCAACCGCATCGCCGCCGGCGAGGTGGTGGAACGGCCTGCGAGCGTGGTCAAGGAACTGGTCGAGAACGCGCTCGATGCCGGGGCCAGCCGGATCGAGGTCGTGACCGACGGCGGCGGCCGCCGGCTGATCCGGGTCAGCGACGACGGTGACGGCATGACGCGGGCCGACCTCGCATTGAGCGTCGAGCGCCACGCGACCTCGAAACTGCCGGAAGAGGACCTGCTGGCGATCCACACGCTCGGCTTCCGCGGCGAGGCCCTGCCCTCGATCGGCTCGGTATCGCGGCTCTCGATCGTGTCCCGGCACGCCAGCGAACCGCACGCCTGGGCGATCGACGTCGAGGCCGGCGCGAAGTCCGACCCACGGCCGGCGGCGCTCGGGCGCGGCACCCGCGTCGAAGTCCGCGACCTGTTCTATGCGACCCCGGCGCGGCTCAAATTCCTCAAGACCGACCGCTCGGAAGGCGACGCCGTGCGCGAAGTGGTGCGGCGGCTCGCCATGAGCCGGCCCGATGTCGGTTTCACGCTCGCCGGCGAAGAGCGGGCGCCGGTGACCTGGGCCGCGGCGATGCCGGGGCCGGTCGGCCGGCTGGCGCGGCTCGGCGACATTCTCGGCGCCGCGTTTCAGGCCAATGCCGTGCCGGTCGCCGCCGGACGCGACGGCGTTACCGTCGAGGGCTTTGCCGGGCTGCCGACGCTGTCGCGCGCCAACGCGCTCGCGCAATACCTGTTCGTCAATGGCCGCCCGGTGCGCGACAAGCTGCTGGTCGGCGCGGTGCGCGGCGCCTATGCCGACTATCTCCCGCGCGACCGCCATCCGACGCTGGCCTTGTTCATCGAACTCGACCCGCATGACGTTGACGTCAACGTGCACCCGGCCAAGACCGAGGTGCGGTTCCGCGATCCGGGGCTGGTGCGCGCTCTGGTCGTGCGCGGCTTGCAGGAGGCGCTGCTGCGCGGCGCCGGACGCGCGGCGACCACCGGAGGCACCGCCACCGTCGCCGCATTTCGGGGTGGCAGCACGGCCCCGGCGCGCGACTGGGACTGGCGTTCTTCCCCGGCACGGCCGCCGCTCGCCGATGGCGGCAACGGCCATGCCGTTCCCGCTCCCGGTTTCGCCGAAGCAGCGCAGGCAGCATTTGCAGTCGGTGCGCCATCCGCCGCTCCCGGCGAAGCGCCGCAGCCGGAAGCGAACGCGCATGAACATCCGCTCGGCGCGGCGCGCGCGCAGGTGCACGATACCTATGTCATTGCGCAGACGCGCGACGGGCTGGTGATCGTCGACCAGCATGCGGCGCATGAGCGTCTCGTCTATGAGCGGATGAAGGCCGCGCTCGCCGCCGGCATCGCGCGCCAGATGCTGCTGATCCCGGAAGTGGTCGAACTCGACGCCGCCGATGTCGAACGCCTCGCAGCACGCGCCGACGAACTCGCCGGCTACGGGCTGGTGCTGGAGCCGTTCGGTCCCGGCGCGGTCTGCGTGCGCGAGACGCCGGCGATGCTGGGCGAGATCGACACCGCCGCACTGGTGCGCGACCTCGCCGAGCATCTGGCCGAATGGGACGAGACGCTGCCGCTGGAGCGGCGGCTGATGCATGTCGCCGCCACCATGGCCTGCCACGGCTCGGTGCGCGCCGGCCGGCGGCTCAAGCCGGAGGAGATGAACGCGCTTTTGCGCGAGATGGAGACGACGCCCAACGCCGGCCAGTGCAATCACGGCCGCCCGACCTATGTCGAACTCAAGCTCGGC
>Ga0182745_1003595_pt1 | contig 13312 bp, 9 predicted proteins | sample eDN3rd30CKraftBY_FD_128523 | JGI IMG/M metagenome (GOLD analysis project Ga0182745, IMG submission 128523) | Enriched backyard soil microbial communities from Emeryville, California, USA - eDNA 3rd pass 30_C Kraft BY (version 2) (version 2) | ecosystem: Environmental > Terrestrial > Soil >...
CGCGTGGAAGGCGGGCGTCACCCTCACCTGGCAACTCTTCCAGGGCGGCGCCACCAACGCATCGGTGCGGCAGGCGGAGTCCGCGCTGCACGGCCTGATGGCGGATCGCGACGCGCTCGCGCAGCAGGTGCGCTTCGAGGTCGAGCAGTCCCTCGCGTCGATCCAGTCGGCCCTCGCCGCGAAGGACGCCGCCGACGAGACGCTGGCCAGCGCCCGCGAGCAGCTGAGGCTCGCCGAGGGACGGTACGAGACCGGCCTCGGCAGCCTCCTCGAGCTCTCCGACGCCGAGCTGGCGCTGCAGCAGGCGGAGGCCCAGCGGGTCCAGGCCGAGTACGACCTGTCGGCCGCGCGGGCGCTGCTCCTGCGGCGCCTCGGCCGCGGCTGACGACGGTAGGTCAGGTCTCCTGCGACGCCGCCGGCTCCGAGACGCTCTCCAGCACGTCGCCGGCGAACTCGTCGTCCTCGCCTTCCACCGCCAGGTCGCCCAGGGACACGATGCCGCAGAGCCTCTTGTTCCTGTCGAGGACCAGCAGCCGGCGGATCTGGTTGTCCTTCATCAGCTTCGCGGCGCTCTCGATGTCCTCGTCCGCGTAGCACCAGTGGAGCTCCTTGCTCATCACGTCGGAGACCTTGCAGTTCGCCGGGTCCTGCCCCTCCGCCACCGCGCGGATGGTGATGTCGCGGTCGGTGACGAAGCCGCACAGCTTGTCGCCGTCGCACACCGGCAGGCCGCCGACGTCCAGGTTCTTCATCTGCCGGGCCGCCTCCTGCAGGTTGGCGTCCGGCTCGATCACCTGGGCGTTGCGCGTCATGATCTCTTCGAGCGTCACGTCTCTTCTCCTCTCGCCAAGCGGCGCCTTCGCCGCGGGTTTTTCACGTTTCGCCCGAAACAAGGTGCGGACCGCGGCGCGGAACGGCGAGGAGGGCACGGCCGTCCCGCCCGTGTTCGATCGCACGAAAAAAAACCGCCCCCTCGCTCGGCGAGAGGGCGGACGGTCGACGAAGGAACGAGCCGGTCAGTTCGGGATGCAGCTCTGGCCGGCGATCCCGCTCTGGCAGGTCCAGCCGTCGGGGCAGGTGTCGGGGCCACCGCAGGAGCAGTCGTCCAGGCAGGGATCGTGCGGCACCACGTCCTCCACGCAGGAGCCCGCGCCGATCTCGCCGTCGCAGCTGAAGCCGTCGGGGCATCCCCCGTCGAACTCGCAGCTGCAGTCGTCCAGGCACGCGTCGCGCGGCGGCTCCATCGCCTCGCAGGTCTGGCGGCCACCGATCACGCGGACGCACTCGTAGCCGTCGAGGCAGCCACCGACGACGGGGCACGTGCAGTCCTCCAGGCAGGCGTCGCCCGTGGGGAGGTCGGTGACGAGGCACGCGCAGACGCTCGGCGCGGAGCAGTCGCACGCGCTCCCCCAGGCGCACTGTTCGTCGATGAGGCATGCACATCCGGGCCCGCCGTCGCAGCCCAGGTCGAGCTGCCACACGGTGCGGTCCAGCGGACCCTGGGGACCGCGCTCCGGCAGCGCCGTGTCGTTGAGCGCGACGCGGACCAGGCCCTGGTCGGTGCCGGCGTGCAGGAGTCGATCGGTGGCGAAACGCAGGGACCACACCCGTCCCACGGTGGCGTCGCCAACGCGCTGGCCCGCGCCGTCGGCGTCGAAGAGCCACAGGCCCTCGGTGGTGCCCACCGCGACCCAGCCGTCGGCGTTGGCGGCGATCGAGGTCGCACGCGCCGGGGCCCAGGCGGCGTCCGCGAAGCGGATCGCGTGGCCGGTCTCGATGCGGAAGACGCCCGCGTCGGCGTCGACGGCGAAGATCGCCTCGCCGCCCTTCGCGAGGCCCATCACGTCGCCCCACACCATGCCGCGCGGCGTCCCGAACGCCGTGACCTCGTCGCCGTTCACCCGGGCGATGCCGCCGCCACGGCGCGTCGCCGTCGGCTCGGGGAGCAGGTGGTCGTAGTTCGTGTCCCACCGCTCCACGCCGAGGGCGACGAGGGCCTGGCGATCCCCGTCGAGCGGGAGCACGTCCCACACCGTGTTCGAAGGCAGCCCGCCCACGTCGTGGTCGGAGGAGTCGGACGGGACGCGGACGTAGCGGCGCAGGAGCGTCGTGCGGCCGGCGTCGTCGAGCTCCAGGTACCCCAGGCCGTGGGGGCTGCGGTCGTTCACCTTCTCCCAGTCGATCTCGGGATCCGGCATCTCCGACCACTCGGAGATCGAGCCGAGCCAGAGGCCGCTCGTTCCCCACGAGGCGCGGGTCTGCCGCAGGTTGATGCCGGGCTCGAACTGCGTGGGGATCGCATGCGTCTGGTCGCCCTTGCGCAGGAAGGTCGCGTCGCGGGAGGTGGCGATCGCCAGCTCCCGGCGGGCGGGATCGCCGAAGGCGATGTCGCTCGCGCCAACGTCGGTGGGGAAGAAGCTCTCGTCGGCATTTACGCGGGGCGTATACACCTCGCACGAGCCGTCGGACTTCAGGCGGCAGATCGACTGCTGCACGTTCACGCCGTCGCAGGCCATGCCGGGGATCTCGTCCCGCAGCGCCAGCCACGTGTGGCCGTGCACCGGATCGGTGGTCACGGCGCGCACGCCCGACACGATGGGGCGCGCCAGCCGCGCGTCGTTGCCCACGCCCTCGATCCGGAAGAGGCCGGTCACCTTGGGCTTGCGCTCGTTGCAGAGCTGCCGGCCCGCGATCCACACGCGGCCACGCGCGTCGGAGACGAGGACCTCCACCTGCCACGGCAGCAGCGCCGCGTCGCCCCACCGACGATCGAGGAGCGGCTCGCTGCGGATGGTCTCCGGCGCGCCGAACTCGATCGGGAAGGAGAGGACGCCGCCCGAGGCGCCCGGCGTGGTGGAGGAGATGGAGCCGCCCACCAGGAGGCGCCCGTGCACCTCGTCGACGGCGATGCGGGCGGGGACGAAGGGCTTGCCCGGCGCGGCGCCGACCGCGAGGGCGTCCGCGCCGATCACCGCGTCCGTACGAAGCGAGTCGTCGACGAGGAGGGTGGTGTGGACGCGGGGCGTGAGCGCGTGGACGAGGCCGCGGCCATCGGCGCCCTGCAGGCCGATCCAGAACGCGCCGTCGGCGCCGGCGATCGCGGTGGGGCGGGCGCCATCGGGCAGCGTCACGTCCTCGACGGAGGCGCTGCCGGGACGAGCGAGGACGAGGCGGCTGGCGGCGGGAGCGCCGGGCGTGGCGACGGAGACCGCCACGGCGGGGCCTCCGAGGTCGCCGGCAGAGAGGTCCATCGCCCACGCCGGCCCCAGGTCGAGCCAGCGGGCCACGTCGAGGGTCGCCGGATCGAGGACCGCGACGCCCTGATCGGTGGCGGCGAAGATCTCGCCGCCGGCCGCGGCGACGCGGCTCACGCTCGCGTCTTCACCGGCGCCCGGCGCGCGCAGCGTCGCCGAGCGGAAGGAGAGGCCGTCGCCGGCGAAGGTCCCCACCACCACGTGGGACCACGCGGCGGCGACGAAAGCCTCGTCGGGCGCGAGCCACGAGAGGTCGAAGATCGGCGCGGTGCCCGGGACGGGCTGGTGATCGAACTCGTTCTGGTAGTTCCGCAGCGGAAGGCCGTCGGCGGACGTGAAGGTGCGGACCGACCCCGTGTTCGTGTCGAGCACCGACAGTCCGCCGTGCACCTCGGTGCCGTCGACGGGCGGAGCGAAGAGTCCCTCCACCTCGGTGCGGACGCCGACGAGCCCGACGATCGCGATCGGCCTGGCGGCGCCGAGGAGCACCGCCTGGGGCCGGGCGGGGGTGTAGGCACCGACCTGCTCCAGCGCGGATACGGCGGGCTTCTCCGCCGGATGCGGATTCGGGCCGGGCGTCGGACCCGATTTGGAGGTGCCGCACCCCGCCAGCAGCACGGCCAGCGAGAGCGAGAGGTGGCGATCGAGGCGCATCGATTCTCCGGAAGATGCGGGCGCGTCTGGGCCCGCGAGGGCACGCGGAGCCGGCGCCGGGTGCGCCGGTCACGCTTCACGACGGAGCGTGCCGCAATTCCGAAAAATGTAAAACGCCGAACAGTCGACCTTTCGCCAGATCCTTTTGGCGATCAGAAGAGGCCGAGGGTCTTGCCGTCCGCGTCGAGGTGGATGCGGTTCGCGGCTGGCTCCTTGGGCAGGCCGGGCAGGGTGTTGATGCTGCCCATGTACGCCACGACGAAGCCGGCGCCGCGGCGCTGGGCCAGATCGGTGACCGTCACCCGGAAGCCGGTGGGCCTGCCCCGCAGCTTCGGATCGTCCGAGAGGCTCGCCGCCGCCTTCGCCACGATCACGGGCGTGTTGCCCATGCCCTCGGCGGTGGCCCGCTGGATGGCCGCCTTCGCCTCCTTGGTGTAGTCGACGCCGTCGGCGCCGTAGACCTTGGTGGCGATGCGCTCGATCTTCTCCTCGATGGTCGCGTCGACGGGGTACAGCGGCTCGAAGTTCGGCTTCGCCTCGGTGGCCCGCAGCACGGCCTCGGCCAACTCCACGCCGCCCTCGCCGCCCTTGGCCCAGATGTCGGCGACGGCGAACTCGAGCTTCTCGGCCTTGGCGAACTCGCGGATCAGCTCGAGCTCCGCCGGCGCGTCGTCCGAGAAGCGGTTGAGGGCGATCACCGGGTCGTAGCCGAAGAGCCGCGCGTTCTCGACGTGCTTGGCCAGGTTCGCCAGGCCCGCCTTCACGGCGTCGGGGTTCGGCTCCTTGTGCGACGCGGCGCCGCCGTGGTGCCGCAGCGCGCGCACGGTGGCGAGGACCACCACCGCCGCGGGGCGGAAGCCCGACTGCCGGCACACGAGGTCGAAGTACTTCTCCATGCCGAGGTCGGTGGCGAAGCCCGCCTCCGTCACCACGTAGTCGGCGAGGCCCAGGGCGAGGCGCGTGGCGCGGATCGAGTTGGTGCCATGGGCGATGTTGCCGAAGGGGCCCATGTGAAGGAAGGCGGCCTGGCCCTCGAGGGTCTGCACGAGGTTCGGGTGCAGCGCGTGGGCGAGGAGCACCGCCATGGCGCCGTCGGCCTTCAGGTCGGCGGCGGTCACCGGCGCGCCGTCCCGCGTGTAGGCCACGAGGATGCGGCCGAGGCGCGCCTGCAGATCGGCGAGGTCCTCGGCGAGGGCCATGATCGCCATGGTCTCGGTGGCCACCGTGAGCTCGAAGCCGCCCTCGCGCGGGACGCCGTCGACGGCGCCGCCGAGGCCGAGCACCACGTTGCGCAGCGCGCGGTCGTTCATGTCCAGCGCGCGCTTGTGCACGACGCGGCGCGGATCGATCCCCAGCGCGTTGCCCTGGTGCAGGTGGTTGTCGAGCATGGCGGCGAGGAGGTTGTTGGCCGCGGTGATCGCGTGGAAGTCGCCGGTGAAGTGGAGGTTGATCTCCTCCATCGGCAGCACCTGGGAGTGGCCGCCGCCGGCGGCGCCGCCCTTGATCCCGAAGACGGGGCCGAGGGAGGGCTCGCGCAGGGCCACGGCCGCGCGCTTGCCGAGGCGGCCGAGCGCCTGGGTCAGGCCGACCGAAAGCGTGGTCTTCCCCTCGCCGGCGGGCGTGGGGGTGATGGCGCTCACGAGGACGAGCTTGCCCCGCTGCGCCGGAGGCGGCCGCAGCACCTTCGCCATGTGCGGGCCGTACGGGTACAGCTCGTCCTTTTCGAGGCCGAGCTCCGCCGCCACGTCGGCGATCGGGCGCAGGCGCGCGTTCTGTGCGATCTCGAGGTCGGTCATCCAAAGGCTCCTGGCGACGCGTGGGCCGCGTGGGGGACCCACGACTAACAAGCGGCGGGCGCCGATTCAATCGCCGGACGCGCGCATCTGCGCCTGCCCGCGGAGCCTCCGCAACATCCGCGGCGCCTCCGCCGCGAAGCGGGCCTCCCCGTCGGCGAGGGGGCGGTCGAAGGGATCGGTGACGCGTACGCCCTTCGGGCTGGTCTGTCCCTCCATGAACGAGACCTTCAGGTCCTTGCCCACGAGGGCGAACTTGCGCGTCCAGCCCACCATGGAGAGGACGTAGCGATCCGCCGGGGCGTGCTGCATGGGCATGCCGTCCGAGAACAGCGCCGCGTCGTGGTCGTCGCCCAGGAGGGAGAACAGCGTCGGCAGCAGATCCACGTGGCCCGTCGGCGCGTCGATCCGGCCCGGGGGCAGCGCCTCGTCCTTCACGATCATCGGCACGTGGATCTGTGCCGCCGACACGTCGGACGAGTGCCCGATCCGCCCCGACTCGTTGAACTCCTCGCCGTGATCGCCCGTGACGAAGAGGAGCGGCGCGCCGCCGCGGCGCGTGCGGTAGGCGGCGAGGAACTCAGCGATCTTCGTGTCCACCTCCCGCGCGGCGTTCCTGGCGCGGTTCTGGAGCTGCTCGCTGGGGACGCGCGACGCGGTCAGCGTGCCGGCGCCGTCCCACGCCGGCTCGAACACGGCGGAGCGGGGCGGGTACGTGTAGTTGAAGTGCGTGCCGGCGAAGAAGAGGAAGAGGAAGAGCGGCTGGTCCTTCGGCGCCGTCTCCAGGATCTCGCCGGCGCGGGCGATCATCGCCTCGTCCCTGCCGTTGCCGTCTCCCGGGAAGTCGGTCTCGAGTCCGTCGGTGACGTCGTGGAAGACGGTCTCCTTCAGATCCATCCAGTCGACCGAGGACGCGGCGAGGAGGTGCACGCCGTAGCCGTTGTTCTTCATCGCCGGGAAGAGCAGCGGCGTGCGTCCGGCGCCGATCACCGCGTCGCGCCGCTGGGCGTCCAGGCCGAAGAGGATCGAATAGAGCGAGAACTGCGTCGCCGCGGCGGCGCTGTAGTGCCGCTCGAAGACCGTCGCTTCGCGGCTCAGCGCCGACAGGTTCGGCATCACCTCGTCGGTGAGGAAGGTCGACGGGAGGCTCTCGATCAACAGGAAGACGACGTCCGGCTTGCGCTCGAATCGGACCTCCGCGGGGTCGAGCCTGCCGAGCGGCGTCGCCACCTGCGGCAGCCCACCCAGCGCGAGCTCCCGCACCGGCTGGCGGCCGGTGAGCGCGGCGAGCTGCTTGTTCATCCGCACCAGCGGCTGCAGCGGCATGAGCGTCGAGGCGTTCTCCGCCGGCGGCCCTCCCGTGAAGATGAGCCCGGCGCTCCCCACCCGCTCGAGGGTCCAGAGCAGGAGGATCCCGAAGGCCCAGCTCCACGCCTTCCGGCTCGAGGCAAATCGCCGCAGGATCCACGCGCCGAGCCACGCGTCGATCGCCACCGCCGCCGCGATGGCGCCGACGAGGAGGGCGACCTCGCCCTTGGGGAGGCCCGTCTCGGCGAGGCCGCCGCCGGGCTGCATCGCCACGGTGAGGACCAGGCCGTTCACGTGGAAGCCCAGGGCGTCGAAGACCAGCGAGTCGACGTAGAAGAACGCGGTGACGATCGCGACCAGGATCGGCGCCGCCAGGGCGTAAGCCCTTCGCAGGGCGAGCAGCGGCAGGGTGGCGACGAACGCGAGGAGGCCGAGGAAGAGGCCCTCGATCGCGAACCCCGCCCACAGCGGCGCGCGCAGCGCCGGGAGCATGTCCGCCGCGGCGTCGCCGAGGGCGCGGCGGAAGAACCAGACCACGAGGAGGCCGTGGGCGAGGGCCCAGATCAGCGCGGGGCGGAGGTGATGGCGGGCGGGCATGCGCCGACGCCTCTATCAGGGCCCCCGGCGCCGTTCAAATGTCAGAGAGACGCCCAAAGGAGGCGGGCCCGCAGGCCCAGCCACGTGGAGTAGCCCACCACGGAGTGGCGGATCGTGCCGTCGGCGCCGAGGACGTAGAAGGTCGGGTACGCCGAGACGGACCACGCCTCGCGCACGGCGCCGTCGCCGAGGAGCACGGTGCCGGGGATCCCCTCCTCCCGCGCGACGCGGGCCACGTCCTCCGCGCTCTTGAACGACAGCGCCACGGAGAGGACCTCGACGTCGTCGCCCGCGGACTCCGCGATGGAGGCGACGTTCGGCGCCACGGCCTTGCAGACGCCGCACCACGGCGCCCAGAAGTAGAGGAGGACCTTGCGCCCCTTCAGATCCGCGAGGCGGTGGCTCACGCCGTCGAGATCGCGCAGGACGAAGTCGGGAGCGGGGGTGCCGGAGGAGACGAGATCGCGGGTCTGCCACGCGCCCACCGCCGCCAGGATCAGCAGGAAGAGCGCGGCGTCGATGGCGAACCTGCGCAGGGTTCGCCTTCGTGGCGGGCTGTCGATCTCGGTGTCGCTCAAGGCGCCTGCCCTTTGAAAGACGAGCCTGCGGACCCACCAAGGCGGATCCGCAGGCGATCGGAGAAACGGCCCGGCGTCGCCGGGCGTCTCGCCGGGAGGTTACTTCGTCGCGGACTTCTCCGCCTGCTTCACCAGCTCGGCGTCGATCACGATGTCGACGGTCTCGCCGACCAGCACGCCGCCGGCCTCGAGGGCCTGGTTCCAGTTCAGGCCGAAGTCCTTGCGGTTGATCGTGGTGGTGCCCACCGCGCCGACGCGCATGTTGCCCCACGGATCCTTCACCTCGGCGTCGAGGCCTTCGACGGCGAGGACGACGGACTTCGTGACGCCGCGGATGGTCAGGTCGCCGGTGACGGCGAGCTTGCCCTTGCCTGCCGACTTGGCGCTCTTCGACTTGAAGGTGATGGAGGGGAACTTCTCCACGTCGAAGAAGTCCGGGCTCTTCAGGTGGCCGTCGCGCTTCGGCTCGCGGGTGTTGATCGTGGTGGCGTCGATGGTGGCGTCGATGACGATGGCCTCGGGCTTGGCCGGATCGTACTGCATGGTGCCGGACAGCTTGGTGAACTCGCCGCGCACGGTGCTCACCATCATGTGCTTGACCTTGAAGTGGGCGTTCGAGTGGGACGGGTCGATCTGGTACGGCGCCGCGAGGGACATGGCGGGGACTCCGAGGGCCAGGGTGACGAGTGCCTTGCCGAGGAAGCTGCGCATCGTGTGACGCTCCTGATGTGGTGCGCGGGGGGCCCGCGCGGGTGGGTGTGTCGAAGACGGCGGCTAGGATGCCGGGTCGACCGGATCCGTTTCACGGGGGCTCGCTTTTCGGCCGGGCCTTTCGGCGAACGAACCTTCGGCCCGCGGAAAGGTTCCCCGAAATCGACCGCCTCGAACCGTTGGACCGGAACCCACACGCCCGTTAGGTTGAGGCCTCCCCGAAGAACCCTCTGGGCCCGGTCGACGAAATGCGAAGACTCCTCCCCTTCCTCGTGCTGGTGGCGGCGGCGCCCGCGCTGGCGAGCGGCCACGTGGATCCGACGCCAGGGGTCGCCATCGCGGTGGCAGCCATCCTGGTCGGCGCCGTCCTGGGCGGCCACGTGGCGAGCCGCTTGGGTCAGCCCGCGGTGCTGGGCGAGATCCTGGCGGGGGTGATCATCGGCAACCTCGGCCTCGTGGGCCTCCACGTCTTCGACGGGGTGGCGAGCGATCCGCTCATCGACCTCCTCGCCAACATCGGCGTCCTCCTCCTGCTCTTCGAGGTGGGGCTCGAGTCCACGGTGGGCGAGATGGCGAAGGTCGGCGTCCCGTCCTTCGTGGTGGCCTGCCTCGGCGTGATCGCGCCCATGCTGATGGGCTGGGGAGTGGGCGCCTGGCTGCTCCCCGACGAGACGCTCTACGCCCACCTCTTCCTGGGCGCGACGCTGGCGGCCACGAGCGTTGGGATCACCGCCCGCGTCCTCCAGGACCTCGGCCGCTCACAGACGGGCGAGGCCCGCGTGATCCTCGGCGCGGCCGTCATCGACGACGTCCTCGGCCTCATCCTCCTCGCCGCCGTCACCGGCCTCATCGCCGCCGCGGAGGGAGGCGGGGCGGTCTCCGTCATGGACATCGGCTGGATCCTCGCCAAGGCGGTGGGCTTCCTCGCTGGCGCGCTCTTGGCGGGCAGGTGGCTGGCGCCGCACCTCTTCGATTTCGCGTCGAAGCTGCAGCGTCAGGGGGTGCTGCTGCTGGCGGGCCTCGTGGTCTGCCTCTTCCTCGCGTGGGCGGCGAGCGCCCTCGGCCTCGCGCCGATCGTGGGCGCGTTCGCCGGCGGCCTCATCCTCGAGGACCTGCACTTCAAGCCCTTCACCGATCGCGGCGAGCGCACGCTGGCGGAGCTGGTGCAGCCGATCGCGGCCTTCCTGGTGCCGATCTTCTTCGTGGTGATGGGAATGCGCACCGACCTGCGCTCCTTCGCCATGCCGGGCGTCGCGGCGCTGGCGGTGGCCCTCACCGCGGTGGGGATCGTCGGGAAGATCTTCGCGGGCGTCGGCGTGCTCGGCAGGGGCCTCGACTCCCTCTCGGTGGGGATCGGGATGATCCCCCGGGGCGAGGTGGGCCTGATCTTCGCCAACATCGGCCTCGGCCTCACCATCGCGGGCCACCGCGTGGTGAGCCCGGCGATCTTCTCGGCGATCGTGGTGGTGGTGATGGCCACCACCCTGGTGACGCCGCCGGCGCTCAAGTGGAGCATGGAGCGCAAGCGCACCGTCCGCGCCCCCGAACGGGCCTGACGCGCACGCGGGGGCCCTCCTACCAGACCTCGCAGCGGTCCGTGGGCGCCATCGGCGCGCCGGCCTGGCACTGGAAGGCCTGCTGGAACGAGGGCTGGTTGGAGACCGCGCCGTTCACCCGGAACTCGGGCGGCGAGTGCGGATCGACGGTGACCAGCAGCCGCGCGTACTCGGGGCGGCGGTTCGCGCACCACGCCTGGGCGTAGGACAGGAAGAAGCGCTGGGCGGCGGAGAAGCCGTGGTCGTCCTTCACGTCCAGCCCTTCGCGGCCGTTCGAGAACGCGAGCCACGACATCTTCAGCCCACCGATGTCGGCGATGTTCTCACCGAGCGTGAGGCTGCCGTTCAGGTGGAGATCCTGGACGGTGTAGGCGGAGTACTGCTGCACGACGCACTGGGCCTTCTGCTTGTAGGCGGCGGCGACGCCGGGCGTCCACCATTCCCGCAGATCGCCCTTGGCGTCGAACTGCCGGCCCTGGTCGTCGAAGCCGTGGGTGAGCTCGTGGCCCATCACCATGCCGATGGCGCCGGCGTTGGCGGCGGGCATGGCGGTCGTCGAGAAGAAGGGCGACTGGAGGATCCCCGCGGGGAAGACCATCTCGTTGAGGAGCGGGTTGTAGTAGGCGTTCACAGTGGGTGGCGACATGAACCACTCCGAGCGATCCACGGGCTTGCCGATCTTGTCGAGCTGCCGCTTGGACTCGAACCGCGCCGCCTCCAGGCGGTTGGCGAGGTAGGAGGTGTCGCTCACCTTCATCGCGTCGTAGCTGCGCCACTTCTCGGGGTAGCCGATCTTGTTGTAGACGGCGTGCAGCTTCGTCAGCGCCTCGTCCCGCGTGGGCGCGTCCATCCATGCGAGGCCCTGCAGGTTGCGCTCGAAGGCGGCCTCGATCTGCTTCACGAGATCCTGCGCGGTGGTCTTGCCCTTCTCGCCGAAGGCCTCGACCACGAAGGGACGCGCCAGCGCCTCGCCCATGGCCGAGTCCACGGCGGCCACGCACCGCTTCCACCGGGGGAGGATCCTCTCCTCGCCCGTGAGCTGCGACGAGCGGAAGGCGAAGTCCTCCTGCACGAACTCCTCCGGCAGCGCGGGCGCCGCGGCGTCCACCAGGTGCCAGCGCAGGTACGCCTTGAGCTGGGACGGATCGCGCTGCGCCACCACCTGGTTCATGCCGGTGAAGAACCCGGGGACGGCGACGTTGATCTTCTCGAGGCGCGGCTCGCCCAGCTCGTCGAAGTACGAGTTCCAGGCGAAGTTCGGCGCCGCCTCCACGAGGCCCGAGCGCTCGATGCGGTGGTAGACGTTGTACGGATCGCGCCGCTCCACCCGCGGCATCGACGCCTGGGCGAGGGCGGTCTCGATCTCCATCACGGAGTTCGCCGCGCCATCCGCCTGCTCGGGCGGCTCGCCGGCGAGGGTGAGCATCTTCGCCACGTGGGTGCGGTACGCCGCGCGGATCGCCTGCGATCGCTCGCTCGGATCCAGGTAGTAGTCGCGATCCGGGAGGCCGAGGCCGCCCTGGTCGGCGCTGCCGATCACCTGTGTGGCGTCCTTGTAGTCCTGCTCGGCGCCGAACTCGAAGAAGGCGTTCACACCCTGCATGTGCAGGCGCGCGACCTCCTTGGCGAGCTGCTCCCGATCGCCTGCCGCGTCGATCCGCGCCATCTCCTCCCGCAGCGTGGCGAGGGACGCTGCCGGCGAGCTCGTCTCGTCCATGCAGGTGGACCAGAAGGCGCCGAGCTTGTCGCCGTACGGCGTCTCCAGCTTGCCGGCGGCGACGTCGTCCAGGATCTTGCGCAGCATCAGCTCGTTGTGCGCCTGGATCTCGGAGAAGCTCCGGTACCACGCCGGGCGATCGGGCGGGATCGGGGTCTGCTGCATCCAGCCGCCGCACGCGTACGCGTAGAAGTCGGTGCAGGGGTCCACCTTCGGATCGAGGGCGGTGGTGTCGACCTCCATGGTTGGGAGCGGCGGGGCGGAGCGCTGCTCCTCCGCCACCACCTGCGACGGCTTGGGCGACGTGCTCTTGCAGGCGGCGAGGGAAGCGAGGGTCGCGGAGAGGACGAGGAGTTTCGTTCGCATCCCCTCGATCTACCAAGGGATCACGCGGGCGGACGGATTTTCGACCCGAAACTGTCCGTTACATGCCGCGTCCGGCGGGACCGCTCCCGCCTACTTGCCGTCCGCAGACCTCTCGTCCGCAGACATGGGCGGCGGCGCGTCGGCGCCCGAGGCATGCCGCTGCAGGTAGGCCACGATCTCGTCCCGCTCCCGCGACGACGGCATCGGGAGCGGCGCCATCACCCGCGACATGATCCGCGCGGTCATGTCGTCAACGACGCGGGGCCAATCGGCCGGCGTGTGCAGGGCGGGGTGCGGAACGCCGTGGCAGCTGCGGCAGTAGCGGGCGACGAGGGCGGCGCCTTCGCTGGAGGCGTCGGGGAGATCGGCGGGGGCGACGCCCGCGGGGAGGAACGACGTCCCGTCGTTCTTCTGCATGCCCATCATCGCCACCAGCGCCGACACGCCGACGAGGAGCGAGGCGCCGAGCGCCAGCACGATCACGCGACCCTTCACGCGGTCCTCGATACTCCCCCGTGCGGCAGGCCGCCACCCGAAATCCGGTTCGCGGTGGCGCGACGGTGCTTCGTCGTTACAATGCGGCCCGATGAGAAAGCACCTGCGAACGCTCCCCTTCGCCCTCGCCGCCCTCGTCCTCGCGGCGGGCTGCGGCATTCAGTCCATCCCCCGCGCCGAGAACGACGTCGCCGCGGCGTGGGGTGAGGTCCAGAACCAGTACCAGCGGCGCGCGGACCTGGTGCCGAACCTGGTGAACGTGGTGAAGGGCTACGCCACCCAC
>Ga0182745_1003597_pt1 | contig 13306 bp, 10 predicted proteins | sample eDN3rd30CKraftBY_FD_128523 | JGI IMG/M metagenome (GOLD analysis project Ga0182745, IMG submission 128523) | Enriched backyard soil microbial communities from Emeryville, California, USA - eDNA 3rd pass 30_C Kraft BY (version 2) (version 2) | ecosystem: Environmental > Terrestrial > Soil >...
CCGGTAATACACATTGCAATAATGATTGTTGAAATACTTGGACGTAAAATTAATGACATCAAAATTAACACGATTGTTGTTGGAATATTTTCAATTACGTTATACGCATGGGAAATAGGTGTTTCAAGTTTTCTTGAATAACCCCAAAGCGCACCGATTGTAATTCCTACAATAACCTCTACTAAAGCAACTACAACACCAATCAATAAAGATGTTCTCGTACCAGCCCAAATACGTGCCCACAAATCTTGTCCTATTGAATTAGTACCAAACCAATATTCACCATTTGGTTCGATATTTCGTGCTTGATACCCTGTTTGATCATCCAAATAAATTTCTGTTGGTGACTTTTGATTAGGTAAAATTGGTTGTATCAAAACAAAGAAAACAATACCAATAACTAACAAAAGCAAAAATACTGCGACCTTATTTTTTATAAAAGACTTCCAAGTTGAACGCCAATACGAATAGTTGGAGTAGCCTGATTGTTCAGCTTTATTTTCATCTGATACAGCAAACTCGAATAATTGTTCACTTGATTTGTCAGTAATATTACGTATTTCTTCAGAATATAAGCCCATTAGCGAACACTCTCCCCTCTACCTAACTTTATACGAGGATCGACAAGAGCCATCGCTATATCACCTAAAAATAAACCGATAATCCCTAATGAAGAGAAAATCAATACAAGACCTTGTACGACGGCGTTATCTTGACGTTGTATTGCATCAACAAGTAATCCACCCATTCCCGGAATGGAGTATAAAGATTCGATATAGATTGAACCAGTAATCGTAAATAATATCGTTGCTGGTAAATATTGAGCAAGTGGAATAAATGCATTTCTCATAACATGGCTAAACATTAAAGTACGCTCTTTTACTCCCTTTGCACGCGCTAGTTTAATATAGTCTTTGTTTAACTCATCGACCATATAACGACGCATCCACATTGCATATGAAGCAATCGGACCTAGTGAAAGTGAAATGAGTGGTAATAACCAAGTAATCGGTTTGTCTTCATCAAATAACATTGGTAATTTAAAGATATCTGTAATGTATACTTGGATTAATAAGTAATACACCATCGAAGGAACGGCAACTACAAAAACGATATAACCTGTCCCTAAGCGATCAAGCCATCTACCTTTCATTTGTGCCATTAAAATTCCCAATGGTACACCGACTAAAATTGAAAATGCAACAGCAGCTAAACCAAATGCTAACGAATACAAGATTTTATCAGCAATGATATCTAAAACTGGTACATCTGTTCGATATGTAATAGATTTTCCGAAATCTCCATGTATTAAATCAGCGTAAAAGTTTCCTAACTGAACGAGTATTGGATCACGTAACCCTAAGTTTGTTAAATAGACCTCTTGTTGCTCTGGTGACATTTTATCAGCAGCAGCCCCTAAATACCCTTCTTCAGGCAATAAGCGCAATAGTAAAAATACTATTGAAATAATGACGAATAGCGTAACTACTGACTGTAATAGTCGCTTTCCGATATACCCTAACATAATGGAACCCCCTTGCTTACCTTAATAAGAGAAGGAAGGAGATGGTATAAGGCCATCTCCTTCTTCTATAAGTTTCACACTTTTGAATCTAACAAATGATTTAGTGATTCATAGTGTTCAACGATTTATTGACCTGCTTCTGCTAAAGCTTCAGCACGTTCTTTTTCCCATTGTGCTTTTGCTTCTTTGAATTGATCATTACTCATTGGTTTTTCTAATAACGAATTACCTTTAAATTTCTCCATTGTTACACCAAATGGTGAATACTGTGATTCAAATGGATTTAATTTAGATGCAACGTATCCACTACCACCAACTGCGTAAGGAACAACGAATGCTTCTTCAATTAGGAATGACTCTGCTTCAGCAAATAGTTGATAGCGTTCTGCTGGTTCAATTGCTGCTTTAGCTTTTTCAACCATGCTATCGTACTTACCATTGTATCCTTCAGCTAATTCTGGTTTGTTGTAAGTTCCACCAGTAGTGAATGGATCTGTGTAAGTTGATGGGTCAGAATAGTCTGGACCCCAGTTTACTTCCATAAATGCATATTTACCCGGACGACGAACTTCTCCTAGGAATCCTGTAGAAGGACCTGCATATACAATTATGTCAATAAAGTCTTTACCTAATAAGTTCTCCATTTGTTGCTCAATTACTTGAGAACGGTTAGCCCAATCAGGACTTCCAGAGTTATAAGGCATTAACACTTTAACAGGGAATGTAGCTTTACCTGCAAGTTCTTTCATAGCTTTTTCTTTGTACTCAAGTGCTAACTCTTTATTAAATGAATCATTATTACTAAAATCAGCTAATCCATCTAATTGTGTATAATCTACACCATCAACATCAACGAAGTTTTTAGGTGTAATAGTATTACTTAAAAGTGTTTCTGGGTTATAAGGTTCTAATGTCATCATTGCTGATACACGGTCAAGTCCGTGGAATAATGACTTACGGAAGTTTTTGTTGTTCACAACAACCTTCCAGTTTTCCGGTTCATATTCTGCATCAAATTGCGGATCGAAGTTTAATGCATAGAAATATGTGTAGAAACTATTTGAACTTTGACGAACTAAATCTTTTTTCTCTGAATCATTGAACCAATCATCTAAAATTGCAGTAGGAATAGACGCAGCATCAACTTCACCACGTAAGAATAATTCTGGAGCTACAGTTGCAGCTTCTTTGTTATACTTGTATTCGATTTTGTCGATTAAGACATTGTCTTTATCCCAATAAGTAGCATTCTTTACAAGAACACGTTTATTTTGTGGTTCAAATTCATCTAAAATATAAGAACCGTTATATAAGAAGTTCTCTTTTGTTGTACCAAAGCTTTCCCCTTTTTCAGCTAAAAACTCACCATTTACTGGGAAGAAACATACATAGTTCAACATAGAAAGGAAATATGGTGTAGGACCTTCTAATGTGTATTCTAAAGTATGGTCATCTAGTGCTTTAACGCCTACTTGTGTGAAATCAGAAATTTCACCTTCGTAGAAGGCATTACCATTTTTTACTACTGTTGCAATCCAAGCAGTTGATGATTCATTTTTTGCATCAAGTACATAATTTAAACCATCCACGAAATCTTTAGCTGTTACATCAGCAACTTCTTTCCCTTCGTGGTCTACCCACTTAACACCATCACGAAGTTTGAATGTCCATACTGATGCATCATCATTTGTTTCCCATGACTCAGCTAAACCTGGTTGAACGATTCCATACTTGTCATACTCGATCAAACCATCAACTAAGTTTGCAGCAACTGCGAATTCGTTTGTATCAGATGTTTTAAGATAGTTTAACGTTTTAATTTCCCCTGAATAAACAGTTCGATAAACCGATTCTTCACCTGAAGATTCTTCATTGCCACTACAAGCTGCTAGTATTACAGAGATACATGCTAACAGCAATAAAAGATATTTCTTCATAGAAACCCTCCCAATTTTTCTCTATTTTTATATTGAAAATCCGATTCCAGGGTCTTGAGACATTCTAATCCACTGATTTTCAAATGTCGGCCCTCCCGTAACTGGATCTTTCAAACACAGACTTGGCCCATCTAAATCGACCATCGTAATGTTTTTTTGTGAAGCTGCAAAATGTGCAGCAGCACTAACACTAATTTTTGTTTCTAACATACACCCAATCATACATTCGATTCCATTTGCTTCAGCAATATGTGATATTTTCTGAGCTTGATAGATTCCACCAGTTTTCATGAGTTTTATATTGATTAAATCACAGGCACGCATATGGATTAACTTCAGTGCATCTTTTGGTGAAAAGACACTTTCATCTGCTAAAATATTTGATTGTGTGTTCATCGTTACATATTGCATTCCTTCTAAATCTGCATAATGAACTGGTTGTTCTACTAATTCAATATTTGTATTAGCATCTTCTATGTCTCGAATAATTTTCACCGCTTGTTTAGGTGACCATCCCTGATTTGCATCAACACGAAGAGTCACATCTGGCCCAACCGCTTTCCGTATATCGATAACTCTTTGTGCATCTCTTTCAGGATCTTTTCCAACTTTAACTTTTAGAATTTTAAAACCACGTTGTACAGCATCTAGGCTATCGCTCACCATCTCAGCGGTATCATTGACACTAATTGTAATATCTGTGATTAGTTCTTGTCGGTAGCCCCCTAATATTTTGTACAACGGTGCATTATATCTCTTTGCAAATAAATCATAGATCGCTATATCAACTGCAGCTTTTGCACTTGTATTTTTATAAAGACAATGGTCAATTTTCTCCATGATTTGTGCAAGATCCTCAATTTCCATACCCAAGATTGCTGGTTTGATATAATGCGTGATGGCATGAACAATTGATTCTTTTGTTTCACCAGTAATTACGGCTGTTGGTGCTGCTTCTCCAATCCCAACTTGACCGTTATCTGTATATACAGTCACTCCAACGTTATTAATTTTTTCTACTGTTCGAAGTGCTGTTTTAAAGGGGGTAATGAGTGGTGCTTCAACCTCAAAAACCTGGATGTCTGTAATTTTCATTTGCTTCACCTAATCTTCTATCAAGTTAAAAACTGTAGTATTCGTAATACTTCGTAATAATCATTTGTCTCAAATTCAACCGTATTATGCGGTTTGAATTTTGCACCCGGATAAAATGAATTACGGAATGCACGTGTATGATCACGATAAACTAGCTCAACGACAAATTTCTCAGGCAGTGGAACTTGCAGAGAATTTCTATCAATCTTCAATGATTCTTCAACTAATCTTTTTGTTTCACTAACTGCTAATTTAGGACTAACGCTTAATGTCGCTCCGCCAATACCCTCTTTGATAGCGAATGTGACGATATTCTCATTAACAGTCTTAATTTCCTCTGTAAGACCTACATCCCCGCTTACAAATGAAACAGGAACTCCATGTAATGCTGCAGCATAAGTATTTATTAAAAATTCACTAACATATTCACCATTGATTTTTACATCGACAGTCGTTGTTAAAGTATGTGCTAATGGGTTACGATGGCTACCACCTTTACTGTGATAACCTATGAAAATTGCACGATCAAAACTTTGATCTAAACCAGCTACCATACACATTGGATCACCAGTCCAACCACGAATAATCTTTACATTCTCAGGTAGATTGGAGATATCAATATTTCTAGCAGAATCATGTGCATCTTTTAATAATATTTCAGTTGCACCACCAGCAATAGCTCCTTCAATGGCAGCTTCAACTTCCTTTGTCATTTGCTTTTGAAATGGAGCATAATCAGGAGTGTTTTTTTCTGTTTCAATCCAAGTAGTTGAACCAGCAACACCTTCCAAGTCTGCACTAATAAAAACTTTCATAAAAATCGATACTCCTTTACATCGTTGTTTTGAAGTTGGACTAAAATTGGACCGTATTGAACACTTTCTAATAACACCCGTTTTGCCCAAGATACATTACCGAAATCGTAATGCCACCATTCCTCTGAATAATTACTAAACCCAACTTCAGACATACAATTGTATAAAACTCGTCTGTTTTGAAGTGCCATTTCATTTTCAAATGGATGTTCTTCAAAATACCTTGTAGCAGACTTTTCACTCATTTCATCAAATTCAGTTCCAAGATCAAGCGCCTTGCCATTACAATCACCTAAAGTTAAATCAATTGCACCCCCAGTAATATGAGGGGATGTGCGAGTAGGCTCTATACTCGGTAAAGCAACATATTTTAACGTTTCTTGTAAAACTTCATCATCAGTAAGTTGAGGATTTCGTTTTTTTATACTTTCTTTAAAGATGTCAAATAGTGATTGCTGCACCTGTAACGGACGAAACCCATCGTATAAAATCAGACTATATTCATCAGGCAATAAACTAAGAGCTTTTTTTAATCGTTTGTAAACCCCTTCACGTAAATAAATGGAATTGATACTAGAGGGAACTTTCTGCTCAAAATAAATTGGTTTAATATACAGTCTATTTGATTCAGCTAGAACTTTAACAAGCGGTTCATTATTTTCAATTAACTTGAATTGCAATTGTTTTTCATGAGTTTTCAAACGTTCAATTGGTTTAAATAAAAAGTCCTTAATGAAAACCACTCCAAAATCCGAATAATTTAAAATATACAAATTTTGTCACATAACCGAATTTTTAGACAATTCCGTATTTAAAATAAAATCTATCATATTTTATAACCTTTTACTAGATATAATTTTGTATTTTTCACTATCGGTTAAACGCTATAAAACTTATAGGAATTATTATTATTATCTAAACGTTTTATATTAAACTATCTAATTGTATCAACAAAAAAAGTTATTCAAGCAAAATATAGCTTGAATAACTCCATCTTAATGTTCAAATTGATATGAATGTACGGTATGACCATTTCTACCAGTAGTTGTAATGGCTTGTGAAAGTGAGTTAATAATTGCTTCTTCGGTTGCTTCTGCTGCAGCAGTGAATAATTGATTCATTATTGAATGGTCCTCGCGAATCTGTATTCTAGATTCAGTTCCATTTTCAGTCGAGTGTGGAATTTTGTGAGCAGTAGAAAAACCAATTACAATATCTCCACTACCATGAGAGTAATGACTCCCCGTTCTACCCAAACCAATACCACAACGTTTAATAACACGTTGTAATTGACGACTACTTAATGGAGCATCTGTAGCAAAAACGATAATAATGGAACCATCTGTTGGCTTACTTGTCGATTCATTTTGTACAATTATTGATTTGTATTTCTCAGATAGGAATTCATAACTTTCTCCGAAGTTGCTTAAAACTAAGCATCCAACAGTATAAGAAATGTTATCTTTCTCATCTGATACAATCCGGGATGAAGATCCGATTCCACCCTTATAACCGAAACAAATCATACCTTTACCTGCACCAACTGCTCCTTCATCTGCTACATCTTCAGTTGCGTTATGTATTGCTTCAATAGCATGTTTAGGAGTAACTGGGCAAGAACGAATTGAGTTTAAATGACTATCATTACATTCTCCAACAACAAGATTAATAGTTCCCGTAACAATCCCAATCTCAGGATTACCCTCTAACATATAGTCTAATGTGCCTTGTGTAACGGCTGGCACCCCAAAGGTGTTTGTTAACATAATTGGCGACTCGAGTACACCTAATTCATTCACCTGAACGAGTCCTGTTGTTTTACCAAATCCATTAATAACATAACTTGCTGCTGTAACTTTTTCCTTAAATAGATTCCCACTATGTGGAAGGATTGCTGTTACGCCTGTGCATGCATATGTACCTTCTTCATCTATAGGGTAATCTAATGTTATGTGGCCAACTTTAACTCCATCAACATCTGTTATACAATTTTTTCTACCAACTGGTAACTTCCCAATTGCTACCCCATATTCTCTAATCTTTTTTGGCACAATCTCATCCTCTTTCTTTTTAGCATTATTTTAAATGTATTTAGTTTAATTGAATAGAGTGGATTGCGATTAATTACCGAAAATTGCGAATAGTAAGCTTAAAATAAAAAACGCCCAAACTCCTTTTTATTAAAGAGCCTAAGCGTTGAATTCATATTGTTGTGTTTGTATTTACACAATATGATAAATAACCCCTTGTTGCAATGAAATCATGACTTTTTTCACAAAGTATTCAAATTCTAATTAATAATTGAAATAAATTTAGATTTCAGCTTGAAATTGATAGGACTTTGATGCTAATGAATACTCCCTTGATAAAGGTAAAATTACGAAAACAGTAATTAAATTTTATTACTTATAAAACTATATTTCCAAAAGTTGAAATCTAGTAGATAATTATAAAAGAATTAACAATAAAATTTGGAGTTACTATATGATAGCAAAAAAGTGGTTTTGGAGTATTATTACGATTTATTTAATATTAGGTACATATATCTTCTATGAAAGTTTTCAATCTCCAACTGTGGGGTTAGAAGTTGAAGTGAAGGATGACCATTGGATAGTAAGTGGATTCCGTTATCCTGAATTAAAAGAGATACATCCCATAAATCAAGGTGATGTCATTTTAAAGATAAATAACATAGATATACATCATTCTGTAAAGTTACGATATGATCGATTAATAAGTTTTGCAACCAACATGACCGTTATGACAAACGATGGTAAAGTTCATAACATAAAATTTTCTAATCAGGATTTACCTTTAAAGTTTTTTGAAAATTACATTTTACCCCTTATTTATTTTTTAACCGCCTTGATATTAGCAATTTACTTATATATTAATCAAAAAGGAAACAAACAATCATTAAACTTTTTAATTTTATTTATTTTAACTATCGCTATTGCTTGCGGAAGTATACCTTTGTATATTCGCTATAATTGGCTTGGATTAATTATTAATAGTATTAGTACTGTTCTCAGCCCAATATTATTACTTTCATTCTTAAAAAATTATTATAATACACTCGCTATAAGATGGAAATTTTTCAATGTCATTAAGTATTTATATATCATTCCTTGTATTGTATTTATTTTAACAATATTAGAAAAATTTTTCCCTGTAATGTTTGCGATCGATACTCTGATTATATTATTTTTATTATTCCTATTAGTTATCTTGAACATCATTGTAATTATCACTGGGTACGTGAAATTTCCAAAAACTCAAATCAAAGTAATTTTTTGGGGGATCGTTTTTCCTTTTTTACCTTTTTTACTACTGTATATTATTCCCCCAATGTTATTTTCGCAAAAATACATATTTTCATCATTTGGACTCTCTATGTTTTTCTTGTTTATAACGTTTGGAATAACATTTGTCCAATTCACTGAAAGGCTATTTGATATCGAGTACTATATTTCAAGATTAAAATATTATTCTCTCTTTGCACTTACTATGACGCTTGGAATTGTTTTAGTAGTTTACTTTTTTGTATCTATTTCAGATCAAAAATTATTATATTTATCAATTTTTATCTTTGCTTTTATCTTAATTAGCTTTTATATAAAAGAAAAATTGGATTATTTTAATAGAAAGGTCTTATTTACACCTCGCGGGAATTATATACACCAATTATATTCATCTATTGAGAGTATAGGTAAAACAGTAACGATTAAAGAATTATTCCAAAAGCTAACTACAATCCTATCTAAGCAACTTGAATTTGATGTAGTTTATGTGATTGATTTTCATATTAAAGATAAACAATTTATTAATAATCAAATGAAACAAACAAAGACCTTACATACTTCTTTGGATCCATTGCTGTTTGATCAATTACAACTTATGGAAATTAAAAAAACAGATTTTTGTTATGTTGCTTGCATACATCAAGATGTTGAGACAAAGCAAATATTAATTTTAGGTGACAGAAAACAATCGTCATTAAAACACGAGGAACTAATTGCTTTAGAACTTCTATTCTTATTTGTTAATAACTTTATTGATAACACAAAGCTGGTTGAAGAGTTATTATCAAAACTAAACTCAATGGAGAAAAAGGATCAAGGGCATCCTTATTGGTTTGATAAACTTGTATTGCTAAAATTAGAAGATGAAAAGAGTCACTTAGCCCAAGATTTACATGATTCCATTTTGCAGGAACAAATATTTTTAATACGTGAGATGGATACAGTTTTATACGAAACAAATATAGAAAAGCTTCAAGTAAAACTAACTGATTTCCATCAACAATTAGTCTCCATGAATCACCAGTTAAGATCTTATTGTGAACTTTTAAAACCTCCATTACTGGACACTTTAGGTTTAAATGCTGCGCTTAATAAATTATTTCTACAAACAAAGAAAAGAGCCAAGTTCACCTTAATTTATTCAATAGAGGAAATAGAAACGACCAATAAATATGTCCCTCTATTTATCTACCGAACAATCCAGGAACTATTAAATAATGCCATTAAACACTCCGAAGCCACATATGTAAAAATTGATTTGACCCAATATGCTGAGGGATTTGAAATATTGTATATGGATAATGGCGTTGGATTTGATAAAGAAATTTTACATCATTCAACCTCTATGGGATTAAAAGGGATTATAGAAAGAGTACGAACATTTAATGGATATTTGGAAATCGATACTTATCCAAATGAAGGAATGCAAATTCAAATACGGGTTGGAGTTGTCTAAAATATGATAAAAATTATGATTGTCGATGATCACGTTGCTGTCTTAGAGGGAACAAAAAAACTATTTCAGGATATAGAAGATATTTCGGTAGATGCGAGTAATGATACATATGAAGTTCATCAAATGTTAAATAATAATCAATCCTTCTATGATGTATATCTCATCGATATTAACATGCCAAATCAAAATGGGATTGTTCTATGTAGTAAAGTTCGCACTTATCAACCAGCGGCAAAGGTTATTCTATATACAGGGGATAATATTGAGGATTATTATTCCTTATTATTAGATAAAATGGTTCACGGATTATTATCTAAAACCGCTTCAAAAGAACAGGTACTTTCAACAATTCGTGAAACATTGAAGGATGGTTTAGTCATCCCTGCAAATTTTATTGATTTTGTAAAAGATTACTATAACGACAGTAACGACGAAGAATCGTTAAAGTTAAATGAAAGGGAGCAACGAATACTAGAGTTGTTGGCTATGGGCCATTCAAACAGCATGATTGCTGGAGAACTTCAAGTATCCCAACGCACAATCGAAAGAAATTTATCACAAATTCTTAATTTGTTAAACGTTTCATCCCGTTCAGAAGCTGTAATGGTTGCGAAGGAAAGAAACTTATTTTAAGTAAAAGACAAAATTAATAGGCGCTGCTCGGGTTTTATATGCTAGAGCAGCGCCTTACTCAAATGAGTCTAAATCATCATACAATTCAATTTGCTTTTTCAATTTTTAAGTTGCCTCCCGTAAGTATGTTTTGTTATTTTCTAAAATTTTGATCATCTGCTGAAGAATCTTCTCCTCAACTACTGGTGTTGCATTTAGTTCTTTCCTAATAATTGTATATAAATCTAAAACTGAGCCTACGTCGAGTCTATGTTTCTCCGCTAGTTGAAACGCTCGCTCTAACTGACCGGTTATCATCGGCAGTCCTCCTTTTTTGTTTGTTATTTCTATTTTATGATGTTTTTATGAAATTTTCATCTTAAACCGAAAAAAATTTAATTTTTTTTATTCCAATGCATAAATTCATACTTATTGAAGCTAATCGCCCAGGTCAATCCATTCATTCCTGAGCGATTATATTTAGTATGAGCCTTTTTCCACAACTTAATATGACAATCCAAAGTTATATTGGTACTTATCACCATTCTTGTTCTGATAAATATAGGATGTTCCTTTTCTAAATCCTGGTACATCTCCAGCTGAATTTTCTAACGCTTCTTTACTAGCAGGTATTGTTATTGGAAGTTTTCCTACTGGATTAAATTTCCCTCGAATTACGTCCAACAAGCTCTCTGGTTTCACCCCAAAGGTTGCTAATACACTTGCTGCATTTGGCTCAATCTTATTAATAAGCCAAGGGTTTTTAAAATCAATTGCTGTAATAGTTGGTACCTTTTTTTGTATCTCACTTACTCTTTCAATGTTAAAAATCCCTGTATCTGGTCCAATGGTTAGAGTGATTTTACTTTGTCCTAATAAATCCATACTTGGCAATATCCATACAAATGCATGTGTTGCTTCTTCAATGTTGTCTATTACTGTAATATTAGGGTCGAACTTTCGGATTAAATCTTTTAAATTTTGAGTGTTTTGTCCATTCTCTCCACCTGGAAATACTTGAACAAACAATTTCATGTTTTGTAGCTTATCGTCTGTTAATGGCAACAAATCATTATCATTTCTTAGTAATACAATGGACTTACGATGCGCATCATCTGCACGTTGTTTTGAATCTGGATCATTTACTGCCTCCAGAGCTTTCCCAGGTTCAACATAAGGATTTTCAAATAGCCCCAGCATTAACATTTCTGTAATTAAATATTGAGCTGAACGATCCACTAATGATTCACTCACTAATCCTTGATTTACAGCATTAATAATGGGAGTTGGGTCAGATGCTCCGGAAAAAATATTTGTTCCAGCATTTAGTGCTTTTGCATAACGTTCTTCCATCGTTAAATCAAGCGCACCCCAAGCTTTATCGATCACTGCACTTGTATCAGAGTTAACATATCCTATAAATCCAAGTTCCGCGCGTAAATAATCATTAATCATTGCTTTATTGAAGGTAAACCCTACTTCTTCAAATTGTTGTGTTTGGCTGAAAGGTGGTAATCCTTGGTTTGCGCTAACGTTACTTGGATAGGCATAATAAGGCATAATTGACGACGTTTCTGCCTCTATTGCAGCTCTAAAGGGCGGTAAATGGTACCGTAATAGACTACCTGCTGTTGGGTAAATATTAAATCTACCTTCTTCAAAGTAAGAATCCTTACCACGATCTCTTGCACCCCCACCAGGGAAATGCCTTACCGTAGTTGTTACACTATTTTCATTTAGTACATCACCTTGGTAGCCTTTGACAATTCGAAAAATTATATCTGATACCAATGCTGGATGTTCCCCAAAAGTTTCATCAATTCTAGGCCACAGTGGATCTGTTGCCACATCTGCAGAGTATCCATAAATTTTTCGAATTCCAGTTGCACGAAATTCATTCGCAGTTATTCTAGAGAAATCTTCAATTAGTTTTAAATCCCTTGTTGCAGCTAAACCCAACGTATTCGGCCAATAAGAGAACTGTCCTTGCTTACCTAATCCTGATAACGCTTGTATAGAAGTGGCATGATTTCTTGGATTAGAAATGATCATTATGGGTATTCCTAATCGAGAACCTTCGGCAGCTTCTTGTAACTGATTATTATAATCTGCAATTACATTTGCACTTGGTGTATCACGAAAAATAAAGTATCTTGTGTTTTGATCTAAATAAGCATTTGGTAAAACTAGTTTACCTTCTTCAAATTGAGGAAATTCGGGAATTAGCAATAATCCAGCCTTTTCTTCTAATGTCATTTTAGATACTAAGTCTCGTGCCCGTTCTTCATCAGAAAGTTGCCAGTTTTCGTATGGATCAAGTTGACCGTTTCCATTTAAATCTTTATAAACATTCCCATCAATAGATAAAGTCGATTTAATCCTCACACCAAGGTTCGGTTGCAATACTTGCTCTGCCGAAACTTGAAACATAGGTAATATTAAAGAAGAAGTGAATACAATTACAATAGAAGAAGCTAACAATTTCTTTAGTTTAACCATTGGTTCCCTTCCTTTACTTCGCTCTCTTCCATTATTCTGTCGTATCTTTCAATATTTATGTATGC
>Ga0182745_1003599_pt1 | contig 13304 bp, 9 predicted proteins | sample eDN3rd30CKraftBY_FD_128523 | JGI IMG/M metagenome (GOLD analysis project Ga0182745, IMG submission 128523) | Enriched backyard soil microbial communities from Emeryville, California, USA - eDNA 3rd pass 30_C Kraft BY (version 2) (version 2) | ecosystem: Environmental > Terrestrial > Soil >...
CGATCACCTTCAGATCGATGACATTCATGCTGCGGCCGGGCGAATCCCAGGTCACCAGCGCAATGCCATCCGCATCGACGTCGATCTTGAAGTGGATCATGGTCATGGCTCGCTCCTTGAGCGCTCGGTGAACATTGTGCGCCCGGCCTTCATGCCCGGCATGGATGCTGTCTTGGTCAGCGTCCTCTGATCTTGCGCCAGGCAAACAGGAAGATGATCGCGCCGACGGTCGCGGCTGCGAGCGTGCGCACGAAGCCGCCGATGGGGATCGCCGCCCATTCCGCCAGCTTGCCGCCGATAAACGCCCCGATCACGCCGACGATGAGATTCTTGATGATGCCGTGGTCTGAATTCGTGACTTTCTCCGCGATCCAGCCCGCAATCAGCCCGATGACGATCATCATGAAAATGCCGACGCTTTGATCTTCCATTTGCAATGCCTTTTTTGAAATACGTCCCGACTGTAAAATCCTACACGCGCTCGATGAGCGTCGCGGTGCCCATGCCGGCGCCGATGCAGAGCGTGACCAGCGCGGTGCCCAGATCACGCCGCTCCAGCTCGTCCAGCACCGTGCCGAGGATCATCGCCCCGGTCGCGCCGAGCGGATGGCCCATGGCGATGGCGCCGCCGTTGACGTTGACCCTGGCCGGATCGAGATCGAACACCTGCTGGTAGCGCAAGACGACCGAGGCAAACGCCTCGTTGATCTCGATCAGGTCGATGTCACCCAATGCCATGCCGGCCTTTTTCAGCAGCTTGCGGGTGACGTGTTCCGGCCCTGTGAGCATCAGCGCCGGGTCCGAGCCGATATTGGCGAAGGCACGGATGCGCGCCCGCGGCTTGAGGCCCGCCGTGCGGCCGGCCTCCGCGTTGCCGATCAGCACCGCGGCCGCGCCATCGACGATACCGGAGGAATTGCCGGCATGATGCACGTGATCGACAGCTTCCACCTCCGGATGGGCCTGCACGGCGACGGCATCGAAGCCGCCCATCTCGCCCATCTGCACGAAGGCGGGCTGAAGCTGCGCCAATGTCTGCATGGTGGTGGACGGGCGCATATGCTCGTCCTTGGCCAGAATGGTGAGGCCGTTGATATCTTTCACGGGCACGACCGAATTGCCGAAGCGGCCTTCGCTCCACGCCTGCGCCGCGCGCTGCTGGCTCTGCACCGCATAGGCGTCGCAATCGTCGCGGGTGAAGCCGTATTTGGTGGCGATGAGGTCCGCGGAAATGCCTTGCGGCATGAAATAGGACTTGATGGCGATGGACGGATCGACCGGCCAGGCCCCGCCCGAGGCGCCGATGCCGACCCGGCTCATGGATTCGACGCCGCCGCCGATGGCCATGTCCTGCTGGCCGGACATCACCTGCGCCGCGGCGAAATTCACCGCATCGAGGCCGGAGGCGCAGAACCGGTTGATCTGCACGCCGGGCACACCATCGCCGAAATCCGCCGCCAGCGCCGCGGCGCGGGCAATGTCGCCGCCCGCCTCGCCGACCGGATCGACGCAGCCGAGCACGACATCGTCCACCAGCGCGGGGTCGAGGCCGTTGCGGGCCTTCACCTGCCGCAGCACATGGGTCGCCAGCGCAAGCGAGGACACCTCGTGCAGCGCGCCGTCCTTCTTGCCGCGCCCGCGCGGGGTCCGCACATGGTCATAGATGAAGGCTTCGGCCATCTGTCATCCTCGTCCTGCAATGCCGCCTCATAGCGGCCCCCGCAAACCTTCAAGATAGTCGCGGCCCCCGCATATGTGCAGACGCCGAAGGCACTTTATTCCGCTCCGCGTGACAATACGTCCAGCTCCCCGAAGCACGACCTTCAGAACGCTTCCGCCGCCAGCGCCATCACGCTGTCAGCCCCGGCCTGAATCCGGGCCAGATGCGCCGCCGTCTCGGGCAGCATCCGCTCTATGAAGAACCGCCCGGTGACCAGCTTCGCGGCCATCGCCGGATCGTCGCTTTGCGCCTGCGCGGCGAGCGCGATGCGTCCCCACATATAGCCGAGCGCCACCAGCCCGAAGAGATGCATGTAATCCGTCGCCCCCGCGCCGGCATTGTCCGGCTGGACAATCGCATTCTGCATGAACCACATGGTGGCCTGCTGGAGATGCCCAAGCGCGACCGTCATCGGCGCGACATAGGGCTTCATGCCCTCGTCGGCTTCATGCTCCTTGAGGAAGCCCTGCACCTCGTTGAAGAAGGCCGTAAGCGCGCGGCCGCCGTCCCGCGGCAGCTTGCGGCCGACCAGGTCGAGGCCCTGGATGCCGTTCGCGCCCTCGTAGATCATGGCGATGCGCGCATCGCGCACGAACTGCTCCATGCCGTGCTCGGCGATATAGCCATGGCCGCCGAACACCTGCTGCGCCGCCACTGCATTGGCGAAGCCGGTATCGGTCAGCACGCCTTTGATGACGGGCGTCAGCAGGCCCATGTGGTCCTCGGCCGCCTGCCGCTCCTTCTCGTCGGCAGAGCGATGGGCAACGTCGTTTTTCAGCGAGGTCCAGACGACCAGCGCCCGCGCCGCCTCGTTGAAGGCCCGGATCGACATCAGGATGCGGCGGATATCCGGGTGGACGATGATCGGATCGGCCGGCTTGTCCGGAAATTTCGCGCCGGTCAGGGCGCGGCCCTGCAACCGCTCCTTCGCATAGGCGACGGCGTTCTGATACGCGACCTCGGACATGGCGAGGCCCTGGATGCCGACGCCGAGCCGCGCCTCGTTCATCATCGTGAACATGGCGGCAAGGCCGCGATGCTCCTCGCCCACGAGCCAGCCCTGCGCGTCGTCATAGTTCATCACGCAGGTCGCGCTGCCGTGGATGCCCATCTTGTGTTCGATGGAGCCGCAGGCGACGCCGTTGCGGTCCCCGAGCGAGCCGTCGCCATTCACCAGCAGCTTCGGCACGACGAACAGCGAGATGCCCTTGGTGCCGGCCGGCGCGCCCTCGATCCGCGCCAGCACCAGATGGACGATGTTCTCGGTCAGGTCCTGCTCGCCGCCGGAAATGAAGATCTTGGTGCCGGTGATGCGGTAGCTGCCGTCCGCCTGCTTCACCGCGCGCGTGCGGATCTGGCCGAGGTCGGTGCCGCAATGGGGCTCGGTGAGATCCATGGTGCCGGCCCATTCGCCGGAAACCATTTTCGGCAGATAGGTCTGCCGTTGGGCCTCGGTGCCGTGGACCATCAGCGCGGCCACCGCGCCCTGCACCAGCCCCGGATACATCGAGAAGGCGATATTCGCCGAGATCAGATATTCGTTGACGAGCGAGGTCAGCGTCGCCGGCAGGCCCTGCCCACCGAACGCCTCCGGCGCAGAGATGCCGAGCCAGCCGCCTTCGCACAGTTGCCGGTAAGCATCCTTGAAACCGGCCGGCGTGGTGATGCTGCCGTCGTCATGGCGCGTGCAGCCCTCCAGATCGCCGCTGCGGTTCAGCGGCGCGAGGACCTCCTCCGCGAATTTTCCGGCCTCGCCGAGAATCGCCTCCACCACGTCCGCGGACGCATCGGCAAAGCCGGGCAGATTGTTGTGCCGCTCGATCGGAAAGACGCTGGTGAGCAGGAACATCGTGTCGGCGACGGGCGCCTTGTAGCTCGGCATGACGGCCACTCCGGATGCGGCTTCTGTGGAACCGGAACTCTAGATCATTTCGCCGTCCAAAAGGAGACGCTGGCGCACGGCCCCTCGATCTGCTCGTCCAACAGCCAAAATGCAACCGATGATTGATAAAACGCTTGTTGTTTGTTATTTAAAGTTGTATATGTATTGAATACACTTCTGGCGGGCGGGGCTAACCATGCATCGGCGCTACGACAAGAATCACGTCCCCATCGAGTTGCTGCGGACATTCGCTGCAATCCTCGACGTCGGCAGTTTCACGAAAGCGGCGGGGGTCCTGGGCCTGACGCAGTCAGCGATCAGTGCGCAGATCAAGCGGCTTCAACTTCTGGTGGGCGGCGAGATCTTTCAGAGGAGCGGCCCCGGCCTGCGCCTGACCGACCGGGGAGAGACGGTCGCGACCTATGCGCAGCGCATCCTGGCCCTCAACGACCAGATCTTCCTCCATGTCGGCACCGTCGCCAGAATCCTGCGCACCGGGCTCTCGCGGGCGCTGGTGAACCGGTTCATGCCGGCGGTGCTGGCGGAGACCAGCCAGCCGGGCCGGCGGCAGCCGTTGCTGCTGCGCTGCGATTCGTCCGAGACGCTCGCGAAAAACCTCGCGGCCGGGTATCTCGATCTCGCCGTGCTGATCTCGGCCGGCAGCCTGCCGCAGCCCGCCCAGGTGGAATGGAAGGAGCGGCTGTGCTGGGTCTGCGCGCCGACATTCCTCCTCAGTCCCGGCGCGCCGATTCCTCTCATCAGCGCGCCCGAGAGCGTCTCGGAACGGGTCGCCATCCGGGCCTGCGAAGCCGCCGGCCTGACTCATACGACCGCCTTTCTCGGGAGCGACCTCAACGCACGGCTGCTGGCGGCGGCCGCCGGCCTCGGCTTCATCGTGATGCTGGAGAGGACCGTGCCAAGTGAACTCAAGATCGCCCGCGAACACTATCTTCCCCAACTGCCGGAAGTGAGCGCCGGTATCTGCATCGGCGAGACGGCGGACCGGGCGGCGATCCGGCCTTTCCTGTCCGTTCTCGAAGCCCTGCTGCGCCCGCCAGCGGAAGACAGCCAACATATCCGGCTGCCTCATCGGCCCACACGCCGGCCCTGAACGGCGGCAGCCGCCGCCGGCCGCGCATCATGGTCGGCCACGGCCCGGGTGATGACCTCCGGGCGCCGCGGGCGATCCGCCCCGTGCCCACCCTCTGAAATCTCTCTTTCATCGGCGTGTTTCCGCCGGCGGCCTGCCGGCCCCCCGTGCGCTGGCCCGATAGCCGGCGATGGCTTGGGCAGATGGCGGGCCTTCATGCCCAGCAGCGGACGCCGCGATGCTCAAGCGAAATTCATGAGCGATTGAATTCCAACATCCAGCAATTCCGCCAATGGATTCCTTTACGTGTGCCGAACATCCTGACGCAACCATTGCGGGATGAAACACTCCATCCTGCAACGCTGGATCGCAAACCGGGACGGTGCCTCCGCCATCGAATTCGCCCTGGTGTTTCCCGTTTTCCTGCTGATCGTGCTCGGCATCATCGCCTATGGCGCCTATCTCGCCGCCGTCCACGGCGTCCAGCAGCTCGCCGCGGAAGCCGCCCGCTCCTCCATCGGCGGGCTCTCCGCCGACGAGCGCGCGACGCTCGCCGAAACCTATGTCAGCGCCCATGCGGCGACGTATCCGCTCATCGCGCCGCACCGCCTCACCGTTGTCGCCGGCGCGGCCGACCCCTCCGGCCAGGTCTACCGCGTGACCGTGACCTACGACGCCTCGGGCCTGTTCATCTACAGCCTCCCCAATCTCATCCCGCTTCCTTCTTCCACCATCAGACGGCAGGCCGCGATCCAGCGCGGCGGCTACTGAGAGGTCGCCATGCGCGCGCCCGGCAGATTCCGCGTTGCCACGCCCTCTTTCCTGACAAGCCGGCTTGACCGGTTCCGATCCGACCAGCATGGCGCGGTCGCCGTCATGGCCGCCGGCCTGCTCACCGTCATGATGGGCTTCGCCGCTTTCGGCATCGACGTCGGCAAGGTCTTCGCCGATCGCCGCGCGGCCCAGAGCGCGGCCGATCTCGCGGCCATCGCCGCCGCATCGGACCTGGCGCGGGCCAACCGCGCCGCGGTCGCCACCGTCCGGCAGAACCGCTATCCCGCGGAAGCGCTGACGGAGCTGGTGACCGGCACCTACAAGCCGGACCCGGCGCTGGCGGCGGACCGGCGCTTCACGCCCGCCCCGCTCGACCGCGCCAACGCGGCGCAGGTGAAATTGAGAACCGCGACCCCGCTGATCTTCGGCAAGCTCCTCACCGGCCAGGATCATTTCATCATCGAGACCCGCGCCACCGCGGCGCGCACGGCTTTTGCGTCCTTCGCCATCGGCTCCGGCCTCGTCCGGCTCGAAGGCGGCCTGCTGAACGCCATGCTTGGCTCGCTGCTCGGAACGAGCCTGTCACTGTCGGTGATGGACTACCGCTCCCTGCTCGATACCCGGCTGGACCTGTTCTCGTTCAGCAGGGCCCTTGCAAGCCGCGCGCGGCTGACCGCCGGAACCTACGATTCGATCGCGGCCGCGGAAGTCGGCATCGCCGATATCGTCGGCGCGATGCTCGATACGGCGCAGGCCGGCGGCCATCAGCAGGCGGCACTGGCGCTGACCTCCATCCTCAACGCCGTTCGGCACTCTCCCACCAGAACCCGGCTGTCGTCGCTGATCGATTTCGGCCCCCATGCCGGCAGCCGGACGAGCGAGACGCCGCAGATGGGCCTGTCGGTCGCCGCACTGGATTTCCTCTCCGCCGTCGCGCAGCTCGCGAACGGCCAGCGCCAGGCCGCGGTCTCGCTTGGCGCCGGCTTTCCGGGCCTGCTCGATGTCACGCTCAGTCTCGCCATCGGGGAGCGGCCGCAGGGCCGGCGCTGGATCGCCATCGGCGAGGCGGGAACCAGCGTTCATACCGCACAGACCCGGCTGCTCCTGATCGCACGGATCGCCGGCACCGGACCCGTCACCGTTGTCACGCTGCCCATCTATCTCGAACTCGCCGCAGCGACCGGCACGCTTCAGGAGGTTTCGTGCGCGCCATCGGGGCATCAGGCCGTCGTGGCGGTGACGCCGGCCGTGCTGGACGGCTGGATCGGAAATGTCGGAGCGGCGGAATTCACCAATTTCACCACCGCGCCCCGGCCCGGCAAGGCGAGGCTGGCGGGGCTGCCGCTGCTGGCCGAGATCAAAGGCCGCGCCCATGCCACCATCACCAATCTCGCCAGCCGCAGCCTCGTTTTCTCGGCGCAGGACATTGCGCAGCACACGAAGAAGAGCGTCAGCACCGGCGACTTCACGTCCTCGCTGCTGTCGAAACTCATCGGCGACCTCGACGTGGAGGTCGAAGTGCTGGGGCTCGGCATCGGCCTGCCGGGCGGCCTGAGCCAGACAGTGGCGCAGATCGTCGCCGCTGCCGCCCTGCCGCTCGACCGTGCGCTCTCCGATATCCTTTCGACACTCGGCATCAGTCTCGGACAGGCCGATGTCTGGGTCACCGGCATCCGCTGCGACGGCGCCGTGCTGGTTCATTAGAGCATGATCCCGAAAAGAGTGCCCGACGGGTCTGCCTCAACGCAGTTGGATCAAGCCCTGAAGGCCGGCCTTAACGCTCTGTTTACCCTATTCCTTAATTGTCCGGTCAGAGACTCGAACACCGCCCCGAGTCCATCTTCGTTAAGGCGGCAGCGCCCGTCCCCGTTCAGGATTGTGTGGTCCCAGGCATGAAAAGCGGCATTCCCTGGCAGGTCAAAGGTGTGCGGGATGATGCCCGCGACACGGCTCGGGATGCGGCGCGGCGGGCCGGCATGTCCGTCGGCGAATGGCTGAACCACGTCATCTTCGAACAGAGCGACGAAACCTTGCCGCCGCGCCGGACGGCGCAGGGCGGCGCAGCTTTCCCCGACGATCACGACGAGCGGGATTTTCGCGGAGAGCAGGATTTTCGCGAGGACCGCGACACCGGCGGCCGACGCCGCCGCAACCGTCCGTCCCGCAGCCACCGCACCGACCGCGCCCCGGCGCGCGACGAGAATGCCGGCGCGCGGCGAGCGGCACGTTACGACGACGATGAAGCGGCCATGGCGGACGCCCGCGCCCCGCGCCATCGCTCCCATGCCCGTGACGACTTTCACGACACAGCGTTTGACGACAACCGCGCCGCCCCGCGCCGTCGCAATGAGGCGCGCAACGAGGCGCGTAGTGAGGCCGGCCGGCGCAACCGCGACGGATCGGAGCCGCAGCATCTCGCGGCGATGGACCGCAAGCTCGACCTGCTCGGCCGGGATATCGAACGGCTGGCGCGCAAGCCCCGCGCCGACGAGACCGACCATCTGGCGGACGCCATCGCCCGCATCGAACAGCGGCTCGACCGGCTCGGCGATGCCGAACGGTCCCGGACCCGCGATACCCGCGACGACAAGGGCGTTGGCCGCACCAGTTTCGGCGGCGGCTTCAACGAGGACGGCTTCGACGACGATGCCTTTCTCGACACCGCGCTTGCCGAGATCGCGGCACGGCAACAGATTCTCGATGCCGACCGCCCTCACGGAAAACAGCCGGGCAATGATCGACAAGAGCCGGCCCCGAATGCAGAACGCCAGCGGCCGGAGCCGCGCCGGGAGGCTTTCGCCCAGTCCGACATCCTGCCGCGCCCGGTGACGCAGGACCTGAGCGGCCTCGAACGCCAGCTCCGCACCATCACCACCCAGATCGAAAGCCTGCGCTCCCCGGCCCTCAACAGCGCCGTCGAGGAAATGCGGCAGGAGTTGCACACCATCGCCAGAACCATGGAGGAGGCGCTGCCGCGCCACTCCGTCGAGGCGCTGGAGCAGGAAATCCGCTTTCTGGCCGAACGGCTGGACGAGCGCCGCTCGTCCGGCGCCGAGCCGGAGGCCATCGCGCTGCTTGAGCGTGGCCTGCGCGAAGTCCGCAACGAAATCCGCTCGCTGACCCCGGCCGAGAATCTGGCCGGCCTGCATCACATGCTGGACGGCATTGCCCGCAAGGTGGATGCCGTCGCCGGCGGACCCCAGGACGCCCGCACGCTCCAGCAACTGGAACAGGCCATCGCCACGCTGCGCGGCGTCACCAGTCACGTTGCCTCCAACGATGCCCTGAACAAGGTGTCCGAGGAGATGCGGATGCTGGCCGGCGCGGTCGAGCGGCTGGAAACGGCCGCGCATTCCGCCGTCAGCAATGAAGTCCTGCATACGCTGGATCAGCGCATCGCGATGCTCGCCCAGGCGCTGGAAAGCCGCAGCACCGCGCCCGCGCCCGCCTCGCCGCAGATCGAGAGCCTGCTGAAGAAGCTCGTGGACAGAATGGAACGCGCGCCGGACCGGTCCGGCGGCGAGCAGACTGCCCTTGCCACGCTGGAGACCCGGATCGCCCGGCTGGTGGAAAAGCTGGATGCTTCGGGAACCCGGCTGAACAATCTCGAAACCATCGAACGCGCGCTCACCGAGCTGCTCGTCCATTTCGAACAGCAGCGCGCCCGGCCGGCCGGAAGCCGCGGCGGCGACATGCCGTCCGCCATTTCCGATGAAGTCAGGGCCATCAAGCACGAACTGGCGGACATCAAATCCTCGGAAATGCGGACCCAGGAAGCGGTCGAGGCCGCTCATGGCACGCTGGGACACCTCGTCGATCGTCTGGCAATGATCGAGGGCGAACTGCGCCATGGCGTCCGCCCCGGACCCGGCTTTGCCGGCACGGCACCCGACCTGCCGCCGATGCCCGGACGGCGGCGCGAACGGGAGGCCGCTCCGCCGGGCTCAGGCTTCGGGTTCACCGAACACCGCGGAACCGACCTGTTCGATGATGCCCGCGAGACCGACAGCCGAAGCAGCGCCTACGGTCCTCTCGACCTGACCGAGGCCGACCTTGCGCCGGCAATCGGCCGCCTCGACGACTGGGGACCGGATTCCGGCAGGGACCTGCCCGGGCAACCGGAGCGGTCAGCCGCAAACGAGAAACCCTCCGCGAGCGAAGACCTGCGCTGGTCTCCCGCAAGCGGCGCGGCCACCGATGCAGCTTTCCTGCCGGCGGGAGTGGCCGGGGAAGCTGCCGGGGAAATGCGGGAAGAGCCTGCACCGCGCACCGAGCATCTCCCGCTCGATCCCAGCCTGCCGCCGGACTATCCGCTTGAGCCGGGCTCGGCCCGTTCGCAGCGGCCGTCCGCCGCTGAGCGCATCGCGGCATCCGAACAGGCGCTGGGGTCTGCCAAGCCGCCGATCATTCCGGACCCGGGCAACAAGGGCGACTTCATCGCGGCGGCGCGCCGCGCCGCGATGGCGGCCAGCGCCTCCGCCGCCGCCGATATCGCAGCCGGTCAGCGCACCGGCCGCAAAGCCGCCAGCCGGATGACCGACATCGGCACGGCCGAAAATGCCGAACTTCCAGCCGACCCCGGCCTGATGAAGCGCGTCCGCTCGCTGTTTGCCGTTACCGGGGTCGCGGTCGTTGCGGCCGGCACCATCGGCGGGGGCATCTATCTTTACCCGGGCTCGGACGGCGCAACGCCGCCTCCCGCCAAGGTCGCGGTCACGACTGCGACCCCGGCGCCGGCGCCGGTTCAGGCGCCAGCCGCGCCGGAGGCCACGGGCACCACACCGCCGCCCGCCGCTGCTGCCCAGACCGCCGCGCCCTATTGGACGCAAAATCTCAATATCGGCAAAGCCGGGCAAATCACCGTGCCGGCGCCAAAGACCGGCGAACAGGCCGCGGCGCGGGACGAACTGCCCGTCGATATCGGCGGAGCGGCGCTGCGCCGGGCCGCCATCGATGGCGATGCCGCCGCCGCCTTCGAGGTCGGCTCCCGTTTTGCGGACGGGCGCGGCGTGACCCAGAATTCCGCCGAAGCGGCGCGCTGGTTCGGCCGCGCGGCCGATGCCGGGATCGTACCGGCGCAGTTCCGCCTCGCCGGCATGCACGAAAAGGGAATCGGCCTTCCGAAGAATCTGGAAACCGCGCGGCGGCTCTACCGTTCCGCGGCGGAAGCCGGGCATGGCAAGGCCATGCACAATCTCGCTGTGCTGTTCGCGGAAGGAATGGACGGCAAGCCGGACTATCGCAACGCCCTGCCCTGGTTCCGCAAGGCCGCCGATCATGGCATTGCCGACAGCCAGTATAACCTCGGCGTGCTCTATGCCCGAGGCATCGGCGTCAGCCAGAACCTGCCGGAATCCTACAAGTGGTTCGCTCTGGCGGCCCGGGAGGGCGACCGCGACGCTGCGGCCAAGCGTGACGACATCGCCGGGCGGCTCGATGCCGCGCAACTGAAATCCGCCGAAAAGACCGTCGCCGGCTGGACCGCAAAGCCCGAGCCCGAGGGCGCGACTCTCGTAAAGGCTCCGCCCGGCGGCTGGGACTCCAACTCCACCGCACAGACCGCTGCGGGGACCCGGTCAGCCGAAGGCGGCCCCTACGTGGCCGTCTCCAGGCCGGTTCGCAAGATTCAATGAAATAAGGCTTGAAACCATCTGCGCGCGTGGCCGATAGCTAACGAATACGCGGCCGGACCCAGCCGATTCCGCCGCTGACAACCGAGGCCGCCTCATAAGCCGCAGCAGCGGCGGAAGTTCATCGTGCAGATCTATCTCCCGATCGCAGAACTGCCGGTCAACATCTTCGTCATCTTCGCGATGGGGCTCGCGGTCGGCTTCATCTCCGGCATGTTCGGCATCGGCGGCGGCTTCCTCATGACGCCGCTGCTCATCTTCCTCGGTATCGCGCCGGCGGTCGCCGTCGCCAGCGTCACCGGCCATATCGCCGCCTCGTCGTTCTCCGGAGCGCTGTCCTACCTGCGAAGAAAGGCGATCGACTTACCGCTGGCGAGCATGCTTCTGACCGGCGGCATCGTCGGCACCGCCCTGGGCGTCGCGCTGTTCACCCTGCTGCGCAACCTCGGCCAGCTCGATCTCACCATCGGCCTGTCGTATGTGACGCTGCTGGGTGTCGTCGGCGTGCTGATGATCTCCGAAAGCATCCGCGCCATCCTGCGCGGACGGCAGGGACGGCCGACGACGCTGCGGCGGCCCGGCGCGCACAACTGGATTCACGGCCTGCCGCTGAAGATGCGCTTCAAGCGGTCGCGGATGTATATTTCCGTGATCCCGGTCTGGGCCATCGGCATCTTCATCGGCTTCGTCGGCGCCGTGCTCGGCATCGGCGGCGGCTTCGTCCTGGTGCCGATGCTGATCTATTTCCTTCGCGTGCCGACGGCGACGGTCATCGGCACCTCCATGGTGCTCACGCTCGTCACCATGGCATCCGCGATGGTGATGCATGCGGTCACCAATCACCTCGTCGATGCCGTGCTGGCGCTGATCCTGATGGTCGGCGGCGGCATCGGCGCCCAGTTCGGCGCCCGGGCAGGACAGAACATGCGCGCCGAACGGCTGCGCTTCCTGCTCGGCATTCTGGTGCTCGCGGTGGGCCTGCGCTTCGCGTACGACCTTGTCGTCGCGCCGGACGACCTGTTCTCCGTGCGTATTCTGGAGCCGCTGCTATGACGGTCCGGGCCGGCATCATCGGAACCGCTCTTGCCGTGGCAGCCTTGGCCCTGCCATCGCCGGCCGCGGCGCAGCGGCTGGTTTCGTCACTGTCCACCCATCAGGTGCGCGTCACGTCGAATTATACCGGCGCCGATCTCGTGCTGTTCGGCACGGTCGAGCCCACGGATACGGCACCGCTGCGCCCGCCGGGCAGCTACGATATCGCCATCACGGTGAGCGGTCCGCGCGAGACCATGGTGACCCGGCGCAAGGGCCGGGTGCTCGGCGTCTGGGCCAATGTGGAATCGCGGCAGTTCATCAACGTTCCGTCCTATCTCGCCGTCGTCACCACGCGGCCCGTCGGCGCGATCGCGCCGCGCGAGGAACTGCTGCGCCACCAGATCGGCCTGAACAACACCGTGCTGACCCAGCGGATCGGCACCGATTTCGCGGACGTGGTGCCCACCGACCCGTTCCGCCGGGCTTTCATGCGGATCAAGCAGGAGCAGGGTCTCTACAGCGAGCGCCCCAATGCGGTGACCTTCCTGTCCCCGAGCCTGTTCCGGGCCGACATCCCGCTGCCGGCCCAGGTCATCTTCGGCTCCTACGATGTCGAGGTCGAACTGTTCGCCGATGGCCGGCTGCTGGCGCGCGACCAGGGCAAGCTCGACGTCCGCAAGGACGGCTTCGAGGAATTTGTGGCACGATCCGCCCGGGAACACAGCCTGCTCTACGGCCTTGCCGCCATGACCATGGCTCTGATGGTCGGATGGCTGTCGTCGGTGATCTTCCGCCGCGACTGAGAGAAGCCTCTCTAAACGCAGCGCGCCGCCGGAATGGCATAGAGCCGGTCCGCACCCATGAGATGCGCGGTGAAGCCCAGCGTCGGAAAGACGCGCGCAAAGGCGCGGTCACGGATATTCAGGCCGCCGGCATAGGCCCCGAAGGCCGGCGCGACGAGGCGGGTTCCGTCCGTCACGAAGCAGCGGCGGCTGACGACACGTCCGCGACGGCTGATGCGCCCAACCGGATGCAGATGCCCGGCAATCTCGCCTGCCGCTGCCTGCAAGCCCGGCTCGTGACGGAAGGTCAGGGGACCGCGCCTGAGCACGTCCATGGCGACGCCGCCGACATTCTCCGGCCGGTCCGGATCGTGATTGCCGGCGATCCAGA
>Ga0182745_1003603_pt1 | contig 13293 bp, 10 predicted proteins | sample eDN3rd30CKraftBY_FD_128523 | JGI IMG/M metagenome (GOLD analysis project Ga0182745, IMG submission 128523) | Enriched backyard soil microbial communities from Emeryville, California, USA - eDNA 3rd pass 30_C Kraft BY (version 2) (version 2) | ecosystem: Environmental > Terrestrial > Soil >...
GGCGGATATCAGGGGCCGCCCTATCAAAATTATACCCAACAGATCCTCACCCGACTGAAGCGATCCGGATTGCCGTTCATCAATATTGGCAGCCCCCAGACCGTGGAAGAAAAAGCCGCTTTCCTCAGCCAATTGGATGTACTTTCAGTTCCCACTGACTTTCTGGAACCGAAAGGAATGCCTGTACTGGAAGCGATGGCCAATGGGGTTCCCGTGGTGCAGCCAGCCCATGGGGCATTTCCGGAAATGATTCAGTCGACAGGCGGGGGGAAACTTGTCCCCCCCAAAAATCCTCAAGCGCTTGCCGAAGCCCTGGCGGAACTGGCCAACCCGGAGCTTCGATTTCCCCTGGCGGAACAAGCCTGGCACGGGGTTCGCCAGCACTACGGCACGCAGCACATGGCTCAGCGGACCATCGAATTACTCACTCGCCTGTGGCAGTGATAGAGCGTTTTTGTCAATCTCGTCGCAGACTTGCCTCGCGGCATTCAGTCTTTCATCAGGAGAAACCTTTTCGACGCGGGCACAGGAGAGACCAAAACTGGCCGAGTGCTTTGTCAATTTAAAAATTCGGGTAGGGCTTCACACAAAGTCCGACAACGGAGGACGTTTCGCGATCACGTCCCCGAAATCTAAATCCAAGCCCTCACAGGGCACGAGAACTCCTGGCTCAACGCAGCCATTGACCCGGGAAGTCAGATCCTGGAATCAGATGCTATTTCAATTTGTTGAACAGAATCTGCGTTCCATCTTTGCCAGGTACAACGATGTCCATGTCCCCGTCGCCATCCAGATCGGCAGTGCGAATCTGCAGGCCGACACCGACGAGTCCTTCATTGATCACAAAGCGGGTCAGTTTTCCGGCAGCATCGATTTTGTAATAACAGAGAATCGGTGATTCGGCCGCTCCGGGGTCGCCTCCATTATGAGCCCGCACCCGCTTACCAGTCAGCAGTTCCGGCTGTCCATCTCCGTCCAGATCGGCCAAGTGCAAACAGTGCAGTTGCGAATACGATTTATCGACCAGCTCTTTACGGAACTTCAACGCTCCATCTTCCCCGGGAGCTTCCGCAAACCAGACAAAGAGCCCGTAGTCATGCGGATTTCCGATGATGATGTCATTGCGGCCATCGCCATTGAGATCCCGTACCAGGACCGGAACGCTTAAGGGCTGAGACCAGTCTGCATGAAATTTCCAGGCCCCTTCCAGGCCCCCTTCCGCGGGATGTTCCAGCCAACCGGCCCCGGTCAGCAGATCCATTCGGCCATCATTGTTGATATCCCCCACCCCGAAACCGTGCTTCTGGCCTTTTTCCGACAGCAGGTGTCGCTTTAATGTTGGTCCAGCTGCTCCAGTAACCAACTCCCAGGCAATCACGGGATTGGTATCGACCCAGGAATTGGTAAGCCATTCCGGCTTGCCATCGCCGTTCAAATCGGCCATCAGCGTCCCTTCATTGGAACCAATGCCGGTCTCGGCCAGCAGATGCTTTTTCCACAACATGCCCTTGAGCAGTTGATCGGCTCCGGGGTTCTCATACCAGTACACGGCGGTCGTAAAAAAATCGCCCGCAATGACATCAGGACGCCCATCCTGATTCACGTCATAAGCAAAATCTCCATTGGAATGCACATAACCCGCATTGTCTTCAATGCTTCGTACCGGGCGGGGCAACCAGTCCGGATTGTGGTACCAGTTCCGACCCGCCACAACGTCCAACTTACCATCGCCATCAAAATCTGCGATGTCACATCCTTCATTCAGATCGACGGTTAAGATCTTCACTTCGAACGGAATCGGGTCGGCCGCCAGTCCCGGTTGGCAAATTACCAGAGTGAACAGGAGACAAAGCAGGCTGCAGAGTTTTCTTCTCATGATTGCATCACTGATTGACTAAGCGTTTAAGCGTCTTTGCGAAGGTCATTGACTGACGGAATCAGATGCCAGTCTCTGAGCACAGGACATACTGACAGATTTTCAGTGTCTCGGACAGTGTTTCAGTCTTATTGGGAATGCCGACCCTCTCGACTGAGAGCACTTCCTTTATTTTAGAGTTGACGAAGCACGAGTCGTTCATTGCGACTCAGTTTTCGTATGGAAAAATCAAAGAAAAGCAAAAAACAGGATGGAATCGCGAGAGACCGATCCGAGCCCCAACCGACGGTGCAGCACGAGGCGCAGCTCCGACACGACGAATCGGGCCGGGTGGTTATTCAGCATGGAAAATCGACGCTGATAACGATAATTTAATGAAGCTGATGCAGGGGGCCCAAATTCATTGACCAAACTGGTCCACTGGTCAAACTGGCATTACGTTTGCCTTAGTAATGCTTTCCAGGTTCGAGCGGCAGAAAAACGACGATTTCTTCAGGAACATCAAATGGCCCTCTGGGGGAGTTGCACAATTTTCAGGCAAAACCGCTTTGGAAACTGGCACTCCCTGACAGAAGGAATTGCATGATTTCAAGAAACTGATCGTGGCGACATGATCGAAAGAATCTCGAACAACCATGCCCTTCCAGCAATCAAGTCCACCTGCCTGGGGCTGTGTGTATCGATTTGGATTCACAGAGATTTCCGATGTGCAGCCGCAATATTGCCCGCTCAGAACACTGCTGCCGTTTTGCCTACTGCCCTGTCAGGGCTTGGTTTTGGGGTACGTGATCGCGAAACGTCCTCCGTTGTCGGACTTTGAGTGAAGACCTACCCGAATTTTTAAAATTGACAAAGCACGACTTAATTTTGCCGGAGTTGTATTGAGATGAGTTTGCCCACGTATAAGTTGGAATACATTTGGCTGGATGGCTATAAGCCCGTCGCTAATCTTCGCAGCAAGACGAAGATTGTCGAATCTGCTCCACAGTCGCTGGAAGACCTCCCGATGTGGGGGTTCGATGGCAGTTCTACGATGCAGGCAGAAGGGCACAGTTCGGACTGTTTGCTCAAGCCGGTGGCGTTCTACCCGGATTGCACCCGCAAGAACGGCTTTCTGGTGATGAACGAAGTGCTGCTCCCCAATGGCGAGCCACATCCCACCAACCACCGTGCTGGAATCCCTGACGACCCAGACCTGTGGGTCGGCCTGGAGCAGGAATACTTTTTCTGGAAGGATGGCAAGCCGCTGGGGTTTCCAGAATCCGGTTATCCCGCTCCACAAGGACAGTATTATACCAGCGTGGGCTATAAATTTATGGGGGATACAGCTCGCGCCGTCGCAGAAGAACATATTGACATTGTCCGTGCCGCTGGGATCAACCTGGAGGGAATCAACGCGGAAGTCGCCAAGGGCCAATGGGAATTTCAGGTCTTCGCGAAAGGGGCTCGTAAGATTGGTGATGACATGTGGGTGGCTCGGTACATGCTGCTCCGCCTGTCAGAAAAATATGGCCTGGATATCGAATTTCACTGCAAGCCAATCAAGGGGGACTGGAACGGTTCCGGAATGCACACGAATTTCTCCACGAAGTTCATGCGGGAAAAAGGAGGCCGGGCCTATTTTGAAAAACTCATGGAAACATTCGACAAATACAAGAATGAACACATTGCTGCCTATGGTCCGGATAACCATCTGCGATTAACCGGCCTGCATGAAACGCAGTCCATTGACAAGTTCAATTATGGCGTTGCCAACCGGGGAGCTTCCGTGCGCGTGCCGCTGGCGTTTGTGAAAGATGACGCCTATCGGGGTTATCTGGAAGACCGCCGTCCGAATTCACAGGCCGATCCATATATGATTGTGGCTCGACTGTGTCAGACACTGCGAATGGTCCCGGAAGTCTAGACCAGTTTGGTCTCTCATGTGCCCGCGTCAAAAGAGTTTCACTGGATGAAAGACGGAATGCCGCGAGGGACCATACGGTGTTAATGCGCTCGAAAAGCCTGTCGAAAGACGCACAGACAGAAATGCCTGTGCCACCAGACGGTGCTATCCATTTGTGTCAATCCATTGGTGAAAGTGGGGCCGGACAGTTCTGTCTGGCCAAAAGTTCATGTTTTTCATTCATATTTTTCAATGGGCTGTTAAGGCAGCAGAAAGGCTGCCCTTCTGTCAATCACGTTATCTCTGTTGTTCCGGTCATCTCAAGTGGGCGGAACAACAGTCAGTGCCAGTTCAATACGCTCACTCGGCGATCAGGAGAGAGACTTACTACTGATTGACTAAAATTAATCATAAATTGACATTGCATAGGAAAATTCTGCAAATTTATGGTTGAGATCGGATTGATTCATCTTGACATCGCCAATGACTGATGGATAGTTTCAGGGTGATTTAGCATCATCTCTCAAGTCATTCAAAAAGCGGATCGATCATCTCCGCAATACTTCTTGGAATGTAAAATAATAAAATTCCTTAGCCTGTTATTCCTGGCTGAGAGAATTTGTCATTAATTTTACCTTGGAGTTATCCCATGCGCGTTCCACCAAGGCTACCCCCCCAGGCCCCGTAGGCTAACAGGTCGCTCTCAAAAGCAGCCGCTCAGGCGTCTCTCATCAGCAAAAAGCAGGCAGGGGTTCACGCTCATTGAGCTCCTGGTGGTGATTGCAATCATTGCCGTGCTGATTGCCCTCTTATTGCCTGCCGTCCAGCAGGCCCGTGAAGCGGCCCGCCGCTCTCAATGTAAAAACAACCTGAAACAACTCGGACTGGCGTTACATAATTATCATGACATCGTAGGCCAGTTCCCCATTGCTACATTCAATCAGATCACTGTGGCAGCGCCAGTCACCAGGGTGAAATCCTGCTCCTGGCTGGTCCGGATTTTTCCGATGATCGACCAGGCGGCAATCTACAACCAGTTAACTTTTAATGCGGATTTCACCGCACAAGATGGTCTGGATGCGAATTGGGCCATCCGTCAGAAAGCACGGATTTCCTCGTTAGATTGTCCATCCAGCCCCATGCAGGCCTCTCGCAATGACACCATGAATGCAGCAACGCAAGGGATTGGGGCTCCTGGTTCGATTGCGGTTCAAGTTGCCAACTATACGGGGGTGACCGGAACTGCTTACGATCCGGCCAGCGCATCTTTGGCAGCTCCGCTCGAATCATGGAACACGACGTATGGCCGAAGTTCAGCCAATGGAGTCATTGTCGTCTCGCCTGCTTACTCGGCTTCGGGTGGAACCGCAGGTTCGGGGAATGCCATGGCCCGGCCGGGCGTTCGAATGAGAGACATTACGGATGGCTCTTCCAATACCGTGATGGTGGTTGAGCAAAGCGATTTCGATCCAACCTGCACCTATGCCAATAAAGATTGTCGCTCTTCCGCACATGCTGGAGGGCTGTGGGGCGGTGGAAACGGTGGAAACGGCTCCTGGGCGGCAGGGGTGACATCGCTGCGGTATTCGATCAATAACAAGACCGATTCCGCAGACGCCACTCTGCCTTATTCCACTTCGAACAAAGTCATGTCCGCACATACCGGAGGAGCCCATGGATGTCTGGCTGATGGAAGTGTTCGCTTCTTCTCTGAAAACATGAACCTCAACACCTGGATGGCGCTGGGAGCTCGCAGCGACGGGATGCCCCTGGGCGAATTCTGAGAAATCCCGGGCAAAGACCGGATTGCGGGGTGCCGGGTTCGCATCGCGCCAGCAGGGCGAACATGAATCCCCGCTCCCTGCCAATCAGCATGCTCATGCTGCTGTCGCGACATGAGCATGGCACCCAGCATCGTTCCTCAAACATGCCACCCAGCCAGGGATCGGGTTGTGGGGTGCCATGTTCCTTTTCCTTTATTGAAACAGCGAGTGTATCCGGATGTTAAAGATATCTCGAGATAGCCAGGCCGCTCCTTTTTTACAGACAACAGAGGCCCCCGCATTGCTCAAGGAATTGGGATGCTTCTGGAACTCAGCACCAAGACAGGGTTTCAAACAGATCGTGATTGCCTTGCTCCTCTTGATGTGGCTCCCCGGTTGCGGTTCGCACGAGGCAGAACTGGCCACAGCCCTGGTGCGAGGAAAAGTGGTCGACCAAGGGCAACCGGTCGCCCACGCCCTGGTCAGTTTTGTGGCCTCATCCGGTCCCATGTCCACGGGATGGACCGTGGAAGATGGAACCTTCGAATTATTGCTGCCCACAGCGAAGAACGGTGCCATCATTGGAGAACACAAGATCTTTGTCGATACCGGGCTGCCTGCTCCTCCACCGGCCGATGCTCCTCCCGTTCCCACAGATCGCGAAGTTCCACCCATGACAGCACCGGGACCGACATTCCGTTATTCCTTCGCTGAGCCAATTTTGGTGAAGAGTGGACAAAACGAATTCCTTCTGGATCTGGCTCAGGCAGAGAAACACAAAAATTAATACAAGCTGTCCAGACCGCGGCCCAGCATGTGAACAACTGTCCTTGTGTCGCTGTGCAGAGTTTTCTCCGATATTCGAATTCTATCGTAATTCGCCGGATTTTTTTAATCTCTTATGAGCGACGGAGCGTTGCGAGAGAGTTTCAGCCAGGATTTCGACGGTCTCGACAATGAACCTTCGAGAAACCTCGGTTCTGAGACTCCTTGAACGATTCCCGTGAATGCTGCGGCGAGATTCTTGCAAACGAAGCGATTCGTTTCGATACTTCCCGTGCAACTTCGCTGTCAAAACCCGCCCCAGGCTGGAGTGCGGACAAGAACTGGCACCCCCTTTTTGACCTCATCTGGCCCCTTGTGAGAGATTGATTCATGCCTTGGTACGTTTACGCCGGCTTTGTGCTGGTGATTGCATTTTTGATTTATTTCGACTTGAGTGTGCTGCATCGACACGCGCACGCCATCAGCGTGAAATCTGCCCTCTTCTGGACAGGTGTCTGGATTTGCATGGCCTTGCTGTTTAATTGTGTGGTGTATGTGCTTTATCAGGGCAATATTGTGCCGGAAAGTGGGGTTTCGCAGACATTATCAGCGAGCGACGCAGCCCTTCAATTCTTTACGGGGTATCTCATTGAATACTCGTTGTCGCTGGACAACATTTTTGTGATCGCCTTGATCATTTCATCCTTCCGCGTGCCTGCAGAATATCAGCATCGCCTGTTGTTCTGGGGAATTCTGGGTGCTGTGGTCCTGCGGGGGATCATGATCTGGATCGGTGCGGAATTGATGCACCGTTTTGAGTGGACCGTTTATCTCTTTGGCATGCTGCTGATTATTTCGGCTGCGAAGATGTTGTTCTCGGACGACAAAGAGATGAACCCGGATGAAAGCTTTCTGATCCGAACATTCCGCCGTTTTTATCCGGTGACAAACGAGTTTCATGGGCAGCGTTTTTTTGCCTGGGTGGATGGGAAAAAGTGTGCCACTCCCATGCTGCTCGCCCTGGTTCTGATTGAAGGGTCCGACGTGATCTTTGCGGTGGATTCGATTCCCGCTGTATTTGGAGTGACGAAAGATCCATTTCTGGTCTTCACTTCAAATATCTTTGCAATTCTCGGACTTCGTTCTCTCTACTTTGCCCTGGCGGGCATGATGGGACATTTTGAATATCTGAAGTATTCGCTGATTGTGCTGCTGTTCTTCGTGGGGATCAAAATGCTGATCGCCAAATGGGTTCATCTCTCGAATGGAACATCTTTAGGGATTATTGCTGCAATTCTGGCGGTGGGGATTATCGCGAGCGTGATCAAAGGACGCCGTGGAAACCCTCAGACGGAAACCGGCACGTTGCATCTGCCCGAGGACGATACGTCCGGCTCATAGTGCGTTTTTGTAAATCTTGTGGCGAACTTGCCTCGCGGCATTCAGTCTTTCATCAAGTGAAACCTCTTCGACGCGGGCACATGAGAGACCAAACTGGTCTAGTGCTTCGTCAACTTTAAAAATACGGGAAGTGCTTCGCCTACTCCTTCGTCTCTTCTAAAATTTAGAATAGACCTTAACGCAAAGTCCGATAACGAAGGACGTTTTGTGGTCACGGACCCCAGATCCAAGCCTGGACGGGGCTCGTCGCAGGCAGGAGTTGCCATGCAGGGAGGTGGTGACGTCCCCTGTCTCACGCCGGCAAAGAAGCTTGATGGATTCTACCTCGGCGGGAAAAAACAGCTTCGAAAAATGTCGTGAATACCTCGTGTGCAGCATAATCGGTGAGTCCGTACACGATCCGCGCGGGCGGATCATCCCGAACAATCTGCCAGTGTTTTCGCGCTATGTCCGGCATGTTCCGCGCACTGTGCCCTGTGACCGCTCTTCCAGCCCGTTTCACCCAGATTCCTTGAAACCCCGGGGACAGGACTCCCGATACTTCCATTGCGGAGGAATCGCAGCCAGGACATTCCACCACACTCAACTGAGGAGATGTGGACGAGGCGCAGGGGCGCGCGGCCAAATACGCTGAGGACCCAAAGGGCCCTCTTGATGAAAGGGAGAGACAGTTGAGTCATTCTCATCTGGCAATACGACACCTGGTCCGAAAACTGGAAAAGCAGGAAGAGCGCAGGGCGGCTAAACCGCAATTGCCTGCCTGGCTGACTCAGTTTGTCGATCGACTGTCACAGAGATTTGAACCGTTCAGTGGCGTCGCGCGTGTCGGGTTCGAATGCATGCAGGCAGAAAAGGTCTGGGAACTGGCCATCTTTCTGGGCGAAATGGAGATTGTGGGGGGTGCCGAAGATGGCGAGATGCGCCCCATCAACTTTCGTTTCGACCTGAAAAGTATCACCAGTGAATTCGAAGAGGTCCAGTCCATTTTCTGGAACGCCTTTCCAAACAGCCATGTCTGCTTTGATTCCATGGCGGATTTGTCGTTCTTGACGATTGAAGGGGTGGTCCAGTCACAGACAATTCGATTGCAATTGCATGCCGGCCCCCCAGACAGTATTGGCCCGGGAATGCGCGAACATTCGGATGGTCGCCTGGAGCTCGTATAAGGCCGTGTTACGGAGAACGTTACGAAGAAAGTCGGTGGCCTGGATTCTGTGCTGCGGTGAGAGCACTTCGATTGATGAAACGCCAGGCGAAGGGGGTTTTTTCGGGAAAGAGGCGGCAGGACTCAGATCCATTCGCCAGGGTCCGGCGGGACCTCTCTCAAGATTCGGCAGGGGTTTCCGGCAGCAATCACTCCTTCTGGAAGATCTCTCGTCACGACGCTCCCCGCGCCGATCACCGAACGCGACCCAATCCGAATTCCCGGACAGATGATCGCCCCGCCCCCCACCCAGACATCCGAGCCAATCGTAATCGGCTTTGCGAATTCGCGTTCGCGGCGCAGTCCCGCTTCCAGCGGATGTGTTGCTGTATAAATCTGTACCGCGGGACCAAACATCGTGAAGTCGCCAATCTCGACCGGGCAGACATCCAGGACCACGCAATTGAAGTTGAAAAACACTCTCTGTCCCAGAAAAATCTGAGCCCCATAGTCACAATAAAAAGGAGGCTGCAACCAGACGGAATCACCCCCTGCTCCAAAGAGTTCCATAAAAATGAGTCTGCGTTTTTCAGATTCGCCGGTGCGTGAGAAATTCAAATCGTCACACAGCTTTCGAGCCCGTTCGCGAATCAGAACCAATTCCCGATCCATGGGATCGTAGAGGTCTCCCCGCAACATCTTCTCGCGTTCGCTACCCATGAGGGGCTCCTTTATGAAATCGATCCGCGTTCCCCATACTCCTGACGACAGACCACCAGTTCTTCCAGCGTTTCGAGAGACCAGTTTGGTCTCTCATGTGCCCGTGTCGAAAGGGTTTCACTCGATGAAATGCCGAATGCCGCGAGGCCACACTTGGACAACGCGGAGTGAAAGCACTCTCATCAAGTTGCGGGAATTCACCAGGCTTCCCTGGCAAGAGCCATTTACTGTTAACATGGCCAAATTAACTAAAATGGCCAGATTATGGGAATCGTCAGGCTGGCCACGATCCATAAGAGCAGGTTCAAGGGGGCGCCCGCTTTCAGAAAGTCCAGGAATTTATACCCACCGGGCCCATAGACCATCATATTCGTCTGATAACCGATGGGCGAGGAAAAACTGGCGGAAGCAGCCAGAACCAGTGCCATCAGAAATGGCCGCTCGCTCACGTCATAAATTCTGGCGGTCTCCAGGCAGATGGGAAACATGAGTGCTGCGCAGGCGTTATTCGTGATCAACTCGGTGACAATCGAAACCAGCAGATATGTGGCTGCCAGCGCAGCCCAGGGTCCGCTGTCTCCCGTTAAATTGACAAAGGCCCGGGCCACTGCTGTGGCTGCTCCGGAGTTTTCCAGGGCCTTCCCCACACCAAAAGCACAGGCAATTGTGATTAGTGTGGACCATTCAACCGATTTGCGTGCATCGCTGGTTGAAAGACAGCCGACAGCCATCATCGCCAAGGCAATGAGCGCTGCTGCGACCACCGTCGAGATGACACCCGTCGACATCAATGCGATCAGGGCCACGATCAGGATTCCGGCAATCCAGCCCCGTTCCGTGCGTGCTGGACTGTATTCGGAAACACTGCTGACCAGGTAGAACGCGGGATCGTTCCGATAGGCCCGTTCAAAGTGAGGACCAGTCTGCAGCAACAACGTATCACCGGGCTCCATACGAATGTCACCGATTTTTCTGGCCACGCGGGTGCCGCTCCGATGCACAGCCACAATGGCAGCTCCATAGGTGGCCCGGAAATCGGCTTCCCGCACGGTTTGACCCACTAATGGAGATGTTTGCGAAATGACAACTTCACACATCCGACTACGACGTTTTTGATGCGAGGTTTGCGAACGGGCACTCTCGTCCACGGGTTGCAGACCGGAGATTCTTTCGAGTTCGATAATACTGCTGACGATGCCGGTGAAGATCAGGTGATCGTCATCCTCAATGACTTCATCCGGACCGACGGGAGTAATCAGTTGACCCGCCCGGTTGATCTCGACGACATACAAACCCGGCAACTGTCGCAGGCCGGCTTCCTCCACGGTCTTGCCCACCAGTCGCGAGCGGGGAACCACCAGCATTTCGGCCATATATTCCCGGCGGGATTCGCTGAGTTGTTCCAGAAGATCTTTGCGATTGGGGAGGAGAGCTCCACCACAGGTCAGCAAGTAGATCACACCGATAATGGCATAGGGAACTCCAATCCAGGAGAGTTCGAAAAGCGACATGGAGGTGACGCCGGCCTTCATCATCATCCCATTGACGACCAGGTTGGTGGAGGTCCCGATCAGAGTGCAGGTCCCTCCCAGGATGGCCAGATACGAAACGGGAATCAGCAGTTTGGAAGGGGCGACATCGGACCGCCGGCACCAGCCCAGAACAACCGGCACGAACATCGCCACAATGGGGGTATTGTTCAGAAACGCCGAGAGTGGCAGGATCACCAGTGCCAACCTGAAAATCGCTCCTTTGGCCGTTTTCGCGTTTCCCAGAATTCGCTGGCTGAGGGTATCCAGCACGCCGGTATCGCGCAACCCGGCCGCCACGACAAACAGCAGCCCCACTGTCAGCATTCCTTCATTCGCAAATCCCGCGAACGCATCTTCGGGACTAATGACCTGCAGCAGGGCCAGAATGGTAATGGCCCACATGAAAATCACGTCCGGGGCAGCCACATTGGCGATCAGACAGGCCAGCAGTGCTCCCACGACCGCCAACGTATACCAGGCCTCCAGCCCCATCAGATCATCCTTTGAATTCTGTCATGATCAACTCATGTCTTATTACCATCAAAAATTTGGATAAGACATGGCGTGATGAACCCATTCACGACCGGCAAGTAATACCACGTCGCACCCGTTACCCCGACATCGGTGAAAACACCCTTCTCGACGACAACGGGCAGGGATCATATCGACTCTGCGATTCTGAGGAAAACCATGCCTGGACTTCAATAAACAAAACGTCCATCTTGACGGAGGAAATTGCTTGTTCTATACCGCACTTCAGAGACCCTGTGGAATTCGCTGTCGAAAACAGTGGGACGCGGGCTCCGAAAAACCTTGGGGACGCTTTGTCCAGCAAGGATGGGTGAGCCAGACATGTGGTCCACACAATCCGTGTGAACCGTCTTGACCGGATACGGCCCGAAATGAGACCCCGCCTCGCCGGTGATGACGAGTGCGGAAACCTGTTTTTCACCGCATGCAGTCTACAGTCAGCCCACTCGCTGAGACAGAATCAGAAACATTCTGGTGCTCTGTCAGGGCTCAAGCATTGGGGAACATCATCACAAAACGTCCTCCATTGTCGGACTTTTGCGTTGAGACGACCCCTGATTTTCAGAATTAGCACGGCACTGGTCTCTTGTTCGAAAGTGCTGACTTTTCGGCCTTTGCGCTGGAAAATCACAATCGAACCAGACCAGAGTAAGTAAATCGCGGGCAGTCTGGCTGGCCCGGACAATCATTCGCCAAGTTCAGGGGCGTATGGATTGCCTCTCTTTTTTCACGCTGAACATCCTTCTGTTTACGATATTAAAGGCAAGTTGAATGGCTGAACTGATCAAACCCCACGGAGGGCTTTCCGAGCCTGTCTGCCTGACGGTTGCGGAAAACGACCGCGATGCGTTTCGCACCCAGGCGGCAACTCTCAAACAAGTTCCCCTCTCCTCTGCGGACGTCTCCAGCGTCTACCGGTTCGCCGACGGAACACTGTCTCCCCTCACCGGCCCCATGGACAGCAAAACGTATCAGCGGGTTCTCGAAGAAGCGATCATCGAAAACAATGGCAAGAAATATGCATGGACCATCCCCATCGCATTCCCAGTCACGTCCGCACTGGCCAAAACCCTTGCCGTCGGTGAAAAAGTCGCCTTGACCACACCGGAAGGGGACATCATTGCGACGCTGGAACTGACGGATATTTATCCCTGGGATAAATGCAAATACCTGTCCAGCGTGTATGGCACGGGCCGACTGGACCATGCCGGGGCGAAAATCACCCTGACCGGTCCGGATGCGGAAAAAGCGTTCCTGGTGGGTGGCAAGATTCAGGCACTCCCCCAGCCCAAGAACCCGCACTTCGGCAAGTATGTACTCACACCGCGAGAAGTTCGCAAACTGATTGCAGAGACCGGCTGGGATGCTGTCGTGGCGTTCCAGACACGCAATCCACTGCATCGGGCTCATGAATATGCGCTGGTTTACGCACTCGAAAAACTGCTGAAGGATGGCAAGAACGCCGGTGCGATTCTCAATCCCCTGATCGGCGAAACCAAGGGGGACGACGTCAATGCCGTGACCCGGATGGAAACGTATGAGAAACTCATCTCCGAACGGCAACTTGGCGATGGCGACAGCGACACCGAACTGTGGAGTCAGCGGAATGAAGCGGTCCCCGACCGGGTGAAGCTGCTGGGACTGGACATCAAAATGTTCTATGGCGGCCCCAAAGA
>Ga0182745_1003605_pt1 | contig 13286 bp, 10 predicted proteins | sample eDN3rd30CKraftBY_FD_128523 | JGI IMG/M metagenome (GOLD analysis project Ga0182745, IMG submission 128523) | Enriched backyard soil microbial communities from Emeryville, California, USA - eDNA 3rd pass 30_C Kraft BY (version 2) (version 2) | ecosystem: Environmental > Terrestrial > Soil >...
CAAAGATGGAAATAATCGACACCAGGCCCTTCCCGTCCGTCGCCCGCGACGAGCCAGGCCATCAAACAGTAGACGAGATGAGCATCGCCGCCAGGAAGCAGTCGCTCAAGGCTGCGGCCGTCGGCAACATATTGGAGTGGTACGACTGGACTATCTACAGCACCTTTTCGGTCTATATTGCGGGATACTTCTTTTCTAAATCAGATCCGACGTCGGCATTTCTTTCCACTTTGGCCATCTTCGCAGGCGGCTTCCTGGCGCGTCCCATTGGCGGCTATATCTTTGGGCGCATGGCGGACGGAAGGGGGCGAAAGCTGGCATTGGTCACCACGATGATCATGCTTGCCGCCACGAGTCTCGGCATTGCGCTTCTGCCCAACTATTCGGAAATCGGGTCGTGGGCCTCGCTAGCCCTGTTTATCATGCGACTGCTACAAGGCTTCGCACACGGCGGCGAATCCGGTGTGTCGTATGTATACATCGCAGAAATCGCGCCGCGCGAGCGCCGCGGTTTCTGGGCCAGCTCGATTTACATTAGTGTGATCTTGGGGGTAATGCTGGCAACCGGCGTCGCAGCCGCATTAAGCGCCATGCTGACAAAGGAAGACATGAGCGAATGGGGCTGGCGCGTCGGCTTTGCCTTGGGTGCCTTGCTGGGTCTTTACGCGCTATTCATGCGCCGCAAGGCAGTGGAAACAGACACCTTCAAGTCTTTGAACGCAAAGGCCGATGCCAACGCGCCCAAGGAGAAGCTATCGAAGCGCACGATTCTCCGATTCAGCCTGCTGCTGATTGCGCTGAACGCCGGCATGAATGTCTGGTACTACATCTGGGTTGCATTCGCGCCGGCGATGGCCATTTCCGCCTACAACATGGACCCCAAGGGCGCATACACGTCCAGCCTGATCGCCCAAGCGATCACGCTGATCTTCATTCCGATCTTTGGTCACATGTCCGATCGCATCGGCCGGCGAAAAATGCTAATGATGTTCGCCGTGCTGATAGGTGTGATGGCCATTCCGATTCAAAGCTTGCTGTCGAGTCAACCGTGGACATTGTTATTGGCGCAAGGACTGGGGCTGATCATCTGGACGATGGGCGTCGGCCAGTACCCCGCGCTAATGGCTGAATTGGTTCCTGCACGCGTCAGAGGCGTCGGCGTGGCCATCCTGACGTCTCTGGCCGTCGCCTTGTTTGGCGGCACAGCGCCCTATCTGAATACGTGGCTGCGATCGATCGGCGCGGACTGGGCGTTCCACGCTTACGTCATTGTGCTTGCGGTAATTACCTTGATTTCCGCCTATCGCATGAAGGAAACCGCTGGCATGGATCTCAAGGAATAGTCGGGCATTGGTCTCCGGGTTTCACGCACCACGGTCAAAGTGCGTGAAATCCCGATCAGGGGGAACACACGCGCCTGCTCAAGCCCCCTCGCACCCATCCGCAAACGCAAAGGTGCTGGCCTTTTGGCACAAGTCCGCAATTTCGATCAGCAGTCGAGACGCAGCTCTTTGAGCAAAGATGGCGGTAAATGGCATATCCAGACCGACGGGCTCGGTAGGGATCTTTTTTAGCTCTTTCTTTTTCAGCGCATCCTCATAGATTCCCACAGGCAGCAGGCTGATGCCCACACCCGCAACGGTTAATGATTTGACCGCCGCCAGACTGTTGCACGACGTTCCTAGGTGCTTTTTCGATGGTTTTAAGCCTAACCAGCTATTAGTTGCGTCTGTCGTATAGGAATCTGTGCCCTGGTAAACAATGGGCCATTTACGGAGCTCTCGCGAGGTCTGCACTTCGGTTGATTTAAAAAAATCTGGACTGCACATCCATGAAAAGCGAACGCTTCCCAGATCTTTAGCAACAAACACCAAATCGGTACAAGGTCCAGCAATTACGGCGATATCAAACTCTCCCTTTCTAGCACCATCGATCAGCACGGGATTCAGGCCCACATAAAACTCAAGGACAACTCCGGGATATTTTTCGCGAACGGCTCGGGTAAATTTCGGCAACCATGTAACGGCCACCAATTCCGCCACCCCGATACGGACAGTTCCCGAGACCGCCATATCCGAAGCCAATTGTTCTTTTATTTCTGAGAATATTTCGGTCACTTGTTCCGCATAAGGAATAAGTAGCCGGCCTTTACTCGTTAAGTGAATCTGACGCTGGGATCTGTCAAACAGAGAAATACCCAAATCCCCCTCCAACTCCTGGATGCGCGCGGACACGGTTGACTGCGTGACGTGAAGACGCTCCGCTGCGGCAGCAAAGCTGCCAAGCCGCACGATTGCCAGAAAACTTTCAAGTTGCCGGTTATTCATAGCGTGGTTTCAAAAATTCGAGCACTCATTCTATGGAACGAATCAAGACTATGCGATTCAAAAATTTAGAACCAGCCCTTTCAATTTTCTCTGCTGGAGAAATTCTAATTGTCACGGACGATCGCGACGGCTTGACGACGGGCATTTCCGCGCAACAGCGCTCCACTACCGTCAAGACACTCGCGGTCTCTGAGCTGATTGCGTTCAGGATGGATGAGCTTCAATGAACGCGTTACTTCGGTACCCTCTCGCGCTGATCGTCCTGGCCCAGCTTTGCGGCACCTCGTTGTGGTTCAGCCCGAATAGCGCTGCGGACAGTCTATCTGCCGAATGGGCGCTTACCACTGCCCAGTTCGGCCAATTGACGGGCGCAACGCAGATCGGTTTTATCCTGGGCTCATTGATCCTAGCCGCCAGTGGCGCTGCCGATCGTTTCTCGGCCAGTCGAATATTTTCCAGCGCCTGCTATTTAGGCGCGGTGTTCAACGCATATTTTGCGTTGTTCGTGTCGGACTTTCACCAGGGGTTAGCGCTACGATTTGCGGTCGGCATCTGCCTTGCAGGAATATACCCTCTTGGCATGAAAATGGTTATCGGCTGGACTCAAACGGCCGCAGGGTCAACATTGGGCTTATTGGTCGGCATGCTTACGCTGGGCACAGCCCTGCCCCACGCGGTACGCGCCGGAGGGGGGGACCTTTCCTGGCACGAGGTGGTTCTGACTTCCAGCCTATTGGCACTCGCTGGCGGCGCGCTTGTCCAAGCGCTGGGAGACGGGCCGTACCTACCGCGCGCGACAGGCGCGCGGGCCGGATGGGGAGCTGCGCTCAAGGCGTTCAAGGGTCCGGATTTCCGCGCCACGGCGCTCGCCTACTTCGGGCACATGTGGGAGCTCTATGCATTTTGGACCTTGGTTCCATTTTTCATCAATGACTTAGTAAACACTTCCGATGTCGCGTCCGATTCAAATAGCGCACTCGCCCCCGCCCTGTCATTTTTCATTATCGGAATAGGTGCATTGGGTAGCATCATCGCGGGTGGATTAAGTAAACGTGTGGGCAGCCCGATAGTGGCCGCGGCATCGTTGGGGATATCCGGCTTAATGTGCTTTGCCTACCCTTTTGCCAGACCTTTTGGCATGTTGCTTTGCATTCCAATGCTGCTGCTTTGGGGCCTGACAGTCATTTCTGATTCCGCCCAGTTTTCTGCGGTTTCCGCCCGTGCATGCCCGCCGGATCTCGTTGGTGGCGCATTGGCGATTCAAAACAGCATCGGATTCCTGATTACCGTATTTTCAATCACGTTGGTGACTCAGAGCTTTCCAAATATAGGCGTCGGCGTAGCATGGTATCTGCTGCCGGGTCCGTTACTGGGCCTCGTTTGCTTCATACCTGTCATTCTAAAATTTAAAACTTCTGAACAAAACAAATAATTCCCATGCTCTTCTTCCTATATACAAGGCAATTCCAGATACTCTTTTGCTGATTGATGACGAATGGCGCGCAGCCCGAAGCTGTGCACACATTGACGTGGCCAAGCTCGCAATCGGCCAAACAAAGCGTTATCTGATAGCTACTCTCATCAGCTTTCTAACATCATCCTTCCATACTCGGCCATCTGACCCCAAGCGAGTTCGTCCAAAAGTGGTCAGGGAAACCCAAAGAGGCAACCCTCTCCAGCTTTAAACCGTCCAATTTCCAGGGGTGGATCAAAATAACGACTGAGCCTCTCCCAGGGAGTAGCCATAAAAAGGGACAGTCTTGAAACGCTAAGCCCTTGAATTCAAGAGAATCGTCATTACAAGTTAGGTAAGCTCGATCTCACAGCCAATGAATTTCGGCATCTCGAAATGCCGATTTCAACGAAATTGACGAGAAATTCAAAAAAATCGTCCCCTCCCCCCTTGAACCTTCTCACATCGTCCCTATAATTAGCACTCGCTGCCGGTGAGTGCTAACACGGATTCCCGGCCTGAACCCGATCATTTCACCTTCTATATTTAGAAACAGGAGTTCCTCATGGCCCTGCGTCCCCTGCACGATCGCGTGATCGTCAAACGCCTGGACAACGAGCGCAAGACCGCCTCGGGCATCGTTATCCCTGACAGCGCCGCTGAAAAGCCTGATCAAGGCGAAGTCGTGGCCGTTGGCCCGGGCAAGAAGACCGAAGACGGCAAAGTGCTGCCGGTCGACCTGAAGGCTGGCGACAAGGTTCTGTTCGGCAAGTATGCCGGCCAGTCGGTGAAGGTTGACGGCGAAGAGCTGCTCGTCATCCGCGAGGACGAAATCCTCGCCGTGATCCAGTAATTACCTGAACGAATTTTCGAAGGAAGCTCAAATGGCTGCCAAGCAAGTCCTGTTCGGCGATGACGCCCGTGTACGCATCGTTCGTGGCGTAAACACCCTCGCCAATGCTGTCAAAACCACCCTGGGCCCCAAGGGTCGCAACGTTGTGCTCGAGCGCTCGTTCGGCGCCCCGACCGTCACCAAAGACGGCGTGTCGGTTGCCAAGGAAATCGAACTGAAAGACAAGTTCGAAAACATCGGCGCTCAGCTGGTTAAAGACGTTGCTTCGAAGACCTCGGACAACGCCGGCGACGGCACCACCACCGCCACCGTGCTGGCTCAAGCCATCGTCCAAGAAGGCCTGAAGTACGTTGCCGCTGGTTTCAACCCCATCGACCTGAAGCGCGGTATCGACAAGGCTGTCGCCGCTGCCGTGGCTGAACTGGCCAAGCAATCCAAGCCGGTCACCACCAGCAAGGAAATCGCTCAAGTCGGCTCGATCTCGGCCAACAGCGACCAATCGATCGGCAAGATCATCGCTGACGCGATGGACAAGGTCGGCAAAGAAGGCGTCATCACCGTCGAAGACGGCAAGTCGCTGGAAAACGAACTGGACGTGGTCGAAGGCATGCAATTCGATCGCGGCTACCTGTCGCCCTACTTCATCAACAACCCCGAGAAGCAAGTTGCTGCTCTGGACGATCCGTACGTTCTGATTTTCGACAAGAAAATCAGCAACATCCGTGACCTGTTGCCCGTGCTGGAGCAAGTCGCCAAGTCGAGCCGTCCGCTGCTGATCATCGCCGAAGACGTCGAAGGCGAAGCCCTGGCTACTCTGGTTGTGAACAACATCCGTGGCATCCTGAAGACCACCGCCGTCAAGGCACCTGGCTTCGGCGATCGTCGCAAAGCCATGCTGGAAGACCTGGCCATCCTGACCGGTGGCGTTGTGATCTCCGAAGAAACCGGCATGTCGCTGGAAAAGGCCACCCTGGAAGACCTGGGTCAAGCCAAGCGCATCGAAGTTGCCAAGGAAAACACGACGGTTATCGACGGCGCTGGCGACAGCAAGTCGATCGAAGCCCGCGTCAAGCAAATCCGCGTGCAAATCGAAGAAGCGACCTCGGACTACGACCGTGAAAAACTGCAAGAGCGCGTGGCCAAGCTGGCCGGCGGTGTTGCCGTGATCCGCGTCGGTGCTGCTACCGAAGTCGAAATGAAGGAAAAGAAAGCCCGCGTCGAAGACGCCCTGCACGCTACCCGCGCTGCTGTGGAAGAAGGCGTGGTTGCTGGTGGCGGCGTAGCTCTGCTGCGTGCCAAGCAAGCCATCATCGACCTGCAAGGCGACACCGCTGACCAGAACGCTGGCATCAAGTTGATCCTGCGTGCAGTCGAAGAGCCCCTGCGCACCATCGTCACCAACGCCGGCGACGAAGCCAGCGTGGTGGTGGACACCGTGCTCAAGGGTACCGGCAACTACGGCTACAACGCTGCAACCGGCGAGTACACCGACCTGGTCGAGCAAGGCGTGCTGGATCCCACCAAGGTGACCCGCACCGCGCTGCAAAACGCCGCTTCGGTGGCCAGCCTGCTGCTGACGGCTGAAGCCGCTGTGGTCGAACTGGCTGAAGACAAGCCCGCTGCTCCCGCAATGCCTGGTGGCATGGGCGGCATGGGTGGCATGGACTTCTAAGTCCAGGCCATTGTCGCGAAATATCCCCGGCCCGCCGGGGATATGCCGAATCAACACCCTCGGGGCTTATGCGCCGAGGGTGTTTTTTATTGCCGGGCCGTCCCAAAATAAAAAAGCCCCCTCGGGGGGCAGCAAGCCGTAGGCGCAGCGTGGGGGCAATTTTTTATTTCACGATGACTCCAGCCCGACATTTCGCTGGACTGCGCTGTAGCCCGATACAGCAGGTTTATCAATAACTTACGCGCATCCATCATATGCCGGTGCTTTCTGAAACCTGACCCGGCTTCCTCTCGCGCCGCTCCTATGTGGCTCTTGGAATCGGGTCGTTCCAAGGAGTCATCATGGCAAAGATCAAGCTCACCAAGACCGTAGAGGCGGCACAACCCCAGGCGCAAGACATCGAGCTGCGGGACATCGTAGTGCCCGGCTTCCTGTGCAAGATTACCCCGGCGGGCCGTCGGGTGTTCATGCTCCAGTACCGCACGAACGCGGGCGAGCGCCGCAAGCCTGCCTTGGGCCTGTTCGGGGAGCTGACCGTCGAGCAGGCCCGCGTCATGGCCCAGGACTGGCTGGCCGAGGTTCGCCGGGCGGCGACCCTAGCGGCGCCAAGGCCGAGGCGCGCAAGGCGCCCACGGTAGCCGAGTTGTGCACGAAGTTCATGGAGGACTACTCCAAGAAGCGCAACAAGCCCAGCACGCAGGAAGGCTAGAGTCATCGACCGCTGCATCATTCCGCTGCTGGGCCGCAAGAAGGTACAGGACGTGAAGCGCCCCGACATTGCCGGGTTGATGGAAAAGCTCTCGTACAAGCCCACTGAGGCAAACAAGGCATTCGGCGTGTTGCGCAAGATGTTCAACCTGGCCGAAGTGTGGGGCTTCCGCCCGGACGGCACGAATCCGTGCCGTCACGTCCCGATGTTTCCGCCGGGCAAGGAAACCCGGCTCATCGTGGATGGCGAACTGGCACTGATCTACCGCCACCTGGACAAGCTGGAGGCCGAAGGATTGGAGAACTACGTCATCCCGCTGGCGATCCGGCTGCAATTTGAGTTTGCCGCCCGGCGTTCCGAAGTCTGTCCACTCGAATGGACCTGGCTGGACTTCGAGAACCGCCGCGTGGTCTGGCCTGACAGTAAGACCGGCGGCATGTCCAAGCCCATGAGTGCGGAAGCCTATCGGCTGCTTTCGACAGCTCCGCGCCGGGAAGGCTGCCCCTATGTCCTGCCTTCGCCCCACGACCCCGACAAGCCCCTGACCTTTGGCGAGCACTATGGCGGCTGGTGCCGGGTGCTCAAGGCCGCCGGCGTGCCGCACGTCGGCACGCACGGCATCCGCCACCGCTCGACGACCGACATTGCCAATTCGGGCGTACCCACCAAAGTAGGCATGAAGCTGACGGGCCACAAGACCGTGGCGATGTTCATGCACTACGTCCACACCGAGGACAAGCCGGTGCGCGATGCGGCCGAGCTGGTGGCCAGCCGGCGGCAGGCCATCACGGGTGCGCGGCAGAGCCAGCCGCAGGAGGCAACGGCATGAGCAGCAAGCAATCGTCCGCAGTGTCGGCCAAGGCTGCCGCCTTGCCTGCCGGCTACGCCGGCATCCACGGCGGCATCGTGGAACTGCTCGACACTGCACGCCGTGCAACGGCGCGCAGCGTCAATGCGTTGATGACCGCCAGCTATTGGGAAATCGGCCGCCGCATCGTGGAGGCCGAGCAACAGGGCAAGCGACGTGCAGGATACGGCGAGCAGTTGATCCAGCGGCTGTCGGTTGACCTGACCACGCAGTTCGGGCGCGGGTTCAGCCGCCCGAACTTGCAGCAGATGCGGTTGTTCTTCCTGACTTGGCCAATTCGCCAGACAGTGTCTAGCGAATCTTCCCTAGCGCCGTCGCAGGGACATTCCCTTCTGGCGCAGGGGCGCCCTGGGCGGCTTGACGAACTGGCCCAGGTCTTCCCCTTGCCGTGGTCGGCCTATGTGCGGCTGCTGATGGTCAAGGACAACCACGCGCGCCAGTTCTACGAAGCCGAAGCTCTGCGCGGCGGCTGGAGCGTGCGCCAGCTCGACCGGCAGATCGGCAGCCAGTTCTACGAGCGCACGGCGCTGTCGAAGAACAAGGCGGCGATGCTGGTCAAGAGCGCCGTGCCGAAGCCAGATGATGCCGTGACGGTTGATGATGCGATCAAAGACCCGCTCGTGCTGGAGTTCCTCGACCTCAAGGACGAGTATTCCGAATCCGACCTCGAACAAGCCTTGATTCGTCGGCTAGAGGATTTCCTGCTTGAACTTGGCGACGGCTTCACCTTCGTCGGGCGTCAACGTCGCTTGCGCATCGACCAGACGTGGTATCGCGTCGATCTGTTGTTTTTTCATCGGCGCTTGCGCTGCCTGGTCATCATCGACTTGAAGCTCGGTGCGTTGACTCATGCCGACGTGGGTCAGATGCACCTGTATTGCAACTACGCGAAGGAGAACTGGACGTTTGTCGACGAGAACCCGCCTGTGGGGCTGATCCTGTGCGCTGACAAGGGACACGCCTTGGCGCGGTATGCGCTGGAAGGCTTGCCCAGCAAGGTCATGGCAGCCAACTACCGGATGGTGCTGCCGGATGCCGAGTTGCTGCAAAAGGAGCTTGAGAGCACTCGGCTCATGCTGGAGTCTCGTGGCGCGAACAGTATTAAGGCTCGCCAACGATGAACAACCGGGCCGGAGGGCCGCGCTCACCCGTCGACCACGTGGTTCCAGCTATGCCCTCAAGAGCATGTAATCTTTGCCTATATACGGAAGGATGAGATAGAGAGCGCCATGACAGCTTCTGCCCAAATTGACACCACCAGCTTGCTGACCATATTGGGCGTTATTGCCGCGATTTGGGCACTGATCTCTCCCACCAGCAGGCTTCGCCTTCGCTTTTGCATGACCTGGTGGGATTGGGTCATAAGTGGCACCGTCTTTCTCCTCATCCACTACTTGGTATTTGCTCCCGCCCTAGCAAGGCTCGGGCTGTACTACAGCCTGGGGCCGTGGAAATGGGGACTCGACAGTTCGAGTGCGGTCTACCTGCTCCTTCTCTCCGTCGTCGTCTACTTCTTCTGGCGGATGAGATCTCCTACGCTGGTCCGGGGAAGAATCCGCATCTTTCGCGAGTTGATTGAGAATCTGCATCTCACTAGACGCTATGACGAACTGGTGCTGCTCGTCGAACCGCAGTTGCCGAAACTGATTCTCCTGACCAAGCAGGAGTCGCTGATTGCTGGCTGGGTCGACCGTCTCGATCCACCCAACATCGACATGGATGCACTCTTGCGCGGGGAAGCTCCTCGTGCAAGGCCGGCTTGGCGGGACCGCTGGAGTACCGCGTTGCAATCTTTGAAGTCCTGGATCTTGGCGCGTGACGAAGCCAGCACGCAGGCTCGCGAAGTTCTATTGAATCTAGTCACATCTCCTGAGCTTACCGCCCATCTGGCCGTGGCCCACCCTCACTTCTGTCTCAAACTCCTTGAAGCTGACGAGGCGATACGCTCTGACTTCATTGATAACTACATGGATGCGTTGCTCGACGCGCCAGGTAGCCGCCTTTATGTGGAGCTGAAGAACAATCAGAATCTGAATGGTGGGAGCCGCCTGTTCCTGCCGAAGAACAATCGACTGCTCCATTTCTTTTTCTCCGACGCTACTGCGGCAATGAAGAATGGTCTCGATAGGGCCATTGGCGAAGCGGTGTGCCGGCGTCTGGATGAAGACCGCAAGCTGACCGAGAAGCTCAACGAATCATTGGGTTCCTACTACGACGGGGGGAGATTTCGCTGCCCGATCAATTCTGGAATAACGCTCTTTGAGATCATGGTCCACGAGGGCATCCATCAGGGCCTGCAAGACCATATGTGGCTGCACTATTTCAGGCACTTCGCGGAAAAGATCCTAAAGCAGATGCCAATGCCGCCTGACGCAGACGCCTACCAAGAGTGGCCGACGCCATTTCACTATCTTCTCTACCGCTTGATCAGCGTCGCCACCGATTGGGCTGAACAATGTGCGCGCATTGATGACGAAGAGATCCCAGAGGCCACGCGCAGCGCCGATGGCTTTGACCGGCACTTCATTTCCAAAGAAGCCACCAAGGCGCTGGGTTCAATGTTGCAAGACATCATTCCAAGTGAAAAGATCACAGCATCGTTCAAGACCTATCTACTGGAAGTTGCCATTCGCAGTCACAACAAGTTGCAGGGCAATCATGAATTGCTTGACGTCGCATCCTCGTTCAGGACCGCCGTGATCCGGGGCGCAGACCTTCCGACAGAGACCTCATACCGGGTTGAGCTTCGGAATGTGTTCGACCGTATGGACCACAGGATGAGACACGAAGCAGCGCAATTCAAGGAAGCCCTGGATGGGGCGCTTGCGTGATGCCCCAGAGGCGTAGCACCGAGTACGTCATTGCGAGCCCCTCGGCGCCCTAGCGCTGGAAGCTGAAGCACCGAAGCCCGCGTTGCGAACATTCGCAGTTGGTACGACTTGATTGAGGCCGTAGCCTGTCCGCTCATCTCCTTCAGAGATGAGGCGCATTACGGCTTCTCGCAGTTCACTTGATACAGGCATGCCAGCGTCTGTATCACGGAAGAGGCGCATCGTGGCTCCAGCCACGATATCGGCCAATTGCACGCCGATAGCCTCATGCGACTGAGCAAAATCGATGCTGGCCTTTTCCTCAAACCGATAATCGGACTGCGGCGTGTAGGGGAGATCCATGGTCTCACTCAGGTTCTCGGCCGCTGCCTTACCTTGGCGCAGGATGTTCTCCACTTCCAACTGCTGGTCGTGTACCAACCGTATGCCTGCCAATCGACGCCCGTAGTAGCGATTCATTCGTGCGTAGATGCTGGTGAAAGAGGTGAGGTTTGGCAGCATCCAGACCTGCTTCGCACGTTTGTTGACATCCGGGGGCGGAAGAAAGCGCAGCCAGGACTCATCTTCAGTACCACTTTGCTTCAGGTACTCGGCTTCGGACACCTCAACCATATGGGCAATCCCCTGGGCGATTTGTACTGCCCCTCCTCTATAGGTTTGCTGTGTGGTCATTTCGCGCAGACTGGCGAACGAAGCACGAAGCGTCGCATCCTCTGGCGCTAAGCAGCAGGCGACAAACGTGTCCAGTACGCGCTCGGATGCGTGGAAATGCAAGAAGTCAGCGACGGTGTTTTTGAGGAAGTGAAGCTCCACAGACTCGGGGTAGCCGAGACAAGGCGCCAAGAGCTGGAACGATGTGATGCAGGTGCAGATGAAGTAGCGCTTATCGACCAGCTCAACGAAAAGAGGAGCCCGTTGATCGAGTAAGGAATTGATGACTTCGGCGGAAAACTTCGGCTTGGAGGTGAGCGACTTAGACTTTAGTTCACCCGGAGGAATGCGGTGCCGGCTGCGCATTTCACTGAGGTGGTCTTCCAACTCATGGTCATCCTCAAGTCCGACGCCGGCCAATGCAAAGTAAGGCTGTCCTTTGAAGTCGTAGCCCTTCCCGCTGTTGATCATGTCGCCGCTGTGGCCGCTTTCATCGATATAGACAGTGGTCATGGTGCCGGTCGCATTCTCCGCAATAGGTTCTTCTGGACATCTGCATTGCCTTTTTGCGTCTCTGGCCAAAAGGACATGGCCGACGGCGCTGTCGTGCCGGGCATCAAGCCTCGTTGCGCGAATCTCGCCCCTATCGGGCTTCCGTCGTTCCCTCGCTTCGCTCGGCTGACGCCTCCGACCCTGCTCGCCGCTCCATGCCTGCACGCTTCGCTTGCCCAAAGGCCGTCTGTGCATCGGGCGGGATGTGGGTGGTCTTGCTGTTCCCTTCACCGTATCACTGCGTTCGCGCGCTCAAGGACAGTCATGCTGTGGCCGCATGATGAATCAGTTCGCCGTTTCTGTCGGCCATTCCTCCGGAACCAGCGCAGGCGGTTTTGTCCATGGCTCCTCGACCAGTGCATCCTGGAACCACTGTTCGCGCAGATTCGCATGCTCTGTAACGATCAATTGGAAGCCTGGGACATCTTCCTGCGTGAACTTCAGCAGCAACTCGAACAGCCGACGCACTGCATCGAGATCGGCGTCCTTTTCCGTCTTCTGCACCGAGCCGTCGGCATCCCTGTAGACCTGCTCGGAGGGGAAGTAGACCTGGGTTGGTTGATCGATCAGCAGGAAGCGTGGAATCGGACGGTTGTTCTGCGCCGCGAATAGATGCAGGGCCAGCAGTGCCGACAGATGGTAGGCCAGATGGTTCTCGCCGCCGCCGGTCCGGCTCATGGGCACAGGACGCTCGGGTCGATCGAAGGTAATTGTCAACTGCGGCAGGTTGAGCCGCGCAGGGTAAGGACCGAATTCGGCGTTGAATTTTTGGATGTACCGCGAAACCTGTGCGGAGATGTTACTGAGGATCGAGGTCAGGCGTTCGTTGCTGTCGTCGGCGCCGACCTGTTCCTCAAGCTGCTTGACTTTGTTGTTTAGACGCCGATTCTCTGCTTCCAGTTTGGCAAGATCCTCGTTCGGGAGGATCGTTTCCAGAAACAGGCTGATACGGCCGACGACGCGTGCGGCCGCGTTGTTGCGGGTGCCCATCTGGGCGATGACTTCGTTGGCCGAGATCGCCGCGGATAGCTCCGCTTCCTTCTGCTTGATATCGCCCGCAATCCCGTCTGCCTTGCCGGTCAGTTCGGCCAGGTAGGCTTCGAGCTTGGGGCGCTGGCCGGTGGCGATGCGCAACTCTTTGTCGAGCGATTCCAGCTCCTTGAGCAGGACGACGGCGACCGGGGACTCCAGCGCCAAGTTTTGCTCGCTGAACGGCCATTGCCATTCGCCGCTGTCGGGATTTTTCGGCAGCGCCTTGATCGAGGCCAGCCGGTCTATCTGTTCGGCGGCTTCGTTTTCGTAGCCGCCCGACCGCTTGGCGAACTGTCGTGCCGCGTCGATCCGGGTCTGGGTATCACGGCGATCCTGAC
>Ga0182745_1003607_pt1 | contig 13277 bp, 11 predicted proteins | sample eDN3rd30CKraftBY_FD_128523 | JGI IMG/M metagenome (GOLD analysis project Ga0182745, IMG submission 128523) | Enriched backyard soil microbial communities from Emeryville, California, USA - eDNA 3rd pass 30_C Kraft BY (version 2) (version 2) | ecosystem: Environmental > Terrestrial > Soil >...
GCAGCTATGCAGTTGGAATTGAAGCAATGGCTAGTGGCAACATTGATATCATGCTTGCCTCTCCAATGAGCTATTATCAAGCAAAGAAACAAGCAGGTGCAGAGCTATTAGTAACACCTACATTGCCAGAAGGGACAAATTACTATACGTCTTTCATCACAAAGGCTGACAATGACAAAATCAATAGTTTGGAAGATTTAAAAGGAACAAACTTTGCCTTTGTAAATGCTGCTTCTTCTTCAGGCTATTTGTATCCTAAGGGAACTTTGGTGCAAGAATTTGACCTTGATCCAAGTTTAATTGAACAATCAGGGTATTTCTTTGAAAACGTAACATTCTCTGAATCACATCAAAATAGTTTGATGGGTGTCATTATGGGTGATTATGAGGCTGCAGCTGTTACTCAAACTGCTATCGATATGATGGCGGAAGCGGGAGCTATCAATGCAGAAGATGTAAAGGTTGTAGGGCAAACAGATAAGATTCCAGATGCTAGCTATATTGTACGTGGAGATTTACCAGAGGATTTCAAGCAGGCAGTGCAAGATGCTTTTGTTTCCTTTGACGATGAAAAATACTTTGAAGCATTACATGGTGATGCAGAAGCTCGATTTGTGGCAACTGAACCAGATTATTATGATCCGTCTATCCAAATGTTAGAAGCGATTAATGCTTTAGAGGAAGTGACAGAATAATGGAGCCTCTACTATCGATTAAAAACTTAGCAAAAGTATATGGAAAAGAGACTCGTGCTTTAAATGGCATTTCCTTAGACTTTTATCCAGGTGAATTTATTGTTGTGATCGGTCCATCGGGTGCAGGCAAATCAACCTTCATTCGTTGTATTAATCGTCTAGTAGATCCAACAGAAGGCGAAATGATTTTTGACAATCAGCATTTAGAAAAACTTAGTGGAAAAAAATTAAGAAAAGAACGTTCTAAAATTGGGATGATATTTCAACATTATAATTTAGTAGGTAGAACAAATGTCATTAAAAATGTACTGCATGGCCAATTAAGTAATACCCCATTATATAAAAGTATGTTCGGGCTATATCGGGAGGAAGACAAAAGAGAAGCGGTAGAATTGCTAAAAAAGGTAGGTCTTGAAGAACAAATTTATAAACGTGCAGATGCACTTTCTGGTGGTCAAATGCAGCGTGTGGGAATTTGTCGAGCAATTCTGCAAAGACCGAAAGTGATCCTTGCTGATGAACCGATTGCATCGCTTGACCCATTATCTGCAAATATCGTTATGCAACAGCTGCATGATATTTCGTGTGAAAAAAATCTTACTTGTATCGTGAATTTGCATCAAGTGGATTTTGCTAAAAAGTATGCATCACGTATTGTTGGCATAAAAAAAGGCCGGGTTGTCTTTGATGGAACACCAACAGAGCTAACAGATGAAATCGTGAAAGAAATCTACGAAGGAAAAGAATCTCAAATGACGCTTCAAAATGATGCTTCATCGATTTTTGACAAGCAAGATAGAAAAGAATTAGTGGCGGCAGGGCATGGCTATGAATAAGCAGCTAACTTTAACTCAATCTCGGGTTTTACTTAAACAAGAGAAATCAAATCAGCCTATTCTAATTGTTATAGCAATAATTGCGGCTCTAGTCTTTTCATTTTTCTATCTTAAGATTTCTCTCGTTGATATGATTGTAGGTTTACCGAATTTTATATTATTTTTCTTTCAAAAATTCTTGCCTGCTAGTACAGAGAATTTAGCAGCATATATTCCATCGGTGATTGATACGCTGGGTTATGCAGTGGTGGCAACTTATTTATCCTCCATATTAGCATTTATATTAGGGATTTTAATCTCTGAGCATACAAATAAATTCAAAGCTATTCGATTATTCGTCAGAGGGTTTATATCCATATTGCGTAATATCCCATTCATCATTTGGGGGGCACTGTTAGTCTATATTTTCGGTATTGGTGGGATTGTGGGTGTCTTAGCTTTATTACTAGTTACCATTGGGTTTCTAGGAAAGAGCTATGCCGAATCAATTGATGAAATCGCAGGGGATAAACTTGAAGCTTTAAAAGCGAATGGTTCTTCTTATTTTCAAATTTTAGTTCACGGGATTATTCCGCAATTTATTCCGGCTTGGATTAATTGGACATTATTTGCCTTTGAAATTAACGTTCGAGCATCTGTTGTGCTTGGTTTAGTTGGTGCCGGAGGAATCGGTGTACTAATTGATACAAATATTAACCTCTTTAAATATGGTGAAGCCTTAACCATTATTGCAGTAGTTGTATGTATTATTTTACTTACGGAATTTGCAACAAATTCAATTCGTAAAAGAATACTTTAGAATTACTCAAAGCTTTAGAAGCAAAAGGGATTACTTAAATTTATTGAAAGGAAATGAAGTACATTGGAAAGTATTCGAGTTCATTCTAAAGGAAGTGGCATTAAATTATTCGGCCTTATTCTTATACTAGCAGTCATTTTTATAACGGCTGTTAGTTTAATAAACTTAGATTTTCAAAAGTTTTTTGAACGATTGGAAAACGTACCAGATGTCTTGGGGAGAATGATGGCGATTGATGTGTCTGTCATTCCCGCTGGTTTACTGGCCATTGTTACCACCTTAGCGTTATCGTTTTTAACCTTAGTGGTTGCTGTAATCATTTCTTTATTGTTGAGTTTTCTTGCTGCATCCAATATAACGCCTAATCGTCTCTTGGCAGATTTCATTAAAGGATTTTTTGCTATCACTCGATCAGTACCCGACCTTGTTTGGGGGTTAATGGTTATTGCGAGTCTGGGTTTCGGTTATACCTCTGGATTTATCACAATGTTAATATCAGCTGTTGGTTATTTAACAAAAACATTTGCAGGGAGTATCGAAGAGGCAGGAACTGATATTATCGAAGCAATGAGATCAACCGGTGCCTCTTGGTTCAATATTATTTTTCATGGGCTGATTCCACTTTGTATTACGTACTTCTTCTCATGGATCACAGTTCGATTTGAAGCGAATGTAGCAGAGTCAATTGGGCTAGGGATTATAGGTGTAGGGGGAATTGGGCTATTACTGACGAAGGCAATTGGCTCCTATAATTACCCACAAACGACAACAATCCTAATCATGATTTGCTTATTCATGCTAATTTTAGAATTTACCATGACGAAACTAAAAAATAGGGTCAAATTTGGAAATCGTTAATTTTCATCATATGAAACTGAAAAAAGAATAGGGGACTATAAAATGAAAAATGCAAATTTGAACTGGATTCGTTTACCTTTAGAAGGGGTAGAAAACTGCAGAGAATTGGGCGGTTATAGCAGTGAACTTGGACAGCAAACAAAATGGCGCTCTTTTTTACGATCGAGTGATATGGGGAAGTTAACACAAGAGGATATCCAATTTTTAAATGAATATGGTGTGAAAACAGTAATCGATCTTCGTGGAGAAGATGAAATACAAGAAAGCAAAAACCTGCTTGAGAATGAAGTGTTCTGTACTTACTATAATATCCCTCTTATTACTGAATTAGTTTCGAATATTGCCTTTACACAGGAAAAGGTTTTTATGGGCGAATTTTATATTGAACTATTAGAAAATAATATAGCGATAAAAAATATTTTCAATACTATTGGGTTATCTGAGGAAGGGTGCGTTATTTTCCACTGTGCTGCAGGGAAAGATCGCACAGGCGTTGTAGCGATGCTGCTTTTAGGATTGGCAGGAGTAGAGAAGAAGGATATCATCACAAACTATGAAGTGACTTATACAAATCTTGAATCACTCCATCATTTGGGAGGAAAGTATAAAGATATCCCGAAGGACTTATTACAGTCAAACGGCGATAATATTCGATTTGCCTATAATTATATTCTTGAAAAATATCATTCTGTGAATGGATATTTACTAGCTAAAGGTGTTGACGAGGAAGTAATTGAGCGTGTAAAAAATCGATTAGTCTTAAGTGCAGATGTAACTGTAGTTTAAAAGTGGAAAGTAAGTATCTCAATTTGCACGATGAGATACTTACTTTTTATTTTGAATTGAATACATTAAAATAAATTATAAGTAATACCAAAAGAGCACCTAAAGAACATGAAGCCTAAGAGGAGGTTCAATATGTATTCTTATGAAGTGACATGTGGCAGCTGTAAAAGAACGTTTAAATTACTGGAAGGATCTATGCAATACAAGCTGTTCAAAGAGAGAAAAGCAAAGATATTCAACTGTGAAGGCTGCAACCATAAAATCCGAATGGATGCGATTAAAAACTTTTTCAGATAGAAAAAAAGCCCAAAAATCGGATGTGGTTTTGGGCTTCAATATTTTTATAGTGATTGTAAAATCGTATTCTTCACTTCAGCAAGTGTAGAAGTCCCGCCTAAATCCCCAGTTTTCACTCCGGATGCTAAAGACTTTTCAATCGCATTTAATACGCGCGCACCTGCTTCGTGATGTCCCAGGAAGTCGAGCATCATTTTACCTGTCCAGATTTGACCAATTGGGTTGGCAATTCCTTTTCCTGCAATGTCAGGCGCTGATCCATGAACCGGCTCGAACATGGATGGGTATTCTCGTTCGATATTTAAGTTGGCAGCTGGTGCAATCCCGATGCTTCCCATAATCGCGCCACCTAAATCTGTTAGAATATCCCCGAACAAATTCGAAGCAACAATCACGTCAAAGGCTTGCGGCTTCATGACAAAAAAGGCAGCAAGGGCATCGATATGATTCACAGAGGATTCAATTTCAAGATAATCACCTTTTACCTCATTGAACACTTCATCCCAGAACGGCATGGAATAAGTTAAGCCATTTGATTTTGTGGCACTTGTTACATGCTGGCGAGAATTTTTGGCTAGTTCAAATGCGTAACGCATTGCGCGTTCTGTTCCTTTACGTGTAAAGACTGCATTTTGAATCGCAATTTCATCTGCTCCGCTATGCATACGACCGCCGCTATCAGAGTATTCACCTTCTGAATTTTCGCGAACCACAGTAATATCAAAATTTTGAGGATTTTTTAATGGCGACTCAAGTCCTGCTAAAAGCTTTGCTGGACGAACATTAATCGACTGCTTTAAGCCCCGGCGAATTTTAATCAATAACCCCCAAAGTGAGATGTGGTCCGGAACAAGCTCTGGCATCCCAACGGCACCTAAAAAGATTTGATCGTATTGCTTTAATGTCTCAAGACCGTCTTCAGGCATCATTTCACCATGCTCTAAGTAGTAATCGCAGCCCCATGGGAAGTATGTCCATTCAAATTGAAAGCCCCCATCAAGCTTTGCTACTTCATCCAACACTTCAATAGCTGCTGGTACAACTTCTTTCCCAATACCATCTCCTGCGATAACTGCAATTTTATATGTACGCATCAACACAACACCCCTTCGCATTAATTATTCTCCTAAAATATAACATAAATAATGGAGTCGTAAATAGTAAAGGCTGTTTGTCTGATTTATTCTTAAGAAAATTACGAAACCAAGGTTTAGTTCATATGAAGTTTTCGCAAAATGATATTAATAGGGAGTGATATTGATGGCAGTATGTCCTTTATGCAATTCATTAAAAGTATTGGAAATTTATTGTCCCAAATGTAGTAAACGTCTAGAAGATTCGGGAAAGGTGACCGATTATTTAGATCCATATAGTCATTACAATGACGAGGAAACTGCGAAAATGGGAGATGGCTATCCAAATACGGCAAAAGATCAAATTTGTCCGCATTTAATGACTTGCAGCAATTGCGGCTATGATGAAGTAAGATTTATACAGGAAGAATAAAGCTCGGTTCTGCTTACATAAGAACCGAGCCTATTTTTTGTGAAAATGAGCAGTCTTCTATAAATCTTATTTAAAAAGTAATAAAATAGAATAATAATGAAAATTCTTGAAATTTAGTTGAGATTGAGGGAGGAGGAAGCTCATGAAAGTATTAGTCATTGGCAACGAGGATCGCTACAGAAAGTACATGCCAGACCGAGAAATTGCAAATGAGGCAGAAATTACATATTGCCCTATAGGTACGAGTGATGAAGAGCTGATTGAAAAAGGGAAAGATGCGCAAATCTTATTGGTGGATGCGATTGCACGAGTCAGTAAAAAGCTTATCGAGCATCTGCCAAACTTATGTCTGATCCATTCGGAAGGGGTTGGCTATAATGCTATCGATATTCAAGCCGCAAAGGAACGAGGAATCTATGTTTGCAATAATAAAGGGATGAATGCAGGGGCGGTAGCTGAACAAACCATATTACTTATGCTCGGGGTATTAAGGGAGGTCGTAACGGGAGATCGAAATGTTCGTGATGGCCTTCAGATACAAACAAAAGAAAAGGCAATGGTGGAAGGGATTATAGAGCTAGCCGACTGTAAAATCGGTCTCATTGGCTTTGGTGATATTGCCAAAGAAACGGCAAAAAGACTTCATTCCTTTGATTGTGAGCTCTACTATAACAGCAGAACAAGGCTTTCGAAAGAAGTAGAAAATAAGCACCATGTAACCTATCTAGAACTCGATGAATTGGCAGCTGCATGCGATATTATTAGTATTCATGTACCGGTAACGAATGTGACAACTGGGATGATTAATGAACAATTCTTAAGGAAAATGAAAAAAACAGCTTTCCTGATTAATACTGCTCGTGGTGAAATTGTTGATAATCTAGCGTTAAGAGAAGCAATTATTAGCGGTGACATCAAAGGGGCAGGGCTTGATACGGTCTATCCAGAACCTATGGAAAAGGACAACCCATTGGTGAATCTTCCAATAGAGGTAGCCAATCGAGTTCTATTTTCTCCTCATATCGGAGGCATTACATCCAGTACGTTCTATAGAGCGCATAAAAACATGTGGTCAAATATTGAAGCGGTGATGAACGACCAAAGGCCAAATTATGTCGTGAATGGTGTGTTGAAGATTAGAAAAAGTTAGGAGCTGCTTTAACAAAAAAAAAGGGGCTCTTCTATCAAAAGAGACCTTAAGGAATAAGTGTATTTTTCTATTATGGCGTCATTATTTCTTTTTGTTCTTTTGTTGTTGTGAATTTTTTTGCGCAGCAGCAGCTACATCTTGCTCTACAGCAATTTCTTCACGATTATTAATTTTCTTGTCTTTTTTTCCTTTTTTGAGGGGCTTGTTTCGCTTTGCCATTGTTATCACCTCCGACACTATTCTTCACTAATTCGAAGAAGAATAGACATGAATAAAGGCTTCGTAAAAAATAATTATTTTTACAAACTGATAGGCTGGCTTTAAAGCGATCTAGATGCAGGGTTACAACATATAGAGAGTGTGGAAGGGGATTTAACATGTACAAGTTTGCAAAACGAATGGGAGAAGTATCTTCAAGTGCAGTTCGAGAAATTTTCAAAGCGATGGCCGATCCAGAAATGATTTCTTTTGGTGGGGGAAGTCCGGCAAATGAATCCTTTCCAATTGATGAAATTAAAGAAATAACGGATAAACTATTAACTGAAAAGGGACACCAAATCTTGCAATACGGAATTACTGAAGGCTGGGCACCTTTAAAACAAGCATACTTAGACCATATCGCTCATCCAAAGGGCATCAAGGGGTCACTGGAAAATGTTCTTGTGACAACTGGTGCTTCACAAGGAATTCACGTGATAGCAGATGCTTTCCTAGACCCGGGAGATGTGGTTCTGGTTGAATCGCCAACATTTTTAGGCGTGTTTTCTACATTTGATAAGTATTTCGTGAAATGTGTCCCTGTGGCAATGGATGAACACGGATTAATAATGGAAGACTTAGAAGCGAAAATAAAAGAACATAATCCTAAGATGCTTTATACAATACCGACCTTCCAAAATCCAACAGGTCGAACACTGCCTTTAGAACGTCGACAAAAGGTGGCAGAATTGGCATCTCAATATGAATTGATCGTCTTGGAGGATGATCCTTATTGTGATTTAAGATATACGGGTGAAACTTTGCCATCTATCAAAACCTTTGATAAAACAGGGCATGTAATCCTTTTAAACAGCTTCGCCAAAATTATTTCACCGGGATTACGCGTCGGCACTGTATTAGCTGAAACAGAAATTATTCAGCAGTTAACCGTGGCAAAACAAGGGGCAGATACTCATACGGCCAGTTTAACTCAAGCTATTTGCGCGGAATTTTTGAATCGAGGGCGCCTACCAGAGCATTTAACTAAAATCAATGCGATTTATGCTGAAAAGTTAAATGCAATGATTCAAGCTATTGATCGGTACTTCCCGGAAGGAACGAAATATACAAAACCTGAGGGCGGACTCTTCATATGGGTTGAATTGCCAGGGGAACCCGATGTACTGGCATTGTTCGAAAAAGCCACATCCGAATGCAAAGTGGCCTTTGTGCCGGGCATTCATTTCTGTAAAAACCCAGAGGACGGAATCAGACATTTACGCCTAAACTTCTCTTCAAGCAGCCCTGAGAAAATTGAAGAAGGCATTAAAAGACTTGGTGAGTTATTTGTTAGAGACTTAGAGGAAAGATAAAGAAAGAAATTTGATGGGTGAAGAAAAACGAATTGTTTTTCTTCACCTTTTTTGCGGTAATTATGCAATGGGATGATAGGTGAAAGACATTTTGGTGGGGAGTGAGGAAATGTCTTTCATAAGTAAAAGCAGCCATTGAAAAAGGTCACCGCGATTTTGCGAAGCGCTTATTGGATAAACTAACTGCTTGGTGCTCCATTTAGAGCAATATTGAGGTTATATACAACCGTAAAACACGATTGGAGTTTGATTTTGTTTGTCCTATAGAAAGGTTCTAAACGACCGTAATACACGATTGGAGCCTGTTTTTGTCCTATAGAAAGGTTCAATATGACCGTAATACATGATTGGAGTTTGATTTTGTCCTATAGAAAACTAATTTCATTTTGCCATACCATCTTCATAAGAGGTCTTTTGCGAGTTTTTAAAAAGTAAAAACAGGACCATTTCAGAATGATCCTGTTCACAAGTTTTTATTTAAATATTAACTTCTTCTAATGTATTTAACACTGAATGTAATGTAGATAATTCTTCATCATTTAATGGAATCATTGGTAAACGAACGCCGCCAACAGGAATCCCGTTAGAATTTAGAGCTGCTTTTACTGATGTTGGATTTGGTGTTGCAAATAAAACTTTCATGATTGGCAATAGTTTGCGGTGATCCTTTGCCGCTTGAGCTAAGTTGCCGCTTAGGAATTTGTTAATCATCGCTTGCATTTCATTGCCAATAATATGAGAGGCAACAGAGATAACACCTGTTCCACCGATTGATAAAATTGGTAAAGTTAAGCCGTCATCGCCACTGTACAAAGAGAAGCCTTCTGGCGTTTTTTCAATGATTTCTGCCATTGCATCCAGATTACCGCTTGCTTCTTTAATGGCTACGATGTTTTTAATTGCTGAAAGACGAATAACTGTTTCAGGCAATAAATTCACAACGCTGCGACCTGGGATATTATAAAGAACAATCGGTAAATTAGTATTTTCTGCAATTGTTTTGAAATGCTGATACATGCCTTCTTGAGAAGGTTTGTTGTAATATGGCGTCACAAGCATAATGCCATCTACCCCTGCATTTTCAGCTTGTTTTGTTAAGATAATCGAATCTCTTGTATTATAAGAACCCGTGCCTGCAATCACAGGAACGCGGCCGTCTACCACTTTTACAGCAAATCTAAATAAATCAAGTTTCTCTTGTTCGCTCAAAGTTGGAGATTCTCCAGTAGTACCAGAAACAACTAGTCCATCTGTTCCGTTTGCGATTAAATAATTAATTAAGTTTTCAGTAGCAATCCAATCGATTTCACCAGACGCATCAAATGGCGTCACCATAGCAGTTAAAATTTTTCCGAAATTCATACTTCTCCACATCCTTTTAGTTTTTTTGAAGAAAGAAAGTTTAAAATTTCTTTTCCTCATTCGAGCAGGTTAAACATGTAATTAACCTTTCGTTTTCTAAGAAAATAGAGGGAGAAGGGCGTTAAGTTAAGTAAACGCAAAAAAGCAACAACGAGGGCTCGTTGTTGCGTAGAAACAAATTACATTTCTTTGCGTAAGATAGCCCTCCATATAGTAACCTATATGACAGTCCTGCATTTGTTCAATGTCAGAACCAGCTCTTGAGATTATGAGCTTCCCAAAAGCTTCGGCAAATTCCCCTTTCCACAATCGTCAAAGGATCTCATAATCCTCTTACTGTGTACTAATGGTTTTTGCTCCTCTATCCTTACTTCAAAAGTTCTTGAAATAAGTGATTTATATAATTAACTAAGATAATACTCCTTTCCAATTACAAATGCAACCCCTTTGTGCAATTTTTTAGAATTTTTAGCCTAAATCACATTGAAAACTATACAAGGGAAATTGATACTTTGTAGGGATGTTTATTATTGTATTAAAAAAGCCTCAGAGACCATTCTAAATTCACAAGGAGGTGAGATAAATGGCTTCTGAAAGAAGTTCAAACAAATTATTATTCCCAGGTGCACAAGCTGCAATGGATCAAATGAAATATGAAATTGCTCAAGAATTCGGCGTAAACCTTGGACCAGAAAATGCATCTCGTGCAAATGGTTCAGTTGGTGGAGAAATCACAAAACGTCTTGTTCAAATGGCCGAAGCTCAATTAAAAGGTCGTTCAGGTCAATAAATAATATTTGACTGGAGGCTGATACAAAAAATTACTTTTTGTATCAGCCTTTATTTTTTTGTAAAGAATTTCAACCGGATATCAGGTGAATAGTGCTTTGGAAAGCAAGTATGACTGCGACGATTCTTAGGTGAATTCCGCTTAAAAGGTAGCAAAGCGACTGGTATTGCGACGATTCGCAGATGAAATCCGTTCAAGAGGTAGCAAAGCGCCAAACCAATCCCCACTTAAACTGTTTAAACCTAGATACTAAATCGCTCCTCACTAATAATAAAAAGTTAAAACCCCTTAGTACATATAGAAGTATGTAAGAAATCCTTCCATTACAAATGATAGAGTCCGATATCAAAAAAATGAATAAAATGATTTATTCAAATTTTTTGCCATTTTGCTACAATTCAAGAGATTTAGAAATTATTTAGTAGGAGATGAGTCTTAATGTGGAAAAAAGTTTCTGCCTCGGCATTAGCTTTGACCATCGCAGTCACTGGGTTTTCAACCGTTGAAAAAGCAGATGCGGCAAAGGATGATCAAGTTACACGAGGAGAATATGTCAAAGCAGTTATTGATGCTATGGATGTTGAGTTAGGATCTGGGGAAACAGTAAAGTACAATGATGTTCCAGCATCCCTCAAACCCTATGTTGAAAAAGCGATTGAATTAAAGCTCATCGATGAAAAAACAGCGAAAAGTTTCGCACCGAACGACAAAATTACGCGAGAAGAGGCATCCGTTGGTTTTGCGAATGCCATTCCAAATGATCAAACCTATTCAAAAAGTATTTTAAACCAATTTAAAGATTACAATACTGCGAAAAAAGAGAATCAGGACGAATTAGCTAAAGCTATTTCATTAGACTTTTTAAATGGTTATTCAGATAAACTTTTACACCTAAAAAATGTCCTGTCAGATAAGCAGTTAGATACATTATTGGAACGTTTCTTAAAAGAATACAAAAAGAAAACTACCGTTTCTCTTCGAATTTTAGGTACTTCTGATATTCATACCAATATCATGAACTACGATTACTATAAAGACACTGAATCGAATAGTTTAGGACTTGTTAAAGTAGCGTCATTAATAAAAGAAGCGCGGGGAGAAAATAGCAATTCCTTACTATTTGATAATGGCGACACAATTCAAGGAACGCCATTAGGCTCCTATAAACAATCTGTTGATGCGTTAGAAGAGGGAGAAGTGCATCCTTCAATTGCAGCAATGGAGTATTTGGATTATGATGCTTCCACTCTCGGAAATCATGAATTCAACTACGGCTTAGATTATTTAGATGAAGTGTATGATGATGCAGAATTCCCATTTGTTAATGCCAATATCAAAAACGCAGCGAGTGGCAAGTATATGTATACGCCATATATCATTATTGAAAAAGACGTGGTGGACTCAAAGGGAAATAAAAAGAAAGTAAAAGTTGGGGTGACAGGAATTGTACCGCCTCAAATTTTGAACTGGGACAAGTCTAACTTACTTGGAAAAGTTACTGTGGATGATTCCATTCAAGCTGTTGAAAAAGTAATTCCTAAAATGCAAAAAGAAGGCGCCGATGTAATCGTTGTTCTTTCTCACTCTGGTTTAGGTGATGCAACGCATGCTGTGGGTGAAGAAGATGTATCTTATCTAATGACGAAAGTAGAAGGTGTCGATGCCGTCATCTCTGGACATGCCCACGGTGTATTCCCTGGAGCAGTAGATGCATCTTTAACTGGTGTTGATGTTGAAAATGGTACAATGAATGGTGTACCAATCGTAATGCCGGGTAAATACGGCAGTCATCTAGGCGTAATTGACCTTACGCTTGAGAAAAAAGGCAGAGAGTGGGAAGTAGTAGCAGGAACAGGGGAAATTCGCCAGATTGCTAAAGATTCCTCAGATGTTGATCAAAAACTAGCTACAGTTGTGAAGGAAGCTCATGAAGGAACAATCGAGTACGTTCGTCAGCCTGTAGGAAAAACGAGCGCAGATATTCATAGCTATTTCTCGCAAGTTTTAGATGACCCATCCATTCAAATTGTGACGGATGCGCAATCTCTTTATGTAAAGGACAAAATTAAAGGTACGGAATATGAAAACCTGCCAGTTCTGTCTGCAGGAGCACCATTTAAAGCAGGGACACGCAGCGACCCAGATTATTACACATATGTACCAGAAGGTGAATTAGCTATTAAAAACGTAGCTGATCTTTACCTATATGATAATACATTAGCAATTTTAAAAGTAACGGGTGCCGATGTGAAAGAGTGGCTAGAGATGTCAGCCGGTCAATTTAACCAAATCGCTCCAACTAGTACGGAAGAACAACAGCTTATTAATACAAATTACCGTTCTTATAACTTCGATGTGATAGATGGTGTAACTTATGAGATTGACGCCACACAACCAGCGAAATATGATCCGGATGGGAATTTAGTGAATGCAGAGGCAGAGCGTATTGTAGACCTGCAATATAATGGGCAACCGATTGATTTAAACCAGGAGTTTATCGTTGCGTCGAACAATTATCGTGCAAACGGTACATTCCCAGGTGTGCGTAATGCATCGTATGTAGAAATCTATCCAGATGAAAATCGTCAAGCGATTATTGACTATATTACTTCGTACGAAACAATTGA
>Ga0182745_1003608_pt1 | contig 13275 bp, 13 predicted proteins | sample eDN3rd30CKraftBY_FD_128523 | JGI IMG/M metagenome (GOLD analysis project Ga0182745, IMG submission 128523) | Enriched backyard soil microbial communities from Emeryville, California, USA - eDNA 3rd pass 30_C Kraft BY (version 2) (version 2) | ecosystem: Environmental > Terrestrial > Soil >...
ATGCAACAGCCGCGCGGAATTGACGCTCGAAGAGCGTCCGAAAGCCGTCCAGCTTAACGGCGGAAAGCGCGACCCCACCGCCCTGGGAGTAGCCCACAACTGCAATACGCTCGGGGTCGATGAACGGCAGGCCCGCCAGATAGAGCAGCGCGCCGAAGGCATCCATCACCCGGTCGGCCGGCGCCCCAGACGTGCCGCAACGATCAGCTATGCCGCGCGGTCCGAAGCTGTCGACGATCAGCAGAGCGTAGCCAAGCGATGCAAAGTATGAGCCTCCTACATCTTCCCTTGCGCGCGATGAGCGGCCGGCGCAGCCATGCAACATCACGACGGCCGGAAATGGTCCGGTACCTGCTGGGCGGTAAAGCTCTCCTGTCAGCTCAGTAGTGGGTGACAGGACAATCGCTCGACCCTGTTCACGAGCGAGCCGCTCCTGCAGTGCTGTCGGCGGGGTCGTTGCAGTAGGGAAGCGAACGGTCTCTGCAGCGACACATTGAATTGCGGCAAAGCTGATTATTGAAGCCAATAGCGGTATTCTCGCAATCTTCTTCAAGGCGAGCCTCCCTGCAAGGCATCGATGGCGCGTCCCCCTTAGCTAAGGCTTAGCCTTCAGCCAAGTCTCCCATTCGGTCTTCGGCATATCGTTCCACCCGTAGCTAGCAAATGCAACCGCCGACACCGCTGCCTGTGCAGTCAGTCGAAGCAACTGTCCGATTTCGGACACCTTAGAGGTTTGGCATTGCGAGACTGTCAACGACCACGATCAGCCGGCTTGTCCTCCTCCTTAGGGAACTCTCCTCTCGCCGCAAACCCAATCATCTTCTTTGCCCTCTCGTAGTAGTCGTGAGCCATCTTGTTCAGGTTCTTGGCCTCACTGGCCTTTCCACCAGTCAGCTGTCGGCCGATCCATGTCCAATTGGGCTTCTGCGATTTCTGCGCGAGCCGCCATGCCTTTAGCATTCGCGGAAATGCCTTGGTGTCGCGGCGGCTTTTCTGAAAGAGCGCTATCTCCGCCTTCTTGAAATAGTCTTCCTTGAGTTCCTTGCCTGGATGATGCTTCTGCAGGGCAATCCTGAAATCATCGACAATGTGCTTCTGATTTCTGTCCTTGTAGACCAAGACCACTAGCACTTCCGGCATTGTTGTTAGCCGATCGTCATCAGGATCAATATCCGGGCCGTCCCAGGCGGAGTCGTACAGTACTCCAATAGAAGATCCAGCCGGCTCACAAAATGCGTACCTTCCCTTTGCCGCCCACCATGCTTTGAAGTCGTCGCCGAGATCGCCGAAAACCGAATAGAGCTTCGCAATCCGAGGATTCTTCTTCTTTCCCGTAGGGGGATACTCCTGGCTCTCCCGCAGAAACTCCCACCACCATTTGTAGAGGGACCGCTCGGCGACCTTCAGCTCTTCCTCCGTGACCACCGGCGTCAGTTCGGTCTGAGCCATCTGTCTCGGGAACTCCGATGGCAAATAACGCCCGGTTGGCCTAGGCCCGAACGCGTCAAACAGCTCTGCTAGAGCATCGCTCTGCCTGTCAGTGAGCCCCTCCGCTCTGGTGTTTCCTGCCTCTGCCATTCCTCTCCCCTCAAAGAAAAAACCGCGAAGCATCTGGCTGTACAGCTAGTTAGCAGAAGTTCGCCAGTAGCCTCTCCCCATTACACCTCCGGGCCTCGGGCATCGGGCAATTCCGTCCGCTCCCGCCAGGCCAATAGGAGGGCCATCATGACCAAGACTATGAGCAACAATACTTCCCCGTTCCAGATGAACTCTGTGCAGACGGCGAAGCAGTACATCACCGAACTCCACAAGGACCACGACCAGTGGCGCGCAGCCGAAAACTCTGCGTCAGACAAGCTGGTTGCCGTACTCGTCAAGTGCCTGCACTTGCACGAGCTCATGTCCGGCGAAAGCGACGAAGCCGCGCAACTGCGCAATGATTTCGGGGAGTATGTGAAAGCGACCAAGCTTCGGTTTAACGGCGAGACGCACACTCTAGCAAAAATCGCTGGTGTCGTCTTTAACCGGAACAACGCGGACTATAATCGCCGGCATGCCAGCCACTATGGGAAAGCACTGCTTAACGCTCAACAGAAGGGTATTACGCACGACAAGCTGGCCGCCTTCGTCGCAAAAAAGGGGGGCGTCACTAAGCTAGCGCAGAAAACGCCGACCTCTGCCGTGCCGACAATTGCGGATAAAGCCGAAACGGTTTGGGCTTCGCTCCGCCACAACAAACTTGCACATGTTAGTGACGAGGCCCTTCGAGCCATAGTCGACGGAGCAAACGTCGGACAACGTGTGTTGCTGCTAGCAACCCAACAGGCCAGGGGCACCTTCGAGGTCCTTGGCCTTGTGCAAAAATCCAGCGTCGTCGACGCAGCATTTGCGACGAAGCACGGCGACCTCACCACGAAGGGCGAAGACACTAGCGGGGTAGTCGATGACCCCGACGCACTCCGCGAAGAAATAACCGCGGAAGCCAACGCCTAGGAACCGAGGAAGCTGGGGTGTCACACCGACGCCCCAGCCTCTCACTCATCATATCACAAATAAGAGAATATCATGTTTACGAAGCCATCGTCATATACGGATGTATTGTTGGACCCTTCTGTCGCGAAGGATATCGACGACATCGTCGCCAATCGGATTCACTTTCCATCTCACAAGAAGGGGATCCTGCTCCACGGCCCTTGTGGCACCGGCAAATCCACACTCGCCACACTTCTACCGGAGGCCATCGACCATACGCGCGGAGGGGTTAACAAGCCCGTTCCCTCGCATTTTGGAATTCGCTCTGGCGGTAATAGTACTGCTCTGCTCAGTTCGCTCACGAATATCTCAAGAACAATGCCCCTTATTGGGAGTGCACATCAGTACATCATCCTGGATGAGCTCGATAATCTGGGCGCTTCCGCGATGTCTTCGTTGAAAACTGTCATCGACGAAGGTGAGGCCATCATCCTGATGACCACCAACAAGATCGCAGCGATCGACATCGCTGTGAAAAGCCGCAGTCACGTATTCCATATTGGGGCGGCGCCTCCTCATCTGTGGGCTGCCAAGGCAATTGCTGCATTCACTGTCGCGGGTAAACAGAACATCCCCACACAGGATCGCGTCGAGCAGCTTGTCGCAACCTGCAGAGGCGATACCCGGGAGATCCTCGACCAGCTCGAAAAGATGAAGAACGATCTGCGCTAGTATATTGGCCAAAGGAGCCCGGGACGAGGGCTCTCTCCGCGACCTCCGCTCTGAGAGGTCCTTTCAACTTTCGAAGAGTCCGAATTCGGACTCTTTTTCCCGACGAAACCCCTCTTTTTCTTCATTCCCTGATACGAAGGACCGAAAACTTCGGTCGAAGGGATATGAGGTCGGCGCCGGCGGCTCGGATCAGCTTGAGAAGGGCATCGGTGTCGCTGAGATCGAGGCGGGCCATCTTCACCTCCGGCTATGCCTAAGTGAATCACCTGGCCTGCCTCTTTGGAATCAAAATATGAGTACAGAATCTAGCCTGACAACTAATTGGAACTAGTTCGGCGCGTGCTCTCTGGACGTGCATCATGTCCTAGCAAGCGGAACTGCCACCGATTGTAGATGTCATTCGGGGCATCGAGCGGCGCACCACCCCTTGGTTCTCCGGCATCAATACTCACGGCAAAAGTGGCGCCGGGATTGGGTAACCCCAGATATGAATGCCGCATATAGGCGCCTCGCTGGCCATTCAGTTTGAGTATTCTACTCATTGCATGTCAGTGGCGCCAGTTCTCCTGTCTATCGGCCTAACTTGCTGGGCTCGTTGCCCACGTGTTTGCCACTATATTGAGCATGCGCGGTGCGCATGCTGCTGACTTCGGCTTGCTCGCGCTGTCCAGCCTTCGCATTGCCTCGCCAGCGTTTTCTCGTGTCTGCTTTTTGATATTTGCTATTTGCCGTTCTATGCTTTTGCCAATGCTTCACAATTAAGCCATCCTCGTTCTCCGAAGGCGCCTCACTAAATGGCAAACTGCAAATCTCTCACCGATATCTAGAAGCACATCATGCTTGTGAGAAGAACACGCTGGTCTCCAAGCAGATTTGCTCACCACCAACGTCGGCATTCTTGCATATATACCATTTCCAGCCCGCGTTATCGTAGACGCGCTCGATCTTGCTGAACCGACCGGCCTCGCGAAGCTCCTCCCAACGGAGCTTGAGCTGGGACATGAACAGTTCTGGGGTGGCCTTCACTTCCGGAGGGATCACCACTCCACAGTGGTAGTGCCAGTTACGTAGACCGGCTTCGCCTTCGAGAGCACAAACGCGCGGAACCCGCATGCCGCGTTTCTTTACGGCAGTCTTGCCATAGACCTGTATGTCCACGGAGTTCCAAAAATGCCTAGCGGCGCAGATCGCGGCGGCCTTTGGCATATCCGCTTTGAAGTTCAGTGTGAGAGCCAGGTCGTACTTGAATTCACGCAGCCCTCGCATCCACTCCTTCTTTGACTTGTTCATGCTGATATTTATCAGCGCGCCCCGTAGGCTTCGACTTTGAATGCGCATTTATTTTGGTTCGGCGTACTTTTTCGGCCTCCGAAGTGCGCTTAGAAGGCGTTGCAGCGCGAATGCAGCCCCACCCGCTACAGCAATCAGCCCGACCCGAATCCTGCGGTACGCGTCGTTACGACGGGCCTATCCAGGCCTCCTAATACTCGCTGGGCAGCATCATTACCCGATGCCGACTGTCGTCCACCAGCCACAGGGTGATTACTTGCAGCGGGAAGTCCGTGTAATCGAGCGATTGGCTCACGAGCGGCTCGGGGCTGTTGCCATCAGTCATGGTCAGCACGCCGTTTCGAGCCGTCGGATCCACTTTCAGCGTCCACACCTGGAAGGCCTCTGCGATTACGCGCTTCTCGCACTGGTAACTTGCGATGGCATCTAGCAGCCAATACGCGCGGGCGGCGTTCGCCAGGAACATTACCCCCTCTGTAATGATGACCGTGGGTACGAGCACATGGCGAGTGAAGGTCTCGCTGCCAGTGAACTGTGCTAGCTGTGCTTTCAACTCCGTCCGATCCATAGGGCCATCTCCATTATTTGGCCCGCGAGCACTAAACATCATTCTCAGCTATGGTCGCCCGAAATCCTCGAGCGTTGGACGGACGCGGACAACAGGGAAGGAGCGGGCCTACGCAGCGCAGTGCGCGCTTCGCTGGCGGCTACAACGCATTTTGAGCGCCCTACAACACAGACGCTGCCCCTGCCCGCTACAGCGCTAGCGGCTCAGCCCAAATCCTGCTGTACGCATCGTTTTGAGCGCCTAACAGAACTCCTGTAATCAAATCACTCTGCACAGCGTTTGCGAGTGATCTTCTTAGTCGGATTTCAGCTCTGCCCGCGCGCTGTCAGTGCCTACAAGGTGGAGCCAAAGAGCAACCGGACTTTTGGTGACGATCGCCGAATTCATCGGGCCAATTCCGGTAGGAATAGCTCCGTCGTGACCACAATTTGCGCTCAGCACAAACACATGAGGAGGCGTGCTGTGAGCATTTTGGCCAAACTGAATCTGACCCAGCTCAAGCGTCCCACGAGCAAAAGCCCGCAGGACAAGCGGCGTGACAACCTGATCCAGAAGCTGGAGGAGCAATCCAAGCTCGCGGAGCACGAGGCGAAGGGCACCAAGTATGTCGTGTCGAAGCAGGCCTGGACCCGGGACGAGGCAGGCAACAAGAGCCGCATCACCCGCGATAAGCTGATCAGGCCGTGGTATTTCGCTGATGGCACGGGCATGAGCCTCACTATCCGTTATGGGGCGCGGGTGCTTTCCCTAGATGCGAAGGGAAAGAAGGCCATCGCTGTCGGCAGCGTGAAGGACATCCCCGAGGTGATCACTGCGGTGATCAATGCGGTCAAGGCCGGCGAACTTGACTCGGCCATGGAGGCCACAATCCAGGCTGCAAAGACGAAGGCTCCGGTGCGCAACTAGCACGCCCCCCTTCGGCCTGTGCCAGCGCTACAGTCTCCCTCTGCAGCGCTGGTTTCATGATTAAGCCCTAGCCAGCGGGCCCTGCTTCGGTCAGCCTATCCTCACTCCGCCCGGTAGCCTACATGCCACCAATTACAGCTTCCCTGCTCTACGCCCTGGTGGAATGCCCTCACCGGGTATGGCTCGATGACGTCGTAGATCCCGCGAAGCGCGACCCTACCAGCCCGTTCGTGGAACTCCTTTGGGAAAGGGGGTCGAGGTTTGAGCGCGAGACGATCGAGAGGTTAGAGCTGCCCTTCCTGGACCTGTCAGGGCTGTCACCCGCCGAAAAGGAACGGGAAACGCTTGCTGCAATGCAACGTGGCGAACCCCTCATCTACAGCGGTCGTATCTCAAGCGGGGACCTGTTGGGACAGCCCGACCTCCTGAAACGAGCGGGAGCGGGCTACGTCGCCGGCGACATCAAGTCGGGAGCTGGTGAAGAAGGCGCCGACGAGGACGACAAGAAGCCCAAGAAGCACTATGCAGTGCAGCTCGCCCTCTACACCGACATTCTAGCCCAATTGGGTTTTTCTGCAGGCCGCCGGGCGTTCGTTTGGGACATCCGCGGGGATCAGATTGATTACGATTTCCAAATCCCCCAGGGCGTCCGTAACCCACAGACCCTATGGCAATTCTACGAAACGACGGTGCGGGATGCCCGACGCATCCTAGCGGGCCACGAGAAGACCTTGCCGGCGGCCGCCTCCAAATGTGCGCTTTGCCACTGGTACACGACCTGCCGAGAACAGGTGAAGAAGACCGACGACCTATCCCAAATCCCCGAATTGGGCCGGGCTAAGCGCGATGCCATGTTGATCGAGATCGGTACCGTCGAGGCTCTTGCGGGGATGAATCCGGTCGCTTTCATCAAGGGTAGCAAGACACCGTTCAAGGGTGTTGGCCCCTCCTCCCTCAAGAAGTTCCACGAGCGGGCCAAGCTGCTGAAGGCGCCCAACGCCCGACCGTATCTGACACAGCCTGTCCGGCTGCCGGTGTCCGATCGCGAGCTGCATTTCGACATTGAAGCTGATCCGATGCGCGATCACATCTATCTGCACGGCTTCGTCGTTCGAGAACGGGGCGTTGCACAGAACAAGTTCGAAGCGTTTGTCGCGGAGCAGCCGACAGCAGATGCAGAACGCCAGGCCTTTGCGGAAGCCATGGCGTTCTTCCGCGCATCACCCGACGCTATTGTCTACGTGTACTCGCACTATGAGCGGACGACGTATCGGAAGCTCCAGCAGCGCTATCCTGACGTAGCCACTCCCGATGAGATCGATGCGCTATTTGCGGAGGACCGAACTGTTGACCTTTACAAGATCGTGAAGTCCTCGACAGAGTGGCCCACCTGGAACCACAGCATCAAGACGTTAGCCAAGTATCTGGGGTTCAGTTGGCGCGACACGAACCCGTCTGGTGCAGCATCGATCGAATGGTACGACAGGTTTGTTCAAGGCGGGGATAGAACCGTCTTGCAACGCATTCTTGACTACAACGAGGACGACTGCCGGGCCATGATCGTCCTTCTCGATACCATACGAACGATGTAGGACCACCATGGGCACCACCACTAGCTTCGAAGACTGGCTAAACGACAATACTCCGGTGTCGAACTCAGAAATCTATTCGTTATGGCGTGCAGTAAAAGACCAGCAATCGCAGGGGCTAGCCGCTCTGCTCAAGCTTCACTGATCTCCATGCGGTCAAAGCCGGGATGATCGATAAGCCGGATTGCCTATGATCGATGTTGTTTAAACATCCACCAAGTTTCCAAATCTACATCGCGGTCTTCCTTAAAAGATTCTAACCTGCGCAGGAACTCCTTTCGTGCATCTTCGCTAGCCAACACCAAAACATCGTCCGATCCCTTTTTTATGAGAATGCCGGTGGGCATGGGGGGCGACTTCCCATACGCACGCTTTAATGCGGTTGTTCCCCTGGCTCTTTCCCCCAGCCATGTGACATCCCCCCAAATGGCGTCTAAGCGATCAAGAAACTCTCCAGCGTCACGCCGCGCTTCTTGAGTGCCGCCGCCAACCACCTCGGCTTATTGCCGCGGCCCGCCCACACTTGCGAAGGATCTTCGGGGTTTCGGTACTTCGGCGGAAGCCTCTTACCCTTGAGCGGATGCACTTCGGCATCGCGCGTACTTCCCACCGCAGGCGCTTTTCGCCCTTCAAGTATATTGATAAGTGCCCGACGCTCCCTTGCATGATGGAGCTCGAGAGCGGCCACGATCTGCGCTCGGGCATATACGAGTTCTTCAAACGTCATCGAGCGAATTTGCTTCACAAAAAAGAGCCTTTTCCTATGACAACCAAATGACTTTTTAGCCCTAGCGTCGCGTGGCAGCAACACCTTGAGTTACTCAAGACAGTTGAGCTGCAATGGCGCAATTGCAGCGAACGCGTTAATCGGCGGGATTGTGGCGTTGCTATGAACAGATTTGAAGCGTTTGTCGCTGAGAAACTTACACTTCAAGCGGAGCGCCAGGCGTTTGCGGACGCCATGGCGTTCTTCCGCGCTTCATCCGGCGCTATTATCTACGTTTAGCAGAGGATCGCGCTCCAGTCCGGTGAGACAAACGAAGGCCGATCCACCCGATAAATGATCTTCGCTCGCGGCAAAGCCGAAGCGACATTGCAAAGCGTGCCCGATCTCACTCCTCAAAGTTGCTTAACTAGCTGCGGTAGCGTCTTCTTCACGACTCCAACATAAAATTCGCTTAGCCTTTCCGCTTCATCACTCGTCAAACCACCAAGCCTGTATTCAGAACTGGCCCACAAGCAATTCCACGGCCCCCACTGCCGCGTTTGCCCCTCCGATCGCGGCAACTTCCCTCGAATTGAGTCCAGCTGCACTAGAGATCGCTTGCTAAAGGCGGTTCCGACTCTTCTCGCCATCAAGAGGATCATAAATCCGTCACCTACGGTCGGGTCTCGTCCACGTGAATAGAGCATGTAGTACACCTCGAACTCTGCACTAGCAGGGAGCTTGCGCTTGATAGATTGGTGTAGGAAATTGAACTCGTTGGGTCTTTGGCTTACTGGCGGGTAGTGCCACTCCACCTCTATGCCACCGATACGTCTCCGTATTGCCGGCAAGAGCAATTCGTAGACAAAAGTTCGGATTGTAGGCCGGTGATCGACGTCTCTCAGCACAGCAAGTCCCGGCGCGAGACTGGGATCCGCCTCAATATTCTTTATCAGTCGATCTATTTCCGCTTGTCTCTTCTCTTTCATAAGGTCTCTCACTACGAACTGAGATAAGTCACTCAGCAGCGTTATTGTCCGCTGAAGCTCCGCCACCCCCTGAAACTTGTTAGTAAGTGCAAAGCAAGTTCTCGCGATCACCTCGTATGAAACGTTGAAACAAGGGCACGCCGAATGCCTGTTGCCAGTCCGGTTCGAGCGACCATCTGGTGTAAGAAAGAGCATCATCCGCTTCCGCGCCCGCGGATATCGCTTGACGATCGCTGCCTGGTAATCCTCGATTTGGCGTTGTGATTCGGAAGCATCAAGTTTGGCTTCGATCCCGATCACAGCGTCTACTACGTCGGCGCCCCCACTCGAAATCACAATAAGCAAATCCAAGTAGCGGCTGGTACTTGCATCGTTCGTTAAGTGCCAGTTGAAGCGGGCCTCTATCTCCTTTCGCCCTCGCCCAAGCGCGAACCCAACCGAAGGTAGCCCCTTGAACCACTCGCGAGCAAAGAGGTCTCCAAGAGAATGCGGTTCCGTCGAGTCAAATAGATACCTCAGAATACGCGACAGTACATTCTCTCGGAAAGCATCGCGCAGAATGCCAATGATAGTTTCTGAAGGAGCACATATCGCAGCGACTGACTTGAACTCAGCGCTGCCTAGCAATCTTCCGACGGCGCAAACATGGTCGTCACTAAGTCGCATTTGGATAACTATACTCATGGGTTCCAACAGCGACACCCGAGGCGACGCTATTGGAACGTCATTGGGGTTCGCGGTTTCGCGGCTAATCGTGCACTTCTCGTCGTCGAGACAAGCGCGGTCCTAAACTCTACTCACCTTAGCATCAAATCCCTATGGGGCGTACGCCGACCAGTGACTGCTCAAGCGAAGTCGAAAATGGTCTGCGATAGATTTGTATCTCCAAAATCAACGGGCAGTTCACTAGCGCCTCACGCATTCATCAAATACTGCTTCACCTGCGAGGCAATCCGGTCGATGTCTGCATTGGCAATTTGCGACCCTGTTAGATGCAGTGTGGCAATCGCTCGGCGCCCATGGACTTCGCCGAACCGAGTTAGCACCCTTCCCGAATGATTTCTCAAATCCGCAGTTCCAGCACCAAATAGCTCTAACGTGGAAAATCCAATGACCACGACTAGCCTTGGATCCATAGCTCGCACCAGCTTGCCGACTTCTTCCAGGCAAAACGCTCTGACAGCTCTTCTGTCGTGCCGGCTTAGCGATCGAACGTAGGTATGGGCACTCCGAGAGCGTACAAAGATGGCATTAAGTCCAACACACTGCTGCAACAGTTCAACGCCGAACATGCGACGCATCCGCTTTGCTAGCGGCCAAGAAGCGGTCAAGTATTCATTCGTTTTGGGCCATTCTTGCTCGTATCCCGCTTGCCTCGCTTGCTCGACGGAAAGCGAACCGTTGCCAGGCTGGTAACCGATAAAGACAATCGGCGGACGCTTTAGTGGCGGGCCCATTAGGATTTCGAAGCCGAGAGCTGGGTTCGCCGTCAGCTGTGGCAGCTTTCGTGTGTCTTCGTAGACACCCGTGCAAATTGCTTCCAGATCTGTCATTCCCCCCACCGCAATTTAGTGTCTCCGGACACTAACCACCCTGCAAGTGACGATTGCCCAAGTGCGTTTGTGCTATTGAGCAATCTCGTGACGGACACACGGCCCACGCCAGTGGTTAGCATTGACAAAGTCCAGTTACGCAACCCACCATCAACGCACACGAGGTCGGAGTGATAGTGCGGAGAGAACCTAATGAAATTCGCATTTTCTTAGGTTTTTCGCTAACCTGCTGAGATTACTGCATCTTCTGCGGGCGTCTTTTCGGTCGCCCAATCGGGACATCAGAAACTACGCTGCAGCTAGCTGAAACATGATGTTTGGAGCTGCACACATGCCACAAGCAAAGACGCTGACGCCAAGGGAGCTGCGGAGGGTGTTGGACAGCATTGCTAGCAATTCTCACTCGGCGCGGAACAGGCTCATGCTGTTGATGACACACTGGGCTGGGATGCGAGTGGGAGAAGTGGCCGCCCTACGCATCCAGGATGTTCGCAGTGCCGATGGGAGCGTGAAACACGAGATCCGACTGGATGCAGCACAGACCAAGGGGAAGCACGCTCGTGTGGTCTTCTTGAGCGACCGGCTTGGCAAGGAGATTGGCCTTTACCTCAGGCATATCGCGGTGGAGACCGATAGCCGCCCTCTCTTCAGCACACAGAAGCAGTCTGCATTCTCGGCCAATACGCTCTGTCAGACGATGAACGCGATCTACAAACGGGCCGGGATCGAGGGGGCGACCAGCCACTCAGGCCGACGCAGTTTCATTACTACGTTGGCAAGCAAAGGCATTGGCGTGCGTGTGCTGGCTGCACTGGCGGGGCATCGCTCAATCTCAACGACCCAGGCCTACATAGACGTAAACGATGAGATGAAGAGGTCTGCGGTAGAGCTTGCGGCATAGCTGGTCGGGCAACGAGCCACATCGATACCTATGTATGCAGCTGCTACCGCGGTCTTACGGATGCCGATATCGTGACGCGAAGCCGCGCGAGCGAATATCCTCTCGGGAGATACCCATATTCCTGCAATCGCCGCTTAACCACCGCCAGCTGCTTATCGGTGAATAGAGGATGCCATTCGGCGTTGTCATAAATAGTCACTTCAACGGTGCCACCATCGGGGCGCTCCCTCGGGTGCCACAGGTAACCCGCGTGGTGCCCTGGAAAAGAATGCGCCGAGCAGGACCTAAGCTGTTGATATTCCAGAATAAGATTTGGGCATGAAGGGAGCTTGTACGCCAGTCCTGTGACACAGTCCACGCCATAGGCCGAGCAGAGGGCGCGCAGCAGGAAAAAACTTGCGCCGGCTACAATCTCCTAGGTATTTCAACCAGCCCTCCTTCAATATGTCGTGTTCTTATGAGGGGGGAGAGGAAATGCGCTTCAAGTCGTTTCGCGTAACCAATTTCCGCAGCATCCAGGACTCGGGCGAATGCACGCTAGATCAAGTTCTGTGCCTGGTTGGCAAGAATGAAGCTGGTAAGACGGCCTTACTCTTGGCATTGGCTGGCCTCAACCCGCACCCATCTGCCCCCGTCGAATACGACAAGGAGCGGGATTATCCCCGCCTGCGCCTTACAGAGTACGACGAGCTTCATCCCGATGAGGCCGCGCTCGTCATCTCCACAAGGTGGGAGATCGAGGACGAGGAATACCAGACAATCCTCGACGCGCTGGGCAGCGGCGCTCTCAACTCTCGCGAAATCGTCGCAACCCGTCGTTATGGGGCTAAGGCACCGGAGTTTAAACACTCCATCAACTTCAAGAAGGTCATTGCCCATCTGATTACGTCGGAGAAGGTGCCCGTTAAGGAACGGCAGCTCTTTGAGAAAGCGGGCACAACCGACGAGCTCCGCAAAACACTCGAAGGACTTTCACCAAGAACAGAGGCGCAAGAACGGCTTCTGCAGCGCATCAACAAGCTTCCATCAAAGTCCGCGACCGGCCTCGTTCACTCGGTGCTTCTGAGCTGCCTTCCGCAGTTCCTTTTCTTTTCTCACTACGATCGCATGGACGGACAGCTACGGCTTGACACCTATGCCCCGCGCGCAACGCAGGGACAGGTCACTCCGGGCGAACGGGTGTTTGTGGACTTCCTTGAGTACGCCGGAACATCGGTGGAGGCGATACTAAGTGCCAAGACCTACGAGGGGCTGAACGCTAAGTGTGAAGCTGCATCAAATAGGATAAGCCAGCAATTGCTAGAGTACTGGACGCAGAACCCGCATCTAGAAATTGATGTTCGGGTAACCAAGGCCGAGCCCGAGGATGAACCGCCGTTCGACGAAGGCACGATCGCAAGGGCGCGCGTAAAGAATAATCTGCACAAGGTCTCTGTCCCGTTTTCCGAACGAAGCGCCGGGTTCATCTGGTTCTTCTCCTTCCTCGTTAAATTCGCGCAGGTTCGTAAGGAAGGCGCCACACTGGTGCTCCTCCTTGACGAGCCCGGATTGACGCTCCACGGCAAGGCG
>Ga0182745_1003609_pt1 | contig 13275 bp, 10 predicted proteins | sample eDN3rd30CKraftBY_FD_128523 | JGI IMG/M metagenome (GOLD analysis project Ga0182745, IMG submission 128523) | Enriched backyard soil microbial communities from Emeryville, California, USA - eDNA 3rd pass 30_C Kraft BY (version 2) (version 2) | ecosystem: Environmental > Terrestrial > Soil >...
AGGCCGACGCCAGCCCGCCATAACTGGCCCCGGCCAGCGCGGTGCGCGACGCCGCCGGCAGCGTGCCGGCCCGGGCCTGCACCCACGGCAGCAGTTCCTGCGCGAGGAAGTCGCCGAACGCGGGGTTGCATGGCAGTTCGCGCGCGCGTGCATCCGCGTCCGGGTTGGAGACGAACACCGCCAGCACTGGCGGCAATGCGCCTTCGCCGACGAGGTTGTCGAGGATGACCGGCGTGGGAATCGCGTTCTGGTAGGTGTAGCCGTCGAACACCACCAGCAGCAGGTTGCGCGCATCGCCGGCGCGGTAGCCGGGCGAGCGGTACAGGTGGATGTCGCGGGTGTTGCCCAATCGCGCACTGCCCAACCGATGCGCGCTGATCGTGCCGGCGGGGTGCGTGCCGGGCCGCACCGCGCGCTGCGGCGGTGCGCCGGGCAGTTCCAGGATGGATTCGCGGGCGAAATCATCCGGCGCATCGGCAGGCCAGAAGCGCGGGTTCAGCGGGTCGCGCTGCACCGTGGCCAGCACCGCACGGCGCGCGGCGCGGCCCCCTTCGGGCAGCACCGGCACGTCCGGGGCGAGCTTGTAGGACATGCGGGTATCGGCCGGCACCTCGTAGGTGGCGAACCACACGTCGCTGTCACCCAGTCGTTGCAGGTCCTCGATGTCGCCGCTGGGCGCGGCGAACAGGCGCACGTTGCGGCGCGCGCCGCGCCACAGGAAGGTGGCCAGGTGCACGCCATCGACGGTTTCGACCAGCGGTGCACCCTCGCGCGCGACCTGCGCCCAGAACGCCGCGGTGTCGCCGCCACTGGCGAGGTGTTCGCGCAGTGCCTGCAGGCGCGGGCTGCGCGGTGGCGGCGGCGTGGTGGCGAGTTGCTGCCCGGCCATCGGCAGCACACGGGTGACGTGCAGTTCGTAGCGGGCCTTGGTACCGGCTGCACCCTGCAGACGCAGCACATGGCGGCCATCGTGGCCGGCGACGAACATGAACTCGCCGGCCTGCCACGCATCCAGCAGGCGGCGCAGTGGCCGGCCATCGGCATCGTCCAGCCACAACGCCGGCGCGGCGGCGGCGCGCAGTTCGCCGACGACGTAATCGCCCGCGTGCAGGTCCAGCGCGTGGCGCGCACTCGCACCGGGCTTCAACACGCCCTGCATGGGGGGCATGGCGCTGCCCTCTTCCACCGCCAATGCCCCGGCGAACGGCACTGCAGCAAGCAGGCAGGCCAGCGCCAACCGCCACGGCAGCGCCTGCCCGAGGGAGACGGACGGAACGCGGGAACGGAACGCGGCGGCAGGGCGTCGTGGGGTCATGGTCGGCAGCGGGGGGAGGTCAGGGCGTGGCAACGGAGGCGCCGGACAGTGCCTCCAGCAGCAGCGGCAGCGAGGCGCCCAGCGTCTGCCCGTGCGACAGGCCGGGCAGCGGCGTCCAGTGCACGGTCAGGCCACGGGCGCGCAGGCGGACGGCCATGTCCTCCGTCGCCGTGGCCGGCAGGCTGGTGCGCGCACGTTGGAAGGCATTCGGCGGGGCCGGGGCGCGACCCGGCTCCGGCACGCGCGGCGAAGCCATTGCCGCATCGCCACCACCGGCCCACAGATACAGCACCGCGGCCGGGTCGGAAGCGGCGACGGCTCCGGCCTCCTCGCGCAGCAGTTGGCCATCGCCCCACCACAGCGACGGGTCGGCGGCGGCGTAGACGTTGAACGCATCCGGGCGCGTGAACAGCGCATGCAGCACGAACACGCCGCCGTAGGAGTGACCCCACAGCGCGCGGTGGCTGCTGTCGATCGGCGCCATTGCCTCCACCTGCGGGGCGATGGTGCGTTCGATCAGCGCAAGGAACGCATCGGCACCGCCGGTGCGTCGCCCACCCAGCACGTCGCGCTGCGCTGCCTCATCGCCCGGGCGGCGCGGGGTGTAGTCGAACGCGCGTGCATCGCCGTCGATGCGCAGGCCGTTGTCATGGGCGATGAAAGCGATCACCGGCGGTCGCGGCGCCGCCGCCAGCCGTGTCAGCAACGCCGCATCGGTCGCCATCAGTGCGGCATTGCCGTCGAGCAGGTAGGCCACCGGAAAGCCATCGGCCGGTGCCGGCCGCTCCGGCACCGCCACCCGCACACGGTACGGGCGCAGGCCGTCGGTCGAGGTGACGCGGGTTTCCTGCCAGCGCCAGCCCGGTACCTCGGCATCGGCCACGGTGGTGCCCACCGGGCGCGCGCGGCCCGGCTGCGCGACCGCGGGCGTGGCCATTGCGGCCACGCCCAGCAGCAGCGCCAGGCCGGTGCACGCCGCGCGGATCACCAGGTCCATCGGGCGTTGGCGGTGACGGTGCGGCCGGTGCCGTACCAGCACGCGTTGGTGCCGGTGCAGGTGCTGACGTAGCGCTTGTCGGCGATGTTGCCGATGTTCAGCGACAGCATCACGTTGGCCTGCGTCACCCGCGACAGGTCGAAGCGGATCGCTGCGTCCCACAGCGTGTAGGACGGGATCTGGTCCGGGTACCTGTCGGCGCCGCCGACGATGCCGCGGCTGTTGCCGACGATCCAAGTCTGGCCGTTGTAGCGCAGGCCGGTGGCGATGCTGAAGCCTTCCAGCGCGCCCGACTGGAAGGTGTAGTCGCCCCACAGCGAGGCCATCAGGTCCGGCACCATCGCCAGGTCCCTGCCCTGGTAGATGTTGTTGCTGCGTACGTATTCCGAATCCATGCGCGAGGCCGCGCCGATCACGCTGAAGCCCTGCAGCGGGGTGATGCGCGCCTCCAGCTCGACGCCGCGCACACGGGTCTCGCCGTCGCCGATGTAGCAGGCGGTGGTGCCCGTCGCGCCGCAGACGTTGCCGTGGTCGGTGTCGGGGATGGCCTCGTCCTTCTTGCGCAGGTCGTAGGCGGCCAGGGTGAACAGGCCGTCGAAGCTGGCCGGCTGGTACTTCACGCCTGCTTCCCACTGCTTGCCGCGCACCGGGTCGAACGGCTTGCCGTCGAAGTTGTCCAGCAGGGTGCGCTCGGCCGGCTCGAACGATTCGGAATAGCTCAGGTAGGGCGAGAAGCCGTTGTCGAACGCGTACAGCACGCCGGCGTTGCCGCTGAAGGCCTGGTCCTTGAGCCGCGTCCCGCGCGACGGTGCGCCGCTCCAGCTTTCGTCGCTGTACCAGTCGTAGCGGCCGCCGAGGGTGAAGCGCCATTTGTCCAGCGCGACCTGGTCCTGCAGGTAGACGCCGGTCTGGGTGTTCTCGCCGCCGCTCAGGCCGGTGGACAGCAGGACGTCGCTGGGGCCGGTGTGGACCGGGTCGAAGATGTCGATGGCGTCCGGGTTGGCGTAGGTCAGCCGGGCGCTGTCCTGCTTGCCCTTGCCCCAGTCCACGCCGAACAGCAGGGTGTGCTCGGCCGCGCCGGTGCCGAACTTGCCGGTCAGGCGGGTATCGACGGTGTTGCCGTCGGAATCGCCGGTGCCGGCCACCTGGCGGCGCGCCTGGGTGCGGCCATCGGCGGCGAGCGGGCCGTTGGTGACGATGCCGCGGTACAGCGAGTCCACGTGCATGTGGCGCGCGCTCTGGCTCAGCGTCCAGTGTTCGTTGAAGGCGTGCTCGAGCAGCCAGCCGGCGCTCCACAGGGTGCGGTCCCAGGTGTCCCAGTCGTGCTCGCCGATGAAGGTGCTGTTCTTCATGTAGCCTTCGGCGGCCGGGATCAGGGTGCCGTCCATCGGCAGGAACTGGTAGGTCGAGCCGCCGTCGTCCTGCTGGTACTGGCCGAGCAGGGTCAGGCGGGTCTTCTCGGCGATCTGGAAGGTGTAGCTGGGCGCCAGGAACCAGTGCTGCTGCTCGACCGTGTCGATCTGGGTGCCGCCGTCGGCATAGCGGCCGACCAGCCGGAACAGGTGGCGGTCGTCGCTGCTGCCGGCGCCGGCGTCGAAGGCCGTGCTCCACGTGCCGTGGCCGTCCACGCCCAGCTGCAGCACCTGCGGCTGGCCCGGCTCGGGGGTCTTGCTGACCTGGTTGACCATGCCGCCGGGGGCCACCTGCCCGTACATCACCGCCGACGGGCCTTTCAGCACCTCCACCCGCTCCAGGTTCCAGCTGTCGAACTTGGTCCGGTTCCAGCCGCCGCCCGGCGGCGCGCGCAGGCCGTCGACGGTGACGTTGCGGCTCTCGCTGCCGGCGCTGAAGCCGCGGATGCGGAAGTCGTCGTAGCGGTTGTCCTGGCCGGTGCTTTCCAGAGTCACACCGGCCACGTAGCGCATGGCCTCGTTGAGGTTGACGACCCCGCGCGCGTCCAGCTCCTCGCGGGCGATGACCGACACCGACTTGGCGGTCTCGGCGATCGGCATGTCGGTCTTGGTCGCGCCGGAGGTGTGGGTGGTGACGCGGTAGGCGTTGACCTGCACCGTGTCCAGCGTCTGCGCGTCGGCCGCCGGCGCGGCTTCGGGCGACGCCGCCGCGGCGGCGAACGAGGACAGGGACAGGGACAGGGCGACGGCCAGCGACAGCATGGCCGGCCGGAAAGCGGAAGTGGGGGGGAGCGAGCGCACGGAAGCCAACCTGATCGAAGGAGAAGTTGGCTGACTGCGGGCGCAGCGGCTGATGTCTCGCATTGTATCAAATGCGAATCATTAACAATACTGCGATATCCTGCCGTACCCCGTGCCCGCCGCTGCAGGCACGCCCCCCGGCCCGGCCTTCATCCCCGTTGCCGTGTAAAATCTGCGGTTTTCCCCAGTCGGCACAATGGCGAAAGCTTCCCCACGGGCGCCCGTGCTGGGCCCGGCGTTCATTCGCCTGCTGGCCCGCTTCGGCGACGCAGACCTGCCCCGCACGCCACCGGTGCTGACCGAGCGGCTGGCGCAGTGGTTCGACTGGAACCGCGCCATCACCCTGTCGCGCGCGCTGGACGGCCGCCTGCCCGACGCCGGGGCCGGCGCGGATTTCGACGATGCCCACGACGCCGAATGCGCGCGGGTGCGCCACGGCCTGTTGGACGCCATCGACGCCGACATCGACCTGACCCCGCCCAGACGCAAGGACGCCAGCGCGGCGGCCATCGACCCCGGCTTCCTGCCCTACCGCCAGCATTGCCTGGCCATGCAGCGCGCGATGCAGGCGGCCACCGGCCAGTTGCGCGGCCGCCTGCGCGACATGCTGGCCCGGCAGTCGCCGGCCAAGGCGCGGCTGGCCGAGGTGGACGCGGTGATGGAGGCCACCCTCAGCCCGCGTGAACAGGCGTTGCTGGCCAGCGTCCCCGGCCTGCTCGGCCAGCACTTCCAGCGCCTGCGCGATGCCGGTGCGCCCGATACATCCGCCGATGCCGAGGCATCGGCCGACGACACTCCCGCGACTCCCGCCGGCCCGTGGCTGGCGCGCTTCCGCCAGGACATGCGCAGCGCGCTGCTGGCCGAACTGGAGATCCGCTTCCATCCCATCGACGGCCTGCTCGCAGCGCTGCGCACCCGGTAACCCGCATCCATGCCCAGAAACTTCATCGCCCTCCTCGTTTTCCTCGCCGGCCTGCTGGCCGTGTGCTGGATCGGCATCGGCTACGCCGGCACCCATCCGCTGGCGGCGGTGGTCGCCACGGTCATCGCCGCCTGCTATCTCGTTGGCGCCTACGAACTGCTGCGCTACCGGCAGGCCACCGCCACGCTGGCGCAGGCGCTATCGTCCATCGACGAGGCCACCGACGACCTCGACGGCTGGCTGTCGCGCCTGCACCCGGGCCTGCGCAACGCCGTGCGCCTGCGCGTGCAGGGCGAACGCATCGGCCTGCCGGCCCCCGCGTTGACGCCCTACCTCGTCGGCCTGTTGGTGCTGCTGGGCATGCTCGGCACCCTGCTCGGTATGATGGCGACGCTGCGCGGCACCGGCATGGCGCTGGAAAGCGCGACCGACCTGGACGCCATCCGCAGTTCGCTGGCCGCGCCGGTCAAGGGCCTGGGCTTCGCGTTCGGCACCTCGATTGCCGGTGTTGCGACCTCGGCGGCGCTGGGTTTGTTGTCGGCACTGCTGCGCCGCGAACGCGCGCAGGCCGTGCAGCAGCTGGATACCGGCATTGCCGCACACCTGTCGCGACATTCGCGCGAGTTCCAGCAACTCCAGACCCTGCACCTGCTGCAACAGCAGAGCGCGCTGATGCCGGTGCTGGTCGAACGCCTGCAAGCGCTGGCCGACACGCTGGAACGCCAGCAGCAAAGCAGCGGCGAACGCCTGCACGCCGAGCAACAGCAATTCCACCAGCGCAGCGAAGCGGCCTACACGCAACTGGCCGACACATTGCAACACGCCTTGCGCGAGGGCATCGCCCAGCAGGCCAACGCCGTCGGCGCGGCGCTGCGACCGGTGGTCGAAACCACGATGGTCGGGCTGGCCGAACGCTCCAATGCACTGCATGCCAGCATCGAAAGTGCCGCACAGAAGCAGCTGGCCGGTCTCGACGCTGCCGTGCAGGGCGCCGCCAATGCCGCGCGCGAAAGCTGGAACACCGCCATCGCCGAACAGCAACGCGGCAACGCCGCGCTGACCGACGGCCTGCAACAGGCACTGCACCAGTTCACCGGCACCTTCGAGCAGCGCTCGGCGGCATTGCTCGATGGCGTCGCCACGCGGCTGGAAGACAGCACCACGCGCACCGCCAGCGCATGGGGCGACGCATTGGCGCAGCAGCACGCAGCGCACGACGCACTGGCACAGCGCCACGAACAGGCGCTGGCCGCCGCGTCGGCCACATTCGAGAGCCACGCCCGCACGCTGGTGGACGCCGTGCAGCACTCGCACGAACACCTGCAAACCATGCTGCAAGAACGCGATGCGCAGCGGCTGCAAGGCTGGTCGCAGGCACTGGACGCCAGCATCGCCACGCTCGACACGCAACTGCAACGCAGCGGCGAGCAGGTCGCCAAGCACCAGCAACAGATCTGCGACACGCTGGCGCAGACCACGCAGGCGATCAACGAACAGGCGCAGGCCCATGCCCGCGACACGCTGGCCGAGATCACACGCTTGGTCGGCACCGCATCGGAAGCGCCGCGCGCCGCCGCCGAAGTGGTCGCCGAGCTGCGGCAAAAACTGTCCGACAGCATGGTGCGCGACACCGCCACGCTGGAGGAACGCGGCCGCCTGCTGGACACCGTGCAGACCCTGCTCGACGCGGTGAACCACGCCTCCAACGAACAGCGCAGTGCCATCGACGCGCTGGTGTCCACCTCGGCCGAACTGCTGGAGCGCGTCGGCAGCCGCTTCACCGCGCAGGTCGAAAGCGAGGCCGGCAGGCTCGATGCCGCCGCCGCGCACGTCACCGGCAGCGCGGTGGAGGTGGCCAGCCTCGGCGAGGTGTTCGGCGGCGCGGTGCAGTCGTTCGGCGCATCCACCGCGGCGTTGAACGAACGCCTGCAGGCCATCGAGGCGGCGCTGGACAAGTCGCTGGTGCGCAGCGACGAGCAACTGGGCTACTACGTGGCGCAGGCGCGCGAGGTGATCGAGCTGAGCATGCTCTCGCAGAAGCAGATCATCGGCGAACTGCAGCAACTGGCCGGCACGCGTGGCGGGGCCACGGGCGCATGAGCGACGAGATCGAGTTTGACGCCGAATCCAGCGCGACCACCTGGGCCGCGTTCGGCGACCTGATGTCGGTGCTGCTGGGCGCGTTCGTGCTGATCCTGGCCAGCGTCATCGGCATCCAGCTGCTGCTGCACAAGAAGCTGGATGAAGAAGTGCAGCAGCGGCAGGCCGAGGCGGCCAAGCTCAAGTCGCTGGAAGAAGCGCTGGCCGCGCCACTGGCCGCCGGCCGCGTCACCGTCATCAATGGCCGCATCGGCATCAGCGGCAACGTGCTGTTCGCGCTGAACTCCGACCAGTTGCAGCCGGAAGGCCGCGAACTGCTGCAGAGCATCGCCGGCCCGCTGCGCGACTACCTGCGCGCGCGCGAGGAAATCCTGATGGTCAGCGGCTTCACCGACAACCAGCCGGTGCGCGCCAGCAATGCCCGCTTCGCCGACAACCTCGAACTGTCCGCCGCGCGCGCCCTCACCGTCACCCGCACCCTGATCGCCGACGGCGTGCCGTCGGCATCGGTGTTCGCCGCCGCGTTCGGCGCCGAGCAGCCGGTCAGCTCCAACGACGACGAAGCCGGCCGCGCGAAGAACCGCCGCGTCGAGATCGCGCCGATCCCGCGCCACACCTCCGATGCCAAGGCCGATGCCCGCTGAAGCTGCCAGCGTGCACGCACGGCTCGACGCTTGGCGTGAGCAGGGTGCGGACTGCATTGCGCCGTCACGCTTCGCGTTGATGCACGCATTGGCGCAGCGCGCGTTGCAGCATGACGGTTTGCTGCGGCAGCATTTGGAATTGCGATTGCAGGAATTGGCCGATGCTTACGCCAACCTGCTCGCCCATCCTTCGGCAGCAAAAACGTGCAGCGGTGCAGCAGAAAGCGTGTTCACGCCCCTGCTGGAACAACTGGCAAACGCACCGCGATTGGATGCGCTGCCGCAACCCGCACACGCAGCGCAAACCCGTGAACCATTGCCCGCAACCGAAGCACCGGCCATGCCGCTGCTGGATGAATTCCAGCAACTATGGAGCCGCATCCGCATCGACAGCCTGCTGCGGCAATGCCTGGACGGCCTGCCCGAAGACGCCGGCCCGCTGCATTCCACTGTGCTGACCTACCGCGCGATGGCGCTGATGCGCGAGGTCTGCCCCGATTACCTGCAGCACTTCGTCGCCTATGCCGACACGCTGACGTGGCTGGAGCAGCTGGGCGGCAGCACCGACCACGCCGACGCAACAAGCACCCGCAAACCCGTGCGCGGCAATACCCCCCGCCGCAAAAAGCCTGCTGCCCCGTAGGAGCGCACCTTGGTGCGCTCCTACGGGCAAGCGAGGCCCGTTCCGCGAAGGTGGCATCACCGCATCTGAAGTAGTCTTCCCGCTCACACCGCCTCGGTACGGGAGTTGCGCAATGGTCAGCAAGAACACGGTCTGCCTCTGGTTCGACGGCACCGCGCTGGACGCGGCGACCTTCTATGCCGAAACCTTCCCCGACAGCGCGGTGCACGCCGTCCACCGCGCGCCCGGCGACTACCCGGCCGGCAAACAGGGCGACGTGCTGACGGTGGAGTTCAGCGTCGCCGGCATCCCCTGCCTCGGACTGAACGGCGGGCCGGCGTTCAAGCACAGCGAGGCGTTCTCGTTCCAGATCGCCACCGACGACCAGGCCGAGACCGACCGCCTGTGGGACGCCATCGTCGGCAACGGCGGCCAGCCCAGCGCCTGCGGCTGGTGCAAGGACAAGTGGGGCCTGTCATGGCAGATCACCCCGCGCGCACTGACCGCCGCCATCGCCAATCCCGACCCGGCGGCGGCCAGGCGCGCGTTCGCGGCGATGATGGAAATGACCCGGATCGACATCGCGAAGATCGAAGCCGCCCGTCGCGAGTAACGCACCGCACTGCACCTGCCCCATGCCTGCCCGACTCGACCTTGCCGCGCTGCGTCGCCACGCCGTCGCCCGCAGCCTGTTCCCGCCCACCACGCTGATGGCCGCCGTCGAGCGGCTCGGCGGCTTCGTGCAGGCCGACCCGCTGCGCGCACCCGCCCGCGCGCAGGACCTGACCCTGCGCCACCGGGTCAAGGGCTACCGTGCTGGTGATTTGGAACGCCGTTACCCGCGGCTGCCGCTGCAGGAAGATTTCTTCATCAACTACGGCTTCCTCACCCCGGCGCTGCGCGCGCTGATGCACCCGCGCAGCGCGCGCCGCGTGTGGGACACGCCGCGCTGGAAACTGGCCAATGCGGTGCTGGCCGAGGTCGAACGGCTTGGCGAGGCCCATCCGGCCGAGGTGGACGCCGCGCTGGGCCACGGCCCGGTGCGGAACTGGTTCGGCGGCAACAGCCGCCTGTCCACCGAGCTGCTGGACGGCCTGCACTACCGCAGCCACCTCGACGTGGTCCGCCGCGACAGCGGCACCCGCGTCTATGCGCTGGCCATGCCGTGGCAGGCAAGTACCGACCCGCAATCCGCGATGGATGCGATGGCCGATGCATTGGTGCGGAAATACGCGCCGTTGCCAGCGGCCAGCCTGTCGCAGCTGGTCAACATGCTGGCCGGCGCCGCGCCGCAATGGCAGGACCTGCGCCGGGCCACGCTGGCGCGCGCCAAGCAGCGGCTCGCGCATGCGCGCATCGATGGCGTGGATTGGCATTGGCCCGGCGACGAAGACCCGGCACGTGGCTGGCGCATCCCGTCGCAGGTGCGCCTGCTGGCGCCGTTCGACCCGGTGGTGTGGGACCGCCGCCGCTTCGAGCTGCTGTGGGGCTGGGCCTACCGCTTCGAGGCCTACACCCCGGCGCACAAGCGCGTGCGCGGCCATTACGCGCTGCCGCTGCTGTGGCGCGACGAGGTGATCGGCTGGGGCAACCTGAAGGTCGTAAATGGACGTCTGCATCACGACCTCGGCTATGTAGCTGGTCGCGCGCGCCGCGATGCCGGTTTCAAAGCCGCGCTGGACGAAGAACTGCAGCGGCTGCACACCTTCCTCGGTCTGGATCGGTAGGAGCGCACCTTGGTGCGCGATGGGGCTTCATCGGGAAAGCCTCATCGCGCACCAAGGTGCGCTCCTACCGGATGTCAGCCTTCGCGGAACCCGTAATCGAAGGTGTAGAAGTGCTTGCCCTCGACGATGTCGATGGCGATGCGGCCATGCAGACCGGCCAGTTCACCGGTACCGCTGTCCGGCACCACGCCCAGGTCGAGCGTCGGCTTGCCGCGGTCCATGACGCCGTTGTGCTGGGCGAAGAAGCTGCCGCGGCGGCCGTCGAGCGTGCCTTCGATGCGTTCGAGGGCGACGTAGGCGCCGGAGCCGGATACCGGTGACATCAGCGACAGCATGTGCACGACGCCGGTGGCGTCCAGCGGGCCGTGGAAACGCTTGTCGATGCGGGAATGGCCGACGGCCGCGCCACCGCCGACGTCCAGCGGGTCCTGCGGGATGCGCGTGACCTCGAACTCGCCCTTGGCCTGCATGCGGGTGCTCCTTGTCGATGGCAGCCGGCAGTGTAATGGGCGCGGCGCCGCATCCACGCATAGAATGCGGCCGTGATCCGCTCCCCCTCCTTCTTCAGGCGCATGCTCCGGCTGGCCCTGCTGGCCGCGCTGCTGATGGCGCTTGCGCCCGCGGTCAGCCGGGTGCTGGCCGATGCCGGCCCGCGTATGCTGCAGGGGTGGGCCGAGCTGTGCACCGCCAGCGGCCTGAAGTGGGTGGATACCGGCAGGCAGTCGCCCGTGGAACAGGCGCCCTTCGACAAGGGGCACGCCACGATGGGCGGGGACTGCGAATACTGCCAGCTCGCGAGCCTGCTGCCGCTGCTGCTGTTGTTCGCGTGCCCGGCATTCCCGCGCCTGTCCTTGGGCCGTCTGCCCCTTCCGGCCGCGCCGCGGAGGCGGCCGCTGCCGAACCTGCGCGGCCTCGGCAGCCGCGGGCCGCCCGTCCTGTCCTGAACCCCAGGCCCTGCTGACCGCGCGGTGCCCTGCACTGCGCATTCGTGCCTTGGGATCCCCTCTCCAGTCGAACCGCATGGCGCCCGGCGCGCCATGCCGCAGGTCGTGCGCATGCGTGCGCCGGCCCGCGGCTGGCCGCCCGCGCATGCGCGCCGGCGACACGGGGAACCCGGCGGCTTCACGTTCCGGCAAAGGACACCCCTTCAGATGAACCTCCCCGTTTCTCCGCGGCGCCGCAGTGCGGCGGCCGCCCGTGTTTCACCGCTGGCCGTCGCCATCGTCATCGCCTGCGCACCCATCTGCGCCATCGCCGCCGATCCGCCCACGGCGGCGACGCTGGACAGGATCGAAGTCCGTTCCGTGGCGTTCGACCGCCTCAAGGCCGAGCAGGCGCTGACGCCCGGCGGCGTCAGCGTGATCGACGGCGAGGCGTTCCACGAACGTACCGTCGACAACCTCTCCGATGCGCTGCGCTACACGCCCGGCGTGTGGAGCGAAAGCGGTACCGGTGGCGATGCCGTGTTCCTTTCCAGCCGCGGCTCCAACCTGGACGCGACCAGCTACGACGGCAACGGCGTCAAGCTGTTCCAGGACGGCCTGCCCATCACCACCGCCGACGGCAACAACCACAACCGTTTCCCGGACCCGCTGGCGGCACGCGCCGCGGTCTTCGCGCGCGGCGCCAACGCGCTGACCTACGGCGCCAGCAACCTAGGCGGGGCGTTGGACTTCACCACGGCCACCGCGCGCAACTCGCCGGCCACGCAGGTGGCGTTCACCGGCGGCAGCCACGGCCTGCGTGCCGGCCGCCTGACCGCCGGTGACGTCGCCGACGCGCTGGATGGGCAGGTCACGCTGGAAAGCCGGGACCGCGACGGTTACCGCGAACATGGCCGGCAACGGCGCAGCAGCCTGTACGCGAATGCGGGCTGGGAGGCGAGCGATGCATTCAACCTGCGCGTCTTCGCCAGCCACATCGACAACGACGAGCAGCTGGCCGGCGCACTGACCCGCGCCCAGTTCGACGAGGACCCGTATCGGGCGCAGCCGTCGGCGATCACCGGCAACTTCCAGTTGAACGTGCGCAGCACCCGGCTGGCGGCCAAGGGCAGCTGGAACATCGACGCCGGCCGCCGGCTGGAGTTCGGCCTGTCCCGGGAGCGGCAGGACCTCTACCACCCGATCGTGGACAAGGTGATGGTGGACTTCGACGGGCCCGGGCCGCTGCCGCCGACGGAGGTCTTCAGCCTGTTGAAGGACACCAGCCAGCGCACCGTGGCCGGCATGCTCCGCTACAACGTCATCCGCGGCGACCACGACGTGCTGGCCGGCCTCAACCTGGCCGGCACCCGCGAGCGGGGCGGCAACTACCGCAACGACGGCGGCCGCCGCAATGGCCGCACCGGCCTGATCGACAACCGCTCCGACAGCGCCGAGGTGTTCCTGGTCGATCGCTGGACGTTCGCGCCGGCGTGGACGCTGGTGTACGGCGTGCAGGGCGTGTCCACCGGCCGCGACGTGCGCAGCACCGACCTGGCCAGCGGCGCGGTGCGCAACCCGAAGGCCGACTATGTTGCGTTCAATCCGCGCCTGGGCGTGATCCGCACGCTGGGCGGCGGCGAGCTGTTCGCCAGCGTCGGCCGCCTGTACGAGGCACCGACCACGTTCGAGCTGGAGGACGACCTGCGCGGCGGCGGCGCCACGCTCGACGCGATGCACGGCAACGTGGTCGAGGTGGGCCTGCGCGGGGCGACGGCCGCGGCCGCCGACGCGCCGCACTGGCATTGGGAC
>Ga0182745_1003614_pt1 | contig 13268 bp, 10 predicted proteins | sample eDN3rd30CKraftBY_FD_128523 | JGI IMG/M metagenome (GOLD analysis project Ga0182745, IMG submission 128523) | Enriched backyard soil microbial communities from Emeryville, California, USA - eDNA 3rd pass 30_C Kraft BY (version 2) (version 2) | ecosystem: Environmental > Terrestrial > Soil >...
ACCTTGACCGGCAGTCGAACCGCATCGCCGACGAAGCCCGCAACGAAGGGGGTTGCGGGACGGTCGAGGATGTCGTCCGGAAAGCCCAGCTGTTCGAGGCGCCCGCGATTGAGAATTGCGACCCGGTCGGCCAGTTCGAGGGCCTCTTCCTGATCGTGAGTCACGAACAGCGTGGTGTGACCGGTACGGTCGTGCAGCTCGCGCAGCCAGCGCCGCAGGTCGCGTCGCACCTGGGCATCAAGTGCGCCGAACGGCTCGTCGAGCAGCAGCACGCGCGGCTCGACAGCCAATGCGCGCGCGAGCGCAACACGCTGCCGCTGGCCGCCCGATAACTGCGCGGGATAACGCTTGCCGAGGCCTGGGAGCTGGACGAGTTCGAGCAGGTTGTCCACGCGCTTGCGAATCTCGGCGTCGGGCGGCCGCAGGCGACGAGGCCGGACGCGCAACCCATACGCAACGTTGTCGGCAACGCTCATATGCTTGAACAGCGCATAGTGCTGGAACATGAAGCCGACACGCCGCTCACGGACGGGCACATGAGTTGCATCCTCTTCGCCGAAGAGGATCCGCCCCGCGGTCGGAGACTCCAATCCGGCAAACAAGCGCAGAAGGGTCGTCTTGCCCGATCCCGAAGGACCGAGAAGAGCCATGAGCTCGCCCGGCTTGACCTGCAGATCGATGCCGTTGACGGCGGCGACGCCCGGAAACGATTTGGCCAGCCCTTCGGCGGTTATGGCAATCGGCTCGCCCTTGCCCATTTCGGTCGTATGGCTGGCCATGTCAGTGCCGCCGTGCCGTGGAAAGCCCTTCCGCGTGTCGCCACTCCAGGATCGACTTCGCAGCGAGGGTGACGAGCGCCAGTCCGGCGAGCAGGGCCGCGACCGCGAAGGCGCCGACGAAATTATATTCGTTGTATAGGATTTCCACCTGGAGCGGCATGGTGTTGGTGAGACCTCGAATGTGGCCGGAGACGACCGACACGGCGCCGAATTCACCCATGGCGCGCGCGTTGCAGAGAAGAACACCGTAAAGCAAGGCCCACCTCACATTGGGCAGGGTGACGGTCATGAACGTCCGCCACCCCGAAGCACCCAGCGTGAGAGCCGCCTCTTCTTCCGCCGTGCCCTGTTCCTGCATCAGCGGAATGAGTTCGCGGGCGATGAAGGGAAAGGTGACGAAGATCGTGGCGAGCACGATTCCCGGCACGGCGAAGATGATCTTGATGTCCCACGCGTCGAGCCACGGGCCGAAGACCCCTTGCGCGCCGAACAGCAGAACGAAGGTCAGTCCCGACACGACCGGCGAAACGGAGAAAGGCAAATCGATCAGGCTGATCAGCAGGCTCTTGCCGTGAAACTCGAACTTCGCAATCGCCCACGCGGCGGCGATGCCGAACACCAGGTTCAACGGCACGGCAATGGCCGCGACCACGAGCGTGAGATAGATCGCGGCAATCGTGTCTTCGTCGGCGTATGAAGCGAGGAGCGGCTCGACTCCCTTGCGCAAGGCCTCAGCGAAAACAGCCACCAGGGGGAGCACGAGAAACAGCGCCAGAAACGCCAGCGCCGCGCCGATCAGCAGCCACTGTAGCGGACGGCTTTCGCTGACTGCCGTTTCACGCACCGTCATACCTCCGTCGGCTCAGCGCCTGGACCGAGTTGATGATCAGCAGCGCGACGAACGAAATCGCCAGCATCACGACGGCGATCGCCGAGGCTCCGGCATAGTCGAACTCCTCCAGACGGGTGACGATGAGCAACGGCGCAATCTCCGAAACGAAGGGAATATTGCCGGCGATGAAGATCACCGAACCGTACTCTCCGACCGCGCGGGCGAAGGCCAGGGCGACGCCCGTCACCAGTGCCGGCAACAGCGCCGGCAGCACCACGCGGAAGACCGTCTGAAGTCGGGTAGCGCCCAAGGTCGCCGACGCCTCCTCGATTTCACGTTCGAAATCCTGCAGGACGGGCTGCACTGTGCGGACAACGAATGGCAGTCCGATGAATACAAGCGCGATGAAGATACCCAAGGGTGTGAAAGCGATCTTGATGCCCCATGGCGCAAAAAATGCGCCAATCCACCCATTGGGGGCGTAGAGCGCGGCCAGGGCGATGCCCGCCACGGCCGTGGGAAGAGCGAAGGGAAGATCGACCGCGGCATCGAGCAGCCGGCGACCGGGAAAGTCATAGCGAACCAGCACCCAGGCGACGAGCGTGCCGAACACGGCATTGAGCAGTGCAGCCAGTAGCGAAGTGACGAAGCTGACCTCGAGCGCTGCGAGCACGCGCGGGCTGATCGCCACGCGCCAGATTCCCTCGACGCCGAGATCGCTCGCGCGCCAGATGAGCACCACGAGCGGCAGCAGGACGATCAGCGATAGATAGGTCGTGGCAAATCCCAGCGTCAGACCGAAGCCTGGCAGGGCACTCGGCCTGACCAGTGCAAAGCTCCCGCCCCTCACGCGAGCGACCGTCACCGAGGGGCCTTGCCGGCCGGTTTGTAGATCTGATCGAAGATGCCCCCATCGGAGAAGTGCTCGGCCTGGGCCTTCTTCCAGCCGCCGAAGACCTGGTCGATCGTGACCAGCTCGATCTTCGGGAAACGCGCCAGATCGGCTGGATCCGCATCCTGCGGCCTGAAGGGCCGGTAGAAGTTTCTGGCGATCAGCTTCTGTCCGGCGGGTGAATACAGAAACTCCAGATAGGCCTCGGCCGCCTTGCGTGTGCCGCGCTTCTCGACCACCGCGTCGACGACGGCAACGGGCGGCTCGGCGAGGATCGACAGCGACGGCACCACGATCTCGAAGTTGTCGGCACCGAACTCCTGCAGCACCAGGAACGCTTCGTTCTCCCAGGAGATCAGCACGTCCCCGACCGCACGCTGGGCAAAAGTCGTCGTCGAACCGCGCGCTCCGGAGTCGAGGACCGGAACGTTCCTGAAAATCCCTTCGACGAGCTTGCGGGCGGCGGCCTGGTCGCCTTTGGTCCTTTCGAGTTCGTCGGCCCAAGCTGCCAGATAGTTCCAGCGCGCGCCGCCCGAAGTCTTGGGATTGGGCGTGATCACGGAGACGCCCGGCTTGGCGAGATCGGGCCACTCCTTGATGGCCTTGGGATTGCCCTTGCGCACCACGAACACGATCGTCGAGGTGTAGGGGCAGGAATTGTTCGGGAGACGCGCCTGCCAGTTCTCCGGCATGCGCTTGGAATTGCGGGCGATGGCATCGATGTCGCCAGCCAGCGCCAGCGTCACGACATCGGCCTCCAGACCGTCGATCACCGACCGCGCCTGACGCCCCGACCCTCCGTGCGACGTCCGGATGGTCACCTTCTGTCCCGCGCTGCGCTGCCACTCGCTGGCAAAAGCGTCATTGATCGCGCGGTAGAGTTCGCGCGTCGGGTCGTACGAAACGTTGGTCAAAACAATGAAAGTCGGTGTCTGACCGAGGGACGGCCAGGCGGCCGAGGCGCCGAGTGCGGTGCCTGCGGCGAGCAACGAGCGACGGTGCAAGCTCATCATCGTGTCCCCTGACGTCAGTGTAGTGGCTGGACCAAGGAAGGCTGGAAGCGGCTCCTATTTGTCGACTAAATCAGTAGAGATTGTCAACTCGCTGTTCGAAAATGTCCACTGCCGTGCACTCCGAGGATCAGGCCGACGGACGGCTCCGCGACTGACCCTTTACTGACGCCTTCGCCGGGACCGGATCCTCTCCCCTCATGGCATCCAGGAGGCTCGTATTGTCGAGAATCTCCCGGCTCGATTCAGCGACCTGAGCGAAAACACGCCGAATTTCACAGCTCTCTTCGTCCAAGCAATCCGCGCACCGCCGATAGGAGATCTTCGAAAGGCATGGCAGCAGCGCAATCGGTCCATCGACGATCCGCAGCACTTCTCCAAACATGATCTCGGACGGCTGTCTGTTGAGTTGATATCCCCCGAGCTTGCCACGCTTGCTTCGCACCAGGTCGTGATGCTTGAGTTCGAGCAATATCTGTTCCAGGAATTTCTTCGGAATGGAGCACGACGCCGACAATTCGGAGATCATCATCGTCCGACTGTCCGCAGCGTGCGCCAGCGCTACGAGCGCGCGCAGCGCGTATTTGGCTCTCTGCGAGATCATGATTCGGTCGCACCTCCATCGGCCCGATTAGACGGATTGTCCAATCGAGCCGCAAGGGAATGTGCTGCCGCCTCATGGGTTCGAACCAGCAGGGCATCGGAAGCGGCTCTCCCCCTACCCCTGGGTCAAGCCCTTGGCGTCCAGGAAGCGGACCAATTCCTCGACCGCCGCCTCCACCGAGAGGTTCGCCGTTTCGAGATGCACATCCGGTTGTTCCGGCGCCTCGTACGGCGAGCTGATGCCCGTGAAATTCGCGAGCTCGTGCCGGCGCGCCTTCTTGTAGAGGCCCTTCGGATCGCGGACCTCGCACACTTCCAGGGGAGCATCCACGAACACTTCGAGGAATTCGCCCTCACCCATGAGGCTGCGAGCAGCGTCGCGCTCGCTCCGGAAGGGCGAAATGAACGAGACGAGGACAAGCAGTCCGGCGTCGACCATAAGCCTCGCAACCTCCGCGACACGTCGGATGTTCTCGACGCGATCGGCATCCGTGAATCCCAGGTCCCGATTCAGGCCGTGACGAACGTTGTCCCCATCGAGAACATAAGTGTGCCGCCCGAGGCTGTAGAGCCGCTTTTCCAGCGCTGTCGCGATGGTGGACTTGCCGGACCCCGATAGGCCGGTGAACCAGATGACCGCGGCCTTCTGGTTCTTGAGAGAAGATCTCGCCGCACGGCTCACTTCCAGGCTCTGCCAGTGGATGTTGCTGGCACGCCGGAGAGCAAAATCGATCAGGCCCATGCCGATGGTCTGATTCGTGATGCGGTCGATCAGGATGAAGCTGCCGGCCTCACGGCTCTCCGAATAAGGCTCGAAGGCAATCGACTTGTCCAAGGACAGGTTGCACACGCCGATCTCGTTGAGGTGCAGTGTCTTCGCCGCAGAGTGCTCGAGCGTATTGATGCTGACCTTGTGCTTCAGGGCCGTCACCGTCGCCTGCGCGGTGCTCGTGCCGACCTTCATGACATAGGTTCGCCCGGGCAAAAGTTCGTCGGGCGACATCCAGAGCAGATGCGCGACGAACTGGTCGGCAATTGCCACGGGAGCATCGGCCGCACAGATCACATCGCCACGGCTCACGTCGATTTCGCGATCCAGCACCAAGGTCACGGCCTGGCCGTTCACGGCGCTCTCGAGATCGCCGTCCATCGTAACGATGCGCGTGATCGTGGCCTCTTGAGCCGAAGGCAGGACCTTGATCCGATCGGATGGACTCACGGCGCCGCTGACGATCGTCCCTGAGAAGCCGCGGAAGTCCGCGTTGGGCCTGTTCACCCACTGCACGGGCATCCGCAACGGGCGGGACGCGGCCTCCCGTCCGAAGTCCACGGTCTCCAAGTAGGGCAGCAGGGCCGGCCCCCGGTACCAGGCCATATGCTTGCTCGGGGCCACGACGTTGTCACCGCGCAGTGCGGATATCGGGATGGCCTCTACATGAGCCAGCCCCAGTTCCCGGGCGAAGGCCTTGTACTTGGCAACATACGATTCGAAGACGGCCTGGTCGTACTGCACGAGGTCCATCTTGTTCACGGCAAGCACGATCTGCCGGATGCCGAGCATCGAGCAGATATACGAGTGGCGACGGGTCTGCGTGAGCAGGTCGCTGCTGCGGTGCACGTCGGCCAGGATGATCGCGAGATCCGCTGTCGACGCGCCCGTCGCCATGTTGCGCGTGTACTGTTCGTGACCGGGTGTGTCGGCCACGATGAACTTGCGCTTGTCGGTCGCGAAGAAGCGATAGGCGACGTCGATCGTGATGCCTTGCTCCCGCTCGGCCGAGAGGCCATCGACCAGCAGCGCGAAGTCGAGTTCGCCTCCCTGGGTGCCGATACGCGCGCTCTCTGACTTCAGGCTGTCGAGCTGATCGTCGAACAGCATCTTGCCTTCGTAAAGCAGCCGCCCGATCAGGGTGGACTTGCCGTCATCGACGCTGCCGCAGGTGATGAAACGCAGCAGATCCTTGTTTTCCTGGGCACGCAGGTAAGCGTCCAGGGCGGATGCGTCCACGTTCATCAGAAATAACCTTCCTGCTTCTTCTTCTCCATCGAACCCGCGCTGTCACGGTCGATCATGCGACCCTGACGCTCCGAATTCCGGGCACGCAGCATTTCCTCGAGGATCGCCGGCATGTTGTCGGCGTCGCTTTCGATTGCGCCGGTAAGCGGGTAACAGCCCAGCGTCCGGAACCGCACCCTTCGCATTTGCGGGCGCTCGCCCGGCTCCAGCGGAAGACGGTCGTCATCGACCATGATCAGCATGCCGTCGCGCTCCACCACGGGGCGCTCCTTGGCGAAATAGAGCGGCACCACCGGGATCTTTTCGAGGTAGATGTATTGCCAGATGTCGAGTTCGGTCCAGTTCGACAGCGGGAACACACGGATGCTTTCGCCCTTGTTCTTGCGCGTGTTGTAAAGGCTCCAAGGCTCGGGACGCTGGTTCTTGGGATCCCAGCGATGATGCTGCGAGCGGAAGGAAAAGATGCGCTCCTTTGCGCGGGACTTTTCCTCGTCGCGACGGGCACCGCCGAGGGCTGCATCGAAGCCGTGCTGGTCGAGCGCCTGACGCAGTCCTTCCGTCTTCATCACGTTCGTGTGGATCGACGAACCGTGACTGAAGGGGTTGATCCCCTGCCGGATGCCGTCGGCATTTATGTGCACGATGAGATCGAGGCCGAGCTTTTTCGTGATCTCCTCACGAAAGGCGATCATCTCCCGGAACTTCCAGGTCGTATCCACGTGCAACACCGGGAACGGTGGCTTCGCCGGATAAAACGCCTTCATCGCGAGATGAAGCATCACGGAGGAGTCCTTGCCGATGGAATAGAGCATCACCGGCTTCTCGCACTCAGCGACGACCTCGCGCATGATGAAGATGCTTTCGGCCTCGAGCCTCTGAAGATGCGTCAAGCGTTGAGAGTCGAGCAATTGGCTACTCCTGATTGCAGTGCGGCTTGCCTGGCTGGATCCCACGTTTCGAGAGCCGTGACTTCGTTTCCACGACGTCGGGGAACGGATTTCCCCCCCGGGCCTCAGCCCTCGCTTGCCGCAATTTGTCTGAAGATGCGGAGTTCAGAAAGCGCCGCCTTGGTAATGGTGAATTCGGCCGCCGTCTCGAGAGCCTGCTGTCGCATTTCCGCACGTCCCTTCGCGTCCATGGCGACGAACGTGTCCACGGCCTTGAGAATCTCGTCGTCCGACCGGGTGTCGACGACGAAGGCGTTGCGTCCATGCACCGCGTACTCCGCGGTCCCGCCGAGCACGGGCACGACCGGAATGCAGCCGCACGCCATTCCTTCCAAACCCGTACGACCGAACGCCTGGTAGTCCGACAGATCGAGAAACATATCCGTGTGGCGCATCAGCTCCGGCACTTCTGCGCGCCTCAGGACGCCCCAATTCTTCACATTGGGCGGCAATTCGATTCCCGCCACCGTGAGTTCCTCCTCGGTGACGCCGAAGACCTGCATGGAAACGTTCGCGTACTTCTTCGCAATCGCTTCCATGATGCGAACGGTTCGCCACGGCGCCCGTCGAGGGGTCGCGGGACGCAGCATGGCGGCGATCACGAGCTTCTCGTTACGATGCTTCAAGTCCGGATAGTAGACGTCGTGGTCGATCGAAGGCACGACCTTCGACACGCGTATACCATGGTTCGCGTAGACGATATCGCAGAGCCACTTCGTCTTCGCGAACAGCATCGCGTCCTTCAACACGACATAGGACTGGTAGGCCTTGGTCCACGCGTCGCTATTGGCGGCGTAGAACAGCGGTTCGTAATCCTGAACGTAGTAGGCAAACTTCACCGGGGCCTTCGGATCGGTCTTCAGCATCTCGACCCGTGCATGGTTGACATCGAAGACCGAGCGGTTCGTCGTCGCGACAACCACCTTGCAGGATGCCATGTGCGGCGCAAGTTCGGCCGCATCGGCATAGGAAAGGACGGGCACCTTGAGCGCCTCCAATTCCGGGTACCCCGCAACGAACTTGGCATGGTTAGGCGCGTTGACGGCGAGGCGTGTATCGACGCCCAGCCTCGCGAGGCCCATCGCCTCCTGCGCAACGGAGTTCGAACCGCCTCCACCGCCACCCGAAGGCAGAACGAACATCACACTCACGGTATCCATATTGCCGTCCACAAAGCTGGTCTATCGGGCCGTCAGCAGACTAGTGAAGTTGGGAAGAAACGATGCCCGGCGAAGCCGTCTTGATCGCCTTTTCGGGCGGTTTGATTTCTCGCTGCCCGATCTCGGGATGAAGCACCTTCCGCAACCTCTTGCGCAATTCGATCAGGGAAGTCAGTTCCGCCATGTCCCGCTGAATGGCCTTCATGTCGACATCGGGATGCTTCGCGAGCAAGCTCGCCGTCCCCCGCTTCGACAGCTCGGCGCGACGAGCGCTTCCAAAGCTCGCCGACTTGACGTGATAGACATAGACATGATCGGCGAGCACGAGTGAATAGCCGGCCTTCCGGACGCGCAGGCACAGATCATTCTCTTCGCCATAGCCCATGGGAAAGGCAGCCTCGTCCAGATATCCCACTTCCTCGATGACGCTGCGCCGCATCAACGTACAGAATCCGTTGAGCAGCGTCGCTTCGGGGAACTGCTGAGGCGACAGTTCGCGCACCAGTCTGCCGATATCGAGGGGAGAAAAGCCTTCGGGCAACGGATTGCTGCTCCACCCGCCCTTCACGTCATGCAAGCTCGGGACAGACTGCCAGGAAGCGGCATTGGACAATGGCCCGATCATGGCGGCATTCGGCCGCGCCTGCACGACTTCGAACATGCCCTCGAGCCAACCCGGCGTGACGATCGTATCGCTGTTGAGCAGGACCACCCACTCTGCCGTCGACGAGCTCATGCCAATATTGGCTGAGCGCGTGTAGCCCAGATTCACATCGTTCTCGAACAGGCGGATCCAGGGCTTGCCCTGAACGTACCGGCGCAACTGCTCGCGGGTAACGTCCGTGGATTTGTCGTCAATCACCGTCACCGTGTGCGGGATCGACGTATAGCGCCGGATCGACTCGAGGCAGTCCAAGGTCTCTTCGACGGCATTGTAGACACAGATGACGATGTCGACCGTCATCTTGGATCCCGGCAGCCAGTTCCAATGCGCCTGATCCGCCGCCAGCGCCTGCGGGCTATAGGGCGTAGCGGACAGGGGCTCACTCGTTTTCCAAAGGTCGAGCCCCTTGAGGAGCGTCAACTGGCCGGTGATGTTGGGATCCTCCATCGCCGCACCGTCCGTCGCTTGCCGGGCCATCGCCTCCGCCGGCGAACCGTCGTTGCCAAGCCGCACATCAGCGATCGCGATGTCGATCGCCTCCGCGAACTCGAAAATAAGCGACAACGAGCGGCCAGGATCACGGATCGTTTCTTTTACCTTCGCCGCCAGAATGGCACGCTGATCGACACGCAGCGGGAGCGTGTACAACTCCCCGATCTGGCCGATCCGAATGTTGCGTCGAAGCGTGAAAAGGCGCTTTACGTCGTATTCGTTCTTCTCCGGCGAGAGCCGGACTCGCTCGGCGACGAATATCTGCTGGATGACCGGCCGTTCACGCCCCGGAGCAGTCATCGCGGTCGTTGCGCCGCGAGCATAGAAACGGAGTTGCTTCGGCGGCCCGGCGAACATCTGGAGGACGTCGAGAGTCGCCTCCAGGCGCAGATATGGGCCGAGAATCTCACCGCGCAGCGCGATCCCAGGGACGCAAGGATGATCCCGCCCGTCGCGCAGGCCTCGCGGAGCGATCTCAGTGAGGCGCGTTTCGAGCGCCGGGTTGGGTTGCTTGGCGGCGAGTTGCCATTCGTCGGTAATCTCGATTCGCCGCGCAGTCAGATTCTGCACGAGTGAACCCTGCCAATGGTCGAAACTTCCGTTCACCACCGCGTTCGACGCGACCGAGGGAGTTTCACGCAACTCGTACTGGCCGGTAAACTTGCTGCCCGCGACACACGCGGTGACATAGGCCAGATTTACCGTGCGGCTTTGACCGCCAGGGACGATCAGGACGACCCCATACTGGTCTTCCGTCAGCTTGGTCGGCAGTCTGATGGCAGCCGTGCGGAACTGCCAGGACGGCCAAAGTGTCACCGATACCTTCGAGCCGGCTATTACCGCTCCCGAAGCATTCGTGAGAACGATCTCCACGTTGGCTCGCTTGTCGGCCCTTCCGGCAACCACAACATCGATATACTGCTCCGACGCCAAACCAACGACCCGCTGTGCAAGCGTCACGGCCTGGTCGGGAACTGGCTTCTCGAAGGTGATCGAAACCCCGGGAGCCTTGAATGGCTGGTCGCGTGACGGCGCCGTGCGCTTCAGTACCACGCCGCGGGGCAAGGCAATCTGCCAGGCTTCCAACTGATTGGCCGACCAGGACTGGAACCCGGAATTGCGTAACAGATTGGAATTGCCCGTCCCTTCCAGATCCTTTGGGGGAGCGATCTTTACGACCGGCACTTCCGCGACGTCGACTTTGGCAACCCTGAGGGGCGCATCCAAACTGTAACGTTCCGCCGGGTCGTTGGCCGCCTCGTCGATGGGCGTAGTGGTTCGCAAACCCGCCAGGACTTTTGCCGCCAGCTCTCTTGCCGAAGAGAACATGCCTGCCGCCGCAGCGGCTTCCTGGATGCGACAATAGTCGATCTCGACAACGCCCTGCCCCGAAAAGCGCAGGGTGAGATAACGCTGCCCCTCGAGCGGAACGTCGGTCGACCTCAAAGGGACTGCGAATTCGTGCCAGATCGGGCTCAGGGGGACGACGCCCGTCAACCTTCGATCAACCTTCCGCTCGACGTCGCTGCCGTTGAACAATGCCATTGAATCGAGTTGCAGAGACCCGTTCTCAGCCGGCACGCCTCGTACACGCACCCTGACGACGTGCTTGCGCGCTTCCACGAGTCCGTCAGGAAGTGCGTGCCACAGTCGGATTTGTTCCGGAGGATCCCGCAGCACCAGCCGAGCACCGCGCTCGCCCTTGCTGTCCAGAGGCTCCAGCGCAATGTCCATCGGACGACCGCGTGTGACGCTCGTTACGAACCAGTCCCGGCAAAAGACGAAGCCGTTCTTGGGATTCGCGACGGTGGCCGAAGCCCATTGCTGAAACGCCGCGTTAATGTGTTGATCGCTAGCGATCACCATACTCCTGCCCCACCCTTCGAGCCACAATGAGCAAAAAGAACGCCAAAGTGCTCTCACAACTATCACACGGGACGTCAGAACATTATGACATAGGAGATATCGGTTCTTCGACTCGCTCCTGCCCGGCCTCGAACGCTCGATGGACTCCTAACAGGTATTGACCGTAGCGACTCTTGCTCGCCTTGAGCGCGAGCTCGTAGAACTGCTCAAGCGAGATATATCCTAGCCGCAAAGCTATTTCCTCCGGGCATGAAACCCGCAATCCCTGACGCTGCTCCAGGATCTGAACGAACTGGCTGGCCTCGGTCAGCGATTCGTGAGTGCCCGTATCGAGCCATGCAAAGCCACGACCGAGCACTTCCACAAACAGCTGAGACCGCTCCATGTAAACTCGATTGATGTCGGTTATCTCGATTTCGCCGCGCGGCGATGGCTTCAGAGAGGCAGCGATGTCCAAGACGAGGTTGTCATAGAAATAGAGACCAGTGACGGCAAAATTGGACTTTGGCTTTGTCGGCTTTTCTTCAATCGAGATGGCGCGACCGCTCTCATCCAGCTCGACGACGCCGTACTGTTCGGGGCGAGCGACGACATACGAAAAGACCGAAGCGCCCTCCTCCCGCGCAACTGCATTCGCCAAAGCCTCAGACAAGCCATTGCCGTAGAAGATGTTGTCACCCAATACGAGGGCAACACGATCAGAGCCGACGAAGTCCCGCCCGATTATGAACGCATCGGCAAGACCGCGAGGAGTCTCCTGAGCCGCATACGAAAAGCGAAGCCCCCATTGACCGCCATCCCCCAGCAGCCTCTGAAACAGGGGAACGTCGGGCGGCGTGCAAATGATCAAGATATCGCGAATGCCGGCAAACATCAGCGTCGTGAGCGGATAGTAGATCATGGGCTTGTCGAATACCGGAAGCAGCTGCTTCGAAACGACGCTCGTGACCGGGTACAGTCGCGTGCCCGAACCTCCCGCCAAGATGATGCCCTTCATTCCGCCTCCACCTCGTCGGCCGTACCACCTTGCCAATAGCCCAAATTGGTTTCTATAAAAAGCCCCACGTGATTTCCAGAGTAGGCAGGCATGCAGACGTTCGAGACTACACTTCCGGGCGTGGTCCTCTTCGAGCCTCGTCGGTTTGGAGATTCACGCGGCTTCTTCGTCGAAACATTCCAGGCGGAACGGTATCAGGCCGCTGGGGTACGCGGGCCTTTCGTCCAGGACAACCTGTCTCGTTCGACATACGGCGTGCTGCGAGGATTGCACCTTCAATTTCCCAACCCGCAGGCCAAGCTCGTCAGCGTTCTTCGTGGGAAGGTGCTCGATGTTGCAGTCGATGTGCGGCGCGGAAGTCCGACGTTCGGGAAGTCCTTCAGCGCGGAACTCAGTGAGGAAAACGGACGCCAGATGTTCGTTCCCAGAGGCTTTGCCCATGGCTTCGTCGTCCTGTCCGAGAGTGCGGATTTCTTCTACAAGTGCGACAATTTATACAGCCCCAAAGATGAAATTACCGTGAGTTGGTGCGATCCCGAACTCAGCATCGACTGGAGGGTTTCGGATCCGAAGATCTCTGCCAAAGATGGCGCTGCCCTGCCTTTGTCACAGATCGACCGGCTGCCCTCGTATCAAGGATAGACCCTTGCGAATTCTGGTAACAGGCATCACGGGCCAAGTCGGATCAGCGCTGCTTCCGCGCCTCGCGCCGTTCGGCACTGTCATTCCGGCCGATCGTGCTTTGATCGATCTGACAAAGCCCGACGAGATTGCCAAGCGCCTGGACGAGTTGAAACCTGACGTCATCGTCAACCCGGCGGCATATACGGCCGTCGACAAAGCAGAGGATGATCGCGAGTCAGCCTTCCTCGTGAACGAGGCAGCTCCGCGCGCCATGGCACGCTGGGCGGCGGATACCCGGGTTCCCTTGGTTCATTTCTCGACCGACTATGTCTTCGACGGCAGTGGTACGACTGCCTGGAAGGAGACCGACACCCCCTCTCCGCTA
>Ga0182745_1003615_pt1 | contig 13268 bp, 8 predicted proteins | sample eDN3rd30CKraftBY_FD_128523 | JGI IMG/M metagenome (GOLD analysis project Ga0182745, IMG submission 128523) | Enriched backyard soil microbial communities from Emeryville, California, USA - eDNA 3rd pass 30_C Kraft BY (version 2) (version 2) | ecosystem: Environmental > Terrestrial > Soil >...
CATCGTACGCACGCTCTATCGCCTGGGCGTGAGCCGGCGCAACTTGCTCGAATGGGTTACTGCCGCCCAGGCGCAGCTCAGCTCGCGACTCGGATTCGGTGGCTTCTATCGCCGGATGAGCGCCAGCGTCGTCGTCGCACTGATCGCGCTGATCGTGGTCGGCTTCGCCGGATTCGCGACGGTATGGGTGGCGCTGCCGTTCGTGATCCTATGGATCGCGGCGCCGGCCATTGCACTACGGATCAGCAGATCGCCTTCGGTGGCCGGCCGCTTGTCGACCTCTGCGGCCGACCGTCATGCCTTGCGCCTTGTCGCGCGTCGTACCTGGCGTTACTTCGAGACGTTCGTGACGGCCGCGGAGCACATGCTGCCGCCGGACAATTTTCAGGAGGATCCGCGGCCTGTGGTGGCGCATCGAACGTCACCGACGAACATCGGCTTGTACCTCCTGTGCGCTGCCAGCGCGCGTGACTTCGGCTGGGAGGGGACGCTGCAGATCGTCGAGCGCCTGGAAATGACATTGGCAACCATGCAGCGACTGCAGCGGTTCCGCGGCCACTTCTACAACTGGTATGACACCCTCGACCTGCGACCCCTCGAGCCGCCGTATGTGTCTTCAGTCGATAGCGGAAATCTGGCAGCCCATCTCATTGCGGTCGCCAATGCATGCCGTGGATGGGTCGGTGCCCCGGTTGCGCGGGAAGTAATCATCAGCGGGATCGAGGATGCGGTACACCTCGCTCGTGAGGCCTTGCGTGCACTTCCCGATGATCGACGCACGCAGACGCTGACGCGTCAGCAGCTTGCAGATGCGTTGAACGCCATTTCGATGGTTCTTCACGAAGATGCGGCTGCAACCGGCATCGGAGCCTGGCTGGAAAATGCCGAGATGCAGGCTGCCGTGCTGAGCGACGGCGCCCGAGCCTTGGCAGGTGAGCATGAAGGTGCCGCGTACGACGATCTGCTCTTCTGGGCGGAGGCGACCCTACGCTCGATCAAGAGCTGGCAGCGCGATCTCGCCCCGGCAGTCAGTGCCGAACCGAGCCTTGACCAACGCCTGCTCGCGCTCGAAGCAGCCACTCGTGCGATGGCGCTCGCGATGGATTTCGCCTTCCTGCTCGACTCCGAGCGAAAGCTGTTGTCCATCGGGTATCGCGTGGCCGAAGGCACGCTCGAGGAGAGCTGCTACGACCTGCTGGCCTCCGAGGCACGCCTGGCCAGTTTTTTCTCCATCGCCAAGAACGATGTTCCGGCACGTCACTGGTTTCGCCTCGGTCGTGCGGTCACGCCCATCGGCTACGGCGCGGCGCTCATTTCCTGGTCGGGCTCGATGTTCGAGTACCTGATGCCGTCGCTGGTCATGCGCGCACCTGCGGGCAGCCTGCTCGAACAGACCAGCCGGCTGATCGTGCGTCGACAGATCAGTTACGGAGATTCGCGGCACGTGCCGTGGGGCATTTCCGAATCGGCGTACAGCGCGCGCGACCTGGATCTCACCTATCAATACTCGAACTTCGGCGTGCCGGGTCTAGGCCTCAAACGCGGTTTGAGCGAGAACGTCGTCATCGCGCCGTACGCCACAGGTCTCGCTGCCATGGTCGATCCTGCGGCAGCGGTTCGCAACTTCGCGAGGCTCACCGATATCGGCGCCCTCGGCCGACACGGTTTCTACGAAGCGCTCGACTACACGCGTTCGCGGCTTCCCGAGGAGACCGAAGTCGTGATCGTCAAGGCCTACATGGCGCATCACCAGGGGATGATCGTCGTCTCTGCTGCCAACGTCCTCTTCGACGGCAGGATGCGTGCACGGTTTCACGCGGAGTCCACCATTCAGGCAACCGAATTGCTGTTGCAGGAGCGCACGCCGCGCGATGTTTCAGTTGCCCATCCGCGAGCCGAGGAAGTCAAGGCCTCGGCACGAATCAGCGACATGCCGTTTCCGGTGGTGCGACGTCTGCACACTCCACATTACGCCACGCCGCAAACGCATATTCTTTCCAACGGCCGCTACGCCGTCATGCTCAGCAGTGCGGGATCCGGTTACAGCAGGTGGGGCGACATCGGCGTCACACGCTGGAACGAAGACGCCACGTGCGACGATTCCGGCAGCTATTTCTTCCTGCGAGACGTCGCGAGCGGCGCGGTGTGGTCGCCAGGGTATCAGCCGTGCGGTGTCGAGCCTGTCAGCTACGAAGTCACGTTCACCGAGGATCGGGCGGAGTTCATCCGCGTCGATGAGTCGCTCACCACGACGATGGAAGTGGTCGTGTCCGCCGAGGACGATGTCGAAGTCCGCCGCCTGTCGATTGCGAACACGGGCGAGAGCGTCCGCGATCTGGATGTCACCTCTTACAACGAACTCGCTCTTGCGCCGCCGGCGGCCGACGCTGCGCACCCTGCGTTCTCGAAGCTCTTCGTACAGACGCAATACATTGCGAAACCAGGCGTTCTGCTGGCCACACGCCGCCGGCGCTCGGCTGGCGAGACAGAGATCTGGGCGGCGCACCACGTCGTAGTCGAGGGTGAGGTCGTTGGCGCCCTGGAGTACGAGACCGATCGTGCTCGCTTTCTGGGGCGCGGTCGCGAGATTCGAGAGCCTCTGGCGGTGATGGATGGTCAGCCGTTGTCGAACACGGTCGGCACCGTGCTCGATCCGGTGTTCGCATTACGTCGCCGTGTCCGCATCCAGCCGGGTGCGACCGCGCGGCTGTCGTTCTGGACCGGCGTTGCGTCCTCGCGCGCAAGCGTGTTGGACCTGCTCGATAAGCATCAGGATGCCAATGCTTACGGGCGCGCCGCGACACTGTCCTGGACGCAGGCACAGGTGCAACTGCGCCACCTCGGCGTGAGCGCCGAAGAAGCGAACCTGTTCCAACGAATTGCCGGCCATGTGCTCTACGCCGATGCATCGATGCGCCCCTCTTCGACAGCGATTCAACGCGGCAATGGCACGCGAGCGGCGCTGTGGGCGCATGGAATTTCCGGCGATACACCCATCGTGCTGCTCAGGATCGAACACATCGAGGACGTTGCGATCGCCAGGCAGCTGTTGCAGGCCCACGAGTACTGGCGACTGAAGCAGCTCGCGGTCGATCTGGTGATCCTGAACGAGCGGGCGGCTTCGTATGTGCAGGATCTGCAGGTCGCCCTCGAAACGGCTGTGCGCACCCGGCATTCGCATCCGCAAGTCCGCGGCGATGGCGTGAAGGGTTCCGTCTTCGTCCTGCGCACCGACTTGGCCTCTCCAGAAACGTGTGCTGCATTGTCGTCTGTCGCACGAGTCGTATTCGTCGGCTCGCGCGGCACGCTCGCGGAACAGCTCGAGCGTCGCGCCGTACCTGCGAACGTTCCGGTGCGAACGAGACAGGCGATGCCGCGTGACACCACTCGCACGGGCGTCGCAATACCCGCCGATTTCGAGTTCTTCAACGGGATGGGTGGCTTTGCCGCCGACGGGTCTGAGTACGCGATCACGCTCGATGCGGGACAAACAACGCCGGCGCCGTGGATCAACGTAATCTCCAATCCGCAGTTCGGTTGTCAGGTTGCGGCTGACGGCGGCGGCTACACGTGGTCGGTCAACAGTCGCGAGAACCAGCTGACGCAGTGGTCCAACGATCCTGTGACCGATCGACCGGGCGAAGTGCTGTATCTGCGCGATGAGGACACGGGAGAGCTGTGGGGCCCGAGTATGGCGCCGGTACACGATGGCAGCGCGCCGTACCATGTTCGCCATGGTCAAGGCTACAGCCGCTTCCAGCATCACTCGCACGAGATTGCGCTCGATCTGCTGGTATATGTGCCGCTCGAGGACCCCATCAAGATTTCGAGATTGCGGATTCGCAACGCATCGCCGCGGCGGCGCCGACTGAGCGTTACCGCGTATGTCGAATGGGTTCTGGGAACGTCGCGAGGGGCGTCCGCGCCTTTCGTGGTGACGGAGATCGACCCGCAGACGGGTGCAATGTTCGCGCGCAATCCGTGGAATTCTGCTTTCGCATCGCGCGTGGCATTCGCAGATCTCGCGGGACAACAGACGCAATGGACCGCCGACCGGCGCGAGTTCCTGGGGCGGCACGGCAGGCTCGATCAGCCCGCGGCACTGACCCGTGGCGGACCAGCGCTTTCAGGACGCGTCGGCGCCGGATACGACCCGTGCTGTGCGCTGCAGACCTCGCTCGCCATCGAGCCGGGGGAGTCGATCGAGATCGCGTTCTTCCTGGGTGAAGCAGCTGGCGCAACACAGGCGCAGGAGCTGCTCGGACGCTATCGCGAGGCCGATCTCGATGCAGTGCTCGATGACGTGAGGAATTTCTGGGACGAGACGCTCGGCACGCTTCAAGTCAAGACGCCGGACCGCTCGATGGACATCCTGCTCAATCGCTGGCTGCTCTATCAGACCCTCGTCTGCCGCATCTGGGCCCGCTCGGCTTTCTACCAGGCGAGCGGGGCGTACGGATTTCGCGACCAGCTGCAGGACGGCATGGCGATGGTGACGTCGCAGCCCTCGGTCACTCGTGAGCATCTGCTGCGTGCGGCCAGCCGACAGTTCCCCGAGGGCGATGTTCAGCACTGGTGGTTGCCGCCGGCCGGGCAAGGTGTTCGCACGCGCATCTCCGACGATCGCATCTGGCTCTCGTATGCCGCTGCGCATTACCTTACGACGACCGGCGATAGCGCAATCCTGGACGAGGATGTCGCCTTCATCGAAGGTGGCAGGCTCGATCCAGGGCAGCATGACGCGTACTTCCAGCCTGGTATTTCCGACGATACCGCATCGTTCTTCGAGCACTGCGCCCGCGGCCTGGATAGCAGCCTCGCGCTCGGCGTACATGGCCTGCCATTGATAGGTACCGGTGACTGGAACGATGGCATGAATCGCGTAGGCGAACATGGACGCGGCGAAAGCGTCTGGCTGGGATGGTTTCTGTACACGACACTTTGTGCCTTTGTGCCTGTTGCCACCGCTCGCGGCGAGAGTGTGCGCGCCGCTCGCTGGGCCGCGCACGCCGCTACGCTGCGCGAAGCGATCGAACGCGAAGGTTGGGATGGAAACTGGTATCGGCGAGGATATTTCGACGACGGCACGCCGTTAGGGTCGGTCACGAGCGAAGAGTGCCGTATCGACTCCATCGCCCAGTCGTGGGGCGTCATTTCCGGCGCCGCGAGTCCTGAGCGCGCGCTGCGGGCCATGGCCGCGGTCGATGAACAACTCATCCGCTGGGACGACTCTCTCGCGCTCTTGTTCACCCCGCCCTTCGATCGGACCTCGCTCGATCCCGGCTACGTCAAAGGGTATCCGCCGGGACTGCGCGAAAACGGCGGACAGTACACCCACGCCGCCGCCTGGGCGGTCATCGCCTTCGCCCAACAGGGTCAGGCGGACAAGGCGGTGGAGCTGTTCTCGCTGCTCAATCCCATCAATCGAACCAGCACCAGAACGGCGGTGCGTCGTTACAAGGTCGAACCGTATTGCGTCGCGGCCGATGTCTATTCGGTCGCGCCCCACATCGGACGCGGCGGGTGGACGTGGTACACCGGTTCTGCGGGATGGCTGTACCGTGCCGGCATCGAGGGCATTCTCGGATTTCATCTGCGAGGCGAGCATCTGCTGCTCACGCCCTGTATCCCGAAGCAATGGAAGCGATTCGACCTGGTGTTCAGGTATCGCTCGTCACGCTACGAAATCTCCGTCATCAACCCCGACCCCGCGAATCCCGGGGCGGCTCATATCACACTCGACGGTGTTCCATTGCCTGTCGGCGAATCGCGCGTCCCGTTGGTCGATGATGGTGGCAGCCACCAAGTCGAGATGATCCTGGGCTGCACGCGAACCCGGCAGGCGAAGCAGTTGAAAGCTCCTACAGCGTAGACGTGGAATTCAGGTCTTCAATGTGTCGCGCGGATATCCAGTGAGTCGCGTACTCGCTGGACACCCTCGATCTTCTGCGCAAGCTGCAAGGCCGCATCGCGCACCCGCGTCGTCTCAACGAAGCCACTGAGTTCGACGATGCCGGCGAGGGTCTCGACATGAATGTCATAGGGTACGGTGAGCGGATCCACCAGCAGCGCTGCCTTCACCTTAGCGGCGCGTCGACGGCTGCGGCTTCAAGCCGTCACCGAAAGTAGCGTCTATGCGCATTGCCCAAAGCGCAACGACGAACATTCCGACGCTGACGGTGTTCAGGGCGAGCAGCCATGGTGACGCAGTCAACCACGTCCAACAGTGCTCCGACTGCGGCGCCCTACACAGCGGGTTTGAACATCGAGAGAGTGCGACGGTCACGATCCCGGCGCCCATACCCCACGAGTTCCAAGCGACTGACTTGTTACCCGCAGCCACAGCGAAGTTATCAGCCACACACCGAGCACGAAATTGACCCCGTCGATCCAACGTCGCGTACCGCTAGCAATCAGGTTTCCCTGATCCTTGATGACTTATGGATCGTGGTCGACCGCATTTGTGGTGGCACCTGCGTCCGAGATGATAGACAGGGCGCCTGTTAGTGCACTGGAAGATATCATCGAAGGATGTGCTTCACGGATTGCTCGCCTCCTGAAATCGCATAGAGCGGGCTTGGGCGCTCTGGGTGTAAATGGAAGGTTGCTACCTGGGCCGGATCTGCAAGAGCGCATCCAGATCTGGGAGCGGTTGCATGCATTGCGTTTGCCACGGGCACCGGACCATGTACTCGTGCAGGTGATTGCCAGGCAAACGCGGCTGTCGATCGGCCAGGTACAAGACGAGCAGCAGCGCCGAGTTGTGGGGACGGGTGCTATGGTCATTGTGCTCTAAGTCAAACGCAAGCTAGTTCCGCAGCGACGGGTTCCATCCCAATGGCTCGCTAGGTTCAGCTCGCAGCGGCCTGGCCGACATCGGCGTTCCCTTGGTACTGATCTGTGATGACCACGCGCGAACTAGATGTCCGGTCGATTCTGCGTCTGCTGGCTGCAACACCCGTTCATGGAACAAGAGCTCTTGGTCTGTCGAGCATGCTCAATCTTGATGCTGGACTGATACCGGCTCCCAGCTGGGACACGTTCGGTGCGGACGGCCAAGAGCGAGATCAGACTTCAAATCGACCGGGCGATTCGAACTGGTTCGAGTGGAGGCCAATTGTAATATTCCTGCGCTCCGAGTGCGTATTTACGTGAAATTGGTTCATGCGAATTAGTCCTCGTCGCACTTCGGAAGGCGGGCATGATGTACGCTTCGCCGTGGTGGAGCAACAGTAGTAGCGCAACACGTCAGTCATGCCACTCATGCACGTGCATGTTGTTTTCGCCAGTTGCGCAATACACGCAGAAAAGGGTGAATGAGTCGAGGCGTTGCGTCGCTGCCAAGATCGTCTAGGATGCGCGAGAACCCTGATTTGCAACTAAAACGTCAGCGAATACAACGCTCTTCCTCCGCGGCAAGCCGTCCGTGAGTGACTACGCTAGGCCGGCTCACTCGTTTCACTATCTAAAACCGCTTCATGCGCGCACACTGCGATCCGGGCTCTGCCATGGAGAATGACTTGCCTGCCTCTATAGTCTCTCGCTTTCTCAGTTGTTCAGCTGCGGCATTGATCATGACCAGCGTGGCGAGTGTTCATGCGCAAGCCGCGAATTCCGCCATTCCAGACAATGCGCGCGCACGAAGCCATGGCAGTGGTTGGGACTGCGTGCGCGGTTATCGCGAAGCGAGCGGGCGTTGTGTCGCGCTGGAGATTCCTGCCAACGGATATCTGTCTGCCGAAGGTTCCTCTTGGAAGTGCAATCGAGGCTTTCGCCGCGAGGGTGCGACATGCGTGGCGATGCGGATTCCAGCGAACGGCTACGCCACTGATGCTGACTACGAGCGAGGCTGGCGCTGCAACCGTGGCTATCGTGTTGTCGCGGAAACCTGCGTGAAGATCGCAGTTCCGCCGCACGCCTATCAGCTCGAGTCGAGCTATGGCTCCGGTTGGGAATGTGAGCGAGGTTTTCGCGAGTCGCAGGGCGTCTGCGTGGCGGTTGAAGTGCCTGTCAATGCGTATCTGGTTCGCGCCGGCGACGACTGGAAATGCGAACGAGGTTTCCGCCGCGTCGCCAACGGCTGCGCGGCGGTAGTCATTCCGGCGAACGCGTATCTCGATAGTCTTGGTAGTGGATGGCGCTGTGAGCGTGGCTTTCGTGAGGGGGATTCGGGCTGTGTCGCTCTGAGCGTGCCGGCCAATGGGTTCGTCAATTTCTCCGGCGATGATTGGTCGTGTGAGACAGGCTTTCGCAAGGAAGCGGGTGCGTGCGTGGCTGCGGCGATGAGGTGAGCGTCGGCGTGACACGTCGGGTGACCGCGGGCGAGGTGCGACGACTATGATCAATTGGCAACAGCGACACACTCACGTGCGAAGGTGTTGGTCGCACGGCGGCACGATGGAGTCCGGGCAGGTGGCGATATGAAGTCGCGAATGTCCGCGAGCGTGGATAGTGCACGCAGTCGCCGGCTGTTCAGTTTCGCGTGCCGTGCGATCGATCATCGTACGCCGGCGACGCCGGTATTCAGCAACGACAAACCGCAGAGCGCTGCCGAGCGGACGGCAGATGGGCTGAATCAGTTGGCGCCGAACTCGCCGTCGCCTCTACGGCAGCAGTTAGACGAGTAGGGCCGGCGTCAGCGAGATAGGTGAGACCTTGTCCTATGGGGTGCACAAAATTTACGACCGTGCCTATACGGTGTCCGGCTTGCGGAGAACAGACCCACAAGACCCTGGAGGTTGTGCTCCGTGATGGAAAATTCCTTTGCGAATGCGGGGCGCGCAACGAGCTGGACCTCGAGCAATTCGCCGAAGAGATCAAGAAATCTGCAGCTGCCATCGAAGATGCTGACCGAGAAGGTCAGTGAGCAGATGCGTCACGCGAACCGCCAGATGCGATCGCCGACACGATCCCTGTGGCGCGCAGCTGCCGTTCAGCGCTGCTCGTGCCGTCCGGACAATGGAGAGGCCATGCAAGATTCGCATCGACCGACAGCGCTTCATTCGGCGCTTCGATTCGTGATCACGAGTCATATCCCGTTGGAACACAAGTCGACCCTCATCGAAGTGCTTACCCAGGCGCTGCGCGACAACGAGGCTGCCGAGCTACGCCGGGAAGAGGCGGCGCGTGCACGTGGGGAGTGGCAGGAGCACGAGATCGAGCAGCTGAAGACCTTCCTGCGGGACCGGATTGCGAGAAGCTGGCAGCATGCGGACGAAGGTGTGATGCATCTGGCTGGTCAATTGCGTCGTGATCCCCAGTCCGTTCGCGACAAGGCGATAGATCTCAGTCTCGGCGCGTCGGTGGACTATCGCTTCGCGAGGGCCCTCAGACAGGGGCGCGAATAGTCAGCGTTCCGCGCGATGTCGCTCCGATCAAGCGATGAACTTGAGAACGATCAACCCGGCAATCGATGGTGTGCGCGCCTGCAGATCGCGCGCGAGTGCGCCAACGATCGGCCATTCCACGGAATGGTACAGCTTGCCGGGCATCGCCGATCAGATCGGCGAGCCAGTCAAGAGGATAGAGAAACTTCTGCTCGACATCGTTTTCATTCCGAAGGTTCGAGGTTGTCCACATGAGAGTTGTCTTCCCGACATCCCGTATATTTGAGTTCGCGATGTCGAACGGCTCAAGCTCGGCCGTTAGCTGCCGTCCCCAAGGCGATTCGAACCCTCGTTACCGCCGTGAAGGAGCCGATACCATCCGGGTTTCGTCCTAAGCCCCCAACTCCCCCAACTCCCCCATCTTCCCCTCGATCCACGCCCGCACTTCTTCGGTGAGTTCGCGAGCATCGCGCCCAGTGGCATCGATCGGAGGGCCGATGACCACGCGAATGGTGCCGGGCTGCTTGACCCAGCCGCGCCGAGGCCAGTAGAGGCCGGCATCATGCGCCACGGGCACGACCTTGCAACCGGCCTTGACGGCTAGCAAGGCACCGCTAACCCCATACTTCCGGCTCTCCCCGGCCGTCACCCGCGTGCCTTCTGGAAATATCAGCACCCACATGCCTTCGGCGAGGCGCCGCTTGCCCTGTTCCACGACTTGATGGACCGCGGCAGCGCCGGCCTTGCGGTTGATGGCGATGGGTCGCATGAAACGCAGCGCCCAGCCAACCAGTGGAATCCAGGTCAGCTCACGCTTCAGTACCCAGGCCTGGCCGGGGAAGATGCTGGCTTGAGCGATGGTTTCCCAGGCCGACGAGTGCTTCCACATGGAAATATGGCTGCCGGGCAGGATGTTTTCCTGTCCCTCGATGGTATAGCTCAGGCCGCATAGGGTCTTGAGCATCCACATCTGGCTGCGCGACCAGCTGCGAGCGACGCCATACAGCTTGGCGGTCGGCAGCCAGCACAGCGCCAGCACCATCAGCGCATACAGGAATGTGCCGACGAACAGCCAGGTGGTGTAGAGCAGCGATCGCAGTAGTTGCAAGCAGCCTCCCGGTGCTTACTTAGCCGGGCAAACGTGACAGATCGGCGATCTGCAGGAACACACCCCGCAGGCGCGTCAGCAGAGCCAGCCGATTGGCACGGACCCCGGCATCCTCGGCCATCACCATGACCGAGTCGAAAAAGCGATCGACGTCATCGCGCAGTCCGGCCAGGTGGCCCAGCGCGGCGGTGTAGTCACGTCGTGCGATGAGCGGGTTGACGGCCCGCTCTATGTCGATGACATGCTGGAACAACTGCTTCTCGGCTGGATCCTGCAGGCGTTCGGTATCGACCGCACCCCCCTCCATCCCGGTGCCTGCTTCGGCCTGGCCTGCCTCGCCTATCGCCTTGCGCAGGATGTTGGCGATGCGCTTGTTCGCTCCCGCCAGGCTTTCCGCCTCGGGCAGCGTCAGGAAGTGCTCGAGCGCGCGCAAGCGCATGTCGATGTCCAGTGGCGAGTGAGGCTGGCTGGCCAGTATCGCGTCGAACATTTCCGTCGTGACCTTGCGGTCGGAGCCCGCTTCCAGGTACGAGCTGCGCAGCCGCTCCATCAGATATGTCCAGACTTCGTCGACGGTATTGGGCGCCGCTTCAACCGGCTGCAGCGACACCGCGGTCTCCACCAACTGGTACAGGTCCAGCTCCAGCGAGCGTTCCACGTTGATGCGCAGTACGCCCAGCGCAGCGCGGCGCAGTCCGAATGGATCGCGCGTGCCGGATGGCTTCTGCCCGATGCTGAAAATACCCGCGATGGTATCGAGCTTGTCGGCAATCGAGACCGCGATGCCGTTTTTGGTCTGTGGCAGCTGGTCGCCCGAGAAGCGCGGCCAGTACTGTTCTTCGAGCGCAGCCGCTACTTCGGCAGTCTCGCCATCGAGGCTGGCGTAGTACCGCCCCATCAAGCCTTGCAGTTCCGGAAACTCACCCACCATCGCGGTGAGCAGGTCACACTTGCACAGCTCAGCGGCACGCCGTGCCGCATCGACATCGCCGCCAATGACGTCGGCTACCCGCGTCGCCAGTGTGGCGATGCGCGTGGTCTTGTCGAACAGCGAACCCAGCTTGTTCTGGAACGTTACCGCCTTGAGCGGGACGATGTGTGTTGCGAGCTTTTGCTTGCGGTCGGTGTCCCAGAAGAATGCTGCGTCCGCCAGGCGCGGCCGCACCACTCGCTCGTTACCGTCTCGTACTTTGTCTGGATCTCTGCTCTCTATGTTCGCCACGGTAATGAACGAATTCAGCAGCCGTCCGTCGGCGCTCCTCACAGCAAAATACCGCTGATGATCCTGCATGGTGGCGATCAGCACTTCCTGCGGCAGGTCCAGGAAACGCGCGTCGAAACGCCCTGCCAGCGGTACCGGCCACTCCACCAGCGCAGTCACTTCATCGAGCAGCGCAGGCTCGATCACCGCGGTGCCGCCCAGCTCGGTGGCCAGCTTAGAGACGCCTTCGCGAATGGCATCGCGACGCGCGGTTACATCCGCTACGACATGGCCCTTCTCGCGCAGCACCTCCAGGTACTTGGCCGGACTGGAGATCGTGATCTCCTGCGGCGCATGAAACCGATGCCCCCGCGAGTGCTTGCCAGCCGCCAGGCCGAGGATGGACGCTTCCACCACGCTGGAACCGAACAACATCACCAGCCAATGCACCGGCCGCACGAACTCCTGCTCGCCGGCGCCCCAGCGCATGCGGCGAGCGATCGGCAATTGGTTCAAGGCGGTGGTGACGATGCCGGGCAGCAGGGCCACCGTCGCTTCGCCCGGCTTCACGCCGGAATGCAGCAGCACCTTGCCTTTCGGGCCATCGACTTGTTGCAAGGCCTCGATGGCAACCCCACAAGAAGCGGCAAACCCCAACGCGGCCTTGGTCGGCTGGCCGTTGGCGTCGAAGGCATTCGCCACCGAAGGCCCCTGACGCTTGATCTCCTGGTCGGGCTGACGATCGGCGACCCCGGCGATCCGCACCGCCAGCCGGCGCGGGGTGGCAAACCATTCCACCTCGCCATGTTTCACACTCGCCGCCTGCAGGCCCGCGGCGACGCCCTCGGCCAAGGCCTGTGCCAAGGTGAACAGGGATTTCGGCGGCAGCTCTTCAGTGCCCAACTCGAGCAGAAAGTCACGCTTGCTCATGTTGCGTTACGCTCCGGCCGCGGTGCGGGTGAGCATCGGAAAGCCGAGCGCCTCGCGTGATTTGAAATAGGTTTCCGCCACCTGCTTGGCGAGTGCGCGCACTCGCAGGATGTAGCCCTGCCGCTCGGTGACGGAAATCGCCTTGCGCGCATCCAGCAGATTGAAGGTATGCGAGGTCTTGAGCATTTGCTCATACGCCGGCAACGCCAGTTCATGCTCCAGCAGCGCACGGCACGCCGTCTCGTACTCCTGGAAATGCCGGAACAGCACCGCCGTGTCGGCCAGCTCGAAGTTGTATTTGGACTGTTCCACTTCGTTCTGGTGATACACGTCGCGGTAGGTGACGCGCCCCATCGGGCCGTCCGACCACACGATGTCGAAAATGCTCTCCACGCCCTGCAGATACATGGCCAGGCGCTCCAGCCCGTAAGTGATCTCGCCCATCACCGGCCGGCAATCCAGCCCGCCCACCTGCTGGAAGTAGGTGAACTGCGTGACCTCCATGCCGTTGAGCCAGATTTCCCACCCCAGACCCCACGCCCCGAGGGTGGGCGATTCCCAGTTGTCCTCCACCAGGCGGATGTCATGGGTCAGCGGGTCCAGGCCCAGCGCGGCCAGCGAGCCGAGGTACAGGTCGATGATGTTGCTGGGCGACGGCTTCAGGATGACCTGGAACTGGTAATAGTGCTGCAGACGAAACGGG
>Ga0182745_1003617_pt1 | contig 13261 bp, 10 predicted proteins | sample eDN3rd30CKraftBY_FD_128523 | JGI IMG/M metagenome (GOLD analysis project Ga0182745, IMG submission 128523) | Enriched backyard soil microbial communities from Emeryville, California, USA - eDNA 3rd pass 30_C Kraft BY (version 2) (version 2) | ecosystem: Environmental > Terrestrial > Soil >...
AAAGGGACCAATCCGTGCCGAAACACCCGAGTTCAGGAAAATACGCGATTATCGGCCTTGGCGTCGTGGCCGGGCCGCAACCCGACCGATCCGAACGGATGATCGCCGCCGAATGTGCGCGGCGTGCCATTGCCGATGCCGGCCTGACCCGCGACGATATCGGTGGCGCCATCGACCTGCGCCGCACCGGTGGAGGCGGGGATCGCGCTTCCTATTCAGATACGTTTACCCGCGTTTTGGGGACCAAGAACAATTTCTACTTCACCATGGGGCGGGGCGGGGCCCTTGCGGGTCTCGGGATCTCCGCGGCGATGTCATACCTTGACCGTGGGATCGCGGATCACGTCCTGCTGATGGGGGCAGTAACCGACTGGTCGCAATCCCAGGTGTCGCGCAAGAAGGGCTTTCGCGGCATGGCCCATACCGAGAAGCGGGGCTATTGGGGCAAGCCATTGGGTGACAGCCGCGCGGCCAGCCACCACAGCTGGATGGCAGCACGGCATATGGCGGTCTACGGGACGACCAGCCGGCAGCTCGGGGCAATCGCGGTGGCCGAACGGGCATGGGCGAACCTCAATCCCGAAGCCAAGATGCATGGCCGCCCGATGACCGTCGAGGATCACCAGAACTCGCCGATCATCGCCGATCCCTATCATCTGCTGGACCTCAGCCAGGTTTCGGATGGCGGCATCGCCTTTGTCCTGACCACCGCCGAGCGTGCCAGGGACCGTCCCAAGCCGCCCGTCTATGTGCTGGGTCAAGGGTTTGGCGAAGTCTCCAGAGATCTGTGGTGGGAGAAGAAGAACTTTACCCATATGGCGGTCGAACCGGCAAAATCGCAGGCTTTCGGACAGGCGGGACTGACGCTCGACGATGTGGATTGCGCCCAGCTCTATGATTGCTTCACCGGCGAGGTCCTGCTCCAGCTTGAGGACTATGGCTGGTGCAAGAAGGGTGAAGGCGGCGCCTTCGTCGAATCCGGGGCCATCGGGCCGGGTGGCTCGATCCCGGTGAACACCTCCGGCGGGCTGCTCTCCTGCTATCACCTCGGCGATCTGACGGGCCTCGCCGAATCCGTCCGCCAGCTGCGCGGCGAAGCCGGCGAACGCCAGATCAAGGATTGCAACGTCGTTCTGACAACCGGGCATGGCGGCGAGCTGGTCTCGCCCGGAATGTGCTCGATCCATACCAGCACCCTGCTCGGGAGGCACGCATGACCGCAGAACCCCATGTCCTGACCGTCACCGACGAATGGAAGAAACCCTGGCCCAGTATCGACCAGGATAACGAGGCTTTCTGGGACGGCCTCAAGGATCACAAGCTGCTGGTCTGGAAGTGCAAGGACTGCGGTGCCGTCTATTGGCCCAAGGCCTATTGCCAGCACCACGAGAACCAGCCCTTCGCCGGGAATTGCGAATGGGTCGAGGCCAGCGGGCGCGGGCGCATCTTTGCCTTCAACATTCATCACATGGCCTTCCATCCCGGCTTTCGAGAGGAACTGCCTTATCATTATGCGCTGGTCGAACTGGATGAGGGTCCCCTGATCAGTTCGCAACTGGTGGGGGATAATCTGCCGTCAGATATCCATAGCGTCGGCCAGCAGGTCGAGATCGTCTATGAGGACCACCCGAACGAAGGTTTCACCCTCCCGAAATTTCGCATTCTGGAAGGTTGAGCATGATGCAGGCGGAAAAGAGGCTTCCAACCACGCGGCTGATGGCGCCGAGGTCGATCGCCTTCATTGGCATTTCCTCGAAGGGGACGGGTGCGGCGGCCAAGATGCTCACGGGCTTGCAGCGTTCGGGGTTCGGCGGAGAGGTCTGGCTGATCCATCCCACGGCGGCGGAAATCGCGGGCATTGCCTGCCATGCTTCGATCGGGGATTTGCCGGGCGTACCGGATTGCCTGGTGATCGCCTTGCCCGCCGATGCGGTGCAGGCGGCGGTCGAAGCGGCTGCGGCGCACGGTATCCCGGCCGCTCTTGTCGTGTCAGAGGGTTTTGCCGATACCGGCACCGATGAGGGGCGTGAACGGCAGGCCCGGCTTGTTGCGACCGCACAGGCGGCGGGGATGGCGGTTGCCGGCCCCAATTGCATGGGCATCGCCGCCCTGCAGCATGGTTTTGCGACGACCATGGCGGATATTCCCTCGGGATTGGCGCCCGGGGGCATCTCGCTTCTGTCGCAGAGCGGCGGTTTGCTGAATGCCGTGGCCGAACTCGCGGCCAATCGCGGCATTGGAGTGAACTATCTGATTTCCATGGGAAACCAGGCGGTTCTTGATCTGGCCGATTATATAGATTGCCTTGCCGATGATCCCGAAACGCGGGTGATCGCCATTGTGATGGAAGGGGCGCAGAACGGCCCGCGCTTTCGCGCCGCGGTCGAGCGCGCAAGCCGCAGAAAGCCGCTTGTCGTCCTGAAGCTCGGACGGTCCGAGAAAGGTCAGGCGGCCACTCTGGCCCATACCGGGACGCTGGCCGGCAATGCCGAGGCCTATCAGGCATTGTTCCGTCGCGCCGGGGTAGCCTCGGTTCGGAGCCTCGACGAACTTGTCGAGACGGCTGCGCTTCTGGCCGTTGCTCCGTTGCCCGGGGGACGTGGACTCTGCCTGCTCACGGTTTCGGGCGGGGCCACGTCGCTGATCAGCGATCTGGGCGACGAGGCGGGAGTATCCTTTCCGCCCTTGTCTCCACAGACAATCGCACGTGTGGGGAAGGCCCTGGGGATCGAGCGGAACTTTGGCAATCCGCTCGATACGGTCGGGATGCCAAGGCTGCGCGCCGAGGGTGCGCTTGAGGGCATTATCGCAGCCCTGCAGGACGACCCGGCGATAGACATGATTGGCCTCGTTCTTGGGATGCGGATGGACGGGGCGCCGAACCACGACCTGCTGGTCGGACGGATGGCGGCACTGGCCGAGAATTCGCCGAAACCGCTTGTGGTTCTGTCCTTCATCTCGAACAGCCTGACCGGGCATTGGCGCGGATATGCCGACCGCGCCGGCCTGCCGCTGATCGAGGATGTCGAGCGCGGCATGCGGGCGGTCAGGCATCTTTTTGACTATGCCGCCTATCGCAGCATGGTATCCCTGCTACCGTCAGACGGGCGAATCGGGAACAATGTTCCAAATGAGGGAACGGCTGGTCGAATGTTGAGTGAGGCCGAAAGCAAGAAGATTCTTGATGCGGCGGGTTTGCCGGTCACACGGGAATACATCGCGCGAACCGCCCGTGAGGCTGCCGAACTGGCACGAAGGTTCGATGGACCAGTCGCACTCAAGATCCAGTCGCCCGATATTCCGCATAAGTCCGATATTGGCGGTGTCCGGCTGAACGTGACACCCGAAACGGCCCAGACGCTTGCAGCCGAGATCCTGGGCAATGCCGTCCGGCACTGCCCGGACGCGACGGTCGAGGGCGTGCTGGTCCAGGAAATGATTTCCGGGGGCGCCGAGTTCATTCTTGGCATGACGCAGGATCCGCAATTCGGACCGATGGTCGTGGTGGGCGGCGGCGGGGTCATGGTCGAAGTCTTCAAGGATGCCGCTATCGGACTGGCCCCGCTTACGCATGGTGAGGCCGCTGCAATGATCGACCAGTTGAAGGCTTCAGTCCTTCTCGACGGTTTCCGCGGGGCGGATGCGCTCGACCGCGAGGCGCTGGTCGATTGCATCGTCGCCTTTTCGGAGTTCGTGGCCAGGACAGCGGGCGATATCGCCGCAATCGACCTCAACCCGGTGCTTGTCCGGGAAAGAGGCAAGGGTGTCCGGATCGCGGACGCGCTGATCATCAAAAATGCACATAGGGAGGAGTGCAATGACCATCTGGAGGAAAACTGCATGCCGCGCTGATCTTCTGGCCGCAGCCATTGCCTGCACGGTTTTGGGAGGAACCGCGCAGGCACAAAGCCAGGAAGAGATTCTGAACTACATGGATGCCGACCGTGAGGCGTTCCTGTTGAGGGGCGCCGAGGCGGAAGGTGCATTGACGATCTATTCCGCGATGATCGTCGATCAGGCGTTGCAGCCGCTGACGAAGGCATTCATGGACAAGTATCCGGGCATCCGGGTCGAATACTGGCGCGGCGACAGCGAGGACATTGCCCAACGGGTTCTGACCGAGATGCGGGCCGGAAACGTCGTGGCTGATGTCGTCGAGGGAACCAGCGTTTCGGTCAATCTGATCAAGGCGGGTGTCTCGCAAAAGTTCGACTCGCCGCTCCTCGCGGAATACCCGGAAGCCTATCGCGACCCCGACCATCTATGGGCGGCCACGCGGATCAGCTATTACTGCATGGCCTACAATACCGACGAGGTCTCGGCGGAAGAGCTGCCGAAGACCTATGATGATCTACTCGATCCCAAATGGAAAGGTCAGTTCGCCTGGCGAATCGGCAGCGAAAGCGGGACGCCCCTCTTTATCACCAACCTGCGCACTGCCTGGGGCGAGGAAAAGGCCGATGAGTACCTGCAGAAGCTGGCGGCGCAGGAAGTCGTCAACTTCGGGGCGGGCTCGGCACGGACCTTGGTGGACCGGGTGATTGCAGGTGAATACCTCTTTGCCCTGAACATCTTTTGCCACCATCCGCTGATCAGCAAGGCGCAGGGCGCACCGGTGGACTCGCTCGAGCTGGATCCCGTCGTGTCGACGACGGCGACGCTCCTGATCCCAAAGAATATCCGCCATCCCTATGCTGCGGCGCTGTTCACCGATTTCCTGCTGTCGACGGACGGGCAAAAGATCCTGCTGGGGGCGGATTACTTCCCCGCCCATCCCGACGTGCAGCCCTCCGACATGCTCGCTCCCATCGTTCCGGCAACGGCAGAGGTCAGCGAGAACTTCGTCCGACCCGAGGCTCTGGTCAGCAACGGTGAGGAATCGGATCGGATCTATCAGGAATATTTCCGCTGAATGTCCCTGCCCGCCGGGCGAAGGTTGAAAGGCATCGACAATCCATGACCGATTTTCCTCTTGATTCACCGATACCGGGTATCCGGCGCTGGCGCGAGAGCGTGTCGTTGACGGTGATCGTGCTGGCCTTGATCTTGCTTGTTCTGGTGCTGCCGCCGCTGTTCTTCCTGCTGGCGGCCAGCGTTCATACCACCAACTATGACGGATCCTTCGATCAGTTCACCCTGGGCTATTTCTCGGGCCTTCTCAGCAGCCGGGGATTCCTGACCAGCCTTCTCAATACGGGTATCTATTCGATCGGATCTGCCAGTATCGGCATCATCCTCGGGGCCGCGCTGGCGATCATCGTCGAGCGGACCAATGCACCGGCCCGGCGGCTGGCCTTTCTTGGTGCCATCATCTCGATGGCCATCCCGCATGTTCTCTATGTCGTGGCCTGGCTGCTTCTGCTGGGCCGGACCGGGCCTGTCACCGAACTTTGGGCGATGCTGACCGGGGGGCTGCGCTTCAATATCTACTCCATCGGCGGCATGATCCTGATCGAAGGGATGAGCTTCGTGCCGCTGAACTTCCTGCTGATGTCCTCGGTTCTGCGGGCGACCGACGCCGCCTTCGAGGAAGCCTCGATGATGAGCGGGGCAGGGCCGGTTGCAACCTTCTGGAAGATCACCTTGCGGATGGGAATGCCCGGCGTGCTTGCACTGCTGCTGATGAGCTTCATTCGCGCCTTCGAATCCTTCGAGGTGCCCGCTATCGTCGGTCTTGCCGGAGGGATCGAGGTTCTGACGACGTCGATCTATCAGAACGCGCGCGCCGTCTCGCCCCCGAATTTCGGTCAGGCCGGGGCCTATTCGGTGTTCCTGCTCGTGTTCCTGTCGATCATGCTCTATTTCTATGGTCGGCTGTCGCGCCATGCCCACAAGTATCAGAGCATCACGGGCAAGGGCTATCGCCCGCGCACCCTGGATCTGGGCCGCTGGCGCTGGGTGGCAACGGGGCTGATGGCGCTGATCCTGTTTCTGGTGATCGGTCTGCCGCTGCTGATCATCCTTTTCGCCTCATTGCAGCCTTTCTATTCCAAGGTGAACATGGCCAGCTTCGCGCGGTTCACCTTGCAGAACTATGAGAAGGTGATCGGCCCCGGCTTCTTCCGCGAAACGCTGGTGAATACGCTGATCCTCGGGACGGCGGTGGCATCGCTGGTCGTGCCGTTCACGGCGCTTTGCGCCTGGCTGGCGGTGCGCAGGCGGCGGGGGGCATGGCTGCTCGACCAACTGGCCACCGCGCCGCTGGTCTTTCCCTCCATCGTGATGGGCGTCGCCTTCCTCAATGTCTTCGTCAACCTGCCCTGGGGGATCTACGGCACGCTCTTCTCGGTCATTCTGGCCTCGGCTGTCGGCTATCTGCCCTATGGAATGCGCTATGCCTATTCGGGGGTCATGCAGATCCATACCGACCTCGAAGAGGCCTCCACCGCCGCAGGCGCCACGCAGGAGCGCACTTTCGCAATGATCGTGATGCCGCTTCTGGCGACCTCGATGTTCAGCTGCTGGCTCTTTGTCTTTCTTCTGGCGGTTCGGGCCATGTCGTTGCCACTGCTGCTGGTCGGGCCGGGCAGTTCACTGGTCGCGGTCAGTCTGTTCGATCTGTGGCAGAACGGGCAGGTCACGGAACTGGCTGCCATGGGCATGATATGGGTCGGCCTCATGACCATCGTCAGCATCATCTTCACAGTCGTCGCGCGGCGCTACCGCATGGCCGTCGTCTGATACGTCACCGGGGAGGGAATTTTCATGTTGATCGTCGACCAGTTGGTCAAACGCTATCTCAGCGAAACCGGCGAAGCAAAGGGAGGTATTTCGGGCATCAGTTTCGACGTCAAGGAGGGCGAGCTGTTCACCCTGCTCGGTCCCTCTGGTTGCGGCAAGACGACGACGCTGCGGTCCATCGCCGGGCTTGAAAGGCCCGATGACGGGGTTATCCGCCTTGGCAATGACATCCTGTTCGACGGGGCGCGCGAACTTCAGGTGCCGATGTATCAGCGCGATATCGGCATGGTGTTCCAGTCCTATGCGATCTGGCCCCATATGGACGTATTCGACAATGTGGCCTATCCGCTGCGGTTCCGGCGCAAGACAAATCTCACACGTTCAGACATGGAGAGACGGGTGCTCCGGGCCCTCGAAATGGTTGGTCTGGCCGAGTATCGCAACCGGTCGGCCACCCGGCTGTCGGGCGGACAGCAGCAGCGCCTGGCTCTGGCCCGGGCCCTCGTCCGCGAGCCGAAGCTGCTGTTGCTGGACGAGCCGCTGTCAAATCTGGATGCCCTGCTGCGCGAGCAGATGCGCAGCGAGATCAAGCGGTTGCAGATGGAATGGGGGGTCACGACCATCTACGTGACCCATGACCAGAGCGAGGCGATGGCCCTTTCCGACCGGGTGGCGGTCCTGAACAATTCGGCTCTGGTCCAGGTTGGGTCGCCGGTAGAGATCTATGACCGGCCCACATCCGCCTTCGTCGCGAATTTCATCGGAAGGACCAATCTGCTGCGCGGCAAGGTTGCCCGGGACATCGTCGCGGGAAGGGAGGGCGAGATCCAGTCCCCCCTTGGCCGCTTTCATTGCCAGTTCGCCGCGCCTGCCCGGGCCGGGAGAGAAATCACCTTTGCCATCCGTCCCGAAAACATCGCCCTTTCACCGGCCGGAACGGTACCCTCCGACCAGCCGAACCGTATCACCGGCACGGTCCAGAACCGGGTCTTTCTGGGCGAGATCATGGAATATACCGTCGTCGTGCCTTCGGAGGAAAGGTTGATCGTCCGCCTGCATCCCTCTGCCTGCCATACGGATGGCGACCTTGTGGATCTGGTCCTGAAACCCGGCTACCTGATCGCGGTATCCGACTGACGGTCGAAGGGCGACGCGCACCGCTTTGGCTAGTGGATATGCAGCAGCGCGATCGTCAATCATAGGCCGCCGCTTCCTTGGCGAAGCCCTGCGCGAGGAGAGCGTGGGGCTCTGATCCATATTGCCCGGAACAGCACCGCCTCCAGCCCGTCGAGGGGGCAGGGCGTCGTGAGATTTTGTCCGTTTCGACCACGCCAGCGGCATTTCATGATTGCCAAAACGGAAGCAAGCCCACCTGAAGGCAGTCCATCGCCGCCGGAATACGCCCCTCCACATGCGCAATTTCGACATTTCTTGTGTTGCGGTCGCAACAAAATGTTTGACCGGATCCTTTCTCTCGCCTATGGATGACGCGACGCCGCCGAGGGAGATGGCGGAATAATCTGTAGCTCAACACGGCAAGTTTGCTGACCGCGAAGCCATGCTTTCGCGGAACGATATCGCCGTGCCGCATTTCGGGGAGGCGAAATGGCACATACGATCATGACGGGAGAGGCCGATACGCGGACGGTCGACGGGCGCTGGACCCCGCTGCGCGTGGCGGTCATCGCGATCTGCTTTCTGCTCAATGCCATTGACGGCATGGACATCGTCATCATGTCCTATATCGCGCCTTCGCTGAAGGCGTCCTGGGAGCTGGGGCCCGAGGCTCTGGGGATCGTGTTCAGCGCCTCGCTGGCGGGCATGGCGGTGGGTGGATTGTTCATTGCGCCGCTTGCCGACCGCTTCGGGCGCCGGCCGCTGATCCTTGCGCTGCTGACGGTGATCACGGTCAGCATGCTCCTGTCGAGCCAGGCCCAGAACGTGACCCAGCTTGTCCTGTTGCGGACCATCATCGGAATGTCCGTCGGCGCCTTTCTGGCCAGCGTCACCACGCTCGCGGCCGAATATGCGCCGCGCGGACAGCAGGGTCTGGTCGTCGGGGCGGCAATCGCGGGCTATCCCATGGGCGCGGTCATCACCGGCCTTGTCGTCGCCCACACCCTGCCGATCCATGGCTGGCGCATGATGCTGGCGGGTGCGGGCTGCGTCTCGCTGATCGTGCTGCCGCTGGTGCTGCTCATCCTTCCCGAATCCATCGACTATCTGAAGCGTATGCAGCCAGCGAACGCGCTCTCGCGGCTGAACCGCGTGCTGGGCCGTCTGGGCGAGCCGACCTTGCCCGCGCTGCCGCCGCGCACCGAGGCGCACAAGACCTCGCCGGCGGAGATCTTTCGCGACGGGCGGCTCTCTGGCACGATCTGCCTCTGGGTGGCGATCATCATGGGCTTCATGACCTTCTATTTCCTGGTGTCCTGGATCACGCAGCTTTCGGTTCAGTCCGGGCTCGCGGTCGAGAATGCGATCTATGCCGGCGCGCTCTTCAATCTGGGCGGGTTTATCGGCACCTTCATCATCGCCGCCGCCGGCGCGCGGATGGGGTTGCAGCGCGCCACCTGCGCCGCGATGCTCTGCGGTGCGGTCGTGGTGGCGGCCTTTGGCTACCTCTCGGTTTCGCTGGCCGTGACGCTGGTGCTGGCCTTCTTTGCCGGGTTCACCACGAATGGCGGCTTCAACTCCTTCTACGCGCTTGCCGCTGGGCTCTACCCCTCCGAGATCCGCTCGACCGGGATCGGCTGGGCCATGGGGATCGGGCGGATCGGCGCGGTAATCGGGCCGATGCTGGGCGGCATCCTGATCGGCCGGGGCCTCGGCCTGCCCGCCCTTCTGGCTGTCTTTGCCATCCCGCTTCTTGTTGCCGGCGTTGCTGCGCTGTTTGTCCGCAATCGCATCCGGCAGGATTGAAAGGAACATCAACATGTCCACAACCAACGAATATGATGTCGTCGTCGTGGGTTCCGGCGCTGCCGGGCTGACCGCCGCGGTCACGGCACGCAAGTCTGGCCTTTCGGTGATCGTGCTGGAAAAGGCGCCGGTCTTTGGCGGCACCACCGCCTTTTCGGGCGGCGTCGCCTGGATCCCCGGCAACCCGCATTTCGAGGACCGCACCCCCGAGCAGGGCGGCGCCAAGGTCGACCGCGAGGCCGTCCACACCTATATGCGCCACGAGGCCGGGCCGAACTACAACCGCGACTTCGTGGACGCCTATCTCGACTACGGCCCGCGTATGTTGCGCTTCATGGAATCCGAGACCGAGGTGGCTTTCGTCCCCTCGATCTATCCCGACTATCACCCCGAAGCGCCCGGAGGCGTGCAGATCGGTCGTTCGGTCACGGCGGCGGCCTATGATGGGCGGCGGCTCGGCAAAGAGCTGGGCCGGCTGCGTCCGCCGCTGAAGACCATCACCTTCATGGGGATGATGTTCAACTCGTCGAACAATGACCTGAAGCATTTCTTCAACTTCACCCGCTCGCCGGTTTCGGCGGCCTATGTCGCCAAGCGGCTGGGGGTGCATATGCTGCACATGCTGCGCTATCGGCGGGGCGTGCAACTGACTTCCGGCAATGCGCTGGCGGCGCGGCTGGCGAAATCGACCTTCGACCTCGGGATCGAGATCCTGACCGACGCGCCGGTTTCCGAACTGGTGACGCGGGATGGCCGCGTTGCGGGCGTCGTCGCGACCGTCGACGGCAAGCGGCGCGAGTTCTCGGCCCGTCTCGGCGTGATCCTCGCCTCCGGCGGCTTCGCCCGCGATCCCCGCCGCACGCGCGAGATCTATCCGCATCTGCGCGAAGGGGGCGAGCATTTCACCCCGGTTCCCGAGGGCAATACCGGCGACGGCATCACCCTGGGCGAGAAGGCGGGCGGGCATCTGTCCGAGGGGCTGCCGAATGCTGCCGCATGGATGCCGGTCTCGAAGGTTCCCTATCCCGGTGGCGAGATCGCGTTCCCGCATCTCGTGGACCGCTACAAGCCCGGTTTCATCATGGTGACGCCTGCGGGCCGCCGCTTTGTCAATGAAAGCTGCTCCTATCACGATGTGGGCGCCGCGATGATCGAGGCCTGCCGTGGCACGGGCCGCACCGAGGCCTGGCTGATCGCCGATCACCGCACCATCCGCAAATACGGGATCGGTTTCGTGAAGCCCTATCCCATGCCGCTGGCGTCGCATCTCCGCTCGGGTTACCTGCGCAGCGGCAAGACGGTCGAGGAGCTGGCGCGCCAGATCGGCGTCGATCCTTCGACGCTGGCCAAGGAGGTCGCGTCCTATAACGAGGGCGCGCGGCAGGGCGAGGACCGGCAGTTCGGCCGCGGCACCTCGGGCTTCAACCGCTATCTGGGCGATGCGGGCCACAAGCCCAACCCGAACGTCGCGCCGGTCGAGCAGGGACCGTTCTATGCGCTGCGCATCGTGATGGGTGATCTGGGCACCTTCCCGGGCCTCGTCACCGACACGCAGGCGCGGGTTCTGGACGATCAGGGCGCGCCGATCGCGGGTCTCTATGCCGCGGGGAACGATGCGGCCTCGATCATGGGCGGGGCCTATCCGGGCGCTGGCATCACCATCGGGCCGGCGATGACCTTCGGCTATGTCGCGGCGCTGTCGCTGGCTGGAAAACTTGACGACAACAAAGGCTCCGTGCGCAATGCAGCCTGAGGAGAAACCCATGTTCACCGCCCCCCAGGATCGCCCGCTGGTCAACCTGCGCGTCTATACGATCACGCCCCGCCGTATGGCCGAGTTCATGGAGGTCTTCGACCGGCTCGCCATGCCCGTCCTGCTGCGCAGCCTTGGCGCGCCGATCGGCTTCTATACCAGCACGGTCGGCCAGCTGAACCAGGTCGTTCACCTGTGGGCCTATCGCGACATGGCGGATATGGAGGCGCGCTGGCAGGCGCGCGATTCCGACCCGGATTTCGCCGAATACCTGCGGGCTTCGGCGCATCTGGTCGTCGCGCAGGAGGACCGGCTGCTGCGTGCGGCGCCGCTGCCCTCGCTTGCGGCCTAGGTTCGCTCGGCCGCGGCGCGGGACTGCGCGTCCTCTTCGACCTTGGGCAGATTGGTGATCAGGCGCTGCATGAAATCAAGGAGCTGGTCGAACTCCTTGTTCGAGAAGCCCGACAGCAGCGCGCTTTCACGGGCGCGCGCGATCGGCAGGACCTGGCGATGCAATGCCAGTCCCGCCTCGGTCAGGTTCGCCTCGCGCTTGCGGCGCGCGGCGTCGCGCATCTCGACAAGGCCGCGGCTTTCCATCCCGACAAGGGCGCGGCTGACCGAGCTTTTGTCGACGCCGATCGAATTGCCCATGGCGATGACGGCCGACCAGGGTTCGACCGCGAGATGGCACAGGATGCGCCATTCGACCACGCCGATCTGGAAGCGTTCATGGTATTCCTGCGACGCGCCAACCCCCAGCCGGCTGGAAAAGCGCAGGCTGAGCGCCCCGATGCAGCGGTTGAGGTCGAAATGATCGGATTGCATGGCGCTTGTCCTCCTCGTGTCCCGCGCGTCGCTTCGGCGTATCCGAGCGGGCACCGGCGGATATCAGGTGCTGCCTCTAGACATAAGAGTTTTTGTTGTCTTCGCAACTCAGAACTGATCGAAAGATAAGGAGATACCGATGAGCTGGCTTGATCTTCAGGGCAAAACCGTCGTCATCACCGGCGCCGGGGGCGGCATCGGCCAGGCCCTGTGCCGGGGGTTCGCCGGGCAGGGCGCGCGGGTATTCGCACTGGACCGCAACGATGCAGCGCTGGAGCCGATCCTGACCGAACTGGGTGGCGCCGCGCGCGGCATCGCCTGCGACCTGTCGCAGGGCGCCGAGATCGAGGCCGCCGCCGCGCAGGTTGACGCCGAGGGCGGTGCCGACATCCTGGTCAATAACGCGGGCATCCTGCGCCCCGGTCCGCTGCAGGGCATCGCCGAGGCGGATTGGTCGGCGATGCTCAGGATCAACCTGACCGGCTATCTGCTGACCTCGCAGGCCTTCGGCAAGGCGATGCTGGCGCGCGGGGAAGGGGCGCTTGTCCATATCGCCTCGATCGCCGCCAGCCAGCCGCAACCGGCCAGCGGGGCCTATTCGTCCTCCAAGGCGGCGATCACGATGCTGTCGCGGCAGCTTGCGCAGGAATGGGGACCGTCCGGGGTGCGCTCGAACTGCGTCAGCCCGGGTCTGGTGCGCACGCCGCTGTCGGAAGCTTTCTATGCCGACCCCGAGACCAAGGCCCGGCGCGAGGAGATGGTGCCGCTGCGCCGTATCGCCTCGCCCGACGACATGACCGGGGCGACGCTGTTTCTGGCCTCGCGCCATGCGTCCTATATCACCGGGCAAGAGATCGTGGTCGATGGCGGCCTTTCCCAATCGCTGATGGGGCTGGTGCCGCGTCCCGGCTATTCCTGAGCGGGGCGCGCGGGCCGGCAGCGGATGAATGTCCGGCCCGCATTGCAAAAACACTCGCGGATGCGAGGGAAATGGTGTTGGGTGAAATCCCCGACACCATTTTTTCTTTCGGCATTTCCACCCCGGCGGCGAAGGCATGGCCGCCAACGAGACCTCAGCCC
>Ga0182745_1003618_pt1 | contig 13260 bp, 10 predicted proteins | sample eDN3rd30CKraftBY_FD_128523 | JGI IMG/M metagenome (GOLD analysis project Ga0182745, IMG submission 128523) | Enriched backyard soil microbial communities from Emeryville, California, USA - eDNA 3rd pass 30_C Kraft BY (version 2) (version 2) | ecosystem: Environmental > Terrestrial > Soil >...
CCCTGCAATTCGGGGAGCAGATCGCTCGGCTTGGCGACATGGAAGGCGCCCGACGCGATGAACAGGATATGGTCGGTCTTCATCGGGCCATATTTGGTCGCGACGGTCGTTCCCTCGATCAGCGGCAGCAGGTCGCGCTGGACGCCCTCGCGGCTCACCGAGCCGCCGCGCACGTCGCTGACCGCAATCTTGTCGATCTCGTCGAGGAAGACGATCCCGTTCGCCTCGGCATCGGCGAGCGCGACGCGTGCGACATCATCCTGGTCGAGGCGCTTGTCCTGTTCTTCCTCGATCAGCCGCGTCGCGGCCTCGATCACCTTCAGCTTGCGGCGCTTCCTGGGCAGTCCGCCCATGGCCTTGCCGAGCATGTCCGACAGGTTGATCATGCTCATCTGTCCCGGCTGGCCGGGCAGATCGAACGGCATGTTCGGCGCGTCGGCAACCTCGATCTCGACCTCGCTGTCGTCGAGATGGCCTTCGCGGATGCGCTGGCGGAAACTCTGGCGCGTCGCCTCGCTCGCGCCCTTGCCGGTGAGCGCGTCGAGCAATCGCTCCATCGCGGCTTCTTCGGCGGCGGCGCGCACGGCGCCGCGGCGACGGTCCTTTTCGAGGCGAACCGCTTCTTCTACGAGATCGCGCGCGATCTGTTCGACATCGCGGCCGACATAGCCGACCTCGGTGAATTTGGTCGCCTCGACCTTGATGAAAGGCGCGTCGGCGAGCTTGGCGAGGCGGCGCGAAATTTCGGTCTTGCCGCAGCCCGTCGGGCCGATCATCAGGATATTCTTGGGGCTTACCTCGTCGCGCAGATCGGGCGAAAGCTGCTGGCGGCGCCAGCGGTTGCGCAGCGCGACGGCGACCGCGCGCTTCGCGGCGTTCTGGCCGATGATGTGCGTGTCGAGGGCGGCGACGATCGCCTTGGGAGTCAGGTCCTTGTTCATGCTTATTTCCGGATTTCGATGGTTTCGGAGGTGAACTGGTCGTTGGTGTAGACGCAGATATCGGCGGCGACCTCCATCGCCTTGCGTGCCAGCACCTCGGGGTCTTTCTCATAATCGGCGAGGGCGCGCGCCGCCGAGAGGGCGAAATTGCCGCCCGAGCCGATCGCGGCGATCCCGCCCTTGGGTTCGAGCACGTCGCCGTTGCCGGTGATGACGAGCGTTACCTCCTTGTCGGCGACGATCATCATCGCTTCCAGATTGCGGAGATATTTGTCGGTGCGCCAATCCTTGGCAAGTTCGACCGCGGCGCGGAGCAATTGGCCGTTGTGGCGCTCGAGCTTGGCCTCGAGCCGCTCGAACAGCGTGAAGGCGTCGGCGGTGGCGCCCGCGAAGCCGCCGATGACGCTGCCGTCGTGGAGGCGGCGCACCTTCTTCGCATTGGGCTTCATCACCGTCTGGCCCATCGACACCTGACCGTCGCCGATGACGACGACCTTGTCTGCATTGCGGGCGGAAAGGATGGTGGTTCCGTGCCAGGGCGCGGCACTTTGCGCATGGGGATTGGTCATGGCGCGGGATATGGGAGATGGCGGGCGGGGCCGCAAGGGGAAGGGGAGTCGCGCGCTCAGCGCGGCGGGTTCGCCGCCAGATATTCTACGATCGCTTTGACCTCCTGCGCGCGTTCGCGCGGGATGATCAGCACATCGTTGCCGAGCGTGACGACGATCAGGTCGGAAACCCCGACGACCGCGAGGCGCTTGTCGCCGTCGGCGCGCAGATAATTGCCGCGCGCGTCGAGCGCGACGACCTCGCCCATGCGAACATTGCCATGCTCGTCCTTGTCGGCGAGCTCGTAGAGCGCCGCCCAGCCGCCGACGTCGGACCAGCCGGGATCGACCGGCACGACGACGAGCTGTTCCGCACCCTCCATCACCGCATAGTCGACCGATTGCGATGGGCTGGGCAGGAATGCTTCCGCGTGCGGATGAATCAGTGACCCATCGCGGCGCGCCATCGCCATCGCGGCGGCTGAAGCGCGCGCGATTGAAGGTTGCTGCCGTTCGAGCTCGACAAGGAAACGGTCGGCACGCATCAGGAAAATGCCGGCGTTCCAATAATGGCCGCCCTCGGCGAGCATGGCCTCGGCCCTGGCGCGCTGTGGTTTTTCGACGAAGCGACGAACGCGGTGCACGTCGGGCGCAAAGACGTCGCCCGACGCGATATAGCCATAGCCCGTTTCGGGGTGCGAGGGCGCGATCCCGAAGGTTGCGAGTGCGCCGTCCTCGACCGCCGGAAGCGCGGCGTCGATCGCGCGATGAAAGGCGGTGACATCGGTCATCAGATGATCGGCGGGCATCACGAGCAGCGTCGCGTCGGGATCGCCCGCGAGCGCGGCGAGGGCGATCGCCGGCGCGGTGTTGCGCGCGGCGGGTTCGACGATGATTGCCGCATCGGCGACGCCGGCGGCGGCGAGGTCTGCCTCGACATGAGCGACGTGTGCGGGACCGCACACGATCAGCGGCGGGGCGAAGCGCGCACGGTCGACGACGCGCGTCAGCGTCTGGCGGAACATGTCGCCGTCACCGATCAGCGGCTGGAACTGTTTGGGCGCCTCGCTGGTCGATACGGGCCAGAGCCGCGTGCCGGTGCCGCCGGACAGGATGACGGGGACGATCATTCGGCAGGCCAGCTAAGCAATGCGCGCGCGCCGGGATCGAGGCGGATATTATCCGCGCGGTCGGTCGCGACGCATTCGCCGAGCTTCACCGTCTCGCCGCCGACGTGGCAGCCATCCGACAAGGGGGTGAATGTGAAATCGCCGATTTCCTGCGGCAACGACGTTGCCGCGTCCTGTCCTGACAGATGAAGCAAGCGGAAATGCGGGCCATCGACAAGAAGGCGGGTCTCCTTCGCCCTGACGCGGCTGTCGCGCGGATCGGGACGCGGCGCGAGTTCGGCGACCGCGAGCCCCGCATTGAGATGCAGCTCGCGCGGGCGACCATAATCGTAGAGGCGATAGGTGCAATCGACATTTTGCTGCACCTCGACGATGATCAGTCCCGCTCCGATCGCGTGGATCGTGCCCGCTTGATTATAAACGAAATCGTCGGTCTTCGTCGGGCGCCAGTCGATCATGTCGATGATCGAGCCGTCGAGCGCTGCGTCCTGAAGCGCTTCGCGCGTCGTCGGTGCGGTGAGGCCGACGCCGAGTTCGGCGTCGGGTTCGGCATCGAGCACCAGCCAGCATTCCTCTTTGCCGCGCGGATAACCCGCGGCCTGCGCGGCAGCATCGTCCGGGTGAACCTGGATTGACAGCCGCTCCGACGTGAAGAGGAATTTGACCAGGAGCGGCGCATCCGCTCCGCTGGGATGCGCGAACCAAATCTCGCCGATACGGCGGTCGCCGAAATCGCCGAATTCCGCGGGAATGTCGGTGCGCCCCCACGGCTTTTCGACGATGATGGTTTCGAGGCGGGTCAGCATGGTCATGTGCGATCAGGGCCTGTTTCCTTTCGCCGGGATGACGATCAGGGATGATCAACCCTTAACTCGATAGGGCGCGCTTTGTTGCGCAAAAGCAAGCCAGAGCGTTAGGCGGCTCGGTGCAGCCGGTTGCCGTTCGCGCCGCCGGGCTGATCGAGCCACAGCCCGCGCGTGTCATAAACGATCTTGTCGCCGCGCTCCTCGATCGGGATCGACTTGAAAAGATCGTGGTCGACGAGAACGATCAGCAGGTCGCAAGCGGCAAGCGCGCTGTCGAGGTCGATCAGCTCGGCGTCGGTTCCCGCAAACTCCATAGGGAGGCCCCTCGCATAGGGTTCGACGATCTGGATCTGCTGGCCGAAGCGGCGCGCGAGCGCAGCGGCGACCTCGACCGCGGGGCTTTCGCGGAAATCGTCGATATTGGGCTTAAAGGCGAGGCCGAGGCAAGCGACGCGTGCTGCCGGGTGCTGCGAGACAAGCATTTCGGCGGCCCCGATCACATGCGCGGTCTTGGCGAGGTTGACTTCGCGCGCGGTGCGGATCAGGCGGCTGTGCTCCGGCGCGCCGTGGACGAGGAACCAGGGGTCGACCGCGATGCAGTGACCGCCGACGCCGGGGCCGGGTTGGAGGATATTGACGCGCGGGTGGCGGTTGGCGAGGCGGATCACCTCCCACACATCGACGCCCAGATGCTCGGCCATCATCGACAGTTCGTTGGCGAAGGCGATGTTGACATCGCGGTAGCTGTTTTCGACCAGCTTCACCATTTCGGCGGCGCGCGCCGAGGTGGTGACGCAGGCGCCGCGGACAAACTGGCGGTAAAAGGTCATCGCGCGGCGCGCACAACGCGGCGTGATGCCGCCGATGCAGCGATCGTTATCGACGAGCTCGACGAGGATGCGCCCCGGCAGCACGCGTTCGGGACAATAAGCGACGAAGATATCGGCGGCGCCGGCGCAGGCGCCCGGCACCTTGAGATCGGGGCGAAGCTCAGCGAGCAGCGCGGCGATTTTCTCGGTGGTGCCGACCGGTGAGGTCGATTCGAGAATGACGAGGTTGCCGGCCTCCAGCTTCGGCGCGATCGCGCGCGCGGCCGAGAGGACGTGGCTGATGTCGGGGCGATGCTCTTCGTCGTGCGGAGTCGGCACCGCGATGACGAAGACATCGGCGGGCACGACTTCGATCGAAGCAACGAGCGCGCCGCGCGACACGACGCCCTGGACGAGGCCATCGAGATCGACTTCCTCGATATGCACCTTGCCGTTGTTGATGGTGTCGACGACGTGCCGGCTGACATCAACGCCGGTGACCTTGCTGCCTGAGCGCGCGATCAACGCGGCGGTGGGCAGGCCGATATAGCCGAGGCCGAGGACGGTAACCTGCTGGTCGTTATCGATGGGCACGCGCAACAATCTCCGCTATTCGTGTGGCGGCACGGCCGTCCCCGAAGGGATTATGCGCGCGCGCCATGGCGTTATAGGCGCCTTCATCGTCCAAAAGGCTGAAAATTTCCGAAACGATGCGATTTTTGTCGGTGCCGACGAGCCGCGCGGTGCCCGCTTCGATGCCTTCGGGACGTTCGGTCGTCTCGCGCATCACGAGGACGGGCTTGCCGAGCGAAGGCGCCTCCTCCTGCACCCCGCCGCTGTCGGTCAGCACCAGATGGCTGAGGCCGAGCAGGCGGACGAAATGCGGATAGTCGAGCGGATCGATCAGCGCGACGTTTGGGAGGCCGCCGAGGATCGGTTCCATCGCGCCGCGCACATGCGGGTTCGGGTGAACTGGGAAAACCACTGCGACGTCGTCGCGCGCCGCAATGCCGGCGATGGCTTCGGCGATTGCCTTCATGCCGTCACCGAAATTCTCACGGCGATGCGAGGTAACGGCGATGATGCGCTTGCCCGCGAAGCGCGCGGCGAGCGGGTCGAGACCGGCGGCCAGCGAAGGTTCTTCACCAAGCCGCGCCTGGGTTGTGAGCAAGGCATCGATCACCGTATTGCCGGTGACGTGAATGCGGTCGGCAGGCACGTTCTCGGCGCGGAGCGCGGCGGCAGCGGTTTCGGTCGGTGCGAAATGCAGGTCGGCGACTGCGCCGGCGACCTTGCGGTTCACCTCTTCGGGCCAGGGGTGATAGATATTGCCGCTGCGCAGCCCCGCCTCGACATGACCCACCGGAATCTTACGGAAATAAGCGGCAAGCGTCGCGGCCATCGTCGTCAGCGTGTCGCCATGGACGAGGACGCGGTCGGGCTTTTCGGCATCGAACGCCTCGCCGAGACCGGTGACCAGCCGCGCGAGCAGCCCGTCGAGCGTCTGGTTCGCCTGCATGACGTCGAGGTCGATGTCGGGGGCGATCCGCGCGATATGCAGAACCTGATCGAGCAGGTCGCGATGCTGCGCGGTGACGCAGACGCGAGCTTCGATCCCCGGCTGGTTGCGAAGAGCGTGCACGACGGGAAACATCTTGATCGCTTCCGGCCGCGTGCCGAAAACTGCCACTATCTTCATTTGTCGTTCCCTGAATCGCGCGGCTCGATGTTTCGCGCCAGGATATCATGATTCTTCATCACTTTAGCTTGCAAATGCTTTCGTCTCTCTTAAGCACGAAGTTATGCCTGCCCGAAAAATTAGGAGACGGGGCGCAACTTTTCGCGTCCGGCGGTGTATGTTGTCATCCACGGGGCAGAGGGCTAGGGGGAAATGGTGCGGCCATCGCGCCGCCTAAGCTCCGTTAGCTCCGTTATTCGATATTTTGAGGTTGATCGGTTCGCTAGTCATGTTCTGGAAGCGCAGCAAAAGCCCGGCCCCGTCCGCGCCCCGGGGACATGAGATACCGGCAGGCAGACGTGTCTACGCCATCGGCGATATCCACGGACGCGACGACCTGTTCGCCGAGATGATCGACCTGATCCGCGCCGATCACGCCGCGCGTGGGCCGGCCGAGATGACCTTGATCCTGCTGGGCGACCTGGTCGACCGCGGCCCGGCATCGGCTGAGGTGGTCGAACGCGCGATGCGGCTTCATGACGAGTTTTCCGACGTCCGGTTGCTGATTGGCAATCACGAGGAATGTTTTCTCGCGGCGCTGACTGGCGATGTGCGCCGCGTCCGCTATTTCATGCGGATCGGTGGCGACGCCACGATCCGCAGCTATTGGCGCGACGATCGGGATTTCGAGCAGGCGAGTTTCGAGGAAGTGGCCGAGCGGCTGCCCGCATTGGTGCCGCCGGATCATGTCGCGTTCCTCGGCGGCGGCGAGGATATGGTCGAAATCGGCGACTATGCTTTTGTCCATGCGGGGGTGCGCCCCGGCGTTCCGCTCGAAAAGCAGGCGCTTTCCGATCTGCGCTGGATTCGCGACGAATTTCTCGACGACCTCGGCGATCATGGCAAGGTCATCGTTCATGGTCACAGCATCACCGCCGCGCCCGACGAGCAGGCAAATCGCATCGGCATCGACGTCGGCGCGTTTCGCAGCGGTGTCCTCGCCGGGATCGGACTGGAGGGAGATCGGCGTTGGTTCCTCTTCGCACGCGAAAGCGAGGCGAGGGCGAATGCGGCCTGACCTTTGCTTCGGCCTGCCGAGCCTTGTCACTCCTTGCAGGACGGTCTATTCGCCCGCGCCGATACGGGCTACGGCCCTGTTTTCCACGCATCTGATATCAGAATAGTGAAAATATGAGCAGAAGAACGACAGGCGCGTCGCGTCCGAAGGGCGCCAGTCCGCCCGATATGCAGGGCTGGATAGCCATTCTGTTTCTGGTGTTCGTGTTCCTCACCGGCGGTGGCTCGCGGAGTGACACAGCCTCGCTGGCCTTTCTTCGTGGCGGGGCCGTTCTTTTTGCTTTTTGGGCGGCATTCCAGATGGACGGCGCCGATTGGCGGCGCATCCGCATTCCGCTGCTGCTATTGGGGGCGATGACGGCGTGGATATTCCTCCAGTTGATACCGCTGCCGCCCTCGATGTGGCACGGGCTGCCTGGACGAGAAGCGATCGCTGCGGTCGATCGCCTGCTGGGTCAAGCCGATCTGTGGCGGCCGATTTCGCTGACGCCCTCGCAAAGCCTCGATAGTCTTTTGGCGATGGTTGTGCCGTTCGCAGCTTTGATCGTCTTCAGTCGCGGAAATGCGGACGATAATTCCCGGCTTCTCTTCGCGATCGTTTGCCTCGCTTGCCTTAGCTTCTTGTTGGGATTTGTGCAGATATTGTCGGGGCCGTCGAGTGGTGCCTATTTCTATCGGATAACCAATTCGCAGGCGATGGTTGGGCTGTTTGCAAATCGCAATCATAATGCGATGTTTCTGGCGTCAGGCGTGCTTATTTCGGCGGCGCTTTTGCGCGACGAATTGATGCGCCGGCAGAAGCGCGGCCTCGTCCGGGTCGGCCTCTCTGTCGTGGGCCTTGGCTTGACCGTTGCAACGATCCTGGTCGGCTCGCGTGCCGGTCTGGCGGCTGGGGCCGTCGCTTTCGCGGTCGGGTATTTGATGGTCGGCTCGGTGTGGCGGTCGCGTGCTGTCCAGAGCGAGCGAGGTGCCTCTTCGCTCCGCCCTCATGCCGGTTGGATATTTTACCTGCCGGTGGTCATAATGGCCGCCTTGCTCGGGCTCGCGCTTTGGGCGTCCGATCGCTCGACAGCGCTGACTCGCATCGTCGGTCAGGATGTTGCGGCCGATATGCGCATTCAGGCTTGGGCAACCGTGCGGTCGATGCTCGATACCTATTGGGTCATGGGCAGTGGCTTCGGTTCGTTTCCGGATGTCTATAAGATGTTCGAACCCGACCACCTTCTTCAGCCATCCTATTTCAATCACGCGCATAATGATTGGGTCGAGATTATCATCACAGGCGGACTTCCCGCTGCGATCATTCTGCTTGTGACCATCCTCTGGATATTGCGCGGGCTGCGGCGTGGCGGGCTGCGCGGGCTGATCAAAGGGCATCGGGGCGACATTCGTTTGTCAGCAATGGTCATTCTTCTTCTTCTGGCGGCGGGAAGTATCGTGGATTATTCGCTCCGCGTTCCGTCCATACAGGTCCTGGCGGTGCTCCTCATAATCCTGCTGTGTTGCCCTAAGGGCGCGATAACGCGCCCGGATTAGGGTTGCGGTGCCCCCTAGAGTCTCTATAGCACCCGAGCCCTTCCTTGATCGAGCGTTCTTCCCGATATGAACCGAGCTTACATTTCCGTCGTTGTTTCTGCGCTAATGCTTGCCGGTTGCGTGAAAAATGCGCCGCCGGTCGCGAGCGCACCGGATAGTCCGGTCACCGCGCTCAAGGACCTCCCTGAACCCGAGGCGACTGATGTCGTTCGTTCGACACGACTGGCATTTATCGGGCCTTTTACCGAGTTGCGCGTCGAGGTGTTCGGGGTTCCGGACATGCAGCGCGACATCATGACTGACGGCAAGGGTAATTTCGCCTTCCCTCTCGTCGGGTCGGTTGCCGCCGCGGGCAAGACTCCGGGCGATGTTTCAGAGGAAATTCGCCAGAAACTGGCGGTGCGCTATATTCGCGACCCCCAGGTAACCGTGAACTTCAAGGCGTCTTCGAACCCTCTCTCGATCCAGTCGATGTCGGTGACCGTCGATGGCCAGGTCAACAAAGCCGGGGCCTACCCAGTTGTTGGCCGCGTGACGTTGATGCGCGCTGTCGCGCTTGCCGGCGGCACGAATGAATTCGCCAAGCTGCAGGATGTTGTCGTTTTTCGCGATGTCGGCAATCAGAAATATGTCGGCATCTATAATCTGGAAGGCATTCGGCGCGGGAACTATCCGGACCCGGAAATCTTTCCGAACGACGTGGTCGTCGTAGGCGATTCCCCGGCAAGGCGCCGCTTCAAGGATATATTGGCGGTTGTGCCGGCGCTGTTGTCGCCGATCATCCTGCTCGCCAGAGAATTTTGACCGGGACGATATCAGGTAATGAATCAGTTGATCAGCAATAATGAGGCGATGGCGCCCAATCTGCCGGTTCCCGCGGACGAATCTTTCGTTGGAGACGGGCAGCCCAGCCTGTCGATTTTCGAACAGATTTGGATGGCGGTGGTTAACCATCGCAACCTGGCGGCCGGGGCCGTTTTGGGGATGGTTTTGCTCGGCTTGATCGTGACCTTCCTTTCCACCCCGCAATATCGATCGACCGCGCGACTGGAAATCCTGCCCGATGCGCCGGTGGCGACCTCAGTTGAGGGGCAGCGCGACAAGGCGTTGGTCAACGAAATTTCCTTCTACAATACGCAATATTCGCTTCTGCAGTCGGAATCGCTCGCCGAACGCGTCCTGCGGGCCGGTAATCTTTTGGCGGATAAGGACTTCATCTCATCGTTCAAGCTCGACAATGCCGAGGCGTCGATGACCAGTGCCGAGCGGCGGAATTTGAATAGCGACGCCGTGGGCATTCTGCTCGATCGCTTGTCGGTTTCCCCGGTCCGCAATTCGAGCCTGGTCGACGTCAGTTTCGCGACGCCGTCACCGCGCCTGTCTGCCAAACTCGCCAATCTATGGTCGCAACAGTTTCAGCAGGTGAGCATCGATCGCCGGTTCGCCGCGACATCCGACGCACGCAAATATCTTGAAGCGCGTCTCCAGACGTTGCGTCAAAATCTCGAAACGTCGGAACGGTCGCTGATAAATTATGGCATGAGCAAGGGGATCGTCACGATCTCTTCGCAGTCCGATGCCGACGGTCGAACGCGTTCGCAGACGCTGGTCGCTTCCGATATCGCTGATGTCAGCACCGCTCTTTCCAAGGCACGCGAAGAAAGAATCGCCGCCGAGGCTCAACTTGGAAACACGCAGACCGGTATCGCCGCGGTCAACGCCCCGACGATCGGCACCTTGCGGCAACGGCGCGCCGAACTGCAAGCCGAACTGGCCCAGCAACGGACGATATTTGCTGACGACTATCCAGCGGTCCTTTCACTGCGCGCGCAGATCGCCAACCTCGACCGCAGCATCGCTGCCGAAGTCGCGCGTTCGTCGCAGGGTAATCGCGAGGCCTATAAAGCTGCGGTTCAGCGCCAGCGCGATCTGCAAAGCGAACTGGATGGGCTGACTCAACGCTATAACAAGCAACAGCGTGAATCGATCGAAATGGCGATCCTTCAGCGGGAAGTGGATTCCAATCGCCAACTCTATGAAGGGTTGCTGCAACGCTACAAGGAGATCGGTGCAGCAGGTGTCGGCACCAACAATATTTCAGTCGTCGATGCCGCCAAAATCGCCGATCGTCCGTCGAGCCCGCGCCTGATCATGAACGTGGCGCTCGCCTTGTTCGCGGGTATCGGGCTTGCGGCCGGATTGATCTTTGCGCAGGAAAAGATAGATAGCTCGATCCGCGATCCGCAGGAGGTGAATGCGCGCTTCGGTCTGCCGCTCCTTGGCGCCGTCCCCGAAGTCGCGGGCCACCCAGCCGAGCTGATCATCGACAAGAAATCGGAGATTTACGAAGCCTATTTCGCGTTGATGACCAATTTGTCGTTCCTGACCGCCCATGGGGCGCCACGATCGATCATGCTGACATCCTCGCAGCCGCGTGAAGGCAAGAGCAACTCGTCGCTATGCCTCGCAACGGTGATGGCGGCGACCGGAAAGTCGGTGATTCTGATCGATGCCGACGTCCGCAATCCTTCGCAGAATGAATATCTGCACATTCCGAATAAACTCGGACTGAGCCACTATCTGGCTGGCGACGATAATTTCGACGCGATGATTGCGGAATTGCCCAAATATGGCTTCTCGATCATGACCGCCGGCAAGGTGCCCCCCAACGCGGCGGAATTGCTGGGCAGCCAGCGTCTCGATAACCTGATCGCTGCATTGTTGACGCGCTATGATCATGTCCTCATCGACTCGCCGCCGCTGCTGGGATTGGCCGACGCGCCGCTGATCGCGCGCCGCGTCGAAGGCGTGCTGTTCACGATCGAGGCCAATACGACCAAGCGGCGCGCGATTTCGAACGCGCTGATGCGGCTCCGCATGGCGGGCGTGAAGATATTCGGTGCGATCGTGACGAAGGTCGGCGCCAGAAATCAGGTATATGGCTATGGTTATGGCTATGGTTACGGCTTCAAATATGGTGATGAAGAGTCGAAGGGTTGACCCTTTCGTTCGGCTGTAAATCGGTTCGGAAATGAAAATGACTGTCAGGCGCGGTATCGGTTGGCTGATCGCGATTGGCGTCGCGCTGGTCGTGGCGCTTTGGAGCTATGCCATCGCGAACGATAAGCGCGCGCCGTCGCGAGCGTTGGCCATAGCGGTTCCAACTCCGGGGACAGCGCAGGCGAGCCTCGCTTACGACGTCTTTGCAGCACGCAGCGCGCGGGACCCCAAGGCGCGGGCTAATGCCGCTGAAGTGCAGCTGGCGCGGGCGGCTTATCGGAGTGAGCCTCTTTCGGTCCCCGCCCTTGGCATCTTGGCGGTATCGATGACAAGCGGCGAGCAGGCCCGGCAGCGACAGGCGCTGCTCGACCTGGCCGGAAAGATCAGCCGTCGGAATATGCTGGTCAACAATGAGCAGATCAAGGCGGCGGCATTGCGTGGCGACGATCGCGCCTTTTTCACCTGGCTGTCGCGGGTGATGCTGATCGGTAATCAGGCGAAGGCTGCCTATGGTGCAGCGATGGCGCAGGCCACGGCGCGTAGCGGAGCGGTCGAGGCGCTGACGCCGATTATCGGATCGCGTCCGTCTTGGGCCGAATATTATTGGCGGCTCGTTGTCAGGCAGCCGGCCAGCTTGGCCAATGCTGCGCAATTGCGGCTTGCCGTCGCACGAGCTCCGTGGAGCCAACTCGATGTGACGTTGACCGACAAGCAGTTGCTGCTGGCGCTTGGCCGAAACGGCCATCTTGATGCCGCTTATCGATTGGCCGTCGGCTTGGGGCTCAGCCGCTCGGCAGCGTCGAACCTGCTCAACAACGGCGATTTCGGAGCGGTTCCCGAACTGGCTCCCTTCGATTGGCAGCTTTCGTCGCAGGGGAATCTGGGGGCTTCTATCGATCCGCGCGAGAAGAACCTACTGATTTCGGCGATCGGCGGCGCGCGCGGCGCGGCGGCGCAGCAATTGCTGCAACTGGCACCCGGACGTTATTCCCTGGGCTGGAAAATCGCCGCAGATGCTATGGTCAAGCCGGGCGAGTTGGTCGCTCGTGTCGCCTGCGCGGAACGGGGCAGGGAAGATGGCGATCTGCCCCCGGTTCCGCTAAAGCCTGGCGATGCAAAGGCGATCATCACCGTGCCCGATAGTGGGTGCAAATGGTATTGGTTCGCGATCGCGGTCGCAATTCCGGATGATGCGCTCGGCATCGATGTCAATCTGGAGCAGATGTCCCTTGCTCCGCTTACGAGTGCTCCAGCGGGTTAGTGATCCATTCTCTCGTAGGGCTGCGCTTTCGCTTTCGATCAACTTGCCTGAAATGCAGCATAATTCAGCCAACAAATTCTTTGACAGCCTTGCATCCGGGCGCGCCGTAGCGATCAACCACCGACGGTGGCAGCGGAGCTTATCGAGCGGAATGAAAGAAATGGGCAACAATTCCCGGCGATGGATCGACGGGCAGTTCGACCGAGGCGAGTTCGCAGCTGGCTTGCGTGACGTGTTGGAAATGAGTCGCCGATTTCGATGCCGCAGATTGATCGTCTCTTGGCGCCAGTGAGAAGCATTGCCAACTATCCATCGGTTCCATAGAGAGGCCGCTGAAAATCGAAAGGCTTGATTGTCCATATTATGCAGCAATTTCTTGATCGTATCGCCGCAAAACAATTTCGTGTCGGAATATTGGGCCTGGGCTACGTCGGCATACCACTGGCCAGGAGAATGTCGTCGGTGGGCCTGCCC
>Ga0182745_1003621_pt1 | contig 13258 bp, 8 predicted proteins | sample eDN3rd30CKraftBY_FD_128523 | JGI IMG/M metagenome (GOLD analysis project Ga0182745, IMG submission 128523) | Enriched backyard soil microbial communities from Emeryville, California, USA - eDNA 3rd pass 30_C Kraft BY (version 2) (version 2) | ecosystem: Environmental > Terrestrial > Soil >...
CGAAGAATGGATCCCGGTGATTCGAAAGGCATTCGTTCGGGTCGTCCGCAAGGATCCGTTGTGGCAGGTCGCGGAAGACCTGACGAATTCCGGATTGCCGAAGTCCAGCAATGCACAGACTCCCGACGGGACAGTCGCCAACGTGATCGCGCTGATTCGGAATACCGTTTACCGAGGCTTCGAACGCTTTCGTGTCACGATTTCAGATAAGATCTATTTGACTGGAGGCTCTAAGCAGAAGCCCAACCCTCACCCTGACAAAATCCTTGAACGGGACATGCCTCATCTGCGGATCGTCGATGACTGGCTGTGGTATGCCGCCAATGAGGTAATCGATGGCCGCCGTCGGAAAGCGGAGTCGAAACGGGGGGGTGACCATCCTCTGGCGGGGATCCCACGCGACTCACGCAGCCCGCTGGCGAATCTCTTCTTCTGTGCAATTTGTGGCGCAAAAATGCACATGGAAGGCCGCAACGAAGGCGGATATCGCTGCAGTGGAGCACGTCGCGGGCGATGCTGGAACAAGGTCACTGCTCTCCGCGACTTCACACATCTGCAAATCGGATCGACGGTCTCCCAGGCGATCCTGGACGAGATGCAGAACGTCACGGACCCTTTGCTGGAATACCTGGCAACCGTTTTCCAGCACGATGAAGATTTCGAGCAACTGGAACAAGATTTCAAACGTCGTCGCCATGACCTGCAGCGTCGCCAGCAGCGACTGCTGCGACTCGTTCAGGACGAGGACGAGCCTCCCGACTTTGTCATGCAACAGGTTCGGACATTGAAGCTGGAGGAAACGGCGTTGGTCAGCCAGGAGCAGGAACTGGCACAGCGGCGATCACAGAAGGTTCCTGTGCCGCGCCGCGACCAGCTTCAGGGCTTGCTGCAAGAGGCCGCTCAAACCCTGTCTCTCTGCCGCCGGGACTCCGGTCCGCTGCTGCAACAACTGCTGGTCGGTCCCATCCGGGCAGTTCCGTGCCAGCAGTTCGGCAGCAGTAAGGTCGTGATGCGGGCCGAGTTCACGTTGCAACTGGTCCAGTTTCTTCCGGAGGAGTTTCGGCTCATGCTGCGGAATCGCGATTCTTTGCCGGAACATCTGCAGGTGTTGCAGCGGCAGTTTCTCATTGATCTATTCGTGCCATCGACGGTGCCGGGACTGGCCATGCAGGCTCTGGAGTACTTCGAAAGCTTTCCGGAGGACAATCGTCCGACGATGGATGAGTTGGGGAAAATTCTGAAGACCGATCGGACTCGTGCCAATCGGGCCTTGCGCCTGGGCCGGCGGATGCGTGAGGCCGGATTGACAGATCCATTTATCCCACTGACAGAGAAGCCCGAGAATACCGGTCGCTGGCGGTACCGGAAGACCGGATAGTCTATGTCGAACCGTTCGCGTGAACCTCTCGTGGCCGGCCGCAAGGTCGGTCCCGGGAGGTTTTTCTTTAGCCATCAGACACTGCACTGAATCCGGATTGGGTCGCGATCCGTTTGAATCTGCTCTCCATATGGATTTGGGGGTGGATTTGCGGAATTCACATTTGTTGCTTTTCTCCCATTTATCCTACGGATATTGTAGTATCTACTTGTTGAATAGTAGGAGAGACGATTGAAAGCCGCGAAACCGTCCGATCTGGAGTTGCAGGTGTTGGGGGTGCTCTGGGAGCAGGGACCGCTGAGTGTGCGGGATCTGCTGCCGTTGCTGCCCGATGGCAAGGAACGGGCTTATACCACCGTGCTGACCGTCCTGCAGGGGATGGAACGCAAGAAGCTGGTGAACCATCGCCGTGATGGGCTGACCCATATCTACCGGCCGCTGGTGACGCATGAAGAAGTGGTCCAGCCCGTGCTGAAGACGCTGCTCAAGCACCTCTTCTCCGGGAACCCGGCCAAGGTGGTGCAGGCCTTGATGAATGCGACTGACGTCTCGGCGGAGGACTTGAAGCAGATCCGCAAGGTGATCAATCAGGCGGCAAAAGAGGCAGACAACAAGGGGGACGTTCCATGAGTCACGTTCAAACCTGGTTATCCAGTTCAGCTGCCGACTCCCTGTGCTGGTCACTGCTGCATTCGCTCTGGCAAGGTGCGCTCTGGAGCTTGCTGCTGGCCTTAGCTTTGGCCCTTGTGCCTCGTTCAAAGCCGGGGATTCGCTATGCGGCCAGTCTGTGCTGTCTGATCGGGTTGGCTCTCGGCGTGCTCGTCGCGTGGTCGATTTTGCGTCTGCCTGCAGGGACGTTGCCCACAACGATCATCGCAATCAGGACGGAAGACGTTCCAGAGACAGATCGATCGATCTCCGTGTCCTCGCTCTCGGTCATTCCATCAGTCGACGAAACTCGAAGCATCTCCCGTCCGGAGCAAATTGATGGAATGCTGCAGGGACAATGGTCAGGCTGGTTGCAGGCTCAGATCGAAAGATTCAGCCCGTTGCTCGTGGGACTGTGGTTCTTCGGTGTCGCTTTCTGTCTGGTGCGCTGTGTGCGTCATCGCACCGCAGCGGCGGCGTGGAGACATGGGGAACCGGTCTGTGACCCCGCTGTGGTCGAACTGTTGGCTGCGCTGAAGAACAAAATGAGAATACGCCGGCCAGTGCGATTGATGGCTTCGATTCAGGCCCTGGGCCCCTGTGTCATGGGCACACTGGCACCAGTCATCCTCATTCCCACTTCACTGGTGCTGGGACTGACACCAGAGCAATGGCGGGCGGTACTGACGCATGAACTTGCACACATTCGTCGTTGGGATGATCTAGTGAACTTCGGTCAGCAGGTGCTGGAATCGCTGCTGTTCTTCAACCCGGCGGTCTGGTGGATCAGTCGACAGGTACGGATTGAACGGGAAGCTTGCTGCGACGCTTGGGGAGTTCGACTGGCAGCCAGTCCAATCACTTATGCCCAAGTGTTGGTGGACATCGCCGAAAAGCTCATAGAGAGAACTCAGACTCCGGTATTGGCGTTTGCTGATGAACGCTCCGGCTCTCTCCTGGATCGAGTTCGACGTTTGGTCACTCCGCACACTTCGCGCGAAGGACGCCTCGCCTGGCCGGCAGCGCTCGCACTGCTGGTCGTCATGATTGCTGCGGTCGTGCTGCTGCAGAAGGGGAGCGATCTGGCGGTCTTCACCGCTGCGCAGTTCCTGACAGATCAGGAACGGGTGACCGAACTGGCGAAAGTCTCTGAGGAAGTGAGTCCACAGGCCGCCAATGACACGGAACGCCTGTTGATCAGCGGCACGCTCACCACTGAGGATGGTGGTCCACTTCCGAAATCAACCTGGATTCACTCTCACACGCAGAGTGGCAATTCCAGTACTGGATCCACGCAAGGTGATGTCCGGGGCGAGAAAACGAATAGCTTTCGTGTCGATGTTCCTGCAGGTGTTACCTGGCTGCAGTTCACTGGAGATGGATATGCGACTGCAGTGACCGGGCCATTTGTGTCCGGACGAACACCTGAAATTGTGGATGTCTCGGTCGTCCTGAAGCGCGGCGTGCCTTTCACCCTGCGGATGACGGATGATGCCGGTCAACCCGTCGCAGGAGCCAAGGTCACCGCATTTGTCCGCGTCGAACGGAATGGTTTTGGAATCGGAAAGACTGGTGAAACTGATCCGACTGGCTCCACAATCCTGAATAATGTCGATCTCGAGCACAGCTACAGTTTCTCGATCACAGCCCCCGGTTTTCAGAGACTGGAGGTTCCCGAGCAGGTTCTGATGGGGAATGGCCCGCTGGAACTGCAAATGACACGTGCCCAGATCGCCCGTGGCAAGATCCTTGGCCCTCAGGGAGCCCCGCTGGCGGGAGCAACATTAAAAGTGCTCCGAAAACGCCGGCCGCAATTCACAGATTCAACCGGAAGAACCGAGGTAGCCTGGGCGACTTCCAACTCGCAGGGGGAATTCATCCTGGACCAGCTGCTGGACGGCACGGTCTACGATTTTGTCGTGGAACACCCTGATTACGCTTATGCCCTGCTGAGAAATGTGCAGCCGGGGGATCAGAATCTGGTCGCTCAACTGCGACCAGGAGTGACCGTTTCCGGCGTAATCCGCGGAACGCCCGAGCAATTTGAATCGCTGAAGAGAAAACACTCCAGCTATCGACTGCTCCAACAAGATACCGAGTTTTTCGATGCGAATGAACTCTCGTTTGGGACACAGCTCAAGTTGACTCCCGTCAATGGTGAAGTTCCCTTCCACATTGAGCATCTTCCGCTGGGCAAGCTGGTGTTCAGTTTCGATGAACAGCGCATCGAACAGGAAGTCACCGGCCCTGTTTCGGATCTGGTCATTGATCTGAAGGCGTCCCCGCAGCCACAAAAGCGAGACGTCGAATTCGTGTTTCGGAAAGAGCATGAAATCGTCGCGCCGCAAGGGAAACTTCAGTTCAATACGACACGGTCCATTCCGGGTGAAGAGACACAGCATGGTTATGAAAATGTCACGTTGGTGAATGGCGGTGTGAAGATACAACTCCCCGTTCCCTGCGAAATCCGTATGAACAACAATCAGCTAATCGGATTCACAATGTCGGACTCCGAATTCAAAACACAGATTCCAGCAGGAGAGGACAAGTACATCGTCGAAATTCCCGTTGATGCGGCGGGAGCCGTGCGTGGCATCATTCTCAACGCGGATGGAACACCCGCAACCGGAGTCAACGTGACTGTGTCGACCGTGCTGACGAAGAGAACTCTGACGAGTTTGAACGAAAGATCGACGTCCATTGGTGTCCAGGCGAACGCTGCCGGAGAATTCTTCATCAGCCCCATTCCGTTTGGTGCAAAGTGCAGCCTGAAAGCATGCCGCGAGAAGTTCTATCTCCTGGGGCCAGAATTCACGATGTCGGAACAACATGCTCTGCCGGATTACAAGCTGCAGTTCAACATGCCGGTCTCAGCTGGAGTTCGGGTACTCGACCCGCAGGGCAATCCGCTCCGGGGAGTCCCGGTGATCATTCGATGCGAGCATCCTCGGATCAACACCACTTGGTCACCAAGTGAGACCACCAATGCTCACGGAGAGATTCACTTTCAGGAGATCAACCCCGACATGATCTCTTCTTATCAGGCCATCATCACTCCCACCAAAGACTACCGAAATAAAGTCGTCCCATTTGAGGCCGGTCAGACGGTGGACGTGACACTGGAGCCCGGCCTGTTTCTGGAAGGGACGCTGATGCACAAGAGCGGGCGTCCCGCGACAGGCCAAAAACTGACGGCACAGGCAGGAAAGTACATTAACTACGATCAGAATCGCTATTCCGCCGAATCTGTGACCGACTCACTCGGAAAGTTCCGGTTCAGCAATCTGCCGGACGAAGATGTCCAGATCCGGATCGAGTACGGCAGCCAGAAGGGAGGGGCAGCCAATCAGAAGTACCAGCCGACATCAGAAAACCAGATCACTCCGATCACGATCGAGGTGGACTATTGAGATGCACAACAGAACGGGCAGCTTGGATTCGGAACAATAGGGGCGGGACAGCGACGTTTCATCCAAGCGGGAAGAGTGAAAGTACCGGATGGCACAGTTGTTCTTCCCGCTTCATTGAGATCGTCATAGCCGACTAACTGCAAAGACTTTGCGACAACGGAAATTCTCGTGAAACGAGCGAAGAACACCGCTGGCATCCCGATGGGAGCGCCAGCGCCCCACAAATGAGGGGTTCAGAGTGTTCTGGCCCTCGGCTCCAAAGTCACCGTCGATTGATGAGCTTCGTGATCGTTTGCCACACCGATTTCGATTCCCAGGATCTGGCGGAGCAGTTCGATGTGGGTGGTAGAGTGTCGGGAGAGAGGCATCGTGCGGAATGAACCGCCACGTCGATGGGGGCCGCTTTGCCAGGCGCTGATGCCGAGTGGAAGCAGAATCTGGTCGGCCAGATACTCACCCACCGGGACATCGCTCTTCAGGTAGTTGCGGGTGTCGCGAACGACTTCTTTGGCGACGTTTTCGGCGCTCGCTCCAATGCGGCCGAAACCGGTGATGACTTCAGTCACATGCTCGTACTCCAGTTGGGTGGAGACGACGTTTCCGGGTCCGTGAGCGGTGACTTCCTCGACGCGGGCACAGTTGGTGTTCCAGTTCATCTTGTACAGGATTGCATCCGTTTCCCGCTGGGCGATGTGTCGTGGCAAGTTCGACACGACGGCGATCGCGGAGCGGCTTTTCAGTTCTCCGCGCTCCAGAAGATTGAATCCGTTGAGGTTCGGTGATGGTTCAATCGACACTGTGAACCGTCCGCCGCCTGCCGGGTAGAACCCGTGTCGTTCCAGATCGACTTTGACCTTCGGTCCCATGCGGTTGATCAGCGGGAGAAATGCCTTCTGCAGAAAATCGAACGGCGGTGCCCACTGATTGTGCGTTCCCCCCTCCAGCGTCACCGTGGAGGGGCCACTGGCGATGATGAGGGCGGGAAGAATCGTCTGCAGGACCAGCGTGGCGCTGCCTGCTGTTCCGATGCTGAAGTGATACTGCCCGGGGACAATCTGTTGAGGGGCAAACGTCAATGTCCGCGCACCCATCTCCGCACCGGTCACGTGTGCATTGCCGATTCTGGCCGCTGCGTTCACAGCAGTCAGGTGCTGTCGCATCAGCCCAGGCTTCTGTCGTCCAGCCCGGATGTTCTCAATCACCACCGGCTGCCCGGTGACCAGCGATAACGCCAGAGAAGAACGAACAATCTGCCCGCCCCCTTCGCCGTGAGAACCGTCGATGTGAATCATGACACTTTGCTTTTAAACCTCTTGCAGCCGTAATCTTTCCCCAAGCTGTTCTCTCACTCTTTTGGCACCGAGGTCTGTTAGGACATATAGCTTTTCGCCGAGATCAATGATCTGACGCAGTTCAGCTGATGCGAGTTTGGAAATCGCACGAGTGATTGATGGAGCATCAGCGTAAAGAAAACGGCCAATCTGAGTGCGGGACATTCCTTCTTCGCCAGCATGATGCAAAAGAACAAGGACCTCTTCTTCGACCGACAAGTCTGTTCTTTGCACGATGATTCTTTCCCCATAGAAGCCAACGCATGGAGTGTCGAATCGGAGGATTTCTCGGATTGTCTTCGCAACGATATTGCGATCTTCATTCCAAAAAAGTCGCAAAATTTCTGCCAAGCACCACCGTGCGCACTCGACTACTAACCGCGAATCCATATGGTTAGGTCCGTAGTTTGGAGAGATATGTACTGCCCCTCTATCACTTCGGAACTTGTAGATCGTACGCACAACTCGGGCTAGGTGAAGTAAATCACTTCGCGGCTGGTGAGAATGGATTCGCTTATTATCTGAATCTTCAATATATGATAGGCAGTCGTTGACGCTCTTTCTGTGAGAGATGTTCCCAGAGTCAATCTGATACAGTGCTCGCGATAGGATTTCGCAAAACTGGCCAGCGTCAAGTTCGGTAGGTCCCCAATCTCCAAGTACGAAACGACTCTCCAGCGATTCATATTCATCAAGCAACTGAGCTGCTAGTAGTCCATCGATTTTTGCGGACAATCCAGATATGAGTTGCGACTTAGTCTGGAGTGGCATTTACTCACCTTCTCTATGCTTGGTGATTCCTCGCGTTTCTTCTACCAGCTTTACTGCATAAGACTTACCTGAATCCGTGAGGTACCAAGGAGAAGGATCCTTCGTGGTGTCGGCCTGGACGAGTCCGTCTTTTTTCGCCTTTCTTAGATCTCGAGTAACATTTCCAGAAATAATTGTTTTGAATTCACGAAAGTGTTGATTGAACGTGGACGCAATTCGTGCTGACGTCATCTCTGAAATCTGTGCTGTGTGACCAACAACATATAGCAGCCAAATCGCCTTTTGCGTCGTCGCCCATTTTTCTTTTGGATTTCCCCAACTCGAAATATCATGTTTCCAAACAATCGGCTGTTCCTTCGAATTGCCTTTCCCTCTACTCGAACCATTTGGCGTGACACTTCGCCTCTTTGGCTTCGACTCCGCGACAGGGGCGGTTGCATTCGGCACACCCTCATCTTCATCTTGGAACAAGGACGGTTGGAGAACGCGAGGGGTTGGAGAGATTACCGACGGCAATGAAATAAGATCATTTAGATGCGACTTCAGCGCATTCTTGAGTTTTGGCAACTCATCATTCTCTGCTTTGATTCTGACCTTCAATCCCTGCAATCCAACGATTTCAAATTCAAACTCCATCTTCCCCATGTCATTTCCTTCCAAATTACGAAGTTAAAATGTCCCACGCCGTTGCGAGTGTACACATGGACAGATTCTACTGCCAGCCGAAAGATACCTCAATCATCCGCCTGATCCCCATCTTTGATCACAAATCGGGCCTTCAGTCGGGCCACTTCCGTTGCCAGTCCGGCACTCTTCACGGACTGCAGCACTTCGTTGAAATCCTTATACGCAGCGGGGGCTTCGTCTTTGGGGTATTGGCGGCAATTGGTCAGGATGTCCTGTTCATCAAAGGACCGGTCGATGCTCTTCTGGTCCAGTTCCCGGATCGCCCGTTTGCGGCCCAGCAGGCGACCGGCACCGTGGTTGACGCTGTAACAGCTCAACGCGGCTCCTTCATCCGCGACCATGACACTCGAACCCGCCTGCGGGTTCCCCGGCAGGAGAATCGGATGCCCGGTCGATTCGTAAATAGTGCCTTTCAAGGCATGATGCCCCGCTGGGAACGCGCGTGTGGCTCCCTTGCGATGCACCCAAGACAGGCGGTTGTTCACCACTTCCTGCCGGGCAATGTTATGGCTGATGAAATAGACCAGCTGCCCGGTCACTCCGGGAATGATTTCCTGAAACGCCTCCAGTACGAGGGCGTTGATCAACAGGTGATTCAACGTGGCGAAGTTGGCGCCCAGGGCCATGTCATCCAGATAGGCATCCGCTTCGGGAGTTCCCAGCGGAGCGTACACCAGTTCCCGATCCTGCCCCGGGAGTGGAATGCTCCAGTTTTCAAACTTCGCCTGCAGCGACTTGAACTGCCCGGAAGCCAGATTGTGTCCAATCCCGCGTGATCCACAGTGGGAAAGGAACGCGACTTTGCCGTCCTGCAGTCCGAACACTTCGGCAGCCTTTCGGGCACGGTCGTTGTCTTCGACATGAACGACTTCACATTCCCCGAAATGGTTTCCGCCCCCGTAAGAACCAAGCTGACTGATCTTCTCGGCAAACTTGCGGATGTATCCGGTATCCAGATGACGGGACAGCCGTTCCTGCAGCGAGTATTTTGTCCCATCGTGACCAACATGCTGGGAATCCTCGCATCGCTGGGCCCATTCCGCCGGAATACCAAGCTGATTGCACACCGATTCAGAAGCCCCTTCGATCAGCAATTGCCGTCCGAGGGATTCATCGACCATGCGAGCCTTCTTGACGTGCCGCTGTCCGCGCCCCGCTCCCGTGGGAGTCCGTTCGCAGATGGCATTGATGAGTGCGCGACGGGTCGGTCGATCGATGATCTGATCGGCCGGCAGATCCAGCTGCAGCATGCTCATCGAGCACTTGATGTCAACACCGACCGGTCCCGGATAAACATGCGTTGGCGAGACCAGCACACAGCCGACCGGTGCTCCGTACCCGCAATGGGCATCGGGGTTGAGCACGAGATCCGTCACCCCTGGAGCCAGCCGGGAATTGATCGCCTGCTGCAAGCAGCCTTCATCGAACGTCTGGCGAATCGACTCCGTACCGATCACCGTGATCGGCGGCGTTTTCGCCCCCGTTGGAAGAATGGCGGTAGCGTCAGATGTGGGGATGAGGTTGTGCATGGCAACAATCAATTTAAAAATCTATTTACAGTCGTCTGACTCATCGTCACGTGCATCAAAATCAGCAAAACGCTCATCGACCAAGCCACAGTTGCAGCATGGGACCATGATGTCTCTTGCAAAAATCTCTAGATCCCGCAAGGTTCGTATTTGAAGTTGAGCTTCACAATTTTCACAGGGAATTTTCAATTCCAGCAAAAACTCGTTAATCGCCTCGATGCCAAAACTGTCGATCGATTCCTCATGGCAAGTTTCTCTCAAAGCCAGTTCCAAATTGGCGGCGACTCTTAAGTCAAAGAGGCGTCCCATGCTGATAAAGTTGGCATTCCACTTGGCGATGATTGATCTGACAACCCCACACATGTGGACCAGAACAAACGGAACATGCCGATAAAATCGCTCTCGGAGATCATCGCGGTCTTCTTCTTGAATGAAAGCAAAATTAAGATTTCCAGGCTCGGTAGAATAGTTTTTATCCGTTGTTACTAAATGAAGTGCCTGATTCCACAAGCCATCCAAAGTCCAATGAACCGATTTCTCAAAACGCATTTCCCAGAGAAATTCGTGTTCACCAATTGCACTGGAGTGCGACTTTGCCATCGCACGTTCCACAATTGATCGAGTCCAGTCCTTCTTTTCCTTGAGCAACCGATAGAGATCGAGTGCTTTGGGGCCATTCTCAAATTGAGACAAAAATCCTTCTCTTTCAACCAACAGCCATTCCAATATGAATAGCTGATCCCTGAAGGGCTTTCTCAATAAAGCAAATGCGACGCCCATTTTCCCTTTTGCAGCGCATTCAATTGCCTCAAAAAGAAATTGACACATGTCGGCCAAGAGTCCATGAACAATGACTCGCTCAAATACCTGAAGGGATTCCTCGGCTCGTCCATGCGTTCGGAGCCATTCAATAATGTCGTCACCTGGGCCTAACGCTTGCAGTGATATTGCCTCGTTTTCGTTTCTAGCCGGGACTTTAACCCAAAACAGGTCTTTCTCCTCTCCTTGCGATACGACGCAGGCGAGATGGTCGTGAAGAAGAAACGAAAGATGGTGGGACCACCAGAATTTGCGAGGGAGATTGAAGAAATTCATAATTTGCCTTTCCATTCCTTCTTTTAAGCTTCATCACGACTAATATCGATGAAACGGTTACGCGCTCTCCCAGGCTGAGCTACGGCCCCAGGTGTGACTGCGGTGGCAGTCACGATGCGACAATGTCGCAGTGGAGCCGATGGGATTCGAACCCACGACCTCGGGTTCCTAAGACCTTGTAGTTCCATCTGCATTCGTAATGAAAGGGTGACTTCTGAATAGGGGACAGGGGTCAGGGGAAAGAGGACAGGAAATCGTAGAATGACCAGGTCTCTCTGCTCCTCGCATCCCGACATGACAGACATTTGATTCGATCTCCAGCGACAAAAATATTGAGAGATCCCGCTTTCACGGGGCCGGATTCGAACCGGCAGTGCCGATGTACTCCCAATGGCATTCGCTGGGGAAGGTTGAGGGTTGAGAACCGCAGTTCGACAAGGATTTGTTGAGATGTGGAACATGGTTGAATGTAATCCCAACGGCATTCGAGCTGCTCTCTCCAGTGGTTCGATGTGAATCGAACGTAGTTATTCCAGGACGACAAAAGTTGTGAGACGTTTCAGTCATCTGCTCTCTCCGGGCTGAGCTACGCGCTGAAGTGTCAGCACGGCAGGATTCGAACCTGCGACCTGATGATTACCATGTAGTCCCACTGGCATTCGGCCTGTTTTTTCCGTAACTGAAAACTGCCGACAAATCCTGGATCAAGAGATTGCTCTGCCACTGAGCTACGCCCCCGTTTTCACACGATTGGAGGCGACGGGATTCGAACCCGCGACTGATGTACTCCTGTCCGCATTCGGCATGTTTCAAGATCTTCTTCTGTATCAAATCGGGAGGGCGAAGCCCCTGCGTGTCGGCGGAAATCACCCCTTCCTCTTAAAAAGCGAACTCTTCATCACGACCAGAGTTAATGAAACACAACGCGCTCTACCAGGCTGAGCTACGGCTCGCTGAAGTCAATGCAATCATCAATCCTGACGTGATCGACGCGAGTGGAGCCGGTGGGATTCGAACCCACGACCTCGGGCTTATGGGACCATGTAGTTCCATTTGCATTCGTGATGAAGAATATTAAATCGAGAGGGCGAAGCTCCTGCTGAGCCGCGAACGAGATGTTCGCGTTCCGGCCCATGCGGCTCGGCGGGAGCCTCGCCCTCCCGGGATCACTACAACGTCATCTGTTCAATCTGCTTGACCCAGTGATTCTCGCTGGTGCGGCTGTTGGCCACATCCGCAATCAGCTGGAACACCTGGTCGCTGAACCCGCCGACGTTGATGATGTCTGATCGTTCAACCGCCTGCGTGGTGGCATACGGCTGAATATCGATGCAGATCATCTTCGCCTGAGGATTCCGCGTCTTGAACAGATTCCACTGCTTCATCGTTTCTGTCGCATTCGCCCCGTTGAATCGTCCGTAGTGCGGGGAGTCCAGCCACGACTCGTTATCCGACACATAGACGATCAGGTCACCTGTTGCCTTGTGGGCATTCAAGTACTTCAGCGGAGCACAACAGTTCGTTCCCCCAGCTGGCAACGACGACAGCTTTTTCGCGTTCGTCATCACCGAATCCCGAGGATTCAATTTGCACTTCACAACGTCCGACTCGAACGGAATGACTTCCGCCGTCCGGTTTCGTCGCAAGATCGCAGCAGCCACGAGGGCAGCCACATCCACACAACGCATTTTTGTTGTCGCTCCGGCCCGATGTCCGGTGACCGGCGAGTGCATTGATCCTGAAATGTCCGGGAACACATACACCTTCCCATCGATGTGAGGCACATTGCTGATGGCAATTTCCATCGCATCCTGCAGTGCTTCCCCAATCGGAGCTGGAACATCCGCTGAGATATTCAAGTAAGCTGCCAGCAGCTGATACGGGAAGACTTTCGCCTGCTCGATCAATCGCGGGTTGCTCAACCGATTAGCAATGACGCCAATCAGCTCTTTGTCACTGAAGACCCCGTGTCGCACAAACGTGTTCAGGTTCATTCGAGTCATCTGCCAGGAACCGTTCTGGGCAATCTGCCACCAGTCCGTTTCGATCAGCGGCAGGCTGGTCAGCATCTGGAACGGAACATCCGGCATGGGAACTTTTCCCGCGTTCGTATTCCGCTTGAACTTTTCATACTGCTGAACCAGTTCCGGCAACGCACCGGCATCATGCTCCCGTCCGATCAGGTAACCGAACAGGGCCGTCCGTGAGGGTGTTCCCGGTTTTGGATGAACCATCTTGATGACGTCTGCCAGCGAGGTTTCGTTTCCAACCGAACCCACGAACAGCTGCTCGTCCGTTCGCGATTCGATCCATTGCAGGATCAACCGCTTCGGCAACGTACCCAGGCTCTTTCGACCGACGACTCCTGACCGCATGATCTGCACGAAGTTCCGCAGCATCTTCGGGGAA